>Ga0209521_10003449_pt1 | contig 12768 bp, 10 predicted proteins | sample Rifsed19ft4_FD_184016 | JGI IMG/M metagenome (GOLD analysis project Ga0209521, IMG submission 184016) | Soil microbial communities from Rifle, Colorado, USA - sediment 19ft 4 (version 2) | ecosystem: Environmental > Terrestrial > Deep subsurface > Rock core/Sediment | place: Rifle, Colorado... | reverse complement strand
TCAAGGTAGCGCTGCAGAGCGCCGATCTCCACGTTGCCCAACCCGCGCATGATATGAGTCTGGTCGTCGTCCCAGCGCACTTGCCCGTCGCTGATGATGTCGACCCCGGCCTCGGCCTGCTCCTCGATCACCTCGATAGTGACTTCGTCCTCGATGCGGGCTAGCTCCTCGTTGGTGATCTCACCGCGGTCGCGCCGGTTGATCGCCTGCCGCAGCCGCGCGGGCCGAGGACGGTTCGGTATCTTTGGGTAATTGCCTACGACGGTTGTCTGCATCATTGTCCTTTCGAGGCCTAGCGTGGGGTTTCGGTGAAAGCGCAGGATCAGGCGGTTCGCTGTCAGTCCCTCAGCATCTTTCTAGCATGCGGTCGCCCGCGGGTCAAACAAGAAACGATATGTTCGCACTATATCTGTTATGGTAGGTCGTACTCGCGTAGACGCATGCGGCAACGCGCAGTCTGCGCTGGCTCCTCAGGCCGGAGGACGCTTACCGGGCAGGAGTCGCGGCTGATCCGCGCCCGAAATTGCCAGCCCAAAGAGCCGGTGCTACACTGGATGTGATTGGGGGACTCATCCGAACGCTCTTCTCAGTTCGTAACTACTTCAAAGGTAGACGGCGGCCAAAGTGGCCGCCCTTTATGTCAATCCAGGCTGAAATCGAGGTGACTCGCTGATGTGGAAGTCAATGAAGCTGGGAATGGCCGGCCTCGGGCTGGCCTTGATCATTCTGATGGTCGGCGTCGTTGGCTACGCCGTCGGCGACACCAGCGCCGGCGGGAGCGGGACCGGCGTAACGAGTTCTCGTCCAGCGCCGGAGGGCACCGGTGAAGGCTACAACATCCTCGATGAGATCGAGGGCATTCTTGAAGAAGACTTTGTCAATCCGGACGCCGTAGACCCGAATATCCTGCACAGGGGCGCCATCGACGGCCTGATCGAGGCGTTGGCGGACCCGCACACGGTTTACATATCTCCGGAAGACTTCGCGACCGGCATCGATATCATCTCCGGAGCGTTCGAGGGCATCGGCGCGCAAGTGGACCAGGACCCCGTGACCGGCGAGATCGTCATCGTCGCGCCCTTCCGCGGCTCGCCGGCCGAAGCGGCGGGAGTTCTCCCGGGGGACGTACTCGTCTCAGTAAACGGCGAGTCAGCGGAGGGTTGGAGCGTCGCGGACGCGGTCAGGAAGATCCGTGGACCCCAGGGAACAGACATCACGATCGGCATCAGGCATTCTGATGAGACCGAGGAAGAGCTGACAATCGAGCGAGCTACGATCGAAATCCCGACGGTCTTCGCGGACGAAGTTCGGGGGCAGGATGGAAATCCGATCGAGAACCTCGCTTACCTGGAGATCCAGCAGTTTACCGAGCAGACGGTGGGGGACCTCGACCAGGAGCTTGCCCGTATCGTCGACGCCGGCTACGAAGGCTTAATTCTGGACCTGAGGCGGAACCCCGGCGGCGGCCTGGATGCCACGGTAGACGTGGCGGACATGTTCCTGGACGACGGCATCATAATCACGCAGGTGGACCGCGACGGGCAGGAGACGGTCTACGAGGCGAACCCCGGTACTCAGGCCGCCGACCTGCCGATCGTGCTGCTGGTGGACCCTGGTTCCGCCAGCGGCTCCGAGGTGTTGGCAGCGGCCCTACGGGATCACGGCCGTGCCACTCTTGTTGGCGAGAAGACGTTCGGCAAAGGCTCTGTAAACCACATCCGAAACCTCTCCAACGGCGGCGCGCTTTACGTCACCATCGCCCGCTGGCGAACACCGAACGGCGAACTGATAGAGGGCGTCGGTCTCGAGCCGGACGTCGCGGTGGCGCTTACTCCGCAAGACGTCGAAGCCGACCGCGACCCGCAGCTCTTCGCAGCCATCGACTTCCTGCAGGGCGGCGCGCAGGCGCAGAACACACAGGCTGACAACTAGCAGGCTTTATGTAAAGCCCTTCCCTCCCGGGGGCATGTTGGGCGAGAAGACAGTCACCCTTAACCGCAAGGCGGGTCACGACTACCATATCCTGCGCAGTCTTGAGGCCGGCCTGTCCCTCCTGGGCAGCGAAATCAAATCGGTGCGCAGCGGGCACGTCAGCATCCGCGAGGCGTACGTCCGCCCGCATGACGGCGAGATGTGGCTGGTGGGCGCGCACATCGCGCAGTATCCGCCGGCAGGCCGCGCGAACCACGACCCGACCCGCTCGCGCCGCCTCCTCCTGCACCGCCGCGAGATCAGCGAGCTGGAGCGGGAGGTACAAACCGCCGGGGTCACGCTCGTGCCTCTACGGCTATACCTGAAGGACGGCAGGGCCAAGCTGGAGATTGCGCTCGCCCGCGGCAAGAAGAGCTACGACAAACGCCAGGCGATTGCCAAGCGCGAGACCGACCGGCAGATACAGAGGGCCTTACGCCGCCGCTCCTGAGGCGCGCTGGTTAGATAACAGCAGGCCCGCCGGATCATGCCGGGCGGGCCTGCTGCGCAAGTGCAGTTCGCTTACAGGGTACGTCTTCCCCGCGGTCGTTTCCATTAATCGTCAGTAGGTATTGGTGAACGTTCGGTAGAAACGTTCGTCTTTAGCTGCGGAATCGAAAGGCCGCGCACGAGTGAAGGAAGCGAATCGCCTGCGCGGGGGATCCCACGCGGGCAAATGCTGAGCGCAGATACGTGATCTTATTCGACCAGGCGACGCACCGTAACCGTCGACGTTGGATCGAAGGAGCCGATGTAACCGGCCGCCTGGGAGTAGACTGCGTCAACCATCCTTATTTCAACTTCCCAGTGGCCCTTGGCGCCGGTACAGCTAGGAGCGCCAACGCAGCTGTAGCTCTTGAGGTAAGCCAGCGCCCATCCCTGGATCGTGACGGTCTTTACCGGATCGCCGTTCAGGGTGACGATGGGAACGATGATCAGGCGGGGGCTATCGGGGCACGTAACCGTGTATTCGGCGACGCCGCTCGTGTCAGGCGTGAACACCTCATCGAAGTCATCTACGCCGTCTCCGTCCTTGTTGCAGCCCGGGGTGGGCTCGGTCGCGAGGCGCGCGTCGATACCGTGGCCCGTGCCGCCGACCTTGTTGCCGGAGAGTGCGTCTATGTTCGTGGTCTCGCACTCGGGTTCTGTTTGGCCCACGGCGCAGTAGACGGTGTCTGCTGTCCCGTCGATGATGTTCGACTGGTATTCCGCAGAGCCGCCGCCGTTGCCGTCGAGGTCAAGGGCGCCGTACCAGCCGGTGACGCCGGAGCCTGCGCCCACCTTCACGGTGCAGTCGGCCCCGGGGATCGGGTCGTTGTTGCCATCCAGACAGAGAGAATCTCCGTAGACGATCGACCACGGCATGAGATCATTGTTGCCGCTGAGTGAGCCGACCTGCGCAGCCGCGCTGGCCCCGACCTTGTCCGTCGTCTTTCCCAGCACGCGGCCGAAGATCCAGCCGAAATCGCCCTCCAGTTCCACGTACACGGTGTCGTTCGCGTAGCCGGTCGTGCGCACTTCGATGCTCTTGATCTCGGCGGAACCGACGCCGTTGATCGCGACCCAATCTGCCGCCTTCTGCTTGGCGGCCGCCGGGTTCTTCGGCAGCTCTGCCACGCCGGCAAGCGCCGCCGCGTCCGCCGTGTTCTGGAGATGGCGGCGGTCCTCATAGAAGAGGCCGACGTCTATCGCCATGGCGACGAAGCCCAGGAGTACGGTGAGAGCCAGGACGAACATCAGAAGTGTTTGCCCTTGTTCTTTAGCAGTAGCTGCGAGGATAGGCCGCATGCCTGGTTCCTTCCCTTTACTAGCAGTTAACGTTTGTATTCACAGGTTATAGGTTATGTATACTCCATTCCATTAACCGTGAGTGAACCTTGGTGAACTATCGGTTAATGCTTGCTGGAGCCCCAACACAAAGGTGGCACAGACCTGTCCTGGGAGAGTGTCAGCTGGGCGGCCACCACCGCCCGCGCACGACGGTTCATTCGATGATCCCGCACATCGTGATGCCCGAATTGGGATCGTAAGCGCCCAGGAAGCCGGCCGCCTGAGGGTAAGCGGGCGTCGGCGGAACACTCGCCCGTCTTACGAGTGGTGGAGGGCGAGCGGGAAGAGTTGTTCGACGGCCCGTTGTGGACAGGGTGCGCCGGGAGCGTCGAAATCAGGTGGCAGTGGCCTGTGAAGTGGAAGCGCCTCGGCAACGTGCTGCGCAAAGTAAATCGCCCGCCGGTTCGCGTGGCGCTTGAACTGACGGGCGATCCTCAGCGCAGGATGCCTATTACTCGATGAGGCGGCGCACCAGGGTTCCGCCGAGCGGGTTGTACGCGCTGAGGAAAGGGGATGGCTGGGCGTAAACGGCGTCCACCATGGTGACCTGAACTTACCAGTGTCCCTCTTACTGAATGAGCCGGCGGACGATGATTCCAGACTGGGGATCGTATTTACCGAGGAAGCCGGCCGCCTGACTGTAGGCGGCGTCCACGATCTCAATTGACACCTCCCAGTGCCCCTTGCCTCCTGCACAGTTATTTCCGCCCACGCAGGCGTAGCTCTGGAGGTAGGCAAGCGACCAGCCGCGGATAGTTACCGTCTGGATGGGGGTGGCCTCGTAGCTGACGATGGGGATGATGAGCCACGGACTGTCAGGGCAAGAGACGGTGTAAGCCGGGCTCACCTGACCGGTGGGAGTGAAGACCTCATTGAAGTCGTCTTTACTATTGATGTTCTTATCGCACCGGGCGCCTGTCGCCCAGCGTGCATCGATGCCGGAGTCCGTGGGTCCTACCTTGTTCCCATCGAGCGCGTCAATGATCGTGACGGACGAAAGGCAGCCGGGCACAGGATCGCCCTGGATGCAGTAGAGCCAATTGACAGTGCCATCGATGATGTTCGCTTTGTACTCGTTCGCGCCACCGCCGCTGCCGTCATAGTCGAGTGCCCCGCGCCAGCCGCCGATGCCGTCCTGGGCGCCCACCTTGACCTGGCAGGTCCCGCCGAAGATCGCGTCGCCGTTGGCATCGAGACAGTTGGTATCTCCCTGGAGGAGGCCCCATGGCATCATGTTGTGCCCCCCCGCGAGCGAGCCGGTGCGGGCTGCTGCCTCCGCACCAACGTTGGAAACAGTCTTGCCGAGGACGCGCCCGAAGATCCAAGAGAAGTCTCCTTCCAACTCGACGTAGAGCGTGTCATTCGGGAAGCCGGTGGTACGCACCTCGATCTTCTTGATCTCTGAATTGGCGACTCCGTGCTTATTCGCCCATTCCCGCGCCCGGTCTTTGGCCGCATCCGTATTGGTGGGCAGCTCAGCTACGCCGGCAAGCGCGGCGGCATCCACACTGTTCTGCAGATGGCGGCGGTCTTCGAAGAACAGACCAATATCTATGGCCATGGCGGTGAATCCCGCCAGGAGACCGAAGAACAGGACGAACACGATCAGGGTCTGACCGCGCTGAGCGCGCGAGATTACAGTCTTCCTCTCCATTGAAATTTACCTCCATGAACGTAATATCTATCGCTGACAGCCCGCTCCTATGGGCGTTCTGTAAACTTCTTCGCAAAGAGCGGTGCGGGAACGGTTAAGGGCTACAATGTATTGCTACATGCCGCCCCAAGACATGAAGGCACGACACTCCGGTTAAGACGTTATGTAGAGTATCCCCGCACTTGAACCGTGATATGATATAAGCACGGGGACGAAAGGGTTCGACAGGGAAGGTTGAGCCCGGATTGCAGGCCGAGTTCGCCATTCACTCGTAAAACAGGTGGCACAGAAGTAACTGGCAAAACTAACCAGTACGCTTTGGCAGCCTAATCTAGGCTAGCCACGTTGGGTCCAGGCCTCACCCCGATGGGCAGGGCCCGACGCCGCAATGTCGGGGTGCTGTCCCCCCGGCGCCGATACAGGGGGACCTAAGACTTATCGGCTGGCCCGGCGGCAAGTTAGCCGCGGACGTACGCCGGGCGAGATCAAAGCGACGGCTAAGCCTGTAGGAGATTTGGGGAGGCTTTCCTCTGGACGAGGGGTTCGATTCCCCTCCGTCTCCACCATAACGTCCATGCAGCGGTCCCTTCCGGCGGGATCAACAGACCACTCTCCAGTGCGACGGCTCGTCCGGAACCGTGCGCTACGGCTGTGGCGTTGCCCCAATTTGTTGCATGAGGGACATCATGTCGAAGTACTGACGGCTCTCCTTGATCTTGTCACCCTCGAACTCAAATACCCAGGCGGCGGGGGTGGTCTGGCGCTTACCCGAAGCAGGAAGTGTGCCGCCCGGGCCGTCCATGGGCCCCGTCTGTGTTCCTTGCCAAGTCACCTCAAGCACGGCTTTGTTGCCGCTTGCGAAGGCGTTGGTAACAGTGCCCTTGACGTCCGGCATCGCCTTTCTCCAGCCCTGGAGCGCTGGAAGGATCTCGGCTTTGCCTCGCAGCTGGCGTCCCGTACCCACCTCGTTGTAAAGACTGCCTCCCAGTAGCGCCATGCTCTCGTCCCAGTCCGCCTTGTTGAACGCTTCTACTGCTTCCTTGGCGAGCTTGATGAGGTCCTGTTCTCCCACGATGCGTCTCCTTCCTGTATTGCGACAAACCCGGCACGGCGGTTCGGCAGAAGGCTGGGGCCGTGGTAAGCACCCACCACCTGCCACCTACCAACGGGAGCTTGCCTGAAAGGTAACGGTCTGTCAAGGAGCGGACGGCATGTACCGCGACGGGGGCCGGGCCAGCCAAAGGCCCTATACGGACCAGGAAAGCGCCAGGCTGCAACGCCAGGTGTATCCTGGAGGAGAGCGGAAACCCATCCGTAACGTTCAGAATAGTCCTGGGAGTCATCTTGACACGATTCGCACAGCCCTCAATGGCCGGCGAGTCTCTGGCCTTCGCCGAGTTCGCACAGCTGCTCGCTGATCCCGCCTACTACGGGGCGGGGGTGCCGCGCGGGGACGGACGGCTCGCCGTCGTGCTGCCGGGGTTGTTTGGCAACGATTGGTATCTCCAGCCGTTGCGCTCCTGGCTCGGTCGCATCGGGTTTCGGCCGGTCCGCTCGTCGCTGGCGGTGAACGCGGGCTGCCCGGAGCGCTTGAGCCGCCAGGTGGAGACGCAGGTAGAGCGCCACCTTCACACGCGGCCGGGACCTGTCGTGCTCATCGGGCATAGCCGCGGCGGCATCCTGGCACGGGCGATCGCGGCCCGGCTCGGCGGCGATGTTTCGCATCTAGTCATGCTCGGTTCGCCGTTGGGCGCCATCGAACGCTCGACTGGCTGGCCCGGCACGGGCGCCAGCGATAGCCCAACCCGCGACTCCGTGGCGGAGGCGAGCAGGCGCGCGCGCAACTTCCTGGATCCAAACTGCTCCGTTCCCCTCTGCGGCTGCCCGTTCCCCGCCGACCTGCGCCGGCCGCTCAGCCGCGAGACAAAGGTCGTGTCGATCTACAGCGGCGACGATCCCGTCGTGCCGTCATGGTCCTGTCCGGTGCCGGGAGCCCGCAACGTCGAGCTGAGCGGGACTCACATCGGTCTGGTCTACAACGGCGCGGTCTACCGCGAACTGGCGGCCGCGCTGACCTGACGGCCGGCGTGGCGCCGCCTACTCCCATAAAGCCGCGAAGACGCGATGCTTGCCCGCGAGCCCCTTTAGCTCGACTTCACGGGCCTCACCGAAGGAAAACTCACCGGCGCTTTCCGTGAGCTCCTTCAGCAGCGACGAGACGAGGACCTCGCCTGCCTTCGCCTGGCCGGCGACGCGCGCCGCCAGGTTGACGTGCCTGCCAAAGAAGTCTTCCCCCTCTTTGATCGCCTCGCCTGTGTGGAGGCCGATGCGGACACGTATTTCAGATTTCGAGCGCTGTAGGGGCGAGGCACCGGGACCAGTTTCGGATTCGATTTCGCCCTCGATATCCGCTACACCCTGCGGTTGCGCCTCCTCGTCTCGACGCCTCGCCCCTACGCCCCGCTCGCCCCCGAACGCCCTCTGGATGGCGATCGCGCATTCCAGCGCCCGCCGCGCGCTCTGAAAGGCCAGCATGAAGCCGTCGCCCGCGCTCTTCACCTCGAAGCCGCCGTAGTCTCTTACCTGCCCGCGGACGATGGCGTTGTGCTCACGCAGCAGCTCCAGCCAGCGCTTGTCGCCCAGCCGCTCGTTCATCGCGGTCGAGCCCTCGATGTCGCTGAACATGATCGTGACGGTGCCGTCCGGCGCGGCGTGGGGGCGCAGGTCCGGCTTCTCCGCATGGACGGAGATGGCCACGCGGTCGATTGAGGTCAGGACATCGATGGACGAGATACCCTGGACGTCTAGCTTGTCCGCCAGCACCAGCTCCAGGTGCTTCTTCGCGCCGAGCTCCTGGTAGATGGCGATCGTCTCGTCGAGCAGGGCCAGCGCCTGCTTGCGATCGTCCTTTTGATCGCGGGCCAGATACATGCGCGCGCGCTCGTGCAGCGCGTCCGCCTCGTCCCAGGGGAGGCCGTACCGGCGCGCCACGGCCACGGCCTCTTCAAAGGCGGTCTCGGCCTCGTCCCAGTTCTGTTCCGCCGACGCCACAACACCGCGGGCCAGTGCGACGAGCCCGGCGCCGCCGCCCCAGTCCTCACCCTCAGCCAGGAGCGCGGCGGCCCAATCGAACTGCTCGCGGGCCTCCTCGAGATGCTGGGTGGCAGCCAGGAGCCGCGCCAGCCCCACTCGCGGGCGCAGATCCCACGCCCTGGCCCCCGCCCGTACGTCGATGGCAATCACTTCCCGGAACAGCTCTTCCGCCTCGTCGTACCGGCGCGCGGTCCGTAGCAACTCCGCGAGCAGTTCGGTTGGCCCGCGGTTCGAAAAGGCGAGGTCGCCCGCGCGACCGCTCTCGATGACCTCGCGCATTTGCCCCTCAGCGGCCGCCCAGTCCCCCTCCGCTATCTGGACGCGTGTCGTCCCCGGGCCAGCCAACGTACCGGTGTCAATCAGGGCGCGGGCTTCGGCGACCTCCCCGGCCTCCACAAGCACTGATACGAGATTCCCCAGCAAATAGTCGCGCATTACCCGCGAGGCCGCGACGGCAGGCCGCTCCAACTCCTCCTGGAGCCAGCGCTTGCCCGCCTGAGGATCGCGGCGCGCCCCGCCGTTCCAGGGGCCGAGAAATCCCGCGGCGATGAAGGAGACGAACGTGAGGTGCTGTTCCTGTGCCATCGTCCACGTCTTCTCTAGCGCCGAAAGGCCCTCACGCAACCGGCCGGTCTGACAGAGGAACCATCCGACGAACGCCAGCGCGTTGGCGATAACCGGGGCCGAATTGAGCTTCTCACCGATCTCCAGGCCCCGGCGCGCGCAGGCCAGCCCGTTTTCGATCTCCAGCTTAAACATGCTGGCGGATGCCAGGCCGATATACGCGTAAGCCAGACCAGGGCTGTCCGGCGCATCTTCTTCCAGCACCGCGCGCGCGGCCTCCAGGTGCGCTGTGCCCTTCGCCAGGTCCATTCCCTGGCCGGGGTATGAGACCATGTTGCGCCCGAGGCGCGAGTGCATTGCGGCCACCTTGCCCCGTGCACCCATACCCTCGTAGAGGGCAACAGCTTGCTCCAGGAACTGCGCTCCCTTCGCGAAGTCGATGCCGCTCACGTAGATGACGTCACCGAGGCGCTCGAGAAGGCGCGCCCGCTCCTCGTCGCTCCCCGCCTTCTGTTCATCCATAAGCTCCAGCGCGGTCTGCCAGTGGCGGATCGCCTCCTCCCACGCGTAAACCCTCGCCGCGGCGTCGCCCGCCTGCCGCGAGTACTCGATCGCTTTCTCGGGGTCGTTGCCCTGGTGGAAGTGGTACGCAAGCTGGCCGACGTGCGCTTCCAGACGGCCCGCGCGCGCCTGCTCCAACGCGCGGCCCGCGCGGAGGTGCAGTCGCTGCTTGCGCGCGATCGAGAGCTCGCCGTAGAGCGTCTCCTGGACGAGGGCGTGGCTGAAGCGGTAGGAGGCGCCGGCCGCGGTCTTCTCTTCGTTGATGAGTGTTGCCCCAAGCGCCTCCTCGAGGGCTGAAAGGAGCGTCTCCTCCTCCATCTCGCTGAGCGCCTGGAGCACGTCGAAATCGAACTCGCGGCCGACGACCGAGGCGAAAGTGAGCGCCTGGTTCGTGGCCTCACTGAGGCGCGAGAGGCGGCGGCCGATCACCTCGCGCACGCCCTCCGGGATCTACTCAGCCAGCGCGGAGAGGCGTATCTGCCACTGTCCGCCCTTTCGGTAGAGCGCGCCGATCTCTACAAGATGAAGGATGATCTCCTCGATAAAGAACGGGTTGCCTTCGGTCTGCTCGTGCAGCGCCCGCGCCAATGCGGGATTCACAGGCTGCTCCGGGCCGGCGGTCATCGCCCTGCCCGCCAGCATGGCGCGCACACCCTCAGCGTCGAGGCCACGGACGAGGATGCGCTCGTAGAGGCGCTCGCGCCGCAGGCCGGCGATCACCTCCGAGAGGGGATGGCGGCGGTCGAGCTCCACGTCGCGGTAGGTGCCAACGACGAGGATGCGCGCGCCGTCCAGCCGGCGCGCCAAGTGCTCCAGGAGCAGAAGGCTGGGTTTGTTCCGCCCAGTGCAGATCATCCAGGACGATGAGCAGCGGGTTAGCCTTTGAAGCATTCACGAGGAATGACGTCACTGCCTCCAGGAGCCGATAGCGTTCAGCCTCCGGCGCTTCCTCCCGGCTTTCGGGAACGTCCGGGACGCGGGCGCGGACCTCCGATACGAGCTTGGCGAGGTCGGAGGCGCCGTCCCCCATCTCTTCGCGCAGCGCCTCCGCGGGGCAGCTGTTGACGTACTGGCGCAGCGCTTCGACAAACGGTATGTACGGCGGCGCCCCTTCGCTCTCATAGCACTGGCCGTTCAGCGCCTGCGCGCCGCGCAGCCGGGCGTAGACGGATAGCTCCTCTGTGAGGCGCGTCTTTCCGATCCCCGGCTCGCCGACGATCATCACCAGCGAGCCGCGTGCGGAGAGCGCATCCTCGAAACGCTCCTTCAGTTGCGCCATCTCCTTTTCGCGGCCCACGAAGGGACCGCGGCGGAACCCGCGCACCTGCGGCGCTGCCGGGGTTGGCTGTACAGCCGGTTGCGCCGCCGCCAGAGCGATGGCGGCGAGGGCCGCCGCGACCTCCGCGGCAGAGTCCGGCCGCTCTTCCGGGACCTTGGCCAGCAGCCGTATCACGAGGTCGTCGAGGTCCGGCGGCACGCCGGAGTTGTGCCAGATGGTAGTGAGCGGCGGCGTGTTGATGTGCTGCGAGATGACGCCCACAGCATCGTCGCCCAGGAAGGGAGCGCGGCCGGTCAGCATCTCATAGAGCACGCAGCCAAGGGAGTAGAGATCGCTACGCGCGTCGCTCTGACGACCGAGAGCCTGTTCTGGCGCCATGTAGGCGACCGTGCCCAGCATCATCCCTTCCATGGTCAGACGCGAGCGGTCCAGGGCGACCGCCAGGCCGAAGTCGCCGAGCTTGGCGGTACCATCCTCCGTCAGCCAGATATTGCCCGGCTTGAGGTCGCGATGGACGATGCCGCGGGAGTGGGCGTGCTCCAGCGCGCGGCAGACCTGCTGCCCGATGCGCAGCGTTTGCTCGACGGGCAGGCGATGGTCCTGCGCCTGCCGCAGCATGCCGTCCACGTCGCCCCCTCCCATGTACTGCGAGACAATGTACGACTCCGCTCGCCCTGAGCCTGTCGAAGGGCCCTCTTCGCCCACATCGTGGATCGTCACGATATGTGGGTGGTCCCCCAACCGCCCCATCGCCTGCGCTTCGCGCCGCACGCGGACGACGCCGTCGGCGTCCAACCCCTCCGTCTTGATGACGGCGATGGCGACGTCCCGGTCCAGCTTGTCGTCGTGCGCGAGGTATACGCGCTTGCGCCCGCCCTCGCCGAGGAAGCGCTGCACGCGGTAGCGGCCCCCCGCGAAGGAGTCCGGAAGCGCCGGCGACGGCTGCGGCGTCGGCGTTCGCCTCGCCGTTTCGCCCGCCGTCTGACCGCAGGAGTCGCAGAACCTCGCCTCTGCCGGGAGCGCCCGTCCGCAACCGGAACAGGACGCGCCGAGCCCGCCGCCGCAGTTCAGGCAGAAGCGGGCGCCCTCACGGTTCTCGTGGCCGCAGGAAGAGCAGCGCACTTGGCGACCGCTAGATCGACCTCGCCGCCGCGATCAGGAGTTCCATCGCTACGGGGACTGTTAGCGTATCTGTGTTCACGACTACGTCGTAGTGCGTTGGCAGCTCCTCACGCACGTCGTAGAAGCGGCGGAGGTATTCCCGGCGCTGCCGGTCGGACTCCTCGACGGCTTTGCGCGCCTCCGCTTCGCTCAGCTTGGCTTCGCGGACAAGACGTCCGATGCGTGTGGCAGGCGAAGCCGTAACGAGACAACGAAAGACGCCTTCCACGCCGGCCAGAGGGATACTCGCGCCATGCGCCACGATCACGACCTTCCCCTGCCCGGCCGTCTCCCGGACCACGCGCTCGATTATCCCCTCGTACTCTTCCCGCGTTGCCCCGCCCGTCATCGCGACCCCGCTGTATCCCTCCGTGTCCACAGCCGTGCGGGCCATCGCCTCGAGGACGCGCGTGATGAAGCCGGGCGTATGCTCTACCGCCGCCACGGTTTGCGGCGACACACCCGCCATCTCCGCCGCCCGAACGATGATCTCTTCGTCCGCATAGCGGAACCCGAACTCCTTCGCCGCCGCGTGACCGATCTCCTCGCCGCCCGCCGCCAGCGTCCTCGATATCGTGATCACTCTGCATGCCATGTTCCGTCCTCCTTGCCGAGACTCCGAAGGGCGGCTATGGCGGGTCGCCCCGTTCCATCG
>Ga0209521_10003448_pt1 | contig 12769 bp, 12 predicted proteins | sample Rifsed19ft4_FD_184016 | JGI IMG/M metagenome (GOLD analysis project Ga0209521, IMG submission 184016) | Soil microbial communities from Rifle, Colorado, USA - sediment 19ft 4 (version 2) | ecosystem: Environmental > Terrestrial > Deep subsurface > Rock core/Sediment | place: Rifle, Colorado... | reverse complement strand
CCTCTGCTCCCCCCAACCCAAGATTAATCGGTTCTTCAGGGCTGACGTGGGATCCACTGGCTTAACAATGTTGAAAACGTGACCCGCTGATTTCAATTTTCTGGTATAGTCAGGGTATTCGGAGAGGGCCACATAAGGGCGAGAAGAAATAATCGTTGAGGAGGATTATCTGGATGGAGGATCTGGCGCTTTGGAATTTGACCCGCGAGGCTTGGGGCGCGTTGGTGGCTTGCTTCGAACCTGAGATCGAATCCTTAATCCAGGAGAGTGGCGTGGATGACCGGGCATGGGGGTTATTATTAGCCGCATTGACATTCGAGCCGGAGCATATTACACCAGCTCATTTGATGGTGCGCGGCCCTTATACAGCTGCAGAGCAATACCTGGCGCGATTAAGAAGCTGTTCTGAAAAAGGGTATCTGAAGGAAGTTGCACAAGGAGAATTTCGTCTCATGGCTAAAGGCCGCACCGAAGCTGGGCGTTTCATCGCAAGGGCTCGCACGGCAATGGCGGAAGCTGATCGCCCTTCGTCGGTTGACTCCCAGAAACTTGCCAGGCTTCTCGAGCGTTTAGTTAAAACCAGCCTGGAAACCCCCCCTCCCCCAGATACCTGGTCGATTCGTCTTAGCTATCAGTTGATGCCAGCCTTTGATCCACCATATCCTTATTTCGAGCAAGCTGTTTCATGCCTGGCAGCCTATCGTGACGATGCACACCTTGAAGCCTGGAGAAGGACCGGTTTGACCGCGACAGCTTTAGAAGTGTTAACGTACTTGTGGCGTGATCAGGTTGGATCATTAGCTGGCCTGGTTGATAAACTTGCCCACAGAGGGCATTCTAGAGAGGTTTATGCTGGTGCGCTGGCCGAGTTACGCGAACGCAAGCTGATTAGAGGCACTTTCAGAGCGATTCGTTTAACTGAGGCGGGGAAAACCTTCCGTGAGCAGATTGAAGAAGATACTGATCGCTTGTTCTTTGCTCCATGGTCATGTCTTAACCCTGCCGATAGAACTGACCTGGAAGGATTATTAGTCCGCGTGCGAGACAGTTTACGAGAGACAGTCAGCCAATAAGTCCGCAGGGTGATAGGAAACTACGGGCATGCGATATCGTGCCTGGATCTTTTCTTTAATTTGGAGGATTTTATGGATCATAAAGATGTGCTTAGTAAGGTAAAAGAAGAAAACGTGAAGTTTGTCTCCTTGCAGTTCACGGATGTCACAGGAGCTGTCAAGAGCTTAGATATCCCGGTTAATCGCTTGAATGTCGCACTAAACGAGGGTATTTGGTTCGACGGTTCCTCGGTCGAAGGCTTTGCACGCATCCAAGAAAGTGATATGCGCCTGGTGCCCGATCCGGCAACATATGCCTTATTGCCCTGGAGTCCGGCAGACATGCGTAGGGCACGCATCTTTTGTGAGATTTACCAACCAGATGAGTCACCCTTCCTGGGCGATCCACGTGGCACTCTTAAGCGAATGTTGGCGCAGATTGAAGTACGCGGCTGGACGTATAACGTTGGCCCGGAGCCGGAGTTTTTCCTTTTCAAGCATAATGGCCCAACCATCCATCCGGTGCCTCAGGATGTTGGAGGCTACTTTGACTTCTCAGCCAGCGATGCGGCAGTGCGCGTGCGGACCGAGTTGATGGACGCGCTGGCGGGCATGGGCTTGGAGGTTGAAATGGGCCATCACGAAGTAGCACTTGGACAACATGAGATCGACTTTGAGTATGACGAAGCCCTACGCACGGCTGACAACGTATTGACCTTAAAATACACTGTAAAAGCCATTGCTGCTCAGCATGAATTAGTAGCCTCGTTTATGCCCAAACCGATCTTCGGTATCAACGGTTCTGGGATGCATTGCCACCAGTCGTTGTTTGACAGACAAGGAAAAAATCTATTCTTTGATCCGAATGAAAAATACGGGCTTTCGAAATTAGCCTATGGGTTTATTGCCGGTCAACTGGCACATGCGCGGGCCTTATCAGCAGTCGTTGCTCCAACTGTGAACTCTTACAAACGGTTGGTACCGGGTTATGAAGCGCCAGTCTACATCGGGTGGGCGCAAATAAACCGCTCAGCTTTGATCCGCATCCCCCGCTATACCCCAGGTCGGGAAAAGTCGATCCGCGCTGAACTGAGATGCCCTGATCCCTCAGCCAATCCTTACCTGGCTTTGACGGTCATGCTGGCAGCTGCCCTGGATGGAATCGATAATAATCTATCGGTGCCGGAACCCCTCAACGAGATCAATGTCTACCACCTGACTCCAGAAGATCGGGTAGCAATGAACATCGCAGAGCTACCCGGTTCGCTGGCCGAAGCCTTGCGCCTGCTGGAGGGGGATAAAGTGTTGCAAGAGGCGCTCGGACCAGCGACTTATGAGAGTTTCACCCGCGCCAAGTGGGCTGAGGTGGAAGAATATCGCATGAGGGTGATGGATTGGGAGGTTGAAAGATACCTAGAAGTTGCTTGAGAGTTATTAGAGGTGTTTTTATGGCGCTAGTGCCGTAAAAACACCTCGATTGTCTATATTGGGCGAAAGTTGGTGTCCCGGTCGTAATAGTCTTCTTTTTCCACGCGTTTCAAGGTGTTGACTATTAGATAAGTTAGCGGGGTTGCTAGAACCTCATATCCGACTTTGAACAGCCATTGCGAAAATATTGCGCGTTGCAGGTCACCTGCCGGAAGGATCCCCCCAAAAGCAATGGTCAGAAACACCGTTGAATCTGCGGCCTGGCCGATTAATGTTGAAGTGATGGTGCGTAACCATAGGAATCGTCCGTTTGTTCTTACCTTGAGTTTGGCGAGAACTATAGAATTCAGGAATTCTCCTACCAGGTAAGCAACAAAGGAAGCTGCCAATAAGCGCGGTGTAAACCCCAAGATAGCTTGATAAGCCTGTTGGGCTTTTTGAGGGGAATCATAGACGGCGGTTGTCCAGAACGGGGCTGCCGGCAAAAGCCCACCGATCCAGATGGCGATAACTGCGAATAGATTGCAGACGAAGCCAATCCAGATTGCCAGGCGCGCCCGGGCGTAACCGTAGACCTCCGTGAGGATGTCACCGAAGATGTAAGCAATAGGGAACAGGATCACCGCAGCAGGGAGCACGAAACCAGCAAATTGCACTATTTTCACCGCGATGATATTTGAAATAATCAACGTGGTGACAAAAACCGCGATGACCTGGGGATACCAACGATAGCTTCTATTTTCCAAGGTTTAGCTCGATTCTAGATAGTAAGCGATTACCGATCACCAATCAGCAGAATGCGATTAGCTATTCAGCGGAAGTGGAGCGGGTGGGTCAGCGCTCGTCTCTCTAACATCCTGGTATGCAACCCCTACCGGCGGGCAGCAGGGGTTTTAGTCTGCTCAGCTTCGACAGTAATTCCGATGCCGCCGCGGATGTTAAATATCCCGGTGACTTTAACCCAATGTGGGTCCAGGGTTTCCACCAGGTCGTCGCAAATTTGGTTAATCACATGCTCGTGAAATGCACCTTCGTCGCGGTACGACCAAAGGTAGAGCTTGAAAGACTTGGATTCCACGATCTTCTGATCGGGCACATACTGTACGCGAATGGTGGCGAAATCCGGCTGACCGGTCATCGGGCACAGGCAGGTGAATTCGTCGGTTTCCAGGCTGACCAGGTAATACCTGTCAGGTGAACGGTTGGGAAAGGCTTCCAATGTTTTGCTGGGCTTTGCCTTCCGCCCCAAAAAAGTTAACCCTTCCAGATCAGAAGGTTCGGTTGGCATAAGATTTACTCCTGAAGTTATCAATCTGATCGAGAAAATCCAACACCACCTGATTAAGGATCTCGGGTTGACTGAGGTGAGGTTGGTGACCACATCTTGGGATAGCATACCCGCGCGCATTGGGTAGATCATCCACCAACTTTGGATACAAATCTGGATTCAGGGACAGATCGTTTTCACCCCATATCACCAAGGTGGGTGTGATAATCTCGGGCAGGCAATTGGTCAGGTCAGGGATTGTTCCAGCAATGTGGACAATATATGGCGAAGCTCGTTTGTAATCTACCGCAATCTGGGTGCGCGTGTGCGTGATATCATCAGATGCGGATTTCAAATCTAAACCGGTTAGGGCATGGATCAACCAGTATGGCGCGGCGCGCAAGGCTTTCTCTCCCAGCTCAGGCCGGCGTTGGATCAAGCGAAGCAGGGGTGAGAGTTGGCTGGGCTGGAAGAAGGGATTGATCAACACCATTCCCTGAACATTTTCTGGCCGGCTGAGGGCATATTTCAAGCTTAAGAGACCCCCTAACGAGTGGCCAATCAATAAGAGAGGTTGGTTGAAATTTAAATCAATGATCCAGGAGAGCAGGTGAGTATATAGTGCGTCAAAAGCATAGACTTCGGGAGTGTCTGGCTTGGTGCTTTCGCCATGTCCCCATAAGTCCGGCGCATAGCCCTGAAAGCCGGCTTCGACGAGCAGGGGTATGAGATATTTCCAATCGTTAAGCGAGGCGGCAATCCCATGCAGCAGGATCACCGGAGGTCCGTCACCGCGGACGACATAATGGAGAGGCTCATGTTCGTTTTGTTTGGTTAACATATTCTTCAGTGTTAAAATCTACGAATATTTAATAATGTCGGGATCAGGAGCTATTGCTATCGAGGGCTTGCGAATTAACCATTCAATGCCCTTGATTGTTCTGCTCAAAGAGTTTCACCAGCTCCCTTCGGATAACCTTTCCGATGAAGGTGCGTGGAAAATCATCCACGAAAATCACCAGCCGCGGCACCAGATCCGGCGGTAAACGGCGCTTACAATAGGCGATCAACGCATCAGCCTGAGGGCGATCCCTTTGTGCAATAATGAAGGCAACTGGTTGGTTGGCGATGGCGACGACGGCAGCTTCCTTGACCTGGGGGATTTCAAATAATACTTCTTCAACATCGCGCGGAAAGGCGGGTGTGCCCGGCCTGGAAGGATACCACATATCGGCTTTTCGAGCGATGATGCGGAAATACCCGTCGGAGTCCATCTGAGCGACATCGCCAGTAAGCAAAAAGCCATCTGCATTGAAAACGCTCCGAGTTTCTTCTGGGTTGTCCCAATAGCCCAGCATGACCTGTGGGCCGCGCACCGCTAGTTCACCGACCTGTCCCACTTTGACTTCTTTTCGCCCTCTGACTAAATCTACTACGCGGGCTTCCGTGGAGGGAAGCGGAACACCGATCGAGCCGATTTTTCGCAAGCCGTTGAGCGGATTTGCGTGCGTGACTGGTCCGGCCTCTGTCAGGCCATAGCCTTCCACCAACCGCCCCCGAGTGAGTTTCTCGAACGCCTCTTGAACTTCAACTGGCAGAGGCGCGGAGCCGCTGACGCAGGCCTTTATCGATTGAATGCCAAACTTACGCACTCCAGGAAAATCTTTAATCGCCAGGTACATATTCGGGACGCCGGGGAAAACAGTTGGGTGGTGTCTTTGGATGGTTTTAAGCACGTCTACCACCTCGAAGGTTGGCTTGAGGATGAGTGTCGCTCCAAGGGCGACTGGTACGTTGAGTGCGGTGGTCAAGCCATAGCTATGTGAAAATGGCAACACGCACAAGAAGCGCTCCTTACCTTCTATAAAGGATGGCAGCCAGTGGCGGGTCTGTAAGGCATTGGCAATCAGGTTACGGTGGGAGAGCATAACGCCCTTGGGAGCGGCAGTGGTTCCTCCGGTAAACTGGATCACTGCCAAGTCCTCAGGCGATTGGTCGACATCAGGAAAGTTTTGGTCAGGAATCGCAAGCAGACGTTTAAATTGGTGAGTCCCGGCATCTAAAGGGATTTCCAATTGGTGATGAAGACGCCTCTCACGGGAGAGCATAAGCCCGAGTCGCCTGGGGAGCGGCAAGTAGTCGCCGACGTGCGTGAAGATGATGTGTTCCAGGGGGAAAACTTTTTCCTCTACTAGGCCAGCTTTAATTTCTTCTACGAGGTGGGCAAATTGAGTCAAGGTGACCAAGACGCGCGCGCCAGATTCACGTACCTGGCGGATTAATTCCTTAGGATCGGTGGCGGGTAAAGTAAAGACGGCGACTGCGCCGGCCTCCAAGACCCCGAAGAAAGCGATCACCATCTGGGGTAAATTTGGGAGCAGCAACATCACCCGGTCGCCGCGTTCCACTCTCAGTGAACGTAGCGCATTGGCGAAGCGATTGACATCCTGCTGAAGGTTGTGGTAGGTAATACGTTTACCTTCAAAGATGATTGCGCCTTGCCGGGGAAAACGGTTGGTGGCGGAACGCAATAAATAGTTTAAGGGGACACGTGGGATTGCCACTGTATACGGTACCCCATCATCATAATAAGCCAACCAGGGGCGTTCCAGCACCAGAGCTGCTCGAGACGAGGAATCTATGATCCGCGATTCATCTCTCCAGGAACGTTGACTTCGCTCCAGACAACGTTGAATGACGCGGTTGACAGCGTCCCGGCGTTCTAGCATGACTAAATGCCCAGAGGCGCCGACATCGATCTCCTCCGCGTTGGGAATGGCACGCGCCACTTCTTCGAAAAGAGGTCGGGCGAAGACGATATCGAGGTGACCGTGGATCACCGTTGTCGGGACCCGCAGGTCACGGAACAGGCTCCAGCCGTTCCAGTTGGCGATATTGTGATGGTACCAGGAATACATAACTTGAGGTGGTGCAGCTAACCAACCGCGTACGAAAGGAGCTAGCGCACGTAAGACAACGAGGGGAAGACTCAGCAAGAGACGATAGAAAGGATTGAGTTTGAATTCGCCAGCTGTGGCGATCAAGATGAGATCAGCAACACGCTCCGGATGAGCGACGGCGTATTCCGTAGCGATGGCACCCCCGAAGGAGTGGCCGATCAGAACAAATTGATCATTGACATTTAACTCTTCGAGGGCCGTCTCCAAATCACGCTGGATCTGAGCCATCGTGTACTTTCCTTCAGGTTTATCCGCGCGGCCATGACCGCGTAAATCGAGGGCAATCACCCGGTTAGAAAAGGAGAACTCCTCAAGTTGATACTTCCACTGCCTGGCTTGCCCGCCATAGCCGTGGAGAAGTATTATTGTCCTTTGAGGATGATCAGGCGAGATATCAATCGCTGAAAGCCGGATTGATGGTAGGGTTGAGACGCGCACGGGGCGCCGGTAGAGTGCGAGATCTATTCCCATAGGTTTCTTTAGTTATGCAGTGCTACCTCACAAAATTGATATTTTATGAGTTTATCAGAAATTATAAAACCATATGGATTTATAATTTTGATAATTTCCAATCTAACTCGTGGAGGGTAATCGCTATGACTGAAAAAATTGAATTCACCAATAACTATTCAGACTTAAGCACAAATCAGGGATATCAATTTGAATTTTATTGTAATCGCTGTGGTAGTGGCTATCGTACCCATTTTAAACCCACTATCACCGGCGCAGTATCTGGAGCAATGGATGCTGCAAATAGTCTCTTCGGTGGTTTTTTTGGTAAAGCTGCTGACTTATCCGAACGTGTACGATCCGCCAGTTGGGAGAAAGCTCATGATGAAGCTTTTCAGAACGCAATTGAAGAACTTAAACCCGACTTTATCCAATGTCCACGATGTTCAAGTTGGGTTTGCCGGAAAAATTGCTGGAATACACAACGCGGTCTGTGTAAAGGTTGTGCCCCCGATTTAGGGGTAGAGATGTCGGCTGCTCAATCAAGTCGTACGGTCGAAGAGATTTGGGCGCACTCCAAGATGGCAGAGGAAGATCGAGAGATGTTGCAGGAGAAGAGTTGGCGGGAAGGAGTGCGAGCAACTTGTCCGAATTGCGAAGCTCCGCTGGCAAAGAATGTCAAGTTTTGCCCTGAGTGTGGTGCGAGTATTAAAAGCTCTACGCATTGCACGGAATGTGGCGTAGAATTACAACCAGGAGCCAAATTTTGTGCGGAATGCGGAACAAAAGTGGCATAATAAACTTGCCAGTTAGCGAATCACCAGATAACGAGTAATATTATATGCCAACCAAAACTACCTCAATCGGATTGAACACCAAGGGCAATGCCGATATCATGGATATCACGGATCAAGCAGCCAAATTGGTGACTGAAAGTGGGATAAAAAATGGGATCGTGACCATTTTTTGCTCATCTTCGACAAGCGCCATCACTACTATCGAATTTGAATCAGGCTGCTTGAGCGATCTTCGGCGCTTGTTCGACGAGATCGTAGATCCGAACCGTCACTATGCCCATAACGCTCGCTGGGGGGATGGCAATGGGCACAGCCATGTGCGTGCCGCCATGCTGGGCGCCTCACTCACCGTGCCCTTTGTGAGTGGGCGTTTGACCTTGGGTACCTGGCAGCAAATTATTTTCGTGGATTTTGACACTCGCCCGCGCCAGAGAGAGCTGGTCGTGCAGATCCTGGGAGATTAGAGAAAAAGACATCACAAGTCTCAGGAGAACATGATACGCACCAACTATCGGATTGGACAATCTTTAAGGGGCAAGATCCATCTCTCCCGCTCGCATAGCTGTGAAAGCGGCGATAGATACCTCTAGCATTTCGGAGCTGGGCTCTCGGGTGGTCATTCTTTGTAACGCCAAGTTGGGCTTGATCAACCATCTTACCAGGTGAGAATCCAGATGGTTAGCGGTCCAGCGGATGTACTCATACGCCATGCCGGCCAGGACCGGGATCAATAAGACTCGGCTGGCAAGCCTCCAAATAACAGGCATTGGCCCCAATAAAGCAAAGATCAACACGGAGATCACCACCAGCGAGAGAAGAAATGCGGTGCCGCAACGGGGATGCTCTAAGGAGAATTGCGATACGCTCTTTGGGGTTAATTCAACGCCGGCTTCGAAGGCGTTAATGGTCTTGTGTTCAGCGCCATGGTAAGCGAATACGCGCTGTATGTCAGGAACCTTGCCTACGAACCAAATATAACCCACCAGGATCGCCAAGCGCATCAGCCCCTCCACCAAGTTCCCAAACCAAGCCCCCTGACTTGAAGCTGCTATTAGGCTTTCTGTGAGGTGGCCAATAGCAGCTGGAGCCAGAAAGAATAGACCTATTGCGAGGGCCAGGGAGATGAACAAAGTCCCGAACAGCGCTGGTCCTTCGATCTTATTGTCCTCTCCACTCTGGGTATTGGCCGACATGGTCAATGCACGGATACCCAATCCCAAAGCGTCCCAAAGCATGACCATCCCACGCAGCAAAGGAATCTTCAGCCAGCGGCTCTGATAAATGTGACTCAATTTTTCTGTGTGGATGACGATCTTCTGGTCAGGAGCGCGCATGGCGATCGCCAGGGACTGCCTGCCCCGCATCATCACACCTTCAATCACAGCTTGGCCGCCGTAAGTCGGAAGTTTTAGCTTTTCCATGAGAAAAATACAGGCACCCTATTCGGCCAAATTAAAGAAGAAATGAATAATGGTTTCGATCCCACGCCGCCAGGTGGGTAGATGCAATTTTTCGTTGGGGCTATGAGCGTTATCATCTGGCAATGAAAAACCACAATTGACCGATTCGATGCCCAGATATTTTTGGAATAACACCACAATGGGCACACTCCCACCTTCTCGACGGAAGGCGGGACGCTTCCCCCAAACTGAGTCCATCGCTCGCTGCATGGCTTTAATACCCGAGGAGTGGCGATCGGAGGTAGCAGCAGGTCCGCCAACCAGCTTGGTTAATTCGTACCGCACAGTACCTGGAACCTTGGCTTCTAAATACTGTTGGAGTTGTTGATGAACCTCCTCAGGCTCCTGTTCGGGCACTAATCGCGTGGATATTTTCGCCATCGCATAAGCAGGTAAGACGGTCTTTGACCCGTTACCGATGAAGCCTGAATACAATCCGTTGACCTCCAGGGTAGGACGTGCGCCGACGCGTTCAACCGGCAGATAGCCCACCTCACCCCAAAGAGCTGGGGAACCCGTCTGGTTCAGATAGAATTGCTCATCCATTGGTAAGCGTGCCAGTTCGGCGCGTTCTTCTGATTCGAGTGGTATCACCTTGTCATAAAAACCAGGTAGGGTGATGCGTCCTTGGGCGTCGTGCATGCCTGCGATCAATTCACATAGCGCCTGGGCAGGGTTGTGCACCACGCCGCCATAGAGACCGGAATGTAGGTCATGGTCAGGACCAAAGATGCGCAATTCGAAATAAGCCAGGCCACGCAGAGCATAAGTGATAGTTGGCAGATCTGGAGCGATCATCCCCGTATCTGGATTGAGGGCAAAATCACTGGCTAACAAATCCAAGTGAGAGGCAAGAAATTCACCCATGCTCGGTGAGCCGATCTCCTCTTCGCCCTCGATCAGGAATTTCAGATTCACCGGAAGTTTTCCGGTTCGGATCACAGCCTCCATGGCGTTGATACATGCCATGACTTGACCTTTCATGTCAGAAGCCCCACGAGCGAATAGAAATTCCCCGCGCACCTGGGGTTCGAAAGCGCCACTTTGCCACAAATTTAATGGCTCCGCGGGTTGTACGTCGTAATGTCCGTAGATTAGAACGGTTGGGGCGTTAGGCCCGGCGGTTAACAATTCAGCGTAGACCACCGGATGACCCTCCGTTGAGAAAATGGTCACTTCGCTCATTCCCAATACCTCTAATTGCTTGGCAACCCATTCAGCAGCGCGCAGGATGTCAGCGTTGCTGTTCGGGTCTGTAGAAATAGAAGGTATGGTGAGAAAACTCCTTAATTCATCGAGAAAGCGCTGATTGTGCTCCTGGGCGAACTGCAATGCGGCAGATCTATGTTCGGTCATTGAAATCTCCTGATCGGATTGGCGTATTTTTTTGAATTATACTCTGCAGAGATGATTTACTTTTCGCTTACCCGGCGGACCGAGATGAAAGTCAGATAACAAACTAAAAGAAAGGCGGTGAAAAGAAGTGTAAAGCCAAAAAAACTCAAGTTACTGAGGGGATTTACCAACCGCAAGGCGATATCAGAAAAAACCTCCTTCGGATGAAGGATGAGATCCCAGCTGTTCCAACGTGAAAATCGCCCCAGGTAGATACCCAGTCCACCGAGGTAGAGCGCTATACCAGCAAAAACCCAACTGAACCACCACCCGAGGTAGTTTGTTACCATGATTTGCATGATCCGTAATGAAGCAATCGCCAGGAAACATCCCGTCCAGGCAAATGTGGCCAACATAATAATATCGTACCACAAGGGGACATAAGGTCGGTCTGCCAAGTGCAAAAAGTCCGTCACGATGTACGGGGCATTTGGGAAGAAGATTAACCACAATGCTCCCGGCAGAAGTAACAAACCCCAGCTACGCGGCCTCATGAAATTCAGTAAGGCAACCAATAAGCTAAACACATATGGCATCCAGGCCAGGTAGAGATTCCAGACCAGGTTTTTATATGTCAAGGCGTTGCTTTGCAGAACGCGCCCGGCGAAGAGGATCAATGCCAGGAGAGTAGAGAGCAATATAGGGTAAAGCAATTGTCTTGCCAGGAATCGATGAATGCTGAAAAGGTCTTCCAGCAGGCTGCGGATCATGGATATCCTCGTGTGCGAAGTTCCACGGTTTAGTGGATTTGTTCTTGACCGGGAAAAACAATGATTCAGGAAAAGAAATGGAGGTCTTACAGGGATTTAGTTTGGGTTTCCTCTGAAATCTCGATATTATCCCCTACCCGTAAGTTCCCTTCAGTCAGGACTTGGGCACGCAGTCCGCCACGATGCACTAATGCAGGTAATACTGGTTGTTGAGTGAGCTCCGCTAAATGGGAACAGGGCTCGCAAAGACGGATGCCTTGCATGGTGACTTCACCAACCCTGAATGTTTTGCCAACCAGGTGGTTTAGAGGCACATCTTGGGTAACCAGGTTACGGCGGGTGTCTCCCAGGTCGAGCGGAATTTTATAATCGCGTCGAACGGCTTCGATCGATTCGATTTCGACCAGAGTCACCTCACGGCTTGCATCGATTTTCCGTTCCGGATAGCCGATCTTCAGATAATAATGATCTCCTTCTAAGCCTCGGCCGGGCACCACATGAACCTCGGATAAGGCTCGTGTAGGCTGGCCCACTTGCGGGCGAATAAAGATGGCAATAATTTTACCCATAATCCTGGATTATATGCGAATTTACAGAATTTAGGGATAGAGATTCCTTATCTTTGTGCTAAAATACCTTCACCCGGATCGGTGGTCGTTATAGGCTAGGCCTGTAGCGGCGTCGGGTCGTTGCCCGTCGAAAAGTGCCACCGTCTTCGTGGTGTGTGTCGGCTAGATACGCATGTTTGGCGAAATCAGTCGACCGAGATACCACCGGTGGCCGATCCATGCCTCTCTGGAAGAATTATCACCTCGCGCAATCAGTAAACGATGCTTTACTAGCTTTGTCCAGCGCTCCCCGCGCAGCCAGCCTGATCGCCGGGGGTACCGACTTGTTGCTTGATCTCCAACAGGGGCGGCATCCGGCGATCGATACGCTCGTGGATATTACTATTGTACCTGAGCTAACTTGCCTCGAAGTGCGCGGGGAGATTCTTTTTGTTGGGGCGGCCGTGCCGCTCAACCGGATCGTTGCCAACCAATTCGTCCAGGAACATGCCCAAGCTTTGGTTGAAGCCTGTAATTTAATTGGCGGCCCGCAAGTACGCAATGCTGCCACTTTAGGAGGAAACGTCGCCCATGCCTTGCCAGCTGCGGATGGGACGATCGCCCTGCTGGCTTTGAAAGCGGTTGCAGAGATAGCTAGTCTGGATGGTCAGCGTCTGGTGGACCTGCAGGAACTTTTTATTG
>Ga0209521_10003446_pt1 | contig 12774 bp, 6 predicted proteins | sample Rifsed19ft4_FD_184016 | JGI IMG/M metagenome (GOLD analysis project Ga0209521, IMG submission 184016) | Soil microbial communities from Rifle, Colorado, USA - sediment 19ft 4 (version 2) | ecosystem: Environmental > Terrestrial > Deep subsurface > Rock core/Sediment | place: Rifle, Colorado... | reverse complement strand
GGATACGGGCACGGTGGAGATGCGCGTCACCGACGAGGGGGTGGGGATGACCCCGGGGGTGATGAGCCGTCTCTCCGAGCCGTTCTTCTCCACCAAGCTCGACGCCGGGGGCTTGGGTCTGGGCCTTTCCATCTCCGCTTCCATCATCCGGGATCACCATGGTACCCTCGATTTTGCGTCCGAGGTCGGCAAGGGGACCACCGCCCGGATCACCCTTCCCCCGGCGGATCACGCGTTGGAGGGCTCCCCGCAGGTGTCCATGCCCACGCAATTCCGATGACCGGACATCCGAACCCCCCGCCGGCTTCCGCCCCGCCGGTCCTGCTGGTGGACGACGACCCGCAATTCCTGCTTGCTTCCGGCATGACGCTTCGCTGCGCGGGCGTGGAGCCCGTCCTGACCGTGCAGGACAGCCGGCAGGTGCTGCCCCTGCTGGCCGAGAGGGACATGGCCGTGCTCGTCCTGGACTTGACAATGCCCCACCTATCGGGGGAGGAGCTGCTAAGGAAGATCCGGGAGGGGTTCCCCCATCTTCCCGTGATCGTGATGACCGGCCTGAACGAGGTGGAGACGGCGGTCTTATGCATGAAGGAGGGGGCATTCGACTACCTGGTCAAGCCGGTGGAGAGCAGCCGGTTCGTGGGCAGCGTGCAGCGGGCGCGGGAGATGCGGGAGCTGCAGGAGGAGGTGTCTTCGCTTAAAGCACGGCTCCTGTCGGGCAGGATGGAGCAGCCGGAGGCCTTCGCGGGGATCGTCACGAACAGCGGGAAGATGTTCGCCATCTTTCATTACCTGGAGGCGATCGCCCGTTCCTCCCAGCCCCTCCTGATCACCGGGGAGACGGGGGTGGGGAAGGAACTGATCGCCCGGGCGGTCCACGGGACAAGCGCCCGCCCGGGCCGCCTCGTGGCCGTCAACGTCGCCGGCCTGGACGACAACATGTTCTCGGATACCCTGTTCGGCCACTGGAAAGGGGCCTTCACGGGCGCCGAGCAGGCAAGGGAAGGACTGATCGCGCAGGCGTCCGGCGGCACGCTGTTCCTGGACGAGATCGGGGACTTGAAGGACTCGTCGCAGGTCAAGCTGCTGCGCCTCCTCGAGGAGAGGGAGTATTACCCGCTCGGATCGGACGTCTCCCGGCGGGCCGACGCGCGGGTCATCTGCGTCACGCACGAGCACCCGACGGAGCTTCTCTCTGCGGGAACGCTCCGCAAGGACCTCTACTACCGGCTCGCCGGGCACCACGTGCACGTCCCCCCGCTGCGCGATCGGACCGAAGACATTCCGCTCCTCGTCGAGCATCTCCTGGAGGAGGCGGCTCACTCCCAGGGGAAGAAGAAACCGACGCCCCCTTCCGAGCTTTTTACCCTGCTTTCCGCCTACGATTTCCCGGGGAACGTCCGGGAACTGAAGATGATGATCCACGACGCGGTGGCCCGCCACCGGTCGGGGGTGCTGTCGATGGACAGCTTCCGGAACGCGATCGGCCCGACCCGCCCGTCACGGGGCGGCGTGGCGGGCGCCCGGCTCACCAGCCTCGCGTTCACCGCCGGGATCGCCGGGAACACGGCCACCTTCACGCTGCCCGGGACCTTCACCGCCGGGGGCGCCTCCTCGAGCTTCACGGTCACGCTGACCGGGGGTGCTCCGGCGACGGTCTCCTTCACGCTCGACCGGATGAACCTCGCCGATCTCGCCGGCTGGAGCGTGCCCGGGCTCGGGAACGTCTCTATCAGCAACGTCACCATCAGCCCCGGGCTCACGTACGGCGCCGTGACGGTCAACGGAATCTCCGCCTGGCTGGCCGCCTTCAAGGGGGCGGGGCAGCAGAAGGCGAATATCGCCGTCCTCTTCGCCACCGACCTCAAGCTGTCCTCCCTGGTGTCCGCGGTGAAGGGCACACCGCTCGACGACCTGGCGCTGAAAAAGACCGCCTTCGTCATCGCGCCCGCGGAGAACGCCGGCCAGACGGTCGCGACGCCCTCGCTCCTGTCGTCCTACGTCACGACGCCCCAGCTCACCCTTCCCCATGGCGTGAGCCTCATCGCCACCGTCGACCTCGCGGGAAACCTCCAGTCGTTACTCTCCGAAGTCAACCTGCCCGCGACGGGCTTACCGCTGAGCGGCGGGATCGACCCCAGCGTCTTCACCGGATCGGCGGGGAGCCAGCTCGCCCGGGCGTTCATCGACAATCTCGATCTGAGCGTTCCGCTCCCCGGCATGAGCCCCGCCTGGAAGCCGGGATTCCTGGGCTTCGTCGACAAGACGCAGCGCCTGTTCGTCAAGGGCGTCAGCGGCAGCCTGATCGCGGGGATCACCGCCAGTGTTGATCTGAATCTCGGCGCCGGCGCGCCGCTCAGGTTCACCAACGTGACGATCAGCCGCGATCCGGCGACCCGGAAGCTGTCCTTCTCCAGCGATCCGATCACGCCGCCGGCCGGGCTGCTGGCTCTTCCCCAGGCGGGAGCGTCGGTCACCGCCCTGTCGCTGGCCGCCGACATCGTCGGGGGAATCCCGACGTTCACGCTGGGCGGGACACTCACCGTGGCCGGCAAGCCCCAGAACTTCACGGCCACCCTCTCGGGCACCGCAACGGCCTCCTACTCCATCACCCTCTCCGGGGGAAAGCTTGCCGACCTCACCGGCTGGACGGTGCCCGGGCTCGAGAACGTCTCCGTGACCAACGTGGCGGTGGGAACCGGGTTCACGTCAGGGACGATCGGCGTGGGCGGCCTGACCTTTGACATCGCCGTCTTCAAGGGCGCCGGCCAGCAGAAGGCGAACGTCGCCCTGCTCTTCGCGGCCGACCTGAAGCTCTCGTCCCTGGTCGCCGCCCTCAAGGGCACCCCCCTGGACGACCTCACGCTGAAGAAGACCGCCTTCGTCATCGCTCCGGCCGAGAACGCCGCCCCGAGTGTCAGCGTTCCGGCCCCGGTGTCCGCGCTCATCGGGAAGACAAGCCTGGCGCTCAAGGCGGGCGTCAACATCAGCGCGGGGGTCGATCTCAGCGGGGACCTCAAGACGCTGTTCGACAGCGTCGGGCTGGCCGCGAGCGCGCTGCCGCTGTCCGGGGGCATCGATCCGAGCGTCTTCAGCTTCGGCGGCGCTGGCGGCGTGGCCTCCAGCCTGGCCGCCGCCTTCCTCGCCAACCTCGATCTCAAGATACCGCTCGGGACTATTTCGATCCCGGGAGCGCCCAGCTCCTTCGCCGCCAGGAACGCCCAGCTCGCCATCAAAGGGGCGACGAACGGCATCACCGCGGCCATCACCGCCGACACCTCGCTCGCGATCGACGGCCACAGCTTCGCGATCGCGGGCACCATCGCGCTCGTCCGGAAGGACGGGACCCAGTCCATCTCGCTCACCGGCGCCTCCACGCAGAGCTGGCGGAAGCCGTTCGGGATCGACTGGCTGAGCGTGGACAACGTGTCGCTCGCCGTGACCCTGGGGCAGAACGCGTCGTTCGGCGTCTCGGGAGTGACCGACGTCGGCAAGATCCGGAACCTCACCATCACGGCCCGCATCGAGACGACGGGTGGCCAGGTCTCCAACATCGGCTTCGAGCTGACCGGCGCCGACATCCCGCTGAGCGAGATCCCGGCGGTGAACCAGATTCCCAACCTCAGCGGGATCGCACTCCGCGACGTGACGGTCTCGACGCAGGCGATCGGCGGGACGATCAAGAGCGCCAAGATCAAGGTGCTCGACGGTCTCAGCGCGGTCCTGTTCCAGAGCGGCGGGCAGTGGAGCTTCGCCGCGCTGAAGGAGAACTTCGCGCTCGCCGACATCCTGCCGATCCCGGCCCCGGCCCAGCCGATCCTCGGCAAGGTCAAGCTCAACAAGGCGGCCCTCGTGGTCAGCGCGGCCGGCATCAACGCCAAGCTGTCCGATCTCCCCGCCGCCGCCCGGCGTGAGCTGGTGGCGATCTATGGCAGCCCGAACCGGAACATGCAGCTGGTGAGCGGCCTCAACCTGATCACGGCGATCGATCCGACGGCGCTGGGCCCCGCGCTGGGGGGGCTCGGCGTCAGCAAGGACGGCCTGGTGCTGGAAGGCGCGATCGGCGGGCTCTTCGGCGGCCCCGTGTCGCTGGACCTCGCGGCGGCGATTCCGCCGATCACGCCGCCGAAGGCGCTCGCCTTCCTCGTGTTGCCGCAGAACTTCCAGACGTCGTTTTATATGCGGCTGCAGCCGCCCTTGGTCGCGGTTGGCATCGCCCTCAGCACGGACCTGAGCGTCAAGACCAAGGCTCAGGCGCTCGCCTTCACCACCAGCATCGACTTCCAGCTCGATACGTCCGGTGGCTTCACGATCGACGTCCAGGGGAAGACCGACAGTCCCTGGGCCAACGCCCTGGGCATCCGCGGGTTCACGCTGGATCCTGGCACGCGGATCCAGGTGTCGGTGTCGGCGACCACGGAGGTGACGCTGACGTTCGTCGGCAAGTCGCACATCGGCGCCCGCGAGGTCGACCTGATCGCGAGCGCGAGCGTGCTCGCCTCGGAGGGGGTGATCGACAAAGGGGCCTTCGAGGGCAAGGTGAGCGAGCTGGACCTCGAGGATCTGGTGGCGCTGACCAACGGCGTGGTCGGCGCAGCCGGTGGCAAGCCCCTCCAGCCCGACTTCCCGAAGGTGCGGCTCACCAACGTCGATGTGGCCTTCGCGTCCCCCGGCGTGTCGATTCCCGAGATGAACCTGCCCAACGGCGGGATCCGGCTGGCCGGCGACCTCTGGTACATGCTGAAGAACGCGCCGCTCGGCAAGTTCAGCGCGCAGGTCTCGGAGAACGGCCTCAGTATCGACGGGGCGATCTCGGACGTCGCCATCGGTCCCGTGGCCCTCAGGGGCAACACCCTCGACGTCAAGGCGCAGATCATCCCGCCGGCGCCACCCTCCTTCAAGATCAAGGGCGGGGCGGTCCTGTTCGGCAAGAGCCAGAGCATCGCGCTGATCGCGTCGCTGACCGGCATCGAGCTGGCGACCGACCTGGACCTCGGCGAGCTGGCGAAGCTCGACTTCCACGCCTCGGCCGGGGCGCCGGAGACGAGCGCAAGCGGGCTCGCGAACGCCGACCTCGGCCTGCACGCGCGCCTCGCCATCGACTTCTCCGCCTGGCTGCGGGGTCCGGCACGGCAGCCCCTCACCGCCGTGTTCTCCGGCTTCGCCGCCGACATCAGGGCGACGCAGGATGCGCTGACGGCCGCGTAGAAGAAGGTTGACGATCTCAACGCCCAGATCGCCACGGCTCGGGCGAACGCGCGCAAGGCGCAGCAGTCCGACGCGCAGGCGCTCGCGGCGGCGCAGAAGAAGGTGGACGACCTCGCGGCGGCGCTGACCCAGCTCGACAAGGACATCACGGCCGCCCGGGGCCGCATCACGACCTGCGACTACACGGTCAAGACGTGCGTCTGGCGGAACCTCTTATCCGGCAAGTGCACGAAGCACGTGGACGCGCCCGACCTCTCGCGCGACGCCGCGTGCGCGAAGGACAACGTCGCCTACCAGGCGACCGTCGTCGCGAAGGAGGCGCTGCGGACGACTACCCAGGCCGCGAAGACGGCGGCCGACACGATGCTGAGCGACCTGAAGAAGGGCGTGACCCCCGGTGACGTCACCGATCTCGACCCCACCGTGGTGACCCTCACCACGGAGCGGGACGCCGCCACGCTCGTCCTGACGCAGGCCCAGCACATGGCGGCGGGCCTCGAGACCGTGGACAAGCAGATGCAGGCCGCCCTCGACGCGCTGAGCCGGCCCGACGCCTTCGTCCTCGTGGACAGCCTCATCCAAGGGAGCCTCAGAGGCTGCCTCGCCGGCAAGCCGGTCGCCCTCGGCCTCGATTTCACCGTATTCGGGACGTCGTACAAGAGCGGCTTCGCATTCAGCGTGACCGATCCCGCGTTCACCGCGGACCAGCTCGCGAGCCTCGCCCTGCTCATCGCGACCAAGGCGGTGGCGGCCGACCAGAGCGCGTCGCCCGCCCTGGTCCAGCTCCTTCAGGACGCGTACGCCAAGAAGCGAGAGCAGGTGCAGGCCACGCTGGACCAGGTGCTGAAGGCCAACGGCCTGGAGTGAGATTCCGGTGAGCCTCCTCGCCTGACCCGGGCGACAAGGGGGGGAACGCGCGCGCGCCACCGCTTCGGTCATGGCCGCGTTTCTGCGGGCAAGCGAGCGAGGACGGCGTCATAGACCTCACGGGCCAGCGCCAGCGCCTCGACGATTTCCTCGAGAGCGTAGGCGGTCCAAAACCCCTGTCGCGCCGGCCGAGCCTGCCAACCTTTCCCCCTTGGCCCTTGCCGCGAGGCAGGATCCCGCTGCTGGCCGCCAACGTCAAGTGCCCTGGTGGGGTCGTGACCGTCAGCGGTGCTCAGAAATGGGGAGAGCGGCCGAGAACCTTGCCCTCGTTCACGGACCAGCCGGGCGCGACCAAGCCGAGAGCGACGGGGGTGGGCAGACCAGGGAGCGCGGCCCGGGGCCGGGCGAGGGACTTCCGCGTGGGGGGGCTTATGTCAACCGGATGGCTCCGGGGCCGGCCGTGAGGAGCGATCGCCGAGCCCCAGTCGCTCCAGCAGGTCACGCAGCCTCTGCCCTCCGGAGTAGACACCCACGATTCGCCGCCGGCCTCCGCAGCGCGGGCACAGCAGAACGTCCAGGGCGAAGACCCGTTTCATCAAGGCCGCCCACGAGAGACCCGTCGAACCCGAAGACGGCGGCGACCCATCGCCGGCGACCGGCCTCAGGCCTGTCCCTGCCGCCCCGACGTCCTGGTCGACAGCTTCTCGCATGCTGGGGATAATCTGCGAGGCGGATAGGCGACATAATGCCCGTTCTCGGTGGTTTGGTTTGGGCGGCAGGCGAGCCGCCGTCGGCGTAGGAAAGGCGGCTCCGTCGCGACCATCGGCACGTCGCTCGTGAGCTTCAGCGGGACCGGCAACGCGCTCAACGTGACGAACGACCTCGCGCCGACCGCGCTGATCGGCGGCATCCCGAGTCTACCGGCGAGGTCTTCGGCGTCCGCGCGGACTACGTGTGGTGGCGGACGGAGGACTGGGAGTCGTCGGCCGGCTACTCGTTCTTCACGACGTACAACAACGACCTGCCGAAGTTCAACGTCCTCGACCATCTCGTCACCGCGAGCCTCTTGCGCAAGCTCTCGCTGGGCGCCTTCCCCGGGCAGGCGGGCGTCCAGTACTCGTACGACTGGCTCGGCCTCGAGGGCGATGAGTTCCTCACGCGCCACACGGTGACGCTCTCCGGCGCGGTCGTCGAGGGCGAGATGAACCTGACGCAGGGCTTCTTCCGCTATCAGTCGAAGGATTTCGCCGAGGGCTTCCCGCGGCCGGTCAAGCAGGAGCAGCGGGACGCCGACAACTGCATGGTGGGGTTCCTCCACCTGCTGCGCTTCGCGCAGGACCGCCACTTCATGAAGGCGGGGTACCAGTTCGACTACGACCAGACGTCTGGGCGGAACTACGAATACGCGGGCCACCGGTTCAGCGCCGGCGGCCAGTACACGCTACCCTGGGGCGGGCTCCGGCTGAAGTACGACTTCGACGTGCAGCTACGCAACTACCAGCACAAGAACACGATGCTGCCGTCGTACGCGCCCGCCACGAAGCGCCGCTACGACGAGGAGTTCACGAATACCGCCCGCGCCGAGCTGCCGCTGCCGTCCAACTTCACGCTCGCCGCCGAGTTCCTGGTGACGAACGCGCGGTCGAACATCGAGGTGTTCGACTTCGACCGCCACGTCTTCTCGCTCGTCCTCTCCTGGACGTACTGAGCGCGCGGCCCGCGCTCAGCGGCCGATCGTCACCGACCCGCCACCCTGGACCGAGACGAGGCTGCCGTTGAAGTTCGCGAGCGGCGTCGTCGGCGTCAGGGTCACGCCGTTGATCTGAATTGTCCCCGCCGTGCCCAGGCCGGCCAGCGGCGTTGCGCTCGTGATCTGGAAGCTGTTCGCTGGCCCGTAGACCGGTCGGCCTCGAGCTCGAGGGCGCGCTTGAGGTTGGCCAGGGCCGCGTCGTACCGCCGCTCGTCGATGTCGATGATCGCCTGCGCGACGTAGACGTCCGCCTCGGTCGTCTGGGCTGCGACGCGGGGCGCTTGACCAAGCAGGAGGGCCAGGACGAAGACGGCAATCGCCGGAACGGCGCGGTGGTGGCTCACGCTGCCCCTTATAACTCGTCAGTTTCTCCGACGCAACAGCCTCGGCCGGGCGGGGCTGAGGGGCCGCCACGGCCGGTCCGCGCCTCGGCGTCGGACGCCGACCAACTGGGCATCATTCGAGGTCCCTGACGGCGTCTCTGAGCTGGTTCAGGTGCGCCGCTTTGATCCGCGTCTGCTTGGCGACGATGCTCGGGTCCGTGTACGCCGGCGCCGTCAGCCCGGCCTTGTCATAGGCTTCGCTCAACGCGGTCCGGAGCTCGGTGAGGTGCAGCCGCTTCACCGCGGTACTTCCCGCAGCCAGCGTCGGATCGGTCCACGCGAAGGCCTCCAGCCCGTTGACCGCGCGAAGACGGTCAATGGCCTCTCGGAGCTCGGTGAAGTGCACGGCCTTGACGGTGTTGCCAACCACCAGGCTCGCGTCGGTGAAGGTCTTGGCGAAGACCGCATCGACCGTCTTATTCGTGTTCAGCGTCACGGTGCAGGACGCCCCGCTGCACGCCCCGCCCCACTGCTTGAAGGTCGCCCCGGCGGCCGGCGTGGCCGTGAGGGTCACAACGGTGTTCACGAGGTAGCTCGCCGAGCACGTGGATCCGCAGTTGATGCCGCTCGGACTGCTGGTCACGGTCCCGCTGGCCGAGCCCTTCCGGACCACCGTGAGGGTGAACATCTGCTGCGAGGCGGTGAAGGTCGCGGTGATCGTAGTGGCGGCGCTCACGGTGACCGTGCATGTGCCGGTACCGCTGCATCCACCGCCGCTCCAGCCGGTGAACACGGAGCCCGAGTTCGGCGTAGCCGTGAGGGTCACCGAGGTCCCGCTGTCGACAGACTCCGAGCAGTCTCCGCCGCAGCTGATCCCGGTTGGGCTGCTGGTCACCGTGCCAGTTCCGTTTCCGGCCTTGCTAACCGTGAGGGAGAACTGGACCGCCTTGCCCGTGCCCGTCACCGCGCGTGAGATGTCGCCGCCGTTGGACGTGAAGCTGACGTTCCCCGAGAACGTCGTGACCGAGGTCGGGCTGAAGCGGACGACGACCGTCTGGCTGGCGCCGGCCCCGAGGCTGAAGGAGCCGCCGGAGACGATGCTGAAGGGCGCCGAGGTGGAAGCGCTGCCCGTCAAGGTGGGGCCACCGGTATTCTTGACGGTGAAGTCGCGGTCGGTGGAGGTGTCGACGGTGACGCTGCCGAAGTCCGTGGTGCCGGTCGGCGTCACGCTGATTGCGGGCGGGCTCTGCGTTCCGTAGATCCCGAGCTTCCAGCTCTTCCAAGTCCCCACGTCCTGGGCGACCCGATCCGCGACCTTCAGCGTCCAGGTGCCGGCGGCGACCTCGCCCCAGTGGCGGACGGACCCGAAGCGCCAGGACGCGAAGTTGTCGCCCGAATCGTTGCGAACCGTCGCCAGGCGGCTTGAGACGCCCGCGGGAGACGTCAGCGTCACCTCGAGATCCCCACGATACGTGTGCGTGGCGTCGAACACGACCTCCACGCGCTCGACGGTGAAGTTGGAGAACGAGCTGGCGATCGTGACGTTGTCGCTGACGCCGGTCGCGTTGTTGTCCGGAATCGTGACGTTGAGCGTGCGCGTGACGGCGGGGACCGAGGCCTCGGCGGCCACGTTGGTCCAGGTGGTCGCGAGGTTCACGGCCGCCTGGGCGTCCACCAGGCCGAAGCCGAACTTCTCGTTGTGAGCGAACTCCCCGGTGGTCCACCCGGAATCTCCGGGATTGATCTTGAAGGCGGACTCGACCAGGATGTGCTGCACGTCCCGCCAGGTCAGCGCCTGGTTCCGAGCGAGCATGAGCGCGATGACCCCGCTCACCAGCGGCGTGGCCGACGAGGTGCCGCCGAACGTGCTCGTGTAGTCCGTGGTCGTGTAGCCCGGGGCACCCACGAGGTCAGTGGTCGTGACGCCCCGGCTCCCCCCGCTTGAGGGAGCGGTCACGAGCATGGCCGCGCACGGCTCGCTGTAGGAGGCCTGGGTGCCCGTGTCGGCGAGCGCCCCTACCGCGATCACGTAGCGGCTGTTAGCGTAACCGTCGAAGTTGCAGTTGTCCTGGCTCGCCTTGCCGTTGCCGGCGGCCCAGGTGAAGATTCGTCCCTTGCCGCTCCGGCCCTGGGTGATGGCGGTGGCGATCGCCGACTGCGTGAGCGGCCCCGGGCCCGCGAGCGTCTTACCGTCGTCGGCGGGGCCCCAGGAGTTGCTGCTGATGTGGATCGCGTTGCCCTGATGACCGAGCGCGTCGGCCTCCTGGGCATCGGTGGCGGCCGCCGAGATCAGGCGAAGCCCGGCCAGGGTCGCCAGGGGCGCCGCCCCGCTCACCCCGATCCCGTTGTCGCCTCGGGCCGCGGCGACTCCTGCTACCGCCGTGCCATGGTGATCCACCGACGTGTTCGGGCTCGGGTCCGAGTCGTTGAAGTTGAAGTCGAAGGAGAGCGCGCTCGAGTAGTTCGGCTGAAGATCGGGGTGCGTGTGCTGGAGCCCATCGTCCACGATACCGATGACGACCCCGGAGCCCCTGGTCGTCGGCCACACGGCCCGCACATTCGCCCCGGCTGGCTCGGCGCTCCGCGCCTTCAGGTGCCACTGCTGCTCGAGAAGGGGATCGGCCTGCCCGGCGACGCGGGCAGGGAGCAGCGCGCCAGCGACCCACAGGACCGTCGCGCCCCACGCCGCCAGACGGAGCCTCGGCCAGCACGATGTCCGCGGCGTGCGAACGACGATCATCGGGGAAACTGCTGACGCTTCAGCAGGGGATAGGCGTTCCTTACGCCCCCGCGCTGGCGAAGCTCGTCCGCCAGCTCCACCGCGGCCAGCGGCTCCGCCGCCTCGACGACGTACCCGTCGGCGACGCCCGGGACGGCGCGGAGACCCCCGCCGGGGAGGCCGGCGAGGACGCCCTGGGGCGACGTTCCCGGGTCAAGCAGCATCGCGACCTCGCGCGTGAGGAGCCGGCGCGTCGCTTTGGTTCGAGGACGTCCGGGCTCGTAGAGCACCAGGTAGTAGTCGGCGCCGGGATTGGCAGCCTGCAGGGCTTTGGCCCTCGCCGACAGATCGGCCTGATCGAAGATCCCCGAGACCCTGAACGTTGCGCGCTGGACGTCGGTGTCCACCACGGCCGCCCCAGCGATCGCGGTGGCATAGTGACCCGGCGCCGCGCTCTTCGCCGTGGGATCGCCACTCCAGTCCAGCTCGACCTCGTCGAGCGCCACCTCGAACTGCTCCGAATGGGGGGCATGGATCGTGATCAACGGCCCGGCCGGCGGTGCCTTCTTGATCTTCGGCTGGGCGAGGGCCGGCTCTGCGGCCAGCAGACACGCGGCCAGGAAGACGACGAGGCGGATAGGCGACATAAAGCCCGTTCTCGGTGGTTTGGTTTGGGCGGCAGGCGAGCCGCCGTCGGCGCAGGAAAGCGAGCGCGCTGGGCGGAGGGCGCTGGGCGAACCGAGCGCATCACCCTCACCTGCTGGTCGAAGCACGCGCATTACCCTCTCTCCCCGCGGGCACGCGGACAAACATATAGCGCCGCGTCACCGCGCATGTCAAGACCGACGGAGTGGCGCGAGGGCGATCAGGCGGGCGTGTCCGCGCAGAGGATCGCGGGAGGCGGGTGGGCGGGGTCCGCCCGCACCCGCTCGCTCGGCAGCCCGAGGTAGGTGAGGAGTTGCTCCACGACCCGGGGATCCTCAATCGTCGCCAGCAGGCGCATCCGATTCCCGCACTGCGGACACGCCAAGACGTCGAGGTCGAAGGATCACCTTTCATACTGCACCTCCTACAGGGGATCTGTCCTTGGCACCCGGCGCAGCATGTTCGCTTGGAGGCCTGCCGTCGGATGGACGTGTTTGCTGGGGAGCATACAGCCACTGGCCCATCTCGTTGCAAATCCGGGCCTCAAGGCGCCCCTCGCGGCGCCACCGGCCGATGGTCGTGCGACGGACGCCGAGCTGGGCGGCGATCTGCGTGCCGGTCAGCATGCCGGCGGCGAGCAGGCGTTCCTTGAGGCTGGTGAGGCCTGCTGACGATCGGACCCACTGGACGCTCACCGCATTGAAGGCCTCCCCAGCACCGGTCCGCAGGCCCTGCTCGTTGAGGATCGCGGCGACCTGGGCATCGGTGTAGTCGTCCAAGAGCGCGTTCATCTGCTGGCGGGCCTCAGCGCTGGTGGTGCGCAGTTCCCAGGCGGTCAGGGGCCGGGGGAGCGTCAGGGTTGTGGTCGCCCCGCCGCGGAACCGGACATGGGCGGTGACCTGGCGCTGCTTGAGCAGGGTGACATCCTCGACGAGAAGCGCCAGCATCCGCTTGCGCTCGCGCTGAGGGGTGTTCGGATCGCGCCAGACCGCGGGGACGTCGACGGCGAGTGCGAGGATACGCGCGCGTCGCTCCGGGTCGACGGTGGCGCGATCGGCGGCACGCTGACGCTGATACTCCGCCTGCGCCTCGGCGAGGGCGCGCAGCCGCGCGTTCCACTCGGCTTCCAAGGAGTCCGCGACCAGTCGGTTGGCCGGGTCCACCTGCATGTAGCGGTGCCGAGCCCGATCGGCCTCGTACTGGGCGCGCTCGACCTGCCGATGCCGCAAGCGATCGGCCTCGTCGAGGCGGGCCTGGATCTC
>Ga0209521_10003444_pt1 | contig 12778 bp, 14 predicted proteins | sample Rifsed19ft4_FD_184016 | JGI IMG/M metagenome (GOLD analysis project Ga0209521, IMG submission 184016) | Soil microbial communities from Rifle, Colorado, USA - sediment 19ft 4 (version 2) | ecosystem: Environmental > Terrestrial > Deep subsurface > Rock core/Sediment | place: Rifle, Colorado... | reverse complement strand
CGTGACTAACGGGACGCGGTTTTTCCAGGTTGGCCAAATCGTGGCCGGTATTACCAGCGGCGCGTTAGTGACCAACTCGCCTGTTACGATTGCGGCGGTGGCGCCGAGTGGTAACTATGCTAACCTTACCTTAGCTGCGAATACGGCGAACTTTGCCGACAACGACGTTCTGGTACGGGCGCACGCCACGGGAATTACCGACCTGGCGGATACGTCGTGGTATCAGGCCCCCATGGGTCTGTTGGGAATGGTTGATGACGGGACTTACGTCATGGACTATTTCGGGCTGAACCGTGGGACGTGGGACGCGCTGAAGAGTTACGTGTTTTCTAGTGTAGGGGCGTTAAGTTCGGATATCCTCCAGCAGGGTATTGACGTGGCCTATGCGCGAGGTCGCGGTCAGATCAGTAAGTTCGTGTGCGAGCAGGCGGTTAGGCGGCAGATCATCGCGCTTCGTGAAGGCGATGTAAGATATAATGTCGGCCCGGGCGGTGAGTTAGTGAATCCCGACGGCGCATCGAAGGCATTCCGGCGCGGCCAGACCATCACATGGGGTGAGGTCCCTATCTTAGTGGACTATAACTTCCCTTATGGGATGCTCCTTGGCTTAGACACGAATACTCTCGTAAAGTATAGTGTCGTGCCCGGGAAGTTTGAAGACTGGGGCGGGAGCGTGTTAGTCCCGGCGGCGCAGACACATACAGCTACTGGACTATTTTATATGGTAGACAATTTTTTTCTTGACGCTCCCAACAAATGCGTCCGCTGGGACGGCATCGACGTAACGGTCAACAACGTCCACGTTGAGTAAGTGACTGATAAATAAGGAGTTTTCGTGGGATACTGGAGCCCGGAGAAGCGGAAACAGTATTACGAACGAACCCGTAATCGAGATCGCTCAAAGGCATATCAAAAACGGTATGGAATTACACTAGATGACTATGAGCGACTTTACGAAATCCAACGCGGTCGTTGTATTTTATGCGGCCGGACCTCGGCGCAAGCACTTGATGTGGACCATGACCATCTAACAGGACTTGTCCGAGGCCTACTGTGCCGACAATGTAACGTCGCATTAGGACTATTTCAACATAATCCTGTTACTCTTCAACATGCAGCTTGGTACCTAAAACCAGTATGGGGTGAACCATGAGTTTTGGTTTAGGACGAACGGTAAGAGTCGTAAATCGGGTGGTAGCTGAAGATGGTCAGCGCGTTCCCTACGAAGCAATGGTAGGCGGCGAGGCCTTTTGGATACGAGACTCCATGGATTTGCCGGTAGGAATTGCGCGAGTTGCAATTCACGGTTCAATGTATAAAATCGACCCAATTAACGCCACGCCAAGTTATAAACTTGGATGTCGTGAATTGGAGGTCGAGACATCGGATCTTCCGTTTGCCGACACTCAAAGATTGGAACTCCTGGAGAGAGAGTTACTTCCCGAGAGTGAACGCAAGAAGATGAAGGTGGAGAGGATTCATAACCCCATCAACCCCGGATTGTCTCGGGTCGCCAAAAACATCCGACCGGATGAAGAAGGTGCCCTTCCAGGCGAGTTTGGATTCCGGGACTAGGAGAAGATAAAATGGCTGTTGGAAACTTAGGTACTGTGATGAATATGTTAGAGGGGTTCATTTCACACGAATTCCTCGCACCGTCCAATCAGGGAATTAGCATTCTTCCTGATATGGTCAGACAGATTGCCTCAAGGGCGGATTTATCCGAGACTAACTTACGTGTTACGGCGCCAAAGTTATTCGATGGAACGAACGACGAAACCGTCGAAACGGGGGCTGTTAAAGTGATTGCGGTGGTGGCGCAGTCCTTAGCTGCGCAGGTTGAGGATGCGGCGGTATTACTTTACGAGGCGGCTGTTACGGAAGGTACGACCCGTTACGTTGCCATGGTTAACGTGGATGCGGCCAATACCGCTGCAACAGCCACCTTACGGGTGGCGGTGTTTCCTGAGCCTCTTCCTATGGCGGCGTTATATTGGTCCGTTGTAGATAACGGGGCGGATGGTGATATCGAGGGTACGACTCTTGGAGATGCGAGCGGCGTTAAGGTAATGATCGTATACGCTGAGTAAGTTCGGTAAGGGAGCCGAGTTAGCTTAATGGACGAGCAATGGATTTGTAATCCGTTAGATCCCGGTTCGAGTCCGGGGCTCGGCTCCATCACCTCCAAATAGCCTACAGGTAGTATAGGATAGGCCAAAAGGATAGGGAATGATTAGAGATTATAATATTGAGCATCTGGAAAAGCGCGTATGGATTGGCGCACAGGAATTCCAGACTTGGGCTGGCGCGATTGTTGGTGTGGGTGCAGGGGCGCCCGCATTGATTGAGGTCAGTACCTTTGGCTTTGGTGGTGTGCCCATGGCCCCCGCCGATACCGTTACACACGTTATGATGACTCCTTACGATCTGGATAGGACCAAACAAGTCCGCTTCCGCGTTTGGTGGACGCAAACATCAACTACCGCGACGGATGCTGCGACCTTTATCTTACTCTACACGTCGATTGTAGAATCGGATAACGTAGCCGGGACATTGACCACGGGGACGACTTTAGTTGATCCGGCTACGGCCCTTGATACGGTAATTCCCGCGTTGGACCTTTCCACGGGCGTGGCGTATCAGGCGCAGGCCACGGGGTTTGGAATTATCAATCGAAATACCTTTACCGATACGTCCGCCCTTTTGGCCATCAGCGTTGAATTGGATGCCGTAACAACCTTCACGGACGATGAGCCAGTTTTCTTAGGGCTGGAGATGAGGTATACTCCACGAATTACTGCTGGGCCGCGAAGGAACATTCTTGGCGGTCGAAGGCTAGTAGCGGGATATCCGTTAGGTGTTCGGTTACACGCGACTCAAGAAGGGCTGTAGGTAACTAACTCTCCCTTAGGATAACCCTCAGAGAGTGAACCTCTCTGAGGGAAGGAGATCGAATGTACAAGACTGTAGAAGCTTCGTTAATTGTCAGGTTGCGCGGGACCGACCAGCAAACCGATACGGGATTACTTCATCTTAATGGCGCAATTTCTGGTCGTCCCTCCGATCCGACGCGCCGAATTCAAGGTTATGAGTTAGTTTATTCCAAATTACATAATAGGTCAGGCGCTACTACAGTTATGGGCGTTGGAGTACGAATTCCAAATTGGCTGTGGCAAGCTGGCCAGTATACTACGGGGGATACGACTTACACGGACGATACAACGGATGCCCAAGATGCAGGCGCAAGCGACTTTGCCTTGGAGACTACGACCAACAATGACGGATGTGTTATCATGGCAGATGTACCATTTAACGCCATTTCAATTAATGTAGGAACGGCGTCCGTAGATGCAGTAGCTGTGGCGCGTGAATTAAATTATTCAACCGCAGGGGCATTTACCACTACGAATTTGGCGAATCAATTTATCCAAGATGGGCTGGCAACTAACTATGCAACGGGTGAGAATCTCTTAGTATTCGCGGCACCTCCAGCTTGGCAAAAGACAACAGGTGCCGAAGCTACGGATATTCCCGCCGGTAAATATGCCGTTCGAATACGCGCTACGGATGCGCCTGTAACAACTGCCGGATTGGCCACAGCTATCGAAATCTTCCGCCTTTATGGTGTTCAAGAAGCCATTACCGATAACTCCGTGGTTGAATTCGCTCCCGGATATCCCTTCTCTATGCCGTATGGCGATGCCTTAGTGGCGTTAGTTGGAAGCATTAGCGCAGTTCATTCTACGGTCACGGTATCGTTCCGGCCTGGGGGAGCAATGGCATAATGGACGAAATTAGAGTCGATATCGTTCCGGATGATGATAACAAAGTCACGATTGGACGGACGACGAAGAGGTTTGCCGAGGTTCATTCGACGGCGTTTACTGGTAATCTTACAGGAAATGTGACCGGCGACGTAACAGGAGCGGTAACGGGTGACGTAACAGGTTCAGCCACAAGATTACCGGCCGTTAACTTAGCCGCCGCTACGCAAGCGTTGACGATTGCTCATAGTGGGCAGACATTCGTAGGTGCGGTGGATGCGGTATTTACGCTGCCATTAGCCAGTGTTGGCGCGGGCGTATATTACCATTTCGTTACTGGGGTGGCGTCAGCGGGGACGGGATTGCGAATTACCGCTGTTACGCCAGGTGAAATCTTTGGCGCGGGAGTTGATACGGGCGCAGCCGGATCAATTACTAACTCCGGGGCGACGGATGTAGTTGGAGATTGTATTACCCTTGTATCTGATGGCGTAGATCAGTGGATTGGTATTAACGCCAGAGGAACTTGGGCCTAAGATGATTAGCCATGGCGAATTGGCGCGGGCGGAATATATCTTACGTCAAGATGATAAAGCCCTTAGATTGCGGATGTCCATGGAGAACCCATTCGTCCTTGTCGAGCGTAAGACATTTCGCGGGCGGGTTGGTTGTCACGGACCTAATGGATTGGTATGGTTGCCAGATGCTGGAAGACGACGTGAGGAAGGCCATGTACCCGTGGCAACGATACATAAGGATTGGTTTAGTTTAAACGACCTTCGATACTCGCTCCGCGCAGCGGATTCGTGGAGACGATGGGATAGCGATGCTAAGCCAATGGCGGATTTAGCGAAGGAATTGGACGACAATAAACGCGCAAAGATTAAGTCCGATCGTAGCGATAATTTACGGTATAAAACTAGCGAATTGTATGATAGGTTTGTATGGAAGATGAAGTCCCGAATTGCGGGAGGTATTTAGCTATCAATCTCGTCCAATTGATGCGCCGCGCTCGCCAAGGAGTGGATGCCATCTTACCAGGTGGCTATGCGTCCGCCCAATGGTCGGATGAGGAAGTGGTGGATTTGGCAAATGAGGCATATGAAAATATGCAACGTGACTTTCGCCTCGTCCACCGAAAATGGGGATTGGTCACCCTTAATACATCTTCAGCCGCTTTCACCCGCGAAGGTGAGACATATACTCCATCTACATCGTTAGTGGTGAGTACGTCTGCGGCGAAGGTGACGTTACCTCCCGATTTTGCCGAGATGGTTAGGATTACGTGTACATCCGATAGGACCATTCGATTCTACCCCGCGACCCTAGAAATGGACCATTGGATAGATACTGAACAGTCGGGATATACCGACCAGACGACACCTGCTTCTACACTTCCGACGGGCCTGACATTCTATTACGACATTATCGCATCCCGAACCTTATTCGTAACTCCCCCAACAAGCGGGACGTTCAATTTAGAGATTGATTACATCCCAATGAAACGTCCGTTATATTACACAAAGACCGGAACGGTAGCTCTCACGAATGCCACAACCACCATTACAGGTACGGGGACGTTATTTAGTACAGACAATATATTTACAGAAGATACTAACCAAAGTGCTGAAATCATTGTTGGTGTATCTGATCCCCAAGCCAATACCATTCGAGTTGACAAGGACTATCCACGAGTCGCTACTCTGACATCAGATACTGTGGGTACGCTAAAGTCCAATTGGGGCGGCACCACAACTACGGTAGCGCCATTTATTATGGCGATGGCTCCGACGTTTCCTCGCGAATATCATAGGTGGATGTCAAGGTTAATCTCATCCTTGATGTTATCTAAGGTAAATCCTGACATTTCGGAGAAGTATTTCAGTAAGTTCTTAAAGGAATTTCGTGAACAAATCTCGTCTACCATCCGTCGGCGGCAATCGCAAAATTCCGCCGTCGTCGAAGATGCGGACGAATTTGGATTAAGTGGAATCTAAATGCCCTATTACGAAACTGGTCAATCCGAACCTTATTCGGGATTTGCCAAAGGAATGGATCGGGATTCGCCCGCTACGGCCATTGCTGAAGGTCATTATGAGGATGGATTAAATATCCTCTTACGTGGTGTGGGTAGCGGCCAACATCCGTCTACCATGTATAAGGATAAGTTACTCGATGCGGACATTACGTGGCCGACGGGGAATTTATACTGGTTTGCGCCGTATACGTATTCGACATATAACGCCACGACGGGTTTATTGGCCTTTGAGACGCACTTACTCACGTTAAGAGATACGGGGGCGTTCTGGAGGTATGATTCGGGATCTCCAGGAACGAGTACATTAGTTCGCCGGATGGCCTTAGCAGCCGTCAATCCGACCATCCATTTCATTTATGACCAGTGGTTAAATGTCCTTAATGGCCGCGACGCGCCAATGAAGTACGGACAACACTTCTTGTGGGATGGTCAGGAACATGCCATTCCATTCTTGTTCCCGTTGGGAAGTAAGCCCATAAGCCCATTAATTCCCTCCATTACGGGCGAAACGTGGGTTCATGGTGGGACTAGCGGATTTGAGACGGATGCGGCGATTACCACGACATTCGCCGCAAATGGCGATACCGGAGGTGGGTCAAGAGTATCAACCCACTCGTTACTTGTATCAACCTCTGCTACGTCAACAGTGACGTTTGCCGATACGCATGATTACAAGGTTGGTCCTCGGCCATATGGCGGGACGGATTTTGCTGATACGGATTACCTCCAATTTCAGTATTATAAGACCGCCAAGGCAGGCGATCTTTCAATCGTATTCTACAATACTACTGTGACAAAGTATGTCACCTTTACTCTGACATCTGCCAATCAAACAATTGATTCGTGGCAAACGGCAACCTTATTAAGATCAGCAGGTGTGGCGAGCGGCGGATTTGCGGCGGCGGATTGGGCGGAGATTACCAAGATTGACATCACCAATTCCGATGCGTCCAACAATATGTATATTGACGATTTATATTGGTTATACGCAAACGCACCTCCCGCCGCATTAGTTGGAACGGCCCACAAGGATAGGATTATTCTTGGCGGCGTGCCCGTTGCAGGGGACTTTGGCGATCCCGCGTTATCGACCATTTTCTATTCCTCGTCTGCGAAGCCCGATGAATTTCCGACAACTAACACTCAAATTATCTCTGGCGGTGCCCAATCATTAAGTAGGACGAATCGTATCAGTGCCCTTCGTGAGTATGGAGATGCGGTGATTGTAGGGACGCAAAATTCCATCTTTGCTTGGACTATTGGGACGGACGGAGCGCCGTCGCGAACAGTCATCACTACTGAAACGGGAATTGATTCACCAAGAGCAATTGTTGAGACTCCTTCTGGATCATTACTCTTTCCGTGGCAAAGGGGGATTTATATCCTTCGCCAGACGGGGCGTAACTTTATCTCCGAGAAGATTGGTCCGTTATTGGCCAATACGTGGGCCGGTGAGCCGTGGTGGACGCACGGATTACGGGACGAGAAGACAAAGACAATTAGATTCTGGTACCGTGTTAAAGAAGAAGATGCGGCCTCCGATCCAACAGCCACTACGACTGGAGTGGTATTTGATTACGTGAGAGCTACGGATGCTGGAGGTGCCGTCTGGCCGTCAAGGATGAGCCAAGTGGCGGATTTTGCCGGCGAAGCATATGTCGAAGGTGTACGGGAGACGTTATATTGTAAGTATGCTGAACAGGGAATTTATCGCCTCCATGTGGATAAGGGAGGTACTCTCGAATCGTCCATTACTCTTCCGTGGTTAGGAACGGGTAAGAAGGATAAGATTGCTCGGTGGATTGGAGTTACGGTACCCTATAGCGCAACCACAACCGTTAGAGTGTTCATTAGATATGCGAATCATCCTAACGAATTTGACGTGGCGGAATTTGAGGAAGTCCAAGCCCTCGTCCAGAATCCGGATATGACCGATCCGGGACGTGTATATTTTGGGAAGAATTCGCGCTGGGCGCAAGTTAAGTTTCAGGCCCAGGATTATGGATTTGAGATATTTCCTCCATTAACACTGGTTGAGGCACCTACGGTAAAGGTTCAGTAATGGCGTCTACACAGGTATTATCGGCGCAGTCTGCGCAGGTGATTGCTAATCTAACGTCCATTACGGTGGGACATACGACCACCATTTTGGGGATTACATTAGTCCCAAGATTAGGCGCGGCGCAGCCAATAAGGGTTAGGGGATTAATTGACGCGATTGAAGTTGAGTTTGAGGTCATCTTTTATGACCAGGCCCTTGACGATTATGGGGCGTATGGGGAAAGTAAACCTCGTGGTCAGAGAAGGAATCCGGTGTTCTGATGCCAGTTATTCCCCACAATCCGACAGAGAATGAGCCGGGCGCAACACCGTTATCGAAGAATTGGACGCCCGAAGTTGAAGAGATGATGGCCAAGATGGCTAATCGCAAGAATAGATTTACGAATCCGCGCCAAGATACGGAGTTTCAATTAGCGAATCGTAGTAGCGAGTCTACGGATTTACCTCTTGAAGAGGTATCGCCTCCTTGGGATTATTTACCAAGTGGGTTAGGGCGGAAGTTATTGACGGGTGGGGTGGGAATATTGGCGGGACCGGGGCGAAATGCTATGTTTGGCAATACAGGCAATCTTGGCAAATTCTTACACAAGATTCCCGAACGAGTTCGCGTCGAATTATTTAGGAATAAAAATACTAAGAGTCTTGGTAGTACGCAGTTTTACGGGCCTGAAAAAACAAAGATAAATATAGCCCCTCGAATATTAACTAATCAACCCGATTTAGCAGACACATTGGCCCATGAGGGTTTGCACGCCGCCTATAAACGAAGTAATGTTGATCCGTATCCTCCTCTTGGGAAAATCGAAGCGATTTATAAAGACTTTGTCAGACGCGGTGTTACAGGTCCGACAGGAGTAGCCCTTCCATTAACTGCCGATGACTATCTTCGTCAAGGGCATCCACGGTTACTATCCCTAGGAGAAGCAATAATCGAAGGAATGGTCAGTAACATGCGTAAGGCGGGACAACTAAATCCTAAATTACGGGAGATTCCATAAATGGCCTCATATTGGGAAGATTTATTCCGGGGGTTGGGTAGTGGTATCTTTGGCCAAGCTGCATCGTCATTTGATCCCTATGCCGAAGATCGCCAAATGCGCCAAGGCGCAATTAACAAAGCCATGTTAGATTATGACAAGATGTTATCAACGCCTGGAGGAATGATCCCACAGGGGTATAGGGATATGTTGTATAAGCAATCTGACGAAAATATCCGCTCCCAACGTCCACAAGCGGGTGGTAGTGCGTGGCTAAATGACGCCTCGGCGCGAGGGCGGAATGAAATTAACTTGGGTCTCGTCAAACAAGAATTAGATCAAGCTAACGCCCAACGCAATTACCTCTCTCAGTTAATGGGTATTTCGCAACCCCAATCGTATCTTCCTCGTCAGGCCGGCGCAATTGAAAAGGGATTAAGCGGCCCATTACAGCGTGGAAGTGACGAATTCTCCGATTGGATCTTTGGCAAACCCCAGGAGGGAGGAACAGCCTCGCGTAGATATGGGCCGACGAAATCGCCTACGCAAGTAGGTGGATTCGATATGGGCAATATGTACGACGATAGAAGGAATACTTAATGCCTCAGACCTGGGAATGGGGGCCTCTTGCTCAAGGAATGGCGGAAGAGGCTGTAAGGCGTCAGAAGCAGCGTGAAATTGACGCCATGATGCAACGTCAGGAAATGGCCAATAGGAGTGCCGTGGACGTTGCAGGGGCCAATCGTGCAGCGGCCCTTGAACAAATGATCCGGGGTAAGGATCTTGATATGGCCAAAGCGCGTGAGTTGCAGGCCATGAAAGAGGCAGCGACGGAACGGGAATACCAAACGGAAGTTCCCGCGTTGCGTAAATTTATGGCCGGTCCGGGCGGTAAGATATTTGGTTATGGCGAAATTCCCCAAGATCCTTTCGCCACTGAACCCATGCAACCCACGAATGCTGAGTTAAGGGGTTACGCGCCTGCATTAAAGGCCATGATGCAAGCGGCGGCGCAACATGCGTTCCCTAAGCCCGAAGGTGACTTTACATTGGGTCCTGGACAAACGCGTTTTGGCCCTAGCGGAAAACCCCTTGCCAGTATTCCAGAGCCTCAAACAGGATTTGCAACCCAAGCAGAGGCTGAGAATGCCATCGCCCGATCTGCCAATCCTGGACGTACCGGCTATCGCCAAGATACTAAGACTGGGCGATTCTATCTCCAAGGTGCAACGACGGAACCAATTACTCCGTCTTACGCCCAATGGACTCGTACAGTAAATGACCCTAACGCCACTCCCGGAGATCGCGCGCTTGCCCAAAAGAATATCAGTGATTACGAGGCAGGCCAATCCCGAATGGCGGGTGGGAAGGCGAGCGCAGCCGAACAAGCTAAGGCCCTTCCAACGGATTTACAGAACTATATTGCAACTCTTGCAACGGTAAAGAATTCGCAGAAATTACTCTCTACGTTTACTCCGCAAGAAGAGAAGACATTTATTGGAACTCTCCCATCCGGACGGGCGTGGACGCAAGACTTTTTTGAATCATGGCCGGGAGCAAGTGCAATCTTACGTGCATTTGGTGGTGATTCCCAAAAGGTAAGGGATCGTTACAAAGCATTCCAGACCGCGCATGCGCCAATTGGGATGTTAGCTTTCGGACCGGCCGGTAAGCAATTGACGGGTATTGAAAAAGAGATGGTGTTGGCCAATCTGATTACGGGTAAGGAATGGTCGTATACGGAATATAAGGCCAAGAAGGTAACATTTCAATTGTATCTGAGGGCGCACGAAATTGCGGTGGCGACCCTTACGCGCCTTGGACGAAAGGACGTACCGCCTGAGGTGGCTGACGCAATATCACGAGCTGCTCTAAATGAAGTTGGACTTGGCGATATCTACAATAGCCCATTGGTATGGCAACAGAATTTGACAAAAACTGAAAAAGCTGATCTTTATCTGGACGAGAAAATGAGGAAGAAGTAATGGCCTATAAGGATTGGAATGAGGTATTTGCCGATCCGATGTTTGCAGACGCCTCGCCCGAGAAGCAAGATTGGGTCCTTAGTCAGGTAGATCCGAATAAGTCCATTGAAGATCGAACTAAGGTCTTAGGGATGTATCGTAAGGGCCAAGAGAAGATTAACGCAGAAGCGGATGAGATTAAGAAGGGCTGGATGGAACGGGCAACGAATATTTATCGCCAAGGCGCGCAAATGGCGGCTGGAGGTGTAGGGAGGGGAATTGAAACCGTAACCGAACCTCTTGTTACTGGCCAGCGGTTACTAAATCGTGACGAGCCAATTGGTCAAATTATGGGTGGGACCTCGCCAAGTGGTGGATTCCCCCGTGCCACCGCGCATCCTCCTACCGCGCAAAGAGTGGGTGAGGGAGTAATCCTCCAAGAACCTTGGCAAGCCGGTGCAATTGCCGGTTCGTTGGCCATACCGGGAATTAGTGCAATTGGTCCGATTGCAAAGGGTGCGCCCGCCCTATCTAAGTTCATGTCCAGCGGGAAGGCCCTTCCAAGGGTAATTGGTGCAACGGCAGGTGGCGAGATGGGTGGGCAGGTCAGTGGGTTACAAACTGGCGAAGGTGGATTAAAGGGCGGATTGGCGCAAAGTGCTGGAGAGGTACTTGGTAAGTTAGTTGGAGTGGCGAGACGGTCGGCACCGGGAAAAGCCACTCGAATTGCCGATGAGGAGTCCGCTCGCGTAGGTGATGTATTTAAGACCATTGTGCCTGAATTTGGCGCGGCTACCGGCCCGCAAAAAGGCGCATCCCAAAGATTAGGGGAGTTCTTTGCCGGTAGCAATCGTGCCCAAAAGTCCAGCGAAGCAATGTTTGGAAAGAGGATTGATGAAATCCAGAACATGCTTGATGTAACGGGCGATCCTTATATTCGATCTCCGTTACTTATTGAGGCGTATAAGATCCTTACGAAGAGCGCAAAAAGTGATCCCGCACTTGTACGCCAATTAAAGCAACTTGAGCCCGCACCGGGACCACAAGGTGGATTCCGTATCGACCAAGCCGCTAAGATCCTTGCCCTTCGTAGGGATAGGTTATCTCATCCCGCCAATCCAAATGCGACGGCCCACGAAACCGGCCAAGTAATTGACGAGTTGGCGGGAGATATCGAAGCGGCGATTTCGAATCGCCTGTCTGGCGTAGGTGGCGGGATGTTCGCCCAAGCTCGTGAGGGAGTGGCCAAATCTCACGGGCTTAGAGATATTCTTGCAAAGGGCTTCCCGGAAGGCAAGGGCGGATATGAGTTAAATATGTTGGCCCTTCAAAAAGCCATGTCCGATCCTACGTTAGCATCGAGATTTACTCCGGATGAAATTGCGGCCCTTAACTACGCATTTACACGGGGCGCGCAACGCGTACCGGGATTCCGAGATACGGGCGCGATAAAAGAACACTTTCTTCCGTTTACTCCAACTGGCGGAGTCGTATTGGCGTTACGTAACTTACTTGGCCGCGTTCAATACCAAGGCCGTAAGCCCTTAAGTGTCGATCCTTCAACGAAAGCAGGAATGGGATTGGCTGGGTTAGTAGGTATACCTCCCTATTTGCGCGACAAAGAGGAGTAATGGCCATCATAAAAGACGATCTCATGTGGTTGTCAGGATTTTTAGAGGGTGAGGGTTGCTTTACTTACACTTCAATGAAAACAACAAAACGCAGGTATAAATATCCTAAAATTGAGGTGCGAAATACAGATAAGGATGTTATGGCGCGGGCGCAACATCTTATTGGTGGCCGATCCTTATACGAGCATAAAGATAAGCGGTTTGATGGCCGAGCCAAACTATTGTATAGTGCGACGGTAAGTGGACCCAAAGCTCTTGCTCTAATGACGGACTTATATCCATATATGGGTGAAAGACGAAGAACTCGAATTGAGGAACTTCTCTTTGCATGGGAGCACGGACA
>Ga0209521_10003443_pt1 | contig 12778 bp, 12 predicted proteins | sample Rifsed19ft4_FD_184016 | JGI IMG/M metagenome (GOLD analysis project Ga0209521, IMG submission 184016) | Soil microbial communities from Rifle, Colorado, USA - sediment 19ft 4 (version 2) | ecosystem: Environmental > Terrestrial > Deep subsurface > Rock core/Sediment | place: Rifle, Colorado... | reverse complement strand
AAGCCTGTAGCCTTCGTGCACTGACTCAAAAACTTTGGTTCTTTCCACCACCCGAAAACGAAAGCCAAAAACCGTAATCAAAGAGAGGGGAATGGCCGTTACGATAATGAGCCCGATTAGAGGAAAAACCGCCAGGATGGCAAGGATAATACCGAGAGCAATTTTTTGAGCCAAAAAACTTATAATTGCCGGCAGAGCCAAGATTCCGCCGACGATTAAAAGTCCGATGGTAAAGGGAACCCAAACAATAAGACCGATCCCGAAGAGATAAAGCCAGGACCGAAAACCGTGTCTAAAACCGTTTTTAAGGCTGGTCTTGCCGGTCTCCTGAACGTCCAAAACCTGCCCTATTAAAGCTCCTTGGGACAGAAAGGAAACAAAAATAGCCAAGAGAAGGAGGATGATTCCCGCCAAAATCAGGATGATTATGAAAAGGGGCGTAAAAAAAGTTTCATAAATTTGGGGCGAAGGAGCATTCCTGGATATTTCCTCAAAATCCCCGGCTCCCGAAGGAAAACGAAAATTACCGCCGGCATTAAACAGCGCCTGCAAAAAACCGAACAGCCATAAAGATTTGTGTCTCCAGGTAATGTCTAGAGAACGCTTCAAAACATCCCAATAATCCATCTTTCTCCAGTTTTCTAAAAACTTCTAGACGCAAAATGTTTTCCCTCTAAAGCTACACTTTGCCGAAAAGGGTTCCGTGAGAGATGCGGGGCTTCGTGGCCCACCGCCCTTTTAGCGGCTTAACTTCAAGCATTTTGAGACCAAAGAGGGTGAAGTGACAGCCCCTGCTTCTCGCCAGAGACAAGAGGGGGAACACTTTGCCAACCTAAAATGGTTTTGGTATATTACAAGATAAAAAAACAACTTCTTCTAACCCAAACACTCTTGCGACTTCCCAAACTAAAGAGAGGGGTCCAAATGAAACGTTTTAGACTGCTTTTAAAATTAATTCTCGGGTACGCCATTTTCCTAACGGTCGTTCCTCCTTACGCCTACGCCTATCTTGATCCCGGCACCGGCAGTTATTTTCTTCAGCTCCTTATCGGAGGTTTGCTGGGAGCCTTGTTTTCGATAAAAATGTTCTGGAAAAATATCAAAAATTTCCTGGGCAGCCTTTTCAAGACCAAAAAGGTGAACAAGTAAATGAAGAACGGCAAAGTACCCAGCTCTTTCCGCGATCCGGCCGGCTTTCTTTTTAAAGAGGATGGGTTAATTTATCGCCAGATAAACCAGCCTTACCAGGAGGATTACGAGCACTTGATGAAATCCGGTCTTTACCGGGCTCTAATAGACGAAGAACTATTAGTTCCTCACGACGAGGTTGAAAAAGACCGGGCAAAATCAGACAAAGCTTACAAAATAATAAAACCTCAATTGATACCGTTTATATCCTACCCTTACGAGTGGTGTTTTAGCCAGCTAAAAGACGCGGCTCTCTTAACCCTTACGATTCAAAAAAAAGCTCTCAAGTTTGGGATGTCGCTTAAGGATTGTAGTGCTTATAACGTCCAATTCCATAACGGTAAACCGATATTTATCGACACCCTTTCCTTCCAGAGATACCGTTCGGGGACCCCTTGGGTCGCGTACAGACAGTTCTGTCAGCACTTTTTGGCTCCTTTGGCTCTTAAATCCCTAAGAGATACCCGTCTTAACCAGCTACTTAAAATATATATCGATGGTCCCCCCTTGGATTTAGCCAGCTCTCTTCTTCCCTTTAGAAGCCGTCTCAAATTTTCTTTACTCTCTCACATCCATTTACACGCAAAAAGCCAGGAGCGTTTCGCGAACAAACCGGTCAAGCCAAGGCGCGCCAAGATGAGCCGGGTGGCGCTTTTGGGTCTTATTGATAATTTAGAAGGGGCCATTAAAAAAATGAAGTGGCATCCAAAAAAAACTGAATGGGGGGATTATTACCAGGCGACCAATTATGATTCGCACGCGCTCGGGCACAAAAAAGAACTGGTTGAAGATTTTTTGGAGATGATAACCCCCCGGCCGCGATCCGTCTGGGACTTAGGCGCAAACACCGGCTTGTTTAGCCGAATTGCCAGCAAGAAAGGTATGCGCACTCTTTCTCTGGATATCGACCCGGTTTCGGTCGAAAAGAATTATCTCGAGTGCTGCGAGAAGAGAGAGCCCAATATTCTCCCCCTCCTATTTGACCTCACTAATCCTAGTCCCAGTATTGGTTGGGAGAATAAGGAAAGAATGTCTTTGCTGGAGCGAGGACCGGCGGACACCGCCTTGGCTTTGGCGCTCCTCCATCACCTGGCAATCTCCAATAATGTGCCTTTTTCGATGCTCGCGCCCTTTTTTTCGAAGATTTGTAACTGGTTGATTATCGAGTATATTCCCAAAAGCGATTCCCAGGTTAAACGGCTTCTCGCGACACGAGAAGATATTTTTACCGATTATAAAAAAGAAAGTTTCGAGAGTGAGTTCGGTAAGTTTTTTGATTTCCACGCCCAAGTTGATATCCTTAATTCCAGCCGAACCTTGTATTTGATGGAAAAAAAACCGCGATGAAGGCCCTAAAATCCGTTATCATTCATCCTTATCTGTTCGCAATCTTCCCGATACTTTCCCTGTTTTTCAGAAACCGAACACAGGCGGGCCTCTCCGAAGTTATTCTCCCTATCACTGTGTTTGTCACTCTTGGCTTCTTGCTTTTCCGACTAGGAAAGTACTTTTTTCGGGACAAATACAAATCGGGCGTAGCCGTTTCTTTCTTCATGATCATTTTTTTTTCCTACCGTGACGTTTATTTCAAAACCAAAAATCTCAAATTGGGTAGCTTCATCTTAGGCACCGATCTTCATATACTCATCGCAGGGGCAATGATTTTGGCCGCAAGCTCTTGGGGGGTTAAAAGGTGGAAGAGCAGCTTTCCGGTTCTTACCGCTTATCTCAACATTACGGCCTTGATTTTAGTTTTATCCTCCGCTTACAACATTGGCGCTTATGAAGTAAACCGGGCCAGGTCCTTAAAAGCAAATAAAATGCTTTCTGAGTACTTGAAGCCGATAAAATCTGACTCTAAAACTCTCAACCGGGCCCAAAACAAACCCGACATTTACTATATTATTTTGGACACCTACGCAAGGGCCGATACTCTCAAAAAAAATTTTAACTACGACAACAGTGGGTTCATTAAGCGGCTGGAAAAAAAGGGGTTCTACGTCGCCAAAAAAAGCAGCAGCAACTACACTTTTACCCAGTTGTCGCTGGCCTCTTCCCTTAACATGGAACACCTTAACGGCGTTAGCAAGGTGGTAAGCAAAAACTCCCAGGACCCCACCGTGCCCTACTTAATGATTTCTAATAACAAGGTCGCGAAACTGTTAAAAGCTGACGGATACAAATTTGTTCACTTTTCGACAGGATGGGGCCCAACAAGAAGCAACAAGTGGGCCGATATAAACTACGCCTATTTTCCCTATGTGCTGGACGATTTTAACCGGGTTCTGCTCGAGTCCACCGCTTTGGCTCCCCTTACCCGCTCTTACGTCAAAACCCACGCCAGGAAGAGAATTTTATACAATTTCCAAGAATTAGGCGAAGTCCCCGAGATAAATGAACCCACTTTTACCTTCGCCCATTTGGTCATTCCCCACCAGCCCTACCTATTCGACCGAAATGGGAACCCGGTCGGTCTAGGACGCTTTGAAATGGGGGGTAAAGTCTGGAGGTATAAGAAGCCCTACCTTGAGCAGTTAATTTACGCTAATAAAAGAGTGGAGGGAGTGATAAATAAAATCTTAAAAAACTCTAAAACTCCTCCTATCATCATTTTACAGTCTGATCATGGTCCTTCCTCTATAACAGGCTGGGACGACCCGTCTCGCGAGCTCTTGAACGAAAGGATGAACATCCTAAACGCCTATTACTTGCCGGGCGATGGCAAGAAAGTTCTCTACCCTTCCATAACTCCAGTGAATTCCTTCCGCTTAATTTTTAACCAATATTTTGGCGCTAAGTTCCAAAGGCACGAGGACAAAAGTTACTTTTCCACCAAGGTCAAACCTTATGGATTCATCGATGTCACCGACCGATTGAAATAGTTTCCAAGCACAGCGTAAAACAACCATCCCTTTTATCCAAAAATTAGTCGGGGCCGACACCGAACTTGTTGAATTTAGCCCCAATGAAGAATTTCAAAAAACCATCCTTAACATTGATCTTCATATTGGCCCTATTACTTAAAGAAAAAGGTGAATGCTCGAAGATTGGCCAAAGAGAATAGGCAGGTTAAAATAGAATAAAAATCAAACGGATGAAATAGATACCATGCTTGATGATGCCCAAGAAACCAAAAATCCTAGTCTTCTTTTGGTCGCCGCCCATCCTTTAGAGTTTAAAGAAATCCGCAAAAAGCTTAGGCTCAAACGGCTTCTAACCATCGGGAATCCGTTACCGACTTTTTTTGAAAACGTCTCGATCGAGCTGGTTCTAACGGGATTAGGAGAAAAAGCCGTTAGATCAAGCCTTGTTCCCCTTTTTTCCACCCCCCGAAATCTGCCGCAGCTTGTCTTGAACTTCGGTTTCGCGGGGGCCCTTCATTCCCAAATGAAGCTCGGAGACTGGATTTTGGCCGATGAGGTTAAGAGTTTTAATGCAAATTCGAAGCCGCTAAACCTCCGAGACACGCTTTCCTTTAAAGCCGCTTCGGAGTTTTTTTCCTCTTCGAATTACCCTTATCACCAAGGCGCCCTGGTTACGGCCGAAAAACCCGTGACTGACCGCGGCCACAAAAAACTGGCTATAACAAAGGCTATAGCGGTTGATATGGAAGCCTACCCAATATTAGAAATAGCGACGGGGTTTAAAGTACCTGTATTATGCTTTAAAATAGTGTCTGATTACGCTGACGACGCAGCCGAAAAAACACTGAAAAGTATCGGAAATAGCCTGTCTTTGGATATGGCAAACGTGCTTTTCGATTTTTTAACCTTTCTAATTGAGTCAAAAAGGGCTTTCCAATGAAAATCAGCGTTTTGGTCCCCACGTATAATAGAGCTCGAAAAATGGCCCGCGCGGTCGATTCGGTTCTTAACCAAACACGCCGCCCGTTTGAAGTTATTGTCGTCGACGACGGCTCCACCGACAAAACGCCTCTTCTTCTAGCCAAGTATAATGGGGCGGTCAAAGTCATTCGTCAAAACAACCAAGGCGTAGCCGCCGCCAGAAATAGAGCCATAAAGGAAGCCAGAGGAGAATGGTTTGCTCTCCTTGACTCCGATGACTGGTGGCTGCCGGCAAAAATGGAAGAACAAATCGCTTTTCATCAGAAAAACCCAGATCTTTTAATCTCCCAAACCAATGAAATCTGGCTAAGAAACCGGGTTAAGGTAAATCCCAAAAGGTACCATGAAAAGCAAGCAGGTTGGATTTTTGAAAAGTGCTTAGAGAGATGTCTTATCTCTCCTTCTGCCGTGCTTATCAACCGAAAAGTTTTGCGTGAAGTAGGTCTTTTTGATGAAAGTCTTCCGGCCTGTGAGGATTATGACCTTTGGCTCCGGATAACAAGACTTTTTAGAGTTGGTCTGGTCAAAGAAAATCTTGTCGTTAAGACCGGGGGCCATCAGGATCAACTTTCCGCCAAATTCTGGGGACTTGACCGGTTCAGAGTCCAAGCCCTGGAAAAAATCTTAAACTTTCCCTTGGGTAAAGAACAGCAAAAAGAAGTTTTTCGAGTTCTCGTGGCCAAATTAACGATCCTTAAAAATGGAAGCCTAAAACGAGGTGATACCGGGCGGGCCCAAACTTACCAGAAAAAAATTGAGAGATACAAAGCCGTGTTAAAGACGCCATGAAATTCGATTTAAAAAAGATTAGTCTTAAAGAAATTAATCTTGACGACGATTATTTTCGTTTCAGCGACCATCGTTTCGACCGAAAAGAGCTGCTGGACTCGCTTGATCGGCACGGGGTTCTTTTCCCGCCGGCAGTCGTTCCCAATGAGACAAGTTTTCGGATCCTAACCGGTTTTAGAAGAATAAGCGGCGCTAAAGAGATTGGCCTCGAGAAAATCCCGGTCTATATACTAAACAATGATATTCGCGTTGAGGAGGCCTTTAGCTTTTCGATCGAAGAGAACAAAACGACGAGAACTCTTAACCTGTTTGAAAAAGCTACGGCTCTGTGGCGCATGGAAGAATCAGGCCTAAGTGAGGACAAGATTATAAATACCTTTATGCCTCTCATGGGACTACAATCTTCCCCCAGGATAAAGGAGGACGTCTCAGCTCTGCTTAACCTTCCGGAAAATCTCGTTGATTTCATTCTTTTTAAGAACCTTGCTCCTAAAAATTTCCGGCACCTTAAAGGGATTTCTCCACCTTCCCTTGGTTTTTTTGAAAACTTCGTTAGAACCATTTTGCCAAGCGCCAGTGACTTTATTGAGGTCACAAAGGGTCTTTCCGACCTATCAAGAAAGCATGACCAGGAGGTAAAAGAGTTGGCCCGCTCCTTAGGAATTGAAGCCGCTTTAGCTCTTAAGGAGGGCAAAAAAGAAAGGCTGGAAAAGATAAAAAAACTGATCGCCGCTCAAAAATTTCCCACCCTAACCAAAATAAACCAAAACCTCGAAAAAAAAGTAAAAAACCTGGAGTCACCGCCTTCCCTAAAGATTAGTTGGGATCAGACCCTAGAGCGCTCGGAAGTTGCGATCGAACTAGACATTAGAGAGGAAAAGGAATTTGACCGTTGTTTAGAGACGCTTAAGAGCCCCAAATTCAAAAAAACCCTAAAAGAAATCCTAAAAAATTTGTGAGTTTTTTAGAGAAGATCCAAGGAGACCAGCTAAAAATGGGCTACAAAATAACTCGAGTTTTTGTTGATAATCACGTCAAAAAAAAGGCCATCGTTAAGGACTTTATTGAAAAATCTAAACCGCGAAAGATAATTTTCACCGACCAAGCTCACGTCAAAGAAGGTCTTAAAACTTACCCCTTTGATGATGGGAAAAGAAGTGTTTTTCTTTCACAGTCTAAAGGGAGATACTTTAAAACCTGTCCCGGAATGGAAAAACCCTATATTTGTTGCAATCTTGGGGTCCTAAACATCATCTCCAACTGTCCCATGAGTTGTTCCTACTGCTTTTTGCAATTTTACTTGAACAGTCCGGTCACCACGGTCTACACCGACTTTTCCAGGGTGACATCGGAATTAAAAGTGACCTCAAAAGCTCATCCCGAAATTTTTTTTAGAGTAACCACCGGAGAACTTTCCGATAGCCTGGCATTGGACCGGGAAACAGGGTTCTCCGCCCGGCTGATTGAGATTTTTAAGGACATTCCCAACGCGATACTGGAGCTTAAAACCAAAACGTCCTTTGTAAACCACCTCCTTCGGCTCGACCACGGGGGAAGAACCGTTATGTCCTGGTCGCTTAACCCCCAAAGGGTTATTGATAAAGAGGAAAAGGGAACAGCTTCCCTAGAAAAACGGATAACCACGGCCAGTAAGGCTCAAGAAGCCGGTTATCTCTTGGGATTCCATTTCGACCCTTTAATCCATTATCCCCAATGGGAAAAAGACTATGAAGAAACAGTGAAGCTTCTCTTTGAAAAGGTGTCCCCCTTTCGAATCGCCTGGATAAGCCTGGGCAGTCTCCGTTTCGCCCCCGGAATGGAAGAGGAAATTAAAAGGGCTCATCCTTCCTCAAAACTTCCCTATGGGGAGATGGTCGTGGCATCTTGTGGCAAAAAACGGTATGTAAAGCCGATTCGGCTTAGACTTTACCAAAAGATGATTGATTGGATTAAAAAATACGGTGGGCAAGATGTTCTTGTCTATCTTTGTATGGAAACTCCGGAAGCCTGGGAAAAGACTATGAGCTTTAAACCGGAGTCTACGGCTCATTTAGACTTTGTCTTCGCCGAAAGTTTGCATCAGCGCTTCGAGTATCTATTTACCAAAAAACCACTCCTCAATGATTATCTTAAGGGAATGGAATACAAAGGCTTAGAATGAAATACCAAAGATTAGGCCGGTCGGAGCTGAAAGTTTCAAGAATTGGGATGGGCTGCTGGGCCATAGGCGGCCAAAAATGGGGCCCAGTAAGCGACGCGGACTCGGTTACCGCTGTAAAAACGGCCCTGGGGCTGGGAGTAAATTTTTTCGACACCGCCGATTATTACGGCCTCGGTCATTCGGAACGAATTCTGGGTGAAGCTCTAGGAAAAAGCCGAAGTGATGTTGTTTTGGCCACGAAGGTCGGTCTTAGGTGGAATAAGAAGGGAAAGATAAGACACGACCTGAGTCCGGAACACGTTTTCGAGGCCTGCGAGCAGAGTCTAAAACGGCTCAAAACTGACTGGATTGACCTTTACCAGATACACTGGCCCGACCCAAATACCCCGCTTGATAAAACCTTAGAAGCTCTGGAAAAGCTGGTCCTGCAGGGAAAAATTCGTTACATCGGAGCCTCCAACCTAAACAAAGCCCTCCTAAACAAAGTGGCAAAAAATCCTCACTTTGTGAGCTTTCAGGGGCCCTACAATCTCCTTAACCGGGAAGCAGAAACGAAGCTAATTCCCTGGTGTCAAAAGAGAGAAGTTGGCTTTGTCGGTTTTGAACCATTGCTTAAGGGAATTCTTACTGGGAAATTTACGTCATTTCCAGATTTTCCCCCGGGAGACATGCGGAAATGGGACCCTCTTTTTGCCCCGGAGCGGTTTTCGGTTAATAAAAAGGTGGCTGAAAAAATCAAAAGGGTCGGAGAAAAATACGGGATGAGCTGTACCCAAATCTCTTTAAGTCTTCTTTTGAAGAATACAGGGGTCAGTACGCTAATACCTGGGGCCAAAACCAAGAACCAAGTAGTTGAGAATGTTTCCGCTATTAAGTTTCTAAATGACAGAGAAGTTTTAGATCGAATCGAAAAAGCAACAATAAAGCTTCTCTCATAGAATTTAACGCACTTGATAAAGCATTTAAGATCTAAGCCGTTTTAAATAATGTCTTTCCTTCCTCGTTAAATAGGGCCCAAAGGCAATACACGCCAAAAGCGGTGCCAATCGGAATTGAACCCAGACTCAGAATGGCGATAACGATTTGGGCTATCCTCGACCACGACGCGTGCTGCTTCAGTTTCACTCCCACTATAATCTGGAAGATGCCAAGAAGCGCAAAAATCAAGCCAAAAACCACCCCTAAAACAACCATTAACCCCGCTTCGACTTCAACGGAAACTCCACTAATGGCCGCTCCCCCAACCGCAAAAAGTACCAGCAATAAAAGGCCTACTAAAATCGCTAAAACGCCGAAAATGATGTCAAGAATCGATATGATCCTCAGGTGCTGCTCCACTTTTCCTCCTTTCTTAAACCGATTTTGGTTAAAATAAAACCAAGTTTTTTAGGGCTAATCACGATATTCGTCAAAGACAAATATTTCCCTCCAAAATTTCCGTCGAACCTCCAATGGAATAACCAGAGACGCAAGGAAATCGAGGAAGACAGGGAAACACGGACAGAAAGAGAAAAGAATTTAATACCTGCGGGTTTGGAATTTAAAAGATTTCAGGATCGTTGGCCTGCCTGCCGGTAGGCAGGGATTTTGGGAATGGGCATTTCCTCGGAACGAGGCGTTTCTAAAACCGAAAAGTTGGGATAACAGGAGGTTATTTTTATTGGCTAAGCCGCCTTAAATAGTTCCTGGGCTTCAGCCGTAAATAGCACCCATAAACAATAGACGCCGAACATTGTCCCAATGAACATAAACGGAAGGCTCAAAATAGCGATGAGGATTTGAGCGATGCGAACCCAATGCTTAAACTCGGGTAACCTTAGGCCAATCAGGACCTGAAAACTCCCCACGGCAATGATGGCGGCCGCTATAAGTGCTCCAACAAATATCATATTGCCTACGCTCGCGCTTAACTTGAAATTTGCCAGTCTAAGTGCTAACAAGAAAAAACTCATGAAGAACCATTGGCCGCCCAAAACGATGACGACCCCAAAAACAATATCAAGGACCGAAATCACCCTAATGTGTTGCTCAATTCTCCCGGTCTTTACTCTTCTGTGTCTAGATTTCCGACCTGCTTCCTCGTCTATTTTAGCTCCTTCAAAATCCCTTAATTACTCAATCCTACCCCAAACAAAATCATTTTAAAAGTGAAAAGTATTCGTCGCAAGTTGCTTGAGACTCGCTCGCGTACGTGGCGTTCTGGTGCGCGGGTAAAAAGAAAGCAGAACCCTTGGTAGGAAGACAAAAGCTTGCTAGAAAGAACGCTGTTTCAGGGTGTTAAGAAAAAAACAGCCCTAAGGGCTGCTTATCACCATTTGATGCTCGCTCTGAAGACAAGCATCATACCTACTTGAGGCTCATTTTGAAAGGAGTAGGAAGAGTTTTTTCTTTGAGATAAAAGACGAGAATATCGGCTGAGGCAAGATTCGTTGCCAAAGGAATATTGTGAATATCGCACACCTTCATGAGTGCCGCGATATCAGGATCGTGCGGGTGGGCCGTTAAAGGATCCCTCAAGAAAATAACGGCCTTTATTTCCCGGCTCACAATCTTTCCGCCAATCTGCAGATCTCCCCCGAGTGGTCCTGATTCCATTCGGCTCACCGGAAGACCAACTTCCTTTCGAAGGAGTTCACCGGTAGTCCCCGTCGCTATGAGTCTCTGACGAGACAAAACATCACGGTGTCTCTTGGCAAACTCAATTAACTCCTTTTTCTTTGCGTCGTGGGCAACCAGCGCCATCATCTTTTCCATATCGTCATTGTTTTTCATTTTCTCACCTCCTTTCTAAGATAGGCCGCCCCGTCACTTCTTAAACGGCCTCACGATTATAACTAGCACCACCTGCACCTGGAGATACTCCAAAAAGCTTTGGAGAAGTTGGATTTAGTTATTTCGGGTTAGTTTATCAAGTTCAACCCCAATTGTCAATTCCGATTTGGCTTTTTACCTTTAGTTTTGAAATGAGGGTGGCACTGGCTAAGAACACCGCGCGGAATATTCCACTATTCGTTTAAGGCCCCAAGAGCGGTAATAACTTTTTGAGTGGTTTTGAAGTGTACTTTAGCCGCCTTTGTTAAGACCTCTTGGCCGTGCTTTTTAACTAACGCCTGGGCTGCTTCCTCTACCGCTGACGAGGCTCCCTTGGGTAATTCCAGTGAAACCTCTTTTGAAAGTTCCTTAAGCTTGCTTAAAAACGCCGCTCTGGCGAGAATCGAAGCGGCGGCAACCGCGATATCATCCTCCGCCCTGAATTTCTGCTCCAAGCTGACCATCTTCCCTTTTTTCATCAAAGCGTTTTTGACAAACTTCTCGTCTCCAAATTTGTCCGTAATAACTCTCCTACAGTTAACTTTTCGGAGTAAGTTTTCGATCACTCTCGCGTGACCCCAAGCAAGAATAATATTTAGATTATTCATTTTTTCAAATAGCTCGTTATATTTTTGGGGTCCGATTAAAACAATGGAGTACGAGGAACTTGCCTTAATATCCTCGGCCATTTTTTTTGCGACGCTGTCGGTGATTCTTTTGCTGTCACGAACGTTTAGTGCCTTTAGTTTTGACAGGCTTTTCTCGTCCACATAAACCCCAGCGATCACCAAAGGACCGAAGTAATCTCCCTTTCCCGACTCGTCGGTACCAATCCAGCTATCGCTCTCTTTGTCGTCCTGCTCGCGGTCGTCTTTAAATCCCAGAACTTCTTCGGCCAAACCCTTTTTAATTCCCTCGGTCTCTTTCCCTTGAAGTACTAACTTTTTACTCTCGTACACAGTTAAAGTTGCTTTTTGGGCCGGGTCAGCGGCGCTAAACAGAGCGTAATTTACGGTCCGGAATACAAAATTATTGCGCGCCAAATACGCCTTTAATTTTTCTATTTCTTGATCAGTAAGATCAACCACAAAATTTTTGCTCATTTCTGTTTTCCAATCTTCTTCGTCCGTCTTCGCCCGATAGTAAAGAAAAATGGGGCTTTTCTTAATATACTTGAAAATTGAGTCCCGCGCGCAAGCCCTGGTACAGCCCAACGCCATCGGGACGAACATCCCGAACCGCCCGCCTGAGGCGGGCTGGTGCCTGGATTAAAACTCCAGCTACTTTTAGTGAAAAACCTCGGTTTTTACCGGAAGTTTGGACATTACCAAAGCTCAGTCACGTCTATCTAATTGAAGGTATCTGTTGTCATTTAAAGGCGCCTAGGGTATCATCTAACTAATTTTTAACCCTATCAAACTAAGGCTCCGTATGAAATTAAAAAGGACTTTTTATCTTCTTGGCCTTATTGTTCTGATCGCTTTAACCGTTATTACTTCCTCTTGCAGTAAAAAACTTTCCCCGAAGGTCCTAGCCAAAAAAGAGACCAAATCGAAACAGAAAACGGCTAATCAAAAGCCGCAAAAACCCTCAGCTCCCGCAGATCCTGCCCAGGAAACCTTTGGCAAAAAAATTGTCTCGCTCACCAAAATTAAAAGCGTCCCCGTCCCGGTTGGTCCGAAATCAATCGAAATGGTTCCGGGGGGTAAGCATGTTTTAGTGAACAGCCTTTATGCCAACAAAGTAGAACTCATTGACACGAAGACTTTTAAGATCGTCAAAACAATCCCGGTTCCCGGAGAACCGGTGGAGGCGTCCTTTACCAAAAAAGGAAAGTTAGCCTGGGTGGCGATGTATAATGCCCAAAAAGTGGTCGTGATTGACTTGGAAAAAGGCGAGATTACAGAGGAAATTCCCGTTGGGGTGATTCCGAAAGAAGTCAAGGCCTCTCCGGATGAAAAATGGGTCTACGTGAGCAACTGGA
>Ga0209521_10003437_pt1 | contig 12789 bp, 12 predicted proteins | sample Rifsed19ft4_FD_184016 | JGI IMG/M metagenome (GOLD analysis project Ga0209521, IMG submission 184016) | Soil microbial communities from Rifle, Colorado, USA - sediment 19ft 4 (version 2) | ecosystem: Environmental > Terrestrial > Deep subsurface > Rock core/Sediment | place: Rifle, Colorado... | reverse complement strand
CCGGACCGGCCTCCTCAAGGAAGACTATTGGAAGCAGGTCTTCAAGGATTTTTTCGACTCTCCCGATGGATCGCTCCGCGTTGGTCTGGCCGCGGACGGCGAGTCGGCCCTTGCCGGATATCTGCTGGGCGAGGTGAGGGCCTTCGAGTTCGGCTCCGAGGCTTGCGGTTGGATCTTCGCGGTCGCCACCGACGTGCCCTACGCCCGAACCGGGGTCGCGTCGGGACTCCTGGCCGAAACCTGCCGGCGCTTCCGTGAAGCCGGCGTCACCCGACTGAGGACTATGGTGCGAAGGAATGACGTTCCGGTGCTTTCGTTCTTCCGGTCGAACGGCTTCACCGGCGGCCCCTACGTGCAGCTCGAGCTCGACCTCAAGGAGGTTTGAACCATGGCCAAGGAAGGACCGGTCACCGTCGAGCCGGTGGAGGGCGGAGCCTATTGGCGTGTCTTCCTGGATCGCCCCAAGGGCAACATCTTGGACGGCGAGATGTTCGAGTCGCTCACCGCGGTCTTCCGGCGCGCAGCGGCCGCCGCTGATCTCAAGGCTCTCTGTCTCGAAGGACGTGGATCCCATTTCTCTTTCGGGGCGAGCGTGCCGGAGCACATGCCCGAGCACGTCGAGACGATGCTTCGCGCTTTTCATGGAATGCTGCAGACGATGCTCGATGGCTCCTATGTCGTCCTGGCAGCGGTGCGAGGACAATGCCTCGGTGGGGGGCTCGAGCTCGTTACTTGCTGCCACCGTGTCTTCGCTTCGAGTGACGCCCGTCTGGGCCAACCCGAGATCGTGCTCGGCGTGTTCCCGCCGGTGGCTTCGGTGATTCTCCCGGAACGAGTAGGGCGCGGAAACGCGGAAGACCTTTGCCTCTCGGGCCGGATCATCCAGGCGGACGAAGCGCAGCGGATGGGGCTCATCGATGTCATCGCGGAGGATCCGAGCGAAGCGGCTCTCGATTACGCCAAGGAGCACTTATTGCCCCGCTCGGCGTCGAGCCTTCGCTATGCCGTGAAAGCAGCTCGGGGCGGTCTACGAGCTCGCTTTACCGCCGAGCTTCAAGAGGTCGAACGGATCTACTTGCAAGAGTTGATGGCAACCCGGGATGCGGTGGAGGGTCTCAAGGCCTTCATGGAAAAGCGCGACCCCCAATGGGAGAACCGATGACCAGCAAGGACCTGGAATCACTCCTGGAGCGAGCCGAAACTCTTTACCGAGACTACAGCTTGCCATCGGTCCGCGAGTGGAAACGTCGTGAAAAAGGCCTCGCCATCGGCTTCATGCCGATCTACGTGCCGCGCGAGCTCCTCTGGGCCCAGGGCGTTTTACCGGTAGGCCTCATGGGGGGCGGCGACGATCTGGAGATCATCCGCGGCGATGCCTTCTACCAGTCCTACATCTGCCACATCCCCAGGAGCACCATCGAGCTCGGGTTGAATGGCAGCCTCGACTGCCTGGACGGCATGCTCTTCCCCGCGATCTGCGACGTCATCCGCAATCTTTCCGGCATTTGGAAGATGCAGTTCCCCGGCAAGCTCGTCCGCTACCTGGACGTTCCACAGAATTTCGATCGCGAGATCGGCGGCGCGTTCTTCCGCCGCGAGCTCGAAGAGCTATCGAGGGATCTCGTGGAGCATGGTGCGAAACCACTCAAGGACGACGCGCTGCGCAAGTCGATCGAGGTCTACAACGAGCACCGTCGTCTGGTGCAAGGACTCTACCAGCTTCGCCAGAAGGAACCGTGGCGGGTCCCGACCCACGAGCTCTACTTGGTTCTCAGGGCCGGTCTGCCTTTGCCCGTCGAGGAGCACACCGGCATGTTGCGAGCCTATCGGGCATTGGTGGAAGCGGCGAACGAACGCAAGCCCATGGATCAGGCGCGCGTCGTGCTCACCGGCTCCTTCTGCGAGCAGCCGCCCCTCGGGCTCATCAAGACGCTCGAACGCGCCGGGTGCTACATCGTGGACGATGACTTCGTACAAGTGCACCGCTGGATCACTAAAGGCATCGCGGTCGAGGGCGATCCGCTCGACAATTTGGTGACGGCCTTCCTCGAAAGCTCGATGGCGAGCCCTACCCGTTACATCGACCAGGCGGAAAAGGGGAAGGATCTCGTCGGGCGTGTGAAGGCGAGCGGCGCGGAAGGTGTTCTCTTCTGCGCTCCCAGCTTCTGTGATCCGGCGTTGCTCGACCAACCCATGGTGACGCCCGCGGTGGAAAGAGCGGGAATTCCTTGGACCGCCTTCAAGTACTCCGAGAACAGCGGCCAGTTTCAGGTTATCCGGGAACAAGCGGGAACATTTGCCGACTCCATCAAGTTGTGGGAACAAACGTCAGAACCATCCACCTCCGCGGACAATTTGAGCCGCATGTCCGTCTGACTGGTAAAGAAAATGGCGAATCCTACCGAAAGGACAACCGTTCAAAAAGACACCAGCCAGCTGCGGCAAAAGAAGATGCTCGCCGAGCACTTCACAAGATTGGCGCAGGCTCCAGCGACCGGCGAAAAATCCGTCTACACCTTCGTTCCCGGCAACATGACCGAACTCCTTCTGGCGTTCGACGTCCTGCCCGTGCTCCCCGAGATCAATGCGTTGCAATCGGGCATGCGGGGTAAATCCAAAGACTACATCGCGGTTGCCGAGAAGCTCGGCCACTCCGAAGACGTCTGCACCTACGTCAAGTCGGACATCGGCATGATGAAATCGGGCAACATCGGACCCACCGGGGAGCGACTGCCCGAGCCCGATTTGCTTCTCCTCTCCTACACCGGCTGCTTCACCTTCATGAAGTGGTTCGAGCTATTGCGGGAGGAATACAAGTGCCCGGTGGTCATGGTCCACGTCCCCTATCAGGGAGAGGGGCGGATCACGGAGTCAATGAGGCAGTACGTGGTCGATCAGATCCGCCAGAAGCTCATTCCCGCGTTAGAAAAGATCACCGGAAAGAGCTACGACGAAGATCGATTGAAGGAGTGTCTCGCCCGCTCTGCCCAAGCGGAGGATGATCTGGTCTGGGTGCTCCAGTCGGCGAAGAACAAACCCTCCCCCATCGACGCCTACTTCGGCGGCGTCTACTATATCGGACCCATCTTCTCTTCTTTTCGCGGAACCGAAGACGCGGTCGAATACTACAAAGCGCTGCGCGCCGAGACCGAGGAGAGCATCCGTCTTGGCAAGGGCCCCGTCACACCCGACGGAGAGCTCACCGAAGAACGCTACCGGATCGTCGTCGAGGGACCGCCCAATTGGACCAGCTTCCGCGAGTTCTGGAAGATGTTCGCCGACGAGGGCGCGGTGGTGGTCGCTTCCACCTATACCAAGGTGGGAGGCGTTTACGACTTCGGTTTTCGGCACGATCCCTCCCGACCACTAGAGACTCTGGCCGAGTACTGCATGGGCTGCTACACCAATCTGAACTTGCCCTCACGGGTCGAAATGCTGGCGAGCTACGTCCGCGACTATCAAGCGGACGGATTCCTCATCAACTCCGTCAAGAGCTGCAACTCTTTTTCCGCCGGACAGCTCCATATCCTGCGTGAAGTGGAGAATCGCGTCGGTAAGCCGGGCGGGTTCATCGAAAGCGACCTCGTCGACCCGCGTTACTTTTCCGCGGCGAACATCAAGAACCGGCTGGAGTCCTACTTTCAGATGATCGAGCAAAAACGTTTCGGCGAGGGCGCGGCATGAACTACCACGTCGGGATCGATCTCGGATCCACCACCACCAAGGCAGTCATCCTGGGAGAAAGGGGCACGATCCTGGGACGCGGCATCACCAACTCTCGCAGCAACTACGACGTCGCTTGCCAGATCGTGTTAAGTGAAGCCTTGATCAACACGCGGTTCTCTCTGGTGGCCTCGGAGCTCGATCGGGCCGGTGTAACGGAAGCAAGAAAGGCGCAGCTCCTTGGCGAGCTCGAGCGAAGGTTTCACATGCAACAATACCTCGGCCAGCTCCGGGTGCTGGAAGAGGATCTGACCGAGCTGCTCCAAAGGATCAATCCTTCCGGCGGCTTTCTCCCCAGCGTGCAGAGAATTCTTGGGACGATGCACGACGAAGCAGAGAAGCTCTTCGCGGAAGGAGCCTCGCGGAAGAGCGACTTTTTTCGCGATCTGGCGGGGAGCCGTTACCTCAAGCTCGCCGAGGCAGAATCCATCGAGAACAAAGAAGTGAGATTCGACTATCTGGTGGGGCTCTTCGACAAGGCGATCCTGGAGGTCGAAAACTCTCGGTCGGCGGCGGGAAACTTCGAGACCCTTGCGGCGGCGGCCCTCGCCCAAATGTCCGAAACCGATGAAAGACTTCAGGGCGCGGTCGAGCGCGTGATCGACATCGAGCTGGATCAAGTCGGCAGCGTAGGCACCGGCTATGGTCGACAACGGCTTCCCTTCCCCGAAGGCCAGATCCGCTCCGAGATTCTCTGCCACGGCCTGGGAGCCCACGCCCTGTTCTCGACGACTCGCACCGTTCTCGACATCGGCGGGCAGGACACCAAAGCTATCCAGGTCGACGATCAAGGCATCGTCACGTCCTTCCAGATGAACGATCGCTGCGCGGCCGGGTGCGGGCGCTACCTGGGCTATATCGCGGACGAGATGAATCTGGGTCTGCACGAGCTCGGTCCCCTCGCCCGCGATTCCACCCGTCCAGTTCGCATCAACTCGACCTGCACGGTCTTTGCGGGCGCCGAGCTGAGGGAAAGGTTGTCTTTGGGAGAAAAGCGTGAGGACATCTTGGCGGGACTGCATCGGGCCATCATTCTGCGCGCAATGTCCCTGCTCGCGCGCTCGGGCGGCGTCAAGAACGAGTTCACCTTCACCGGTGGCGTCGCGAAGAATCCTGCCGCGGTGGACGCCTTGAAGACACTGATCTCCGAGAACTACGGGGACATCAAGATCAACATCTCGCCGGACTCGATCTACACCGGTGCCTTGGGAGCGGCTCTCTTCGCCCTGAGAGATTCCCGGCGAGCAGACCAAGCGGCGGCCGCCAACTGAGCCAAGTGAGGATGTCACGATGCCAGAGAACAAGACCCTGTTGACCGCCGGCATCGACATCGGCTCCTCCACCATCAAAGTCGTGGTCATGGAAGACAAGGGAGAAGCCGGAGCGCGCGTGCTGGCGGGACGCGCTGAACGCATTCGCAAGAGAGATCTTTTCCGCCTCGCCGAAACGGTTTTCGACGAAACGGTCGGCGGAGCAGGACTCGATCGCGACGACCTGGGCTACATCGCGACCACCGGCGAAGGCGAGCTCATTTCTTTCCGGACCGGCCATTTTTACGGCATGACGACTCACGCGCGCGGAGGGCTCTTTCTCGACCCGGAAGCGCGGGCCGTGATCGACATCGGAGCGCTCCACACTCGTGCTCTTCTGATGGACGCCAAGGCTAAGGTTCTCGGGTATCGGATGACCAGCCAGTGCGCCTCGGGCTCAGGGCAGTTCCTCGAGAACATCGGGCGCTACCTCGGTGTCACGCTCGATGAGATCGGACCGCTCTCGCTCAGAGCCGACAAACCGGAAACCTGCTCCTCCATTTGCGCGGTCTTGGCAGAGACGGATGTCATCAACATGGTTTCCCGGGGCATCACCATTCCCAACATCCTCAAGGGCATTCACACATCGATGGCGGGACGCTATCTCAGATTGCTTACCTCGGCGGGCGCGCAAGGGGTCGTTCTGGTCACCGGAGGGCTGGCGGCGGACGTCGGTCTCCTGGGGGCGATGCGAGAAGCCGTTGCCGAGCAGAAGGCGTCGATCGACATTCGGGCCCACCAGGACTCGATCCTGGCGGGAGCAATGGGAGCGGCTTTGTGGGGGGCGTTTCGGGCCCGAAAGCTCGAGCAAAAGGGCCTCTCTTTACCGGCGGCGTGACTTATGGCTCGATCCGACCTGCTGTCACTCGTCTCGCTCACGGGGAAAGTCGCCCTGGTCACCGGCGGAAGTGGAGGCATTGGATCCGCGGTAGTGGATCTTCTTTTCGCCGCCGGAGCGAAGGTCTTGAGCGTCGATCTCCCCGATCGCTCGGAGCCCGGCGGCGATGCCGTCCGTCTTCCCTGCGACCTGACACAACCTCCCCAGGTCCACGAGCTGATCACTCGCGTAGGAAAAGACCACGGAAGGCTCGACATCGTCGTTCATTGCGCGGGCATCACTCGGGACTCGGTTCTTTGGAAAATGGAAGAAAGCGCCTGGTCGGAAGTCCTCTCCGTGAACCTCGATTCGGCCTTCTACCTCCTGAAGGAGGCGACACCTCTCCTCCGTAAGGCCGGGGCGGGTGCCGTTGTATTGATTTCGTCTATCAACGGCCAGCGGGGCAAGTTCGGCCAGGCGAACTATGCTGCGTCCAAGGCCGGATTGATAGCCCTCGGGAAGACGGCAGCGAAGGAGCTCGGGCGGTTTCAGATTCGCGTGAACGTCGTTGCCCCCGGCTGGATCGAGACTCGTATGACGGAGGGAATCTCGGACAAGTTTCGCCAACAAGCTCTGGACGAGAGCGCCTTGGGACGCCTGGGGCAAACAGACGATGTCGCTCGCGTGGTGTTGTTCCTGTGCTCCGAGTTGAGCTCCTACGTGACCGGTCAAGTCGTTCGGGTCGACGGGGGTCAGCTCATGGCTTAGTCATTGCCTAGCAGGGACCGGGGGAACAAAAAAAGATGAGTATGGAAGCCAACCGCGAAACGGAAGACATCTTGGTTCGCCGGCTGGGACCGGCAGACCTCGAGCCGGTCATCGCCCTCGACGCGAAAATATTGGGGCGCCGGCGCGAGGAATTCTACAAACTCAAGTTGAAAGCGGCGTTGGCAGAGACCGGCATGGAAGTCTCTCTTGCCGCCGAGCTCGACGGCGGTTTCGTCGGGTTTCTGCTCGCCAAGGTCTACTATGGCGAGTTCGGGATGATGGAGCGCGTGGCGGTGCTCGATGCCATGGGTGTCCACCCGGATTTCAAGGGACGCGGGATCGGATCGGCGCTCATCGATCAGTTGCGTACCAATCTTCTCGGTCTGGGAATCGCGAAACTTCAAACCGAGGTGAGCTGGCAGAATCTGGAGATGCTCAGCTTCTTCAACCACGAAGGTTTCGAGCCGGCGGCCAGGCTCTGTTTGGATTTGGATCTGGAGAAGACCCGAACCAGCTGATTACCACTAAGGAGAACGATGAATCTCAACAAGAGCACTCGCTACGCGCTCTATGCGGCGATGGAGATGGCCCTCGCCGGTGAAGAGCCCGTCACCGTGACGGGCGTCGCGGAGCGCTACGGGATCTCGGAAGGAGGCTTGTCCAAGGTCTTCCAGCAGCTCGTTCGGTCAGGAATCGCCATCGGCACGCGCGGCATCGGAGGAGGTTACCGTCTCGCGAGGCCTCCCTCCCAGATCACGGTGCAAGACGTCATCCGTGTGCTCGAGGCGGAACGCGAAGAGGGTCGGTGTCTTCTGGCCGAGAGATACACCAAGCCTTGTGTGGATTTCCCGACCTGCCGTCTCCGCCGCCTCTTCGACGAAGTCGATGAGCTCGTCCGCTGCACGTTCGAGTCCATCAGCCTGGAAACGCTGGTGCGGGGGCCAAGCCTACGGGCGGCGTCCGGCAATCCACTCGCTGCCGGCGCGGGCTCCCGCTAGGAATTGCATTTCTGCTCTCCCGCGAAAAGGTCGGCCTGCTTTTCCGCTAGACTCAAGCCTGAGGCGAACGTGTTACCGCATTCGCCGAGAATTCTTCTCCGAAACGCCCGCGCCTTCCAAAAGCATGGGTCCACAAGTTTCTAGCGTTTTGGCTCAGGTCTTCTGCCAGGACGGCGAATGGGTTAGCGTGGAACCCACCTTGAAGTCGGAAAATGGGAATCTCCCGTTGGCTAGGGATCTCCAAGCGATGCTCTATTCGGAGAAGCCCAGGTTGTTGAAAGATTCTGAGCCGATTTGCAAGCGCCGTCCATATGGCCAGGATCGGTGACCCGAGACATTGCAGTCCGTGCTGCCAGGAGATACCCCCGATTTCCTTTCGGACCTCCCGAAACAGGGCGCGCGCTTGCGAGCGCGTTTCCTTGTTGGGTCCGAAAAGCGTAGCCGGGACAATCCCCGGCATGGAGGACCGGATGAGCTCCAGTTTTTTCTCGGCGCGTGCCCGCAACAACGGATTGGGGGAGTGGCGGAGGTTCTTGTAGCCTTCGAGCCAGACCCGAATCAGCCTGACAATGGATGGGCCAAGGCGTTCGAAGTCTTGTCGGTAAAGTCTTTTCTGAAGAGCCTCGAGCTGAGGCGCGCTGAACTCAGGGTGTTTGAAATGCATGGCAAAACCGTCCCAGCGCCTGAGGTCGGGATTCTCTTGGTATTCTGGGAGGTAACGCTTTTCGGCCAAGACCTGTTGATGAAAGGGCGTTCCCGGAAAGGCAAAGTAGATGAGAATCTGAGTCAGCGAGGGCCCCAGACTCATGAGGCGATCGAATTCCTCCAGAATTCGTTTCGGATTCTGATAGGGGAAACCAATTATCATCGAAGAAAGAAGCGAGACCCCACGGGATTTCAGGTCAGCATAGAGCTCCTCCAGGTTCTTTCCTTGGAGTTTTCCATAGCCTGATTCGGCGCCTTCGAAGGCCGTCCAGATAGTATCGAAACCCATTTCGGCGATCTCGTCGGCACTGAACTGCGAAAGTCCCTTTACGCTGCCGAAGCCCATCAGAGAGAACGTTTTGCCTCCTTCCCGCACACATTGGAGGAATTCCCGCGCCCTCTTCTTGTAAAGGAAGAAATCCTCGTCGATGAATATGAAGCTGCTCAAATAGTCCCCGCGCGCCTCAGCCTTTCTCCCGATTGCTAGAATTTCGTCATAGATCTCACGACCGGTTCCAAGAAAAGGAACGTACTTTCGCTTGAAAAAATGCGATGTGCAGCAGAAGTCACAACCGTTAGGACAGCCGAGGCCAGCCGTGAGGTGACCGACTTTAGAAGGTTGTTGATAGGAGTAGAGACGGACGGCCGGGATCGGAGCATAGGGATGTAAGACAGTCTTTTTCGCGTCTTCACCGAGGAGGCGACGCATGAAACCAATGCCTTCCTCCCGACAGATGTGATCGGCAAAGGGTGTTAGTAGTTCGTCGGGAAGAACCGTGCCGTAGCCGCCCAGAATGATTCTCGAGTGGGGCGCATGTTTCCGAATCAGCTCCACCATCCGACGAACCTTGTGAAAGGTCGCGACGACAAAGTTGATGCCTACATATTGATAACGGCCGGCCTTCAGCTCCCGAATGAACTCGCGCGCCGAGGGGTAATGAAGTACCACACAAGGGGTTTCGATATTCTCCGCAAGATAATCAATGGCCCAACAGCGAATCACCTGCCGAAGGCTGAAGATCCCCTGGGCGCGGGTCACTTGGGCGTGAAAGAGCTCCGCTCCAACGGAATCGCCCTCGCCAGGCCCCCCAAAGGGGCGGCAGACCGATGTAAGAAGCACCATCGGCCTGGGATCGGAATCCACCTTGATATCTTCCACTAATTCGTCTCCTTGCGAGGGTCGCCCCTCGAGCGCTGGACAGACAACTCCTCGATCCAACTCGGCCGACTCGAGACCATCGCCCCCGTCACCAAACCCAGCTTGTTCGTGAGGGATAGACCGATCCTGCGCTGCAATACCGGGTAGCCCTCTTCCCCGATCTTCTCGAGAATACGGCAGTAGACCGCCCCCATGAGCGATGTACATCTGCGACAGTCCGGCTCGATCAAATCGAGAAGCGGCTCGGCCCGTCGGTAGAGCCCTCGTACCCGCTCGACTTGAAAGCGCATCAGCTCGACGAAGGCCGACGTGGCGCGCCGGCGCTTGAGCTCTTGCTCGGTAACACCAAATCGGTGGAGCTCTTCTTGCGGAAGATAGATGCGGTCCTTCTCCGCCGCATCCTCCCCCACGTCACGGAGTATGTTCGTCAGCTGAAACGCAGTGGCCAGCTCACGGCCTCGCTCCATGGCGGCCGGGTCGCGATAGCCGAAGATGGAGAGTGACATGGTGGAGATGGTGGTTGCTACCAGGTCACTGTAGACCAGAAGGTCATTATAGGTCGCGTAGCGTTTCTTGACCAAGTCCATCCGGCAACCTTCGATCAGCCGAGCGAACGATTCCTTGGGTATCGGGAAGCAGGACGCCGCGTCGGCCAAAGCCACCGTGATGGGATGAGTGGGGGCGCCGCGGTAACAGCGTTCCAGCTCTTCTTCCCATCGATCGACACGTTCGCGCACATCGGTATTCGGATTCTCGTCGACCAGATCGTCCACGAAACGGCAGAAGGCGTAGGTGGCATAGACGGCTTGGCGTTTGGCTCGAGGTAGAAAACGAAAGCCGACCGAGAAGTTGGGCCCATGGCGGTGAGCAACCCGCCGGCACAGCGCGTACGCTTTTTCCAGCTCCACCGCCCCCTCACTCCTCCAGATAGCGGGCCACGAAATCCGCCGGCAGAATCTCCGGTTTTCCGGATCTCCCCGATCGAGGACGACACCAGCCGCACAGAAGCTTGTGTCCGCAGGGCTCCGCCCGCCCGAAGATTCTCTGGGCCAATGGCCGCAGCGCCAATCTCCACCACGCGGGTCGAGCCCACGACAAAAGGAACTCGCGGAAATCGCTTCGGCTGGCGCGCCAGACGAAGAATCGCAACCCGTAGCGGCCGAGCGCCTCATAGAGGAGCCGACTGGCTACGCTCGCGCGCATGGTGGGACCGAAACGCTCCGACCACAGGCGGTCGAAGTGGATACCCTCCACCAGACTGCGAGCCGCCAAGTGGCCGGAAGTCAGGGCGTATCGGATACCTAGACCAAACAAGTAATCCTGAAAACCTCCCGCCTCACCGGCAAAGAGGGATCGCCCGCGAACCGAGCTCTGGTGAAGAAAGAAGTTCATATACGAATAGCCGGGGCGAGGGGAATCGATGTCAAAGGGAGCGATGGACTGAAAACGCGCCACCGCTTTGTCGAAGTGGCTTTCCAGGCGACCGTACTCCTTCAACAGGGCGAGTCCCAGCGTGCCCCACCCGTCGAGAACGAAGAAGTAAGCATAGCCTCCCGGCGCCAGCTCGGGGTCGAAGATGACTTCGATGCGATCCGGGCTTCCGGTGCGAAAGGCGATCTGCTTGGCGATTCCATCCGCCGGACCGGGTCCGGTGGCGACCACGTCCGCTTCCTGGGGCGAGAGCTTCTTCCCGAAGCGGATGACCGCCCCCAATCCACGCGCCTGAGCCGCCAGCCCGCGATCGAGCGTGCCGGGCTCCGTGCCGCGACGGAGAAAATAGCCGTAGGGCCGTGCGCTGGTGACCGGGAAGGTTTTTCCTCGGTCGTCGAAGAGATGCGCCCAATGGGCGGGGCGCAGATCGAAGTTCACATCGATTCCCATTTGGGCGAGCTCGTCCCGCGCGTCTTCTTCGCGGCTATAGCTTTCCAGGATCTGGTACTCTCCGATGAAACGCGCTCCTACGTCGTCCCTCCGCTCGAAGACCTCCACTGGAAATCCCGAACGACGGAGATGGATAGCCGCCGACAACCCCGCCGGTCCGGCCCCTGCGATCACGACCGGTTTCATGGCAGAAGAAGTCTGGAGAGCGTGGACTCCCAGCTAATGACCCGCATCGATTGCTCCGCCAGCTCACCCATTCTCCTCGCCAGCTCCTGGTTCTCGGCCAAGACATCTAATTGCCGAGCGATGAAATGCGGATCGGGAAGGAGAACGTAGCCCGATCTTCCATTGGCGACCAGCTCCGCCGGACCGCCGCTGTCGACACAGGTGATGACCGGCTTCTTGCACCGGCCCGCCTCCACCGTCACGAAACCGAAATCTTCCATGAAGGGGGCAAAAAAGACGGCCCGGCAACGAGCGTAGTGTTGGAGGAGCGTTTCGTCATCGATCCGACCCAAGAACTGCACTCGGCTGGAAATCCCGACCTCGGAGGCCAGTCGACGCAGGTCCTCCTCCTCCTCACCCGTTCCGGCAATCACGACACCCAGGGTCTTCGACTTGACGTGTTTCATGGCTTTGAGCAACAGACTAACGCGCTTGAGTGGATGGAGGCGAGACACGGTGAAGACGTAATCGTCGTAGGCCTCGGTCCGGTACGCCCGTTCAGGCGGGGGAGGATAGAGCACTTCGCTCGGTATCTTTCCCCACCGCATCAATCGTTCCTGCACGGTCTTGGATTGCGCGAAGAGACGTGTGACGTTGCGGGTCAGCAGGTACCGATCGAGGCCATGTATCATGACACGGCGCGTCCCCTCTTTGATCTTGCCTTTCCAGGACAGCTGTCCCTTGAAACGCGGCCACAGATCGTAGTACTCGCGCATACGGTGATTGAGCCAGCACACGTGGCGACGGTGGCGTACCGCGTAGGACGGAAAGCGCAGGGAAATCACTTGATCGATGGGAACTCCGTCCCCTGACTCGGAAACGTCGGTCAGCCAGTTGGCCAGGTAAGCCGCGAACTGGCGACCGAAGCGATTCTGTGCGGTGCGGATGATCTCTACCCGGAACCCGTGCCTTTCCAGCTCATCGGCGAGGCTCCGGGCAATCACACGATGTCCGCCTTCCACGAACGGAACGTCCGACGTGACCACCGCCACGCGGATCGGTTCCGCGGGAGGCTTCTCTTCAGCGATCACTTTCGACGAGGCTAGACCGCTCGAGGTCTCCATGCCTTGCGTTTCCCTTTCCAGGCGCAGACTCACTGGCGGCGAAACCCTCCAGCGCGTAGATGACTCCCCCGGGAAGATTACCAATGACACCCAGGGCGAGGATGAGTACGGAGAGAACGAAGGCACCGTCCGGATCCAT
>Ga0209521_10003435_pt1 | contig 12790 bp, 10 predicted proteins | sample Rifsed19ft4_FD_184016 | JGI IMG/M metagenome (GOLD analysis project Ga0209521, IMG submission 184016) | Soil microbial communities from Rifle, Colorado, USA - sediment 19ft 4 (version 2) | ecosystem: Environmental > Terrestrial > Deep subsurface > Rock core/Sediment | place: Rifle, Colorado... | reverse complement strand
CCCCAAGCACCTTCCCCCTTCTTGAGTTTATGTCGCCTATCACATCGCCCATATTTTCCTCGGGGGCGATAATCTCCATTCTCATTATCGGCTCAAGAAGAACCGGTTTTGCCTGCTCCACCCCTTTTTTAAAGCCTATTGAGGCGGCTATCTTAAATGCCATATCAGAGGAATCCACGGTGTGGAAACTTCCGTCATAAAGCCTGACCCTTATATCCACAACCGGATAACCGGCGAGGACCCCTGATTTCATCGCCTCTTTTACGCCCTTTTCAACGGCCTGGATGTATTGGCGGGGGATCGCCCCGCCCGCTATGTCGTCCATAAATTCAAAGCCGCTTCCGCGCGCAAGGGGCGACAGCTCAATCCACACGTCCCCGTACTGGCCGCGCCCCCCGGACTGCTTTTTATATCTGCCCTGAACAGAAGCGACGGAACGTATGGTTTCCCTGTAGGGGACCATTGGGGTTTTAAGCTCTACCTCGCAGCCGTATTTCCTTTTCAGCCTTTCAACAGCCACCTCAAGATGCACCTGCCCTGTGCCGGAAAGGACAAACTCTTTTGTCTCATCGTCTCTTTTAAACTCAAGGGTCGGGTCTTCTTCCATAAGTTTTTCCATGGAAGAGGAGACCTTATCCTCATCGGCCCCCGTCTTTGGCGCTATCGCATAGGAAAGTGTCGCGCCTGTCCGGGGAAGGGGGGGGAAAACAATCGGGTTCTCAACGCTCGAGAGGGTATCTCCGGTATGGGTGTTTTTCAGTTTGGATATCGCGGCTATGTCGCCTGTTGACGCCTCTTTTATCTCCAGGCTCTTATCCCCCTCGGTGACGTATATATGGTCTATCTTTTCCTTTACGCCGCGAGTTGAGTTGAGGACGGTTTGCCCGCTTGAAATCTTTCCGGAAAAAATCCTCAAAAAAGTGAGTTTGCCGGTGAAGGGGTCTATCATTGTCTTAAAGACAAAGGCGGAAAACGGAGAATCCACGGACACATCTCTTTTAATCTCCCCGCCGCTCGCCGGGTCTTTTCCTTTTATGCCCTTTGCCGCCTCCTTATCGCGCGGGGAAGGCAGATACAGGTTTATGCCGTCCATGAGAAGATTTACCCCGATATTTCTGTAAGAGCTTCCGCAAAATACCGGGACAAACCTTCTGGTGATGGCAGCCTCCCTCAATCCTTTTTTCAGTTCTTTTTCTTCTATTGTTTCCCCGTTCAGGTATTTTTCGGCAAGGGCGTCGTTTACCCCGGCAATTTCCTCAACGAGTTTTTCCCTGAGGGCGCAGGCCTCCTTTTTCAGGCCGGAAGGAAGTTCGGCCTCTTCGCATCCGCCGGAAGAATCTTTTCTGTAAAGAAAGGCCTTCATGGCAATAAGGTCAATAACCCCTTTAAAATCTCCAGCCTCCCCTATCGGGAGTTGTGCCGGGACCCCTTTTGAGTTGAGGACCTTCTCCATATCGTCTATTGCCCTTAAAAAGCCTGCCCTCTCCATGTCCATCTTGTTTACAAACACAATCCTCGGGAGTTCGTTTTCATCCGCATACTCCCATACCTTTTCGGTCTGGACCTTTACCCCTGATATGGCGCTCAGGATAACCACCGCCCCGCCGGCGGCCCTGAGGGATATTCTTGTGGCGGGCACAAAGTTTGAATAACCCGGGGTGTCAATCAGGTTTACGGAGTGGCCCTGCCACCGGTAGCGGCAAACAGACGGAAAGATCGTCATCTTTCTTTTCTGTTCCTCGGGGTCGCTGTCAAAAGGAGCGTCCCCGGTTGGTTTTAACGGGATTTGGGCGGAGTTAAAAAGCATTGCCCGCGCAAGGGTAGTTTTACCAGCCCCTCCGTGGGCGATTATTGCGACGTTTCTTTTGTTTTCAAGCGGGACTTCCATCCCCGGCCTCACTTTTCAGGATTGCGGGCTATGTCTCCTCATCTTTTTTTGCCGGGCCTTTTCTTCTGAAAATCTCGGGCAGGGTGCGCCTGAAAAAAATCCCCAGATATTTATTTACCGGATTAGACCTCTTAAGGAACGGTATGACCGCCCTTTTCCTGAGACCCAGATCCACAAGCATCTCGTGCAGTTCTTCGTTATCGGGCTCAATGCTTAAGCCTTTTTTAAAAAGCGTTACCGCCCCCTTTTTGTTGTCGGCCGCGAGATATACCTTTCCGAGATTCAGGTAGTATTCGGCCTTGAAAAACTCCTTTTTTATCGCCTTGGTGCAGAGCTCAAGCCCCATCCCGATTTTCCCCCACCGTAAGGCCGCGCACATGCCGTAGTATGACATATAAGCCGGGTTTCCCTTATCCTCCCTGTGGGCCTTCTCAAACGCCCTTGCCGCGTCCTCCATGGCGCCTTTTTTAAGATACTTTTTTCCGAGAAGAAAATTTTCTTTCGCATCCTCAGGCATTTCTATTTACCTCATAGATAACTCTCAGCCCTTTTAGAACCAGAAACTCATCAAAGGCGTCTATTGTTTTTGTCTCTTTGCTTATTATGTGGGCGTAACCGCCGGTTGCGATGACCCGCGGCTTTTTTGCCGCCTCTTTTTTTATCCTCGCCACAACGCCCTCAACCAATCCGAGATATCCGTAAAAAAGCCCTGATTTAATGCTTTCCACCGTATTCTTCCCGACAATGGACGAGGGTTTTGAAAGCTCCACCCTCGGAAGCCGGGCCGTCTTTTCAAAAAGCGCCTCCGCGGCTATAAAGATTCCGGGCGCAATCACCCCGCCCGCGTATTCGCCCTTTTCCGTTACGTAATCAAAGGTTATCGCGGTCCCGAAATCAACCACTATAAGCTCGCATTTATATATGGAATACGCCCCGACCGCGTTGGCAATCCTGTCCGCGCCGACCTCTTTCGGGTTGTCCGTGGAAATCGGCATGCCGGTTTTTATCCCCGGCTCAAGGAATATGGGTTTTATCCCGATATATTCGGAAATCGTCCTTGAAAAAACATCCTTGAGCGCCGGGACAACGCATGCGATGATGGCGCCGGTGATGGAATCTTTCGGGATTTTTCCCGCCTCAAGGAGATTAAGCATGGTTATGCCGTATTCATCAAAGGTGCGTTCCCTGACCGTGCCGAGGCGCCAGTGTTTAAGAAGGGTTTTCCCTTTGAAAATGCCCACGACAATATTGGTATTGCCGATGTCTATCGCGATAAGCAAGCCGCACCTCAAGTATCTTTCTCTAACAGGCTGTTGAAAAAGTCCATCTGCTGCGTTATCTTCGTCGCTCGTCACTGCGGCGTACCGGCTAAGTACGCCTCATTCCTCGCTCCTCGACGCCTTCGGGCACCCATGCGGAGCATGGGTCGGGAGCTTTTTGAACAGCCTGAAGGGATATGGCAGTTTTTCAACAACCTGCTAAAACCTTTATTCCACATCGCCGCTTACGACCCTTTCGATGTTTCCGGTTTTCTCTCTTACAATCAGGGCCCCTTCATTGTCAATGCCCAGGCAGATGCCGGTAATACTCTTACTGAACCCTTTTACCTTTATAGGCTTGCCCTCGCCTTGAAAATACCCCCGCCATGCCTCAAAAACCGGGGGAGGCCCTTCTTTTATGAATTTCTTATACCATTTTTCAAAGTTTGAATAAAGAAGCGCGGCAAAATCCGCCCTTGATACCCGGCCTCCCCTTTGCTGCGCGACGGATGTGGCAATGCCTTTTATTTCAGAAGGCGCTTTTTTCATGTCCATATTGATGTTTACGCCTATGCCGACAACCACATGGTTAATCCTGTCTGTCTCTGAACTCATCTCCGTAAGTATGCCGCAGACCTTCTTTCCTTCTATGAGTATATCGTTGGGCCATTTAAGATGGGGTTTTTGCGGGATGAAGGCCTCAATGGTCTCCGCGGCCGCGACCGCCGAAAGAAGCGTCAACGTCTGCGCCTTTTCAGGCGGCACCGGGGGCCGCAGTATTATGGATGTGTAGAGGTTTTTTCCGGAAGGGGAGACCCAGCGCCTTCCGAGCCGCCCCCTGCCTTTGCCCTGGCTGTCCGAAATTACCACGGTCCCCTCCGGGGCCCCGTTTTTTGCGAGTTCCAGCGCCTTTGTGTTCGTTGAGTCAAGAGATGTCAAGAAATGTATTTTCCTGCCGATGGTCTTGTTTTTCTGCTTTTTAAGGGCGAGGGCAATCTCAAAGGCGTTGAATGGTTTGGCGCTCTTTAAAAGGCGGTAACCCATTTTTGCCGTCCCTTCTATCGGGTAGCCCGCCTCTCTTAAAGATTTTATGTGTTTCCATACGGCTGTTCTTGAGACCCCGATGGAGTTGGCGACAAACTCGCCCGAAAGGTAGGTCTTTTTGCATGCCTTAAGAAACCCTATTATCTTTATCTCCGTGGTCTCTGGTTCCATTTTTCAATTTCCAGACTTGCGTCCACTGCCCTTGCCGAATGGGTAAGCGCCCCGATGGATATGAAATCAGCCCCGCATGAGGCAATCCTTCTCACATTTTTAAGCGTCACCCCTCCCGATACCTCGACAAGCGCCCTTTTCCCTATGAGAGAAACCGCCTTTTTTATCATTGCGGTGTCCATGTTGTCGAGCATTATCACAGCGGCCCCGCACTTAAGCGCCTCTTTTACCTCTTTCAGGTTTTTAACCTCTACCTCAACACTCATGCCTTTGGGGTATTTCTCTTTTACCCTTTTGATTGCCTTTTCCACGCCGCCCGCGATCTTTATGTGGTTGTCCTTTATAAGTATTGCGTCAAAGAGCCCGAATCTGTGGTTTTCGCCGCCCCCGACCCTTACCGCGTATCTTTCGAGTATCCTCATGCATGGGGTTGTTTTTCTCGTATCGAGTATCTTTACACCTGTTCCCCTGATTTCTTTTATGAACCGCCCCGTAAGGGTCGCAACCCCTGAAAGTCTCTGCAGGAAATTAAGGGCGACCCTCTCGGCCTTGAGGATGTTTGCGAGCCTTCCCGAGACAGACGCGATCGCATCCCCGCTATTTACCGTATCCCCGTCGTTTACGTGTCTTTTGAATTTGATGTCTCCGTCAAGGGTTCTGAAAACCTTCTCGGTGAAAAGAAGCCCCGCGATAACGAATCTTTCCTTCGCCAGTATCGTTGCCTTCCCTTTAACGGTTAAAGGGACTATGGAATCCGTTGTCAGGTCTCCGCTTCCGATGTCCTCTGCCAGGGAGGCGTTTATGAGCATGGAGGCGTATTCGTTAAGCGGGATGCTTTTTTTCCGTTTCATTTTTTCAAAGGCCCCTTATCCTTTCAATGCCGGCGGCAATCTTTGCCTTTTTTTCCGTTAGAAGGGAAAATCTTTCTTTTTCCTTTTCTACAATCTCAATGGGGGCATTGCCGATAAATCCTTTGTTTTCAAGCTTTTTCTTTACGCCTTCCATGTCGCCTTCGAGTTTTTCAAGTTCCCTTGAAAGCCGTAATGTCTCCTTTTCTATATCAATATGCCCTTTCAAAGGCACAAAGACCTCGATAGCCTCTCCCTTTTTCCCTCTTACAAGGGAAAATGCCGCATGGGCCGGTTTTTCGCCTTTTTCGGATATATGGAGATTTTTAACGCGCGCGAGGTTTTTTATGTATGGCTCGCCGTCTTTAATGGCATCCCTTAAAGACCGGTCTTTTGAAAATACGATGCAATCAAGTTCCACGGCCGGCGAAATATTTGTCTCGGTTCTTATATTCCTTATTGCCCTTATAACCTCCATAAGGGCTTCCACGTCGTCCGTCTCCAGGGGGTATCTGGCCGAGGCCTCCGCAAACCCATCCTTTATTATGCCGGGGGTCGCGCCCGGCAGATAAGAGTAAACCTCTTCAGTTATAAACGGCATAAAGGGATGGAGGATCTTAAGGGAGTCCTTAAGAACGCTTAAAAGAACAGCCTCTGAGGCATATTTCCTGTCTTCGCCTTTTTCCCCTCTCAAATCCGGTTTTATCATCTCAACGTACCAGTCGCAGAGCTCGTGCCAGATGAAATAGTAGATTGCCCTCGCGCTTCTGTCGAACTCATAGTTTTCAAGGGCAAAGATTACCTCTTCAGTGCAAAAAGAAAGCCTTGTTATAATCCATTTATCCGCCTTTGTATATCCGTCGGGGGAGGAGGGGGGCGGCTCTTTTTCTATGTTAAGAAGCGTAAATCTTGCGAGGTTCCAGAGCTTGTTTGCGAAATTCCTGTAACCCTCTATCCTTTCCTCCGCGAGTTTTATGTCGCGGCCCTGCGCGGCAAACGCGGCGAGCGTGAATCTTAAGGCGTCTGTCCCGTATTTTTCCATCATGAAAAGAGGGTCTATGACGTTGCCCTTGCTTTTACTCATCTTCTGGCCCGCGGCGTCCCTGATAAGGGCGTGTATGTAAACATCTTTGAAAGGGACGTCCCCCTTAAACTTGAGCCCCATCATTATCATCCTCGCGATCCAGAAAAATATTATATCAAAACTCGTAAAAAGCGCCGATGTCGGGTAGAAGACGTCATCGGGCGCTTTCTGTGGCCAGCCCAGGGTTGAAAAAGGCCACAGCGCGGAAGAAAACCATGTGTCCAGGACATCCGGGTCCTGAAATATCCCGGCGCCTTTGCATCCCTGGCAGGCCTTCGGGTCTTCCGTATCCACGGTTATATGGCCGCAGTTTTTGCAGTGCCACGCGGGGATTCTGTGCCCCCACCATATCTGGCGGGATATGCACCAGTCCCGTATGTTCCTCATCCATTCAAAATAGGTCGCAGACCAGTTTGCCGGTATAAAACGGGTCATTCCCTTTTCAACCGCCTCTATTGCCGGTTTTGCGAGAGGCCCTGTTTTTACGAACCACTGCTTTGAGAGTGTCGGCTCAACCGGGGTTGAGCACCTGTAGCAGATGCCGAGGGGGAGTTTGTATTTTTCCTCTTTTTTAAGCAGCCCGGAGTTTTTAAGGTCGCCTATAATAATATTTCTTGCCTCAGACCTTTCAAGCCCCCGGTATCTTCCGGCGTTCTCGTTCATCCTGGCCTCTTCGTCCATGACCTTGAGAGGTTTAAGAAGCGGGTGCCTCTTTGCTATCTCAAAATCATTGAAGTCATGGGCGGGCGTTATCTTGACTACTCCCGTCCCAAACTCCATATCAACCGTTGAGTCTTCTATTACCGGTATCTCCCTTCCCGAAAGAGGCAGTACCGCGTATTTTCCGATAATATTTTTATACCTGCCGTCCTCTGGATTTACCGCAACCGCCACGTCCCCGAGCATTGTTTCCGGCCTTGTTGTCGCGACGGTGACACTTCCTCCGTCTTTCAGGGGGTATTCTATATGGTAGAGGAAAGAGTCGGTTTCTCTGTGCTCAACCTCAAGGTCCGAGAGGGCCGTATGGCACTGGGGGCAGAAATTTATTATGTAATCTCCACGGTAGATAAGCCCTTCCCTGTAAAGCCTTACAAATACCTCCCTTACAGCCTTTGTGAGGCCGGGGTCCATTGTAAAGCGCAGCCTTGACCAGTCGCACGAGGCGCCGAGTTTTTTAAGCTGGTTGAGGATTGCCCCCTCGCTCTCGTCTTTCCACTTCCATACCCTTTCCAGGAAGCGTTCCCTTCCGAGCTCTTTTCTTGAAAGGCCTTCTTCTTTAAGCTTTTTTTCAACCACGTTCTGCGTGGCGATTCCCGCGTGGTCCACCCCGGGAAGCCACAAAACGTTATACCCCCGCATCCTTTTATACCTTGCGATTATATCCTGAAGGGTGGAGTTCAGGGCGTGCCCGAGGTGAAGCGACCCCGTTATGTTCGGCGGCGGTATGACCATTGAAAACCGGGGTTTTTTTGAGAACGGGTCAGCCACAAAGAGGTTTTCCTTTATCCAGTGGTCGGACCACCTTTTCTCAATATCTTCCGGAGAGTATACTTTTGCGAGCGTTTTTTTAATCATCATTAATCATCATTAATATCATCAGGGGATTTTTTATATTCCTCTAAAATTTAAAAAATTTAAAGGGGGAATCTAATCAGGAATTTTTCCCAACTATACGCCCCCGTTTCTCCAAGGTTATGGGTTTTTTATGCCTATGGCCTGCGCATTGACTGCCTGATTCTTTCAACAAGTTCTTTTTTGATTATCTCCTCGGCAAGTTCAGGCACGACTTCCCACGCAATATCCTCAATAACCTCGCGCGCGATATTTGCGATGAGTTCGCTCAGTTTGTCTCCGGGGAGCGTTTCCAGCCCTTTTATTCCGGTAAGGGCCTCTTTTATCCGTTTTTGCGCTTTTTCCTTGACGGGAGAGCCTTCTTCAATAAAGCGGATGGATTCGGCTTCTTCCGGTATTTCTCGGGGCGGTATTTTTCCGGGCGGTATTTCTTCGGGAGGTATTTTTCCGGGAGGCATCTTTTCGGCCGTTTCAAATTCTGCCTCTAAAGGGGGCTCCTTGAATTCTTCTTTCCCTATTTCGAAAGACAACTCCTGTTCCGCCGAAACCTCCTCTAAAGCGGGTTTGACCGGCATTTCTTCCTCTAAAACTTCCTCCAGAGGTTCCTCTAAAAGCTGGGGCTCTTCCAGAGATTCTTCTTCGTCGAGGGTAAGGTCCAGAAACCCTTTCTCTTCCGATAAGCCGGGGCCCTCTGAAACCTCTTTTTCCCGCTCTTCTTCCAGGGAATCTCCTATAAAATCGCTTTCCCTCCATATCTCGCCCGGCTGCGGAGGCCTCGCTTCGGCGGGGGGAGGGAACGGTTCCTCTTTTTCTTCGCGGATTGCCCTGGCGGGGCGTGAAAGCAGTTCCCCTATTTTATTTATGAGGTCCTGCGATTCAAAAGGTTTTATAATGTGGTCGTCGGCCCCCACCCTTTCGGCCTCTTTGGCGTCCAGGGTTTCGAAGGTGCCTGACAGAAGAAGCACCGGGATATGGCTGAGCTGCGGGTCGTTTTTTACAATCTCGCATACCTCATAGCCGTTTTTCCCCGGCATGGCTATATCGGCCAGGATGAGGTCTGGCTTAATCTCCCTTGCTTTTAATATTGCCGCCTGGCCGTCGCCGACTGCCACAAGTTCGTAATCCTCAGGGGTAAGGGTGAGGGAGATGACCTTCCGGATGGTGACGCTGTCGTCTGCGAGAAGTATCTTTTTAGGCATATTTTACGCGGTTTTTATCTCAATTAAGTTACCATTTAATTATTGAATAAGTCAAGGGTTTTTTGGCCTTGAGGCCGTTTGCGGAAGTCAAAGATTTACGTTGACTGGGGGAAAAGTTATCTGATAGACTGGATTATTGAGATGTTTGAAGATTACGTAAGGATACTGCTTCTTAAAATACCGCCGATACTGCTTGCCCTCACGGTGCATGAATGCGCACACGGGTTGGCCGCCACAGGGCTCGGGGACCCGACCCCTAAATTTTCAGGGAGGGTCAGCATGAATCCGTTCAGGCACCTTGATTTCATAGGCACCATCGCGCTTTTTTTAACCGGGATGTTCGGATGGGCAAAGCCTGTGCCGGTAAACCCGCGCTATTTCAAAAACCCTTCAAGGGATATGATGCTTACCGCTGCCGCGGGGCCGGCCTCCAACCTTTTTCTCGCGGCCCTTTTCTCTCTTATCTATAAGATGATGTTTTTTCTGGATTACGGCCCGGCCTCCATGTCTTCTTTCCTTTTCGGCCCGCTTTTTTTCATGATAAAGTTCGGCATCGTTGTGAATGTCTCCCTCGCGGTCTTTAATATGATACCGATACCGCCTCTTGACGGAAGCAGGGTCATGGCGCATTTCCTTTCCGCCGAAAAGGCAATGGGATACTCAAGGCTTGAGCCTTACGGGTTTATAATCCTTATAGCCCTTATGTCCACGGGAATAATCAATACGCTTATATCTCCTATTGTCTTCTATGCGGTGCGCCTTTTTGTTTCCGGGGGGATATAGATGAGGGAGAGGGTTTTAAGCGGGATGAGGCCTTCCGGACGCCTTCACCTCGGCCACTACCACGGGGTGCTTGCAAACTGGCTCAAACTTCTTGAGGAAGGATACGAATGTTTTTTCTTTGTCGCGGACTGGCATGCCCTGACAACAGAGTATGAAAACCCGCGCCTTCTTAAGGAAAATATCCTGGAGATGGTCACGGACTGGTTATCCTGCGGGATAGATCCGGAAAAATCAATAATGTTTTTACAGAGCGGCGTAAAGGAACACGCGGAACTGCATCTTCTTCTTTCAATGATAACCCCCCTGCCGTGGCTTGAGAGAAACCCCACATACAAGGAACAGATTGCCGAGGTGAAGGACAGGGAACTGCATACATACGGCTTTCTCGGTTACCCGGTGCTTCAGACCTCCGATATCATCGTCTACCTGGCCCAGAAGGTGCCCGTGGGGATTGACCAGGCCCCGCATCTTGAACTCGCGAGGGAAATAACCAGAAGATTCAATTATCTTTACGGTGAGACGTTCCCCGAGCCATCCACCCTTCTTGCGGAATCTCCCAGGGTTCTGGGAACGGACGGAAGGAAGATGAGCAAATCCTACAACAATGCAATCTATCTTTCGGATGAGCCAAAGGTCATAGAGGAAAAGATGCTTACGATGATGACGGACTCGGCAAGAAAAAGAAGGACCGACCCCGGGAATCCCGACGTATGCCCGGTCTATATCACCTTCCATACCCTCTATTCTGACGAAAAAACAAGGAAGTGGGTTGTAGAGGGCTGCACAGGCGCGGGGATTGGATGCATAGAGTGTAAAAAGGCCGTTATACCGAAGGTCATAGAAATGCTTAAGCCCATACAGGAAAAAAGGCTTGAACTTTCAAAAGACCCGGAAAAAATCCTCTCTATCCTCAAAGACGGCACTGAAAAGGCGAGGAAGGCGGCGCAAAAAACAATGGCCGACGTAAGAGGAAAGATGGGCCTTGATGGATTATGACCGAGCGTTCTCCGTTAGACGTAAAACTTGATATATTCGAAGGCCCGCTTGATCTGCTGCTTCACCTTATAAGGAAGAACAAGGTTGACATCTATGATATCCCCATTTATTTCATAACGGAAAAATATCTTGAATATATAGATATGATGAAAACGATGAACCTTGACCTTGCGGGCGAATTCATACTTATGGCGGCGACCCTCATACACATAAAAAGCAGGATGCTCCTTCCGATTCCCGAAGAAGGGGTTTTGGAGGAGGAAGAGGGGGTGGACCCGAGGAGCGAGCTTGTAAGGAGGCTTCTGGAGTACGAAAGGTACAGGCTGGCCGCGGAGGAATTGAACGGCCGCATTCTTCTTGGAAGGGACGTGTTTACAAGGGGCATGACTCTTCCGCTTGAGGGGATATCCGAGGACTACGAAATCGCGCTTACCGATTTATCTATTTTTGACCTGATGGAGGCGTTCGGGGAGATTATAAAGAAATTGCCCAAACCCTATCAGATTGACCTTACGGTGGATAGATTCAGGGTTACCGACAAGATGAACCATCTCCTGGAGGCCCTTTCAAGGGAAATAAGCATAACCTTTTCAGACCTTTTTCCGGAAACATCCACGAGGGGGGAGGTAATCGTCACATTTCTTGCGGTTCTTGAGCTTTGCAAACTTCTTATGATAAAAGTAAACCAGACAGAGGACGGCGTCATAAGGATATACCGTCCGCAAGAGGTTCATTAGCAGGGGGTTTTTTGGATGGACAAAAACGCGCTTAAACCGGTTATTGAGGCTTTGATATTTGCCGCGGACCATCCCGTGAGTTTTGAAAGGATTCTCGGCGTCCTTGAAGGCGAATCACGGGATGACATAAAGGGGGCGCTTAAGGAGCTTATAGAGGATTACAGAGGCGCGCAGCGGGGGGTTTACATTGAGGAGGTTTCCGGGGGATACCAGATGAGAACCCAGAGTGAATATTCCTCGTGGATAAAAAGGCTTTTTAAGATAGGGATGCAGAAAATAAGCAAGGCCTCGCTGGAAACACTTGCGATGATCGCCTACAAACAGCCGATAACAAGGGCGGAACTTGAAGGCATAAGGGGGGTTGATTCCTCAGGGGTCCTTGCGACCCTTCTTGAAAGAAGGCTGGCAAAGATAGTGGGGAGAAAAGACGAGCCCGGCAGGCCCATTGTTTACGGGACAACAAAGGAGTTTTTGGAGGTATTCAGCCTTAAAGACCTCTCGCATCTTCCGACCCTTAAAGACATAGAATCCCTTGAAGAAAAGGAGATAGAAGAAAGATATTTAACCGGAGAAAATGAAGGAGCGAATACAGAAGATAATAGCCGGGGCCGGGATAACATCAAGAAGGAAGGCGGAGGAGATGATCCTGGAGGGGAGGGTCAGGGTCAATAAGAGTGTGGTTACCGCGCTCGGAACCAAGGCAGACCCTCAAACAGACAGGATTGAAGTTGACGGAAGGCTCCTCTCCTTTAAAGGCCCAAAGGTCTACATACTTTTAAACAAACCAAAAGGGTATATCTGCGCCCTCTCGGACCAGAGGCAGAGACCCGTCGTGGTGGAGCTTCTCAGAAGATGCAGGCACAGGGTTTTTCCCGTCGGAAGGCTCGACTATGACGCCGAGGGCGTGCTTTTACTTACAAACGACGGGGATTTTTCAAATAAACTCATCCACCCGAGTTTTTCCGTCCCCAAAAAATATCTTGTAAAGGTAAAGGACATCCCGGACGAGAAGGATCTCAAGAAACTTGAAAAAGGGGTATATCTTCCCGATGGGAAAACACTCCCGGCAAAGGCGCGGTTCATAAGAAAGACAGAGGAAAATTCATGGATTGAGATTACTGTTACAGAGGGCAGGAACAGGCTCATTAAAAGGATGTGCATGGCGGTGGGGCATCCTGTGTCGAAACTTAAAAGGATTGAGTTTGCGGG
>Ga0209521_10003433_pt1 | contig 12792 bp, 11 predicted proteins | sample Rifsed19ft4_FD_184016 | JGI IMG/M metagenome (GOLD analysis project Ga0209521, IMG submission 184016) | Soil microbial communities from Rifle, Colorado, USA - sediment 19ft 4 (version 2) | ecosystem: Environmental > Terrestrial > Deep subsurface > Rock core/Sediment | place: Rifle, Colorado... | reverse complement strand
AAGGACCCCCAACGCCGGCGCCCGGATAACGCATGTCTCTAAACGGACACTTATTAACCAAATCCCGGACCTTAAAGACGTCTGCTCCGAGTTTTTCGCAGATTAAGGCGACTTCATTGGCGAAAGCGATTTGGACGTCACGAGAGGTGTTCTCAACGGTTTTCGTAAGTTCCGCCGTCAAGCAGTCGGTTACATCGAAATCAACCTCAAAAACCTTTTGATATAATGCTTTTACCCGTTCGGCGCTTTTTTTGTCTATTCCCCCAATTACCCGATTATAATGGAGTAGGTTGTAGATGAGTCTACCCGGCATTACTCTCTCCGGCACATGGGCTAGGTAAAAATCCTTACCCGCTTTTAAGTTAGAGTTCGCCTCCAAAACCGGCTTGACTAGCTTTTGCATGGTTAACGGAGCGAGAGTTGATTCAATCACCACCATAGTATCTTTGGCAAGGTATTTGGCGATTGACTTAAGAGCTGATTTTAGGGATTTATAATTGGGTTTTTTGGTTTCGAAATCAATCGGGGTGTCAACGCAGACAATAATAGCTTGGGCATCTTTACACTCGGAAAAATTAACCGAAGCGACCAACCTCTTTTTCGTTACAACTGCCCGCAGAAGACTCTCTAATCTAGGCTCTTTACCCTTAAAGGTGAGCCGACCGCGGTTGGTTAAGCCGATTTTCTCCGGATCAACGTCAATTCCAACTGTTAAAAAGCCTGCTTTTGCGAACAAGCAGGCTATTGGTGTTCCTACATATCCTAAACCAACTACCACTACTTTTTCATCCGGTTTATTTTGCATTGTGCGAAGCCCTTAACCGTTTTTTGGGTTTATTGGGAAGTGTTTCAAAGCGTGACGTACTGACCCTTTTCTTGCTTAGCTTTAATCTTTTTTGAGTGAGCACCTTTAATATTCGATAAATGTCCCTAAAAGCCTTGACATTGGATATTTCTCTGTCATAAGTCGCTTTAATGGGGATCTCTTTTAGTCTTAGATTGTTTTTAGCTACCTCAAATATAATTTCGGAGGAGATCTCCATTCTTTCTGCTTTTAGTTCAAGTTTTTTTAAAGCCTCCCTTTTAAAAGCCCGATAACCGCCCTGAGAATCCGTTGTTACTTTCTTGTGACAGATGAGATTGGTGAAGAGAGTCATCAAGCGGTTGCCGTAAAGACGGGTTTTGGGAAAATTTGACCACTCTTTTTGATCGAGAAGACGCGAACCAATCACCACATCAGCTTGATTTTTCTTGAGCCGGGTGACCAATCTTTCAATGTCTTCGGGGTTATGCTGCCCGTCACTGTCTAAAGTTACGATGATGTCAAAGCCTTTTTTTAAGGCTTCTTTGAAACCGTCGCGCAAGGCGCAGCCTAGCCCTTTATTTTTGGAGTGGTTAATGACTGTTACCCCTAATTTTCTTAAAATTTTAAAGGTTCCGTCTTTACTACCATCATTGATGGCGATTACTTCATCAACAAACTTTTTGGTCTGACTTACTACTTTGGCGATCGTATTTTCTACGTTATACGCCGGAATAACGGCCGCTACTCTCACTTCGTTTTCACCCATTCCTTCACAAAACTTAGAGATTGCTTCGGAACATTTACAATCTCCTTAACAGACCGCAGTCGGGTAAGCCTTTTTAGGATATAAGCAGGCCTAAAGTAAAACGCGCGAAAAGCCTTTTCTTTGGCTTTTCTAAGTTCTTCTACGGAGAGAGATGGGGTTGAGACGATGTTTTGGTTGAGTTCGAATTTACTCCAGTCTTTTGTAACCAGCCATCCCCGTTTCTTGGCTAATTCGTAAAACTTGGTGCCGGGGAAAGGGATTGCGCCGTAAAATTGAGCGTAGTCTGGTTTGATTTTCTTAAGTAATTTGAGGGTTTCCTCAAGTGTTTCTTTTGTTTCCCCGGGAAGACCGAAGACGAAGTGGGCGATAGTCTCAATTTTAGCTTGACGACACCATTTGAAGGCCTTTTCTATCTGCTCAATAGTCGTTTTTTTTCGGACATTATCGAGGATTGTTTGGCAGCCCGATTCCACCCCGAAAGAGAGCATTTTGCAGCCGGAACTTTTCATTAAAGCAAGCAGTTCCGGATCGACTTTATCCACCCGAGAATTGGCCATCCACCGAAACTTCAGGCCCCTTTTCTTAATCTCGTTGCAAATATCTATTACAAAGGCTCGGTCTAAAGTAAAGGTGTCCGACCACATTGTAATGTCCTTAACCCCGTGCTCTTTAACGACCTCCTCGATTTCATCAATAATATTCTGGGGGCTTCTAAGCCTTAGTTTGTGGCCATAATATTGGTGAGCGGTGCAGTATATACACTGGTTGGGACAACCCCTCGAGGTAATGACTAAAGTGTAAGGGCGATTCGAAATAGGCATGGTATATTTTTCGTTTTTAATGAGGTCTCGGGCTGGGAAAGGGAGGCTATCAAGATCTTTGATAAAAGGACGGGCGGGATTGGTAATAACTTTCCCGTTTTCCTTAAAAGAGATACCCTTAACGTGGGCCAGATTACAGCCGTTGTCCAAGGTATTTGCCAATTCTAGAGCGGTTTCTTCCGGCTCTCCCCTTATAACGGAGTCAAGCAAACTCGTTTTTAATGAATCTTCAGGCAAGGAAGTAACGTGTGTGCCGATAGCTGTTAGGTGACAACCGTTAACCTCTTTTACCTTTTTAATGGTCTCCAAGTCACCGTAAAATGTGGCCGTGGACATATCAACGAGAACCAGGGCTGGCCTGAACTTTTCAACCTCCTCTTTAACCTGTTTCTCGGTATAGTTTTCAACGATGGAGTCGACGATCTTTACTTCATGGCCGGATTTTCTTAAGACAGCGGCAATGGAAGGCAAAGAAATAGGGACCATCACATACTGAAAGGAAGAAAGTCTTTGCTCGCAACGCCCTTCCCTGATAAACTTTATTCCCTCATAAGCCGGGGGATTCAAAATAAGCACTTTCATTCGAGTATCCTCCTAAAATACCATTCTGACTTGCTACTTTTACCTATCGGAAAATCAGGAATTATTTTTAGGATGGTGACGGTGAAGAACGCTAAAAAAGGCGAAATAGCGAAATTTTATTACGGATTGAGACATACATTTGTGAAAAGGGAAAATCTTGCTATGAAGTTTGGCGCAGTGAAGTATAGGCTGGGAAACTAATTTACGCTAATAGGCGTAACATTAATCAAGCTCATAATTCAAGCCCAAGTTAATTGAGCCCGGGGTATAAATCATAAATTACAAGCAACCTAAAACAAAAAACTATTTATGACCCACGCTCAGCTAAGTTACAACTAACTCTCAATTTTATGCCGGATGTATTCTTGCATTTTTTTAAACCATTCATTGCTGTCCCAATGATTGGAAAGTATATGTTTAGAGGCCATAAGGCCCATTTCCATGCTGTCATGAATATCGTTGTTAAGAAATAACCCGTTTCTTCCTACAGACAAGAGGTTTGTTACTTCGGAAAGTTCGGCCATTATCGCGTCTACTTTCTGGTCAAAATTAAGATCATAGATGGGGTAGGCATTTTTGACTCGAATAACAAAATAATCGTCAATTTTGGCACCATTTAATAGGCTGAGTTTGTTCAGTTCCTGTTTAGCCATTTCGAAATACTTTTCGTCATCCGTTTTCCACCGGCTGTCCCCTTCGTTACAGCACAATTCAAGCGACAGAGCGGTTTTATCTTCTGGAAGCATATCTGAACTCATGTTTTTTTGTTCGGTCAATCTATTAAAGGTAAAACGATTGTCCAAAAGATATACCCATTGGAAGTTGGTGACCCGGCGTTTATCGACGATTAGATAGACAAGAATCAGGTCTCGGAATCTTAGATTGTCAGCACTCTCAAGAGCCTTTTTGTCCAAAGGAGGAGTCACTAATTTTGTAAGAATGTTTATAGGAATGGAAGAAATGATAGCCGAGCATTCAAGAGATTGTTCACCGGTTTCGCTCTCATAAAAAACTTTTGTCGCCCTTTTTTTATCGCTATCAACTCTAATCTCTGTTGCCTCGGAATTAAGGTATATTTCACTGCCAGATTTTAAAATATCCCCAGCCATATTCTGAAAGATTGTTCCGACACCTCCTCGAGGATAGATGTAGCTTCTGAAATAGGCCTTTTGCTCTTTGCCTTTAATCCCAATCAATTTTTTCACAATATCGCCTAAGTTTAGTTTGGAAAGTTTTTGCTGCGCTAATTTGTAGGACAGTAGCTTTGCGGACATCCCCCAGACTCGTTCAGTGTAATCACCAAAGCACAAGTTATAGAGGGATTTTCCGAAGTATTTAACGCCCCAGTCTTTAAAGGAGTCAATGCTTTTGGTGGGCTTTACTTTTTCCTTTAGGCTGGTGCCAAAATAGTCCAAGAGCATTTTGGCCGAAAGAAAAGGGTTTAACCTCATCAGGGCATCGCTTAACTGCAGTGGATATTTGAAGTATTTTCCTTTTAGAAAAACGTAGGTGTTCGTGGGAATAACTCTAAAATCATTTCCGCAGATTTTTTTGAGCAACTCGGTAAGATATTCTTCTTTTATGTGAAAGGCGTGGGGTCCATAGTCTAGTAAGTAATCCCCTCTCTTAAAAGTTGCCGCCAACCCCCCAACGTGAGGGGCTTTTTCAATCACAGCCACCTCCTTGCCTTGACGCGCAAGAACCCAGGCGGCGGTTATACCAGCGGGTCCCCCACCGAGCACTACAATCTTTTTCATGGTTTGACCCGGACTCTATTTTCTAAAAATCGAGCAAATCTGGATAGTCCGTCTTCCAAATCTATTCTTGGTTCAAATCCAAAAAGTTCACCCATTTTGGCGGGCGACGCATAAAAATCATTGTGCTCCACCACGTGATCCAGGTGTTCTATAACCGCGTCTTTTTTGTTGAAGATAACAGCGGCCTTTTTAACTAGTTCGTTCACTGTTAACTGCTCTCCTTTGCAAAAGTCAACAGTTAAATTTGTGAGGTCACTATTAATAACATTTAACGTTCCTTTAATAGCGTCATCTACGTACATCGCGTCGATATAATTTTCACCGTCACCCCTAACAGTAAACTGGTTCCGATTGCGTAAATAAAAATTTTCGATTAGCTTAGTGTATATTTTTCGGGGCGGTTCGTAAGGACCGTAAGCACCAAAGAATCTTAAAATGATATAATTGCTTATTTTTCCTTGAGACGCGAAAAATTTCACGTATTGCTCCGAGGCTAAATGGGAAATGGCGTAGGGTAGCTTTGGTAAAACGGAAGCCTCTGGGAATACAAGACCCCTAAGGCCTTCGTAAACGGCTCCCGACGAGAAATAGATCAGCTTTTCCGCTCGAAAGTGGTCTAAAAAATTGATTAAAGTAATGGTGGTCTTTTCGAGGTCGGCGCGGGGATTTTTTACTGAAAGAGAAGGATTTCCATTGGCGGCAAGATATAGACAGACATCAAACCGTTTATTCAGTCTCGAGATTAGATCTTTTACACTCTCGGCATTAGTTAAGTCGCATCTGTGAGGAGAGACATTTTGAAGCCCCTCTTCACCCACAAACTCTAAGAAATACGGGTCTTTGTTAAATAGGGCGGTGATATTCCAGGACTTAGGAGCCTTGATAAGAAAGTTTCTTCCAATAAAACCGGAAGCCCCGGCAACTATTACATTCATCTTATAGTCTCTTGATTATCGCGGTACCAGTTAATAGTTCTTTTTAACCCTTCATCCAGGCGAATATTGGCGGTGAAACCCAAAAGCCTCTGAGCTTTTTCAATACTGGGGACTCTCAACTCCACATCCGGATAGCTGCTTTCTTTAAAAACAATCCTTGATTTTGAGTTCGCAAGTTCGATTATTTTTTCCGCGAGCCCGAGGATTGTGATTGTCCCGGTTGGATTTCCAATATTAAAGACATTTCCCACGGCCCTTGGTTCCTCAAGAGCTTTTAAAACAGCGGATACCATGTCCTCGATGTAGCACCACGACCTTATTTGATTTCCGTCCCCATAAATTTCTAGATCTTCATTTCTAATTGCCTTGGAAACAAACTTGTGCACCGCGCCCTCGCCGATTTGTCTTGGCCCGTAAATATTGAAGGGGCGCAAAATAACCAGTGGCAGGTCTAATTCTGTGAAATACGAATGAGCGAGGTGTTCCCCGGCCAGCTTGCTAACAGAGTAACGCCATCTTAAAACATCAACGCTTCCCTGAGTCGTTTTTCTTTCTTCGTCCGCCCTAAAGACGTAAGGACCGTAAACTTCGCTGGTAGAGAAGTAGACGAATCGAGATAGGCGATGGTTTTTTACCGCCTCTAAAAGATTGTAGGTGCCAATCAGATTGACCTCCATAGTTTTACGGGGGCTTATTCCTACGGACTCAATGCCGGCGATCGCCGCTAAATGAATCACGATGTCAATTTTTCGAACAGACCTCATAAGTTTTTCTAAATCGAGAATACTTCCTCTTACAAATTGAAAGTTAGGGTGATGGCGTAAGTTTGTATATTTGAGCGCGTTTCGTTGACCGTTATCAAAGACGACAATTTTGTTATCCGCCACAAGCTGTTTTAACAAGGCCGTTCCAATAAAACCACAGCCTCCGCTAAGAAAAATCTTTTTGTTTTTCACGCCTATTTTTTCATTCATAGCTTACTAATAATTATTTCTACGTTTTCTGTTTGCTCTCTGAGCTTCTGCGCGAATTGTGCCCGCTCTTCAGGGGTTAAGTTGTTTTTTGCGCTAATTTCATTTAGAAGGCGCAGTATTTCCTTAATCGACAAGTAGTACTGGTTGTGTTTTTTTAGGGAGGCCTCCGGGGGTCTTTTTAACTCTTTTTCGAGTTTGATAACCGGATTTACTTTTCCTGAGAGTCCTCGCAGTGACCATTTACACTCTTCTCTGAGTTGATTAAGCATCTTGTTTAAATTCAGAGCGTCAAAGTTTTGTTTTTCGAGAGCTTCGGCGAGTTTGTTAACTTGCTTGGTCAAAGTTTTGCTGTCTACTATTAGCCTTCGTTCGTAGTCTAGTGTAGCCATAATTCGCTTTTCTTTGGCTCGGTGGCTTTTCCAGGACAATTGATCGTATCGGATGTAACCAAATAGACCTGAAACCATAGCAACTAGAATTAAACTCAAGCTAACGTTGATTATGATTTTTTTAAAGATTGCCATTGTGACCGTCCGCATCCTTCTTTCGTTTTCGATCTTTAAAAATTAGCCAACCGAAGAGGAAAAAAGTCATTAAGGAAATCGCTCGAGCAAACGTGTGGATGGGGGTGTCTTTGTAAAGTATGGTTAAGGTGTGTTCACCTTTGGGCAAGTTAACCAGCATTAAGTCTTCAATGTTATGAACATTTATTTTTTTGCCATCCACAAACGCCTGCCAGTGACGCGAAAAAGCATAGGAGACAAGAGCCGGAAAGGCATGCTTTGACGTGTATTTGAACCATATCTTTGCCGGCTTGATTGACTGAGCGTAAACGCGGGGATTCTCTTCCTTTACGGCGCCCAGATGACTTGATTGCACTCCGTTAGTTTCGTTGCTGTTCCCAGTAAGCAACGCCACTTTCTCGAGCTGCTTCTGGTTTCTTGTTAAATAACTATGGTAGAAGAAATTTGGACCCACAAACAGAACTTTACCCTCTTTAAGGTTTTTAAACCCGGCCACCCCATAGATTCCATCACTATCGTCGTTTTTCAAGCGGACAATGGGTTCATCGAGCCCGACATATATCATGTAGCGCCACTCTTTAAGACGCTCTTTTATCTGTCCACTGTTGGACAGTTCGAAGGGCGGATCGAATGTCTCGTAGGCAAAGTAGTTTTCGGCTTTATCACTCACCTTTTCGATTTCGAAGCCATCTTCAGCGGTTCGGAGATGTCCGGTTACATCCAGGAACTGGGGGTTCTCTTCAGTGCCATAAGGCTTGGCTCCATATAGATCGACGATAACCCGACCGCCCTTTTTTAAAAAACTGCGAACGAGATCCTCGGCCCGGCTACGATTGCGGTAGGCGAAACCGTAAAGAATCAGGGTTCTAAAGTTTTTAAGGATCTCTTCACTGTAATCGTCAATAAAAGGTGATCCCCCTATCAGTGCCTTTTCGCGTTCCGAAAGAAGCGCGGCTGGTGTATAAGCGTAGTTTCCAATCACAAGAGTTTTTCCGGTCACCGGCATTAGATAAGATGATTTTCCTTGTTTTTCATATACATCGTAGATTGTCCCATAATATCCGGACACAGAAAATTTCTTTGTGAAACCTGCCTCACTGAATTTGCGGACGAACTTCTTACCATAGTTTTTCCGAGATTTTAAAAGGTTTCCGGTTACAATAATGTATTTAACGTTGTGATTGACTAGAAAATTAAAGGGATAATTAATATACCCGTGATCAATGGCATCGTATTTCCAGGAGATATATTTACCGATGCGCGCTAAACCAAAGTAGTGCCCTTCGGTGATATTTTTGTTGGTTCTGTCGCTTAATTCCCAAACCAAGTAACCGTACGGATACTTCATCGGCGTAACCCGCCCGAAATTTTTGAAGGAATTTAATCTAGAAGTTACAATCACATCAGAAATGTCACTTTTTTTGTTCTTTAACTGGGTAAAATGATCAACTGGGATGGTCGCAATTACGGCGATAGCGATAATGAGAACCGCAAGCACCGCTTTTTTGAGTTCTTTTCCGACTCCTTTTATTTTTTCAAGGTCAATAGCGGTTGCAGTGAGGTAAGAAAAGGCAAAAACCGGCAGATTAAGCCAGAGTCCGGGATAAGTTACTTTTAAAAAAGGAAAGGCTTCGTAAATGAAGCCGGCCCCAAAAATGCCGAGGGAGAGAAAACCACCAACGGTTCCCATAACCAACAGCCCGATCCGCCTTGCGTCCCGGTATCTAAAAGCCGAATAGAGTCCAAATATGACCAGAGGAATCCCCGTGTAAAGAAAGACCGTATTCAGGGGATGAGAGTAATTTATCAACTCCTGCTGAGGTATAACCGTCCAGCCGGCTTTTTCAAAGTAATAGGGGACCACAAAATAAGCACCCAGGGAGACGCTTAATATCGCCGCAATGATAACCAGTACGGCTCGGGTTATCGAAAGTCTTTTGTTTAGGCCGGTGTAGAAAATAGTGTATATTGACATCCCAGCCATAAATATCAGTCCCATCATCGGGTGGCTTAAAAGAACGATCAAGAAAAAAATTGCTAGCAACACGAGGTCAACCTTTTTCTTCTCCTCCACGACTTTCTCAGCAAAGTAGAAGCATATGGGAAAGAAAAGAGCAGCTAGAAGTTTGGTCGGAGAACCGAGCTGAAAGAAAGTCCAAGGAGCCAGGGGGAAAAGTAAAGCCGCGATCATCGCGCTGTATTTGCCGTGTCTTTTTTTGACAACAAAAAACATAGAAAGGGCTGCCAGGCCGATTATAAGAATCTGGAACAGTTTCCCGGCCCAACGGATGTCGTTTGTTAGATAATAAAAAATACCAATAGGAACATAAATTAAAGGCGGCGCGTAGTGAAGATACTCTAGTCCTGAATACCACTGGGGATCAGTTGGTGGTAGCGTGTGATATTTTACAAGATAGTCAACCATAAACTTGGCGGTGTGCAGGAATGACGGCGTATCCACACCCGAGGGAATCCCAGGAGTGGTCAAAGCAGGCCAGAAAACAACGCCAATTAAGGTGAGAACAAAGAGGATGGCCGAGATGGTTAAGATAATTTCTTTCGGATTTTTTATTTTACCCATCATTATTTTGTTTTCGCGTTTTTTATCTACCTTTGTCTTTTCAAAAATTCTACAAAAAATGAAGCAAACCTTTAGTTGGCATCTCTGGCTTTTACATCTATCGGAGAAAACGTTGAGAATTGTGAAAATTCCTCATAGCTTCCGGTAAGGCAAAAGGCAAGTAGTTAAGATAGGTTCTTATTGATAAGACTGCGTCTAGGGTGGAAGCGTGAGGTCTTTACGTTCCTTTTGGGGATTTAAGCGGGCGCGGAGGTTCTTTAAACTTTAAACCTCCTCGTTTAAGGGCCCAAATGAGAAACAAGGCAATACTCGAGAAGGTAAGCAACGAACCTAAGGTGGGGACTGCGGAGCTTCCAGTGACAATCCGGGCTCGATCGGCGGCTGCCAATCCCGTTCCTTCAACTTGGAAGGAAATCGCGGTGGCATTGTTTCCACCAGAAGAGTTCTGCCAGGTATAGTGAACATAGAGATACTGTCCTTGCATATCAAGGTCGGAGGTAAGGTCGTAGGTGAAGCTATAGGTTGTTGCGGTTCCCGAGGGCGTAATGTTTCCCGAAGTGGCCGTAAAAAGGTTGGTATAGGCGGAGCTTCCGTCGTAACGTTTAACATAGGCTCTAACATTGCCCGTGGGAGCCGCGCCCCCGGTGAGCCTTAGACGAACATAAAAGGTCCAGTTATCCGTAGATTGGTCGGGGTCTTCATTGCCGGGTACGGCGTCATATTTACCATTTAAGGCGGAGTCAAAAATCCAGCCGTAGCCATTGGTTAGACCGCCGCTGATTCGGTTAGTCACGCCCGGCCACCATTGAATCTCAGTGGTGGAAGATTTTGGTTTAACGGAAGTTAAGGTATTTTCCCCTTGATCAACATCGCTATCCATAAGTTGCCAACTATTAGTGGGGATGATGGTTGAGACTTCTTGGTGGAGCCAGTTAATGGCCGGAAAAGGCGGAGGAATAGCAAAAGCCAGTGGAACATGGATTGTGAGCCAGCCGGTCACCAGAAAGATCAAATTGATAAAGTAACATACTACCTTAACAAAGCGTTTTGGGATTTTAAGCATTTTTTATTCACGAGAGATATAAATATCTACTGTGCTTAAGGAAATTTCTCCATGGATATCTGGAAAGCCTTTAAAATACTCGTATTACTGTAATTTGGCAAATTTATGTTTGAAACTGTCATGCCGAACCTTGTGCTGAACTTGTTTCAGTATTGTTTCGGCATCTCAAATCTTATAAATCAAGAACTTATAAGACCCTGAATCAAGTCCAGGGTGACTATTTGGTAAACGGAATTTCCTCTATATTTCAAGGATTTATAAAATTTGCCAAACTACTATCGTATTATTGAAGGAAAAATGAAGCAGAGTGGGAGTGATGAGCAAACATATAACTTTATCCAGCGTGTAGTCCCGGAGGGTCAGTTTCAAGGCACCTCCGCGGGGTTGCTGAGGTCAAATGAGAGAATTGTTTCGTAAGTGACCCCTCACTTCTTCGATAAAGGTTTTCGTTTTGGATATAAAGGGTTCCACTTGTTCAAAGGTGAGTTCCGCGTATTCACGGTAATCCCCGCGCTGCCTCAATTCAAAAGCCATGTTAATTGATTCTCCTAGCTTTTGAGGAAATACACCTTCTTTGATAAATCTGCGGTTAAAATAGGATAAAACTCCGCTATGCTTTGAAGAAGCGTAGTTTTCGAAAACCAATAGCGCAAGCACAGCGTAAAACATGCTGTAGTAAGCTCGGTTTATAACAACCCTAGGGTTTTTCTTTCCTTCCAATAAAAACTGGGCCTCGTCTAAAGTTTCTTCAGCCTGCTTTAGACGGTAAAGCGCCAATTTCTTTTTCTTCTCTTCTGGGGTCACAGAACCACCCCTTCTTTCATAATAGCTTTATAAAGAGGAGATTCATCCAGGGGCCCTTCTTCCAATTCTTCTTTACTAAATAAAACTGCTGAGATAAAACAATCATGCTCTAAATTGAGATTAAATATTAACTTGTATATTTCAACCTCGATTTTAGGATTAAATTCAGGCAGCTCAATCATTATATCGATGTCAGAGGAGGGGGTGTCTTTCTTTGTCGCTTTTGAGCCGAAAAGCCGAAAGTCAATAAGGTCATATTTTTGTTGCAGGACTTTTTTTAATTTAAGAAGGGCAATTTTTTCATTTTGCTTTAGAGGCATCCGGGCTCCTTTAAATACTCAGGTTTTAGTAACTTCTTAGGAATATTATACTATTTTATCCTCCGTCTCAGAAGCCTATAAGCTTCCCTTGGTGCCGCCGGCCATAGCCGATAGCGCGTCGGATGTGAGTATGGAGAAATGCTGTAAGATGTCTTCTTATCGTATTAGAGGCGAATGATCTGTCTAGCTTTAGAGAAGGACCTTCAATGGCCGTTGCTTGATCGAGAGCTCTATCGTTTTCACGATAAAGTTTGGAGCGGGCGCTAGAGTAGTCTTAAAAGAGAAAATTTAGGCCGGTGAAGGCTTTAAAAGAATCACTCTTCTTTTGACCATAATGGCGATGAAAGATGAGATTACAACGACGGTTAGAGCCACCCCTAAGGTAGGGATGTTAAAAACGGATTCCCAGGCAAAAGCGAAGCTGTCATAAGTTTCACCTCCGGAGATGTTTGTTTCTAGCGGGTCTCCCGTGGGAGTACTCCAGCTTTGAGTAGCCTCATTATATACGTGAGCCCGAAGATACAAATTCGTCTGGTGAGCTCTTAGAAGCATCAATTTGGAACTGCTAGCATCAGCCGTTAAATTAACTATTGCTTCAGGGTTTGACGGAGTTCCCCCGGGGTTATAATCAGTTTGGATGCTGAAAGCCCCACCTGCAACTGAGCGCACCCAGTCCACATTAACATTACTTTCGACTCCGCTGTATACAACGATGGCGTTATCAGTGGTCCCAGCAAAGGCTACATCTGCAGCATGAGTGGCAGAAGTTGAGTTGTCATCGAGATGATTCTGATTGGTCCAGTTACTGCCATCCCAACGACCGACACTAAGAGCACTATTATTACATAATGCCCCCACAG
>Ga0209521_10003431_pt1 | contig 12794 bp, 13 predicted proteins | sample Rifsed19ft4_FD_184016 | JGI IMG/M metagenome (GOLD analysis project Ga0209521, IMG submission 184016) | Soil microbial communities from Rifle, Colorado, USA - sediment 19ft 4 (version 2) | ecosystem: Environmental > Terrestrial > Deep subsurface > Rock core/Sediment | place: Rifle, Colorado... | reverse complement strand
GTGATGTCAGCCATCCAGAGGTGATGGGGATGGCGGGCGCGGAGAGCCCGGGCCAGCTTGGCTGGTCTTTCAGGAACGGGGGTTTGGGGAGGTTTTTCTTTGATCATTCTCCCGACGGAGCGTTTGGAGAGCTTCCAACCGGCCTGACCGAGAGTCTGAGCGATCTGCTGGCAGCCACCGAAGCCGGTAGAGTGCATGGTATGGACGAGATGGCGGAGGACATCCGCATAGCGCCGGACGGGCGGATTGGGTTTGACCAGTGAGCCCACGGTTTGCTGTCCGGGATTAGCCGCGACTTCTTCCTCCCATCGCGCCACGGTGTTTCTCGAGATCGCAAAGAGCTGGGCTGTTTCCTTCTGGGAAAGCCCAAGCAGAGATTTGAGCTCGAGGATCTGGAATCGCAGCTGGGGGGTGTAATGAGGCCGCCTCCTCTCCGGCACCTTCTGCCATCGCTCGGCCAGGATTCGGGAGATCGCTTCGTAACACCGCGCCACCAGAGCGAGCCTTCGCACGTCGGCAAAGGCCGCTTGAAGGGGCTCACGGGAGTTTCTGTACTGGGCGAGCTGAGTCCCACAAGCAAGGCCGAGAAGTCGGGTGGCTTTGATCAAAGCGCGCAGGGCATCGGGGTCGAGATCGGGGTGGGTGGCCAGCGAGGCCAGGAGCTTTTCGGCGCAAGAACTCCCCTTCATGGTGGACCTTTCCTCTAGAAATGTTGGGGGAGTGAACTGTGATCAGAATAACACACGGCGGGAGGGGGCCCGAGAAAAGACGCTGGGCTCTATGGTTTGCCTGGAATGAGCCTCGGCGGGCCCGGCTAACCCGAAAGTAGTGAGCTCGGGCGCTTTTCTTACTGTTCGAACCCGATTGCCCAGTTCACTTGGGGGTGATATGTCGAACACGGTAGGGGTGCAATGGGAGTTGCAGCAGCGGACCTGGTCCGATTTTCCGGTTCAAGACCCGTTGCAGGCAGAATCACTTCTTGCGGATGAAGTGAACGGTGGTGAAGTGGTCGTTGCCCTCCTCTTTCCAGGACCATTTCTGCGTGAAGCGATCGCGGTCCTCAAAGGTAAGGACCAGGCTGTCGATGTGAGGCGTGTCGGCGCTAGCCAGGTTCGTCCCGCCGGTAAAGGCGAAGGCGAGCCTCTGTGGCTCCTCTTCAATGGGAGGACTTTCCATGCGCGGCTGGTTGTTCGCGCTGCAGTAATGGGTGAGCGCGACGCGATCGCCGTCCACGGCATAGATCGTCACCATCGCGGGCTCGCCTCCCGGCTCGTACGTTTCCATGAGTGCCGTTCCCCCGGAGATGAGCTGATAACTTGCCCGGCTGGGTACCCCGTCTTCACTCTGGCCTTCCCATTCGCCGACCAGCGTCTTCAGTTTATCGAATCCCGCTTGGCCCTTTTCCTGGACGGCGGCGGAGCCCGCGCTCAGGGCAAGAGCCAAGGAAGCGGATAGTAGAGTAACATTCCTCATCGGTCTCTCCTTTCTAGCCTTGCACCACGTTCCATCAAGAGATTCCTGTTCGCCAATCCTCTCGGTCGCTCACCGGTGAGTCTCGGGCCTACTCTTCCACTACCGTCACGCTTTTCATGACGTCGCCCGGCTGCACCGCGTCCACGACATCCTGGCCGGATAGGACCTGGCCGAAGACCGAGTGCTTTCCGTCCAGCCAGGGAGTGGCGACGTGCGTGATGAAGAACTGAGATCCGTTGGTGTTGGGGCCGGAGTTGGCCATGGAGAGAATTCCCGGGCCGGTGTGTTTGAGATCGGGATGAAACTCGTCTTGGAACGTGTAGCCAGGACCGCCCGTTCCGTCGCCGCGCGGGCAGCCGGTCTGGATCATGAAGTCGGCGAGGACGCGATGGAACTTGAGGTTGTTGTAGAAGCCCTGGCCGGCCAGTTTCTCGAAGTTGGCCACCGTTTTGGGCGTTTTGTCATGGTGAAGCTCGAGGCTGATGGTGCCCCGGTTGGTGACGATCTTGGCGACTTTCATTCTTCGGCTTCCTTTCCAGAAGATGTGTCGTCTCTCACGGCGCCTTCTTGAGGGCCTGGGCGGCCCGTGCCCGAGCCATTTTGTCCAGGCCCAAGTTCGTCCAGATTTGAGTCGAGGCCTCCGCCTTGTTGAGCGTGTAGAAGTGGATTCCCGGCGCCCCATTGCGAAGAAGATCCTCCGCTTGCTGGGTGGCGATCTCGACTCCAAGTTTTAGCTGCGAGTCCGGGTCGTCTCCATAAGCATCCATGCGCTTGCGAATCCAGAGCGGGATGTCGGCGCCGCACTTCTCGGAGAAGCGCGCGATCTGCTCGAAGTCCACGATGGGCATCAGGCCCACCACGATGGGGATGGTGACACCCATGCGTCGTACGTCCTCCAAGAAGCGGTAGTAGGAGCCATTGTTGAAGAAGTACTGGGTGACCGCCACGTCCGCGCCGGCATCGACCTTCCTCACGAACCTCTCCATGTCGGTTCGTGGGCTCTTCGCCTCAGGATGAAACTCCGGATAGCAGGCCACGTGGATCTTGAAGCCCCCGAACTCTTTCACGAAAGCCACCAGCTCGTTGGCGTAGGAGAAATCACTGGCCGGGGGTGCCGGCTCGCCTTTCGGAATGTCCCCTCGCAACACGAACAGGCGCTCGAACCCGGCGTCGCGGTAGCGCTCCAGGTAGTCGCGGAGAACCTCCTTGCTCGATCCGACGCAAGAGATATGGGGGGCGGCCGTGAGTCCGGACTGTTGGACGATGCTCAAGCAGGTTTGCAGGGTTCCTTCCCGCGCGCTCCCACCGGCTCCGAAGGTGACGGAGACGAAGTCCGGCTCCAGGGAAGCGAGCCGCTCCACCGTCTTCGCCAGACTCTGCTTTCCCTTTTCGGTCTTAGGAGGATAGAACTCGAAGGACAGATCGATTTGTTGGCGATCGGTGCGGGCCGGGGGATCGGATCGAAGCGCCGTCAAGACTCGGTCTCACCATCGAATGGTGTGTTCCCACCTGGACGTTCGTTCATTATGACGGTTCACCAGATCCCGTGCAAACTCTTGCCCTTGGCGGCCAGGGCGTCGACTCTCTTGGAAACCGCCGGATCCTCGATGAGGGGCGGGGCGTGATGGGGCTTGAGTCGGGCGTCGATGATCAGGGATTTATGGCAACCCCAATGCTTGTGCTGAATGAAGCTCGCCACGCCGTAGATGTCGTGAGAGGGGTTGGAGCGAGTAAAGGTCACCCAGAGAAAATTGCGGAGGCTCTCCGTGGCGAAGTCGGCGTCGTCGACCAGCACGACGAGTGGCAGACCCTCCAGATCGCAGGTCGCTTCGATCTGCGAAGAGAAGGTCTGCATCTCTTTTTCGGCCTGGGAGTAATCGGAGAAGCGTGGTCCCTTGATGACCAGGATGCCCGGCAGGGGGAGCGCCCCCGCCGAGAATCCCTCCGGTAACTGAAAACGCCGAGGAAGCTCTTTGGCGAGCTCCCGTTTTTTCCGCCCGGCGGCTGCCACGATCACCTTGGAGCCGGAGTTGATTCCAGTGCCCGAATAGTCGAGGGTGTCCATGGTGGTTCGGGTCTGGAAGTGAAGATCTCGCGTCCAGTCGACACGCTCCAGGGCGTGGCCCAGGAAGGCGTCGACACGGTGGATATCGATGTCCGGGTCGTCCTCACCGGCCACGATGAAGAGATATTTCGCCAGAGAGCACTGTCCGAAGCCGAGAATCGCATGGGCGATGGTGAGAAGCTCCTGGGGGATGCGCTCGCCGTAAGGCCTGTAAGGGACGTAGCGCTCGCTACCCACTGCGAGGAGCAGGGGATGGACCCCGGCGGCGTCTACCGCATGGATGGCCTTCAATCCCGGGAGCTGCACCGGCACCATGGGCTCGGTGATCTCGTGGATGAGCGTTCCGAATGTCGTATCCTCCTGGGGAGGTCGGCCCACCACCGTGAACGGCCAGATGGCGTCGCGGCGGTGGTAAATCTTTTGGATCTCCAGAACCGGAAACTCGTGGGTGAGACTGTAGTAGCCCAGATGATCCCCGAAGGGTCCTTCGGGGAGCGTGCGGGTGGGATCGACGGTTCCAGTGATGCAAAAATCCGCGTCGGAAGAAATGACGAAGCCGTCCCTTCGCGTATAGCGGAAGCGTCGCCCGCCCAGCATCCCCACGAACAGCAGCTCGCTGAGACCTTCCGGGAGAGGCATCACCGCGCCGAAGCTATGAGCGGGAGGTCCGCCCACGAAGACGCTTACCGGGAGAGCTTCTCCCCGGCGCACCGCGATGGCATGATGGACTCCGATCCCGCGATGGATCTGATAATGAAGACCGATCTCCTTTCCCACCTGGTAGCGATTCCCGGCGAGCTGCAGCCGATACATGCCGAGATTGGAGCTCATCACCCCGCCGCGGTCGAGGTTCTCCGTATAGACCTGGCCCAGCGTCACGAAAGGGCCACCATCGTCGGGCCAGTTCTGGATCTGCGGCAGGGCCGGGATGGACGTCCTCTCGTCCAATACCGCTCCCCCGGACACTTCCATCGGCAAGGAGGTGAGCGCGGTGAAGGGAGCCGACAAGAACGCGCCGGGTGAGCGCCAGAATCGGGAAGGATCGGCCTTCAGCTGGACGATCTTGGTGACGCGCTCCAGGGTGTCGCGGAACAGGAGGCGACCGCGCTCTATCGTTCCAAAGAGGTTGGAGACCGCGGGGAAGCGGCAGCCCTTCACGTTCTCAAAGAAGATCGCCGGTCCCCGCGCTTGGAAGACGCGTCGGTGGATTTCGGCCATCTCCAGATAGGGGTCGACCTCCTCGGTCACCCGAACCAGCTGACGGTGGCGCTCCAGATCCAAGACACATTCACGAAGGCTCTTGTATCCCATCGTTTAGTCAGCGAGGACGATACCATAGACCGGCGCCGTGCCGGCGTTATGATAGCTCGGTGGAGACGACTGACTTTCTTTGCCTCACCACTCGTGGCTGGAAGACCGGGAGGCCTCACGAAATCGAGATCTGGTACGTCGAGCTGGAGGGCCGTTTCTACCTCATCTCGGAAGGAGGGGCGCGCGCCCACTGGGTGCAGAACCTGATGCAGGATCCCCAGGTTACCTTTCGAGTTGCCGGACGAGAGTACCTGGGCTCGGCGCGAGCTCTGGAATCCGAGGTCGATGCTCCCCTCGAGCGACGCGTCCAAGAGCTCTTCCAGGCCCAATACGAATGGGCCAAGGGGTTAATCGTAGAGCTGTCTCCGAATAACAGTGCTGAGCTCTCCGGAGTATGATCGGACCGTGGCGTCGTCAGACAGGCCTCTAATCCTTGTTTCCAATGATGACGGCTATCAAGCGCCGGGTCTCAAGGCCCTGGTGGAGGCCATGGAGACCCTGGGCGAGGTGTGGGTGGTGGCTCCCGAGTTCGAACAAAGCGCCACGTCCCACGCTATCTCGCTTCATCGACCCCTCCGCATTCGCGAAGTGTCGCCGCGCTGGATGGCGGTGGACGGGACGCCCACCGACTGCTCCTACCTGGCGATCAACTACATATTGAAGGACCGCCGTCCGCGGCTCATGGTCTCCGGGATCAACCACGGACCCAATATGGCGGACGACGTGACCTACTCGGGCACGGTGGCAGCGGCCATGGAAGCGTCCATATTCAAAGTGCCGGCCATCGCCTTCAGCCTGGTGAGCCGGGAGAAGTTCGACTTCGGACCGGCCACTCGTTTCGCGCGCTCGCTGGCCACCGCCGCGCTGGAAAGACCGCTTCCTCCCAACATGCTGCTCAATGTGAATGTCCCGGCGGGAGTCGACCCGCAAGGGTACGTGGTGACGCGTCTGGGCAAGCACACCTACGGGTTCGACGTCGTGGAGAACGTCGATCCGCGTGGCCGCAAGTACTATTGGATCGGCGGCAGCGAGTACCAACACGAGGACATTCCGGGGAGCGACTGCAACGCGGTATTGCGCGATCGGTTGGTCTCGGTTACCCCGCTCCAGCTCGACCTCACCGACGACGAGATGCGGGAAGAGATCGCGGCGAATTGGTCGCTCCCTGGATTCGAGCGTCGATGATGGGATTCTACGGCGATCGGATTCTTCCCCGAGTCGTCAACTGGTTCATGGCCGGGGAGGATTTCGTTCCGCATCGGAAGGATTGCCTGGCCGGACTAGAAGGCGAGGTGCTCGAGATCGGCTTCGGTTCGGGGCTCAATCTGCCCCATTACCCGCCCGGCGTACGGAAGCTCTATGCACTCGACCCGGCGACTCTAGGGCGCCGGCTAGCGGCGGCGCGGATCGCCGCCTGCCCGTTTCCGGTGGAGTTCGTCGGTCTCTCTGCAGAGGCCATCCCTCTCACCGACGCTGCGGTCGACGCGGTGGTGAGCACCTGGACGCTCTGCACCGTCCCCGATCCCGCCAAGGCCCTCGGCGAGATCCGCCGGGTGCTGCGACCGGGCGGGCGATTCCACTTCGTCGAGCACGGCCGATCGCCGGAAGAGAAGATAGCGCGCTGGCAAGACCGTCTGACCCCATTCCATAAGATGATGGGAGGAGGCTGCCATCTCAATCGGAAAATAGATGCCATCGTCCTGGACGCGGGATTCGAGCTCGAGCGGCTAGAGAACGTCCACATGAAGGGGCCCAAGATCGGGACCTACCTTTATAAGGGCGTAGCGGTCAGCCAGCCGGGTGGCTCTTAACGCAGGGGGAAGTTCGTCTCGAAAGGAACTTATCCCGCGGCGCGGCCTTACTCTTCTTTTGCCAGCGCATCGACATCGTCTTGCAGCTGTCTGGACTCGTCGAGGAACGCCTTTAGGTCGGTGGTCGGAAGCCAGTCGGCACCGAGCGCCTTGAGCGGCATGGAAAACGAGATCTGCGAGCTGAAATGGCTCTCCCCGGAGTACTGCATCAGTCTCGCCGCTCCGAAGGCGGCTGCCGCGACGCCCAAGGACCAGGCGGCCCGCCGCCACCGTGCGAGCGAGGGAATGATGGAGAGGTGTCCCATCACCAGCAGCGCCAAACAAAGTCCCCCGCCCGCGTAGGCCAGCAAGGAAGACTGCGAGTTGGAGAAGAACCGGAAGTACTCGTAGGCGGGCTCGACCACGACGGCCAGAGTTACCATGAGATAGGCAAAGGCGAGGTGCCGCGCGAAATCGAATCGGTGCGTCAAAAGCCGATTGGTGAAGGCCCAAACTCCCGCCCAAAGCAGCATGGCCACCAGAGCACCCAACCCCACGCCCAACACATCGACCCATCTCATCTCCTGGTAAGTCTCCAGATAAGCGTCGAGAACCGTGATGCCGAAAGAGACGGCGATGATCCCCAGAGACAGCGGTTTGAACCTGAGAAAGTGAAGGAGCCCGCGAGAGTCCGCTATGAGAGGCTGGGCTTCCGGGACCGGCGCGTCCTCCTCGACGACGCGCAGCACCGTCTCCCCGATCTTCACCTTGAGGCCCGATCGGAGCTCCACCCGCGGCAGCTTGTCCGGGGAGCCTGACAGGCGGAGCCCGTTCACGCTTCCGAGGTCCTCCGCCACCAGCCTTCCGTCGTCCCCCTCCAGGATGCGAACGTGCTCGGGAGAAACGTACCGGTCGTCCACAATGACGTCGTTCTTGTACGAGCGTCCGATGGAGACCGGGAACGAGGCGAGGCGGGACCGACTCTTCAGGCGTCCGCGCCGATCCAACACCTCGAGAAAGACTATTCGACCCAAGAGAAGGCTCCCAGATACCAGCGCACCGCGCTGGTGGCGCGCTCATAGCTGACACCGGAAAGAAACAAGGCCGTTTCCAAGCCGGTCAACGGCTTGCCGACCACCGCCGCCTTGAGAACCGCATCGTAGACTCCCTCCAATCTCCGATAGCGGCGCAGGCAGAACACCGTCTTGAAGGTCAAAGAGGACTGTCGAACGGTTCCCGTGTTGCAGCGGAAGGGAGTGACCTCATCCTCGCCGCCCCCCATACTGTAGTAGGTTTCCGCGAAGTCCTGGGTGTAGAACGTCGCAAACTGGAAGCGATTGAGCTCCCTGCTCGTCAACAACCGATGGTAGAACCAAGCCTTTCCGGAAACGAGCTCCTGGGTCACGTAGACGTAGTCGTCGGTCGAGCACTGGTGATCCACCGTCTGGTAGGGGATATTCGTTTCTCGCGTCGAGTCTCCCCAGCAGTTGAAGAAAGAGGCGGGCCTGGTCGGTAACCGGAAGGAACCTAGCTGGACGGTCGGGGGATCGTCCTGAAGGATCTCGGTGAGGTAGCGTTCCTGCCAGTCAAGGATCTGGTCCCGCACTTGGGCCAAGAGTGGATCGGGCGACCGGAAGTCGGTCGCGGTGGAAGTCTCGAGCAGGGCCACCGCCCAGGAGACCGGAACAAGAAAGCTCACTTGTTCCCCCGCGCTGGCCACGTTGATCCCCACGACCTCGCCGCCGGCCGTGATGGCCGGTCCTCCACTCATGCCGGGATTGAGAGATCCGGAAAAATTGATGCGCTTGTCGAAGGCATGCTGCAGGAAACCGTTATAGGTGCCTTCCACGATGTTGAGTCCCAAATCCAACGGATGTCCCAGCGAATAGAGACGCAGCCCCTGGAGCGGATCGATGGGAGCGAGCGAGAAGAACGAACCGGAGAAGCTCTCGGCCTTGAGCACGGCGAGATCGTGAGTGACGTCGACGTCGAGCAGCTGCAGTGGGGAGGAGTCTTCTTCACTTTCGAGCGCTCGGGCGCTGTACCGGTCGGGATGATGCACCAGCTCGGAAACGACATGATAGTTGGTGATGACGTGACCCTGGGCGGTGACATAGAATCCCGAGCCGATGGACGACTTGGCCGCCGAACCCTTCTCCTCGACCTCTATCTTGACCACCCGGTTGGAGAACCGCTGGAACACGTCCTCGGTCGGCAGGCTGGATTGGGCTCTTCCCGTTCCCGCCAGGAGGCAGAAAAGCGCGACAGAGAGATAGACTCTCCCGGCCACGCGTGAGAAAGTGGAATCCGACACCGATTCAGTAGCTGTTGTTGGGACGGAAACGAAGGGGGACATCACGCCCGCCCTCAATGGGGCATTGTCTCACATGCGTCCGTGAACAGCCACCGACGAGAGACGATTCCGCACCCGCCTTGACCCACCAGGAGCCCGATGTGCATACTTTCTTTGGAGGGAAAAGATGAAAGGACAGAGGATGCCACTAAGTGTCTCCCGAGCCGCAACTCTCGCACTGCTCTTTCCCACGTTGCTGTTTGCCGACAACTGGCCCCAGTTTCGCGGTCCGGATCAAGGCCGGACGCCGGAGACGAACCTGCCGGTGAGCTGGAGCGCAACGGAGAACGTTCGTTGGAAGACTCCGCTTCCCGGACCGGGGCACTCCTCGCCGATCATTTGGGGGGATCGCATCTTTCTGACGGCCTTCAGGCCGGAGTCGACGGGGATGATGGCGCGACTGATGAGTAGGCTGGGGTGGCCAGCCGGCCAGCTCCTAGTCCTCTCTCTCGACAAGCAAACGGGACGCGTGCTGTGGGAGCGGGAGGTGGTGGTCGATGCGATCGCGCCGCTGCACAGCACAAACGCCCCCGCCTCGCCCACGCCGGTCACCGACGGCGAGCTGGTCTACGTCTACTTCGGCCAAAAGGGGCTGACCGCTTTCGACTTCGATGGAAACGTCGTCTGGGAGAAGGACCTGGGTCCCTATCCCAACGAATGGGGATTCGCTAGCAGTCCCGTGCTCTACCGAGACAAGCTCATTCTCCTTTCCGACAGCGACGCCGAGGACTTCCTGCTGGCGGTGGACAAGACCACGGGCAAGGAGGTCTGGAAAACGCCGCGCCCCAACGTGGAGCGTTCCTGGCCGGTACCGGTGATCTGGAACGTAGAGGGACGGGATCAGATCGTGGTGAGCGGAAGCCACACGGTGAGGGCGTACGATCCGGAGAATGGCCGGGAGATTTGGCAGGTGAACGGTCTCACCACCTGGGTGGCCCCGACCCCGGTGACGGCGCACGGGCTCCTTTACGTGGTCTCCGGTGGTCCGGGGGGTAGCGTCGGCATGGCCATCCGCCCGGGGGGACGTGGCGACATCACCACGACGCACGTGGCCTGGCACTACGATCGCTCCACACCTTACATTCCCTCGCCGGTCGTCTTGGGAGACTACTTCTATATGGTGAGAAACGGGGGCATCATGACCTGCCTCAACGCCCGCACCGGCGAAGAGGTGTGGCAGGAAAGACTCCCCGCCAGCGGAGACTACTATGCGAGCCTCATCGCCGCTGAGGATCGGATCTATGCCCTCAGCGAGGACGGGGAGACGACCGTTGTGGCGGCCGGCTCCGAGTACCAGGTCTTGAGCAGCAATTCCCTGGGCGAGCGCACCATGGCCACTCCCGCGGTATCCGACGGCGAGATGTTCATCCGCTCCGACCAAAGCCTTTTTGCGATCGGGAGATCCCGCCGCTGAACAGGAGTGAAAAGAAGGCCGGTACTAACTCAGACGACAGTGAAACGAAAGCGTGAGCGATGGACCAAGACTTCCTGAGCCTGGTACCCACCCGGGAAGGGCACTTTCGACTCGAGTCAGGACACCATGGCAAGCTATGGCTCGATCTGGACACGTTGTTCGTCGAGCCGCACAAGGTCCGTCCGCTCGTAGATGGGCTGGCTGAGTCACTCCGAGCGCACGACCTTGCCGCCGTGTGCGGACCGATGGTTGGCGGCGCATTCCTGGCGCAGATGCTCGCCTCTACCCTTCAAGTAGAGTTCTTCTTTGCGGAGCGAATGCTGCCGCCAGAAGGCGAGGGATTCTATCGGGCCGAGTACCGCCTTCCTCGAGGTTTGCATGAGCGAGCTCGTGGAAAGCGGGTCGCCATCGTCGACGACGTCGTCAGTGCCGGCTCGGCGGCGCGCGGCACGTATGCGGAGCTGCGGGCCCATGGCGCTCGCCCCACTGTTGTCGGGGCGCTCTTGGTGCTGGGCACTGTGGCTTTGAAATTCTTTGCGCAGGAGCGCGTGCCCGTGATACCCATGGTACAACTCCCATACGAGCTTTGGGTGCCAGACGAATGCCCGCTCTGTGCCGCGGCGATACCGCTCGAGGATGTCGCGGTGCCCCCGCACGGCCAAGCTAGAGGAGAATCATGAATTGGATTGTTGCCAAGATTAAGTCGATCATGCTCGTGTCGGGCGCGCTGACGTGCACGATGCTCTACGCCGCACTCGCTCCGCAAGCGACGCTGCGCTCCACGTTCGGGGAGACGCTGGAGGGCCCACTCGCCGAGATCGTCGTGCGCAACTGGGGTGCGCTGATCGCGCTGATGGGAGCGATGCTGATCTACGGCGCGTACGATCCGCCCGGCCGCCCCCTCGTTCTGACCGTCGCGGGCCTCAGCAAGCTGGTCTTCATTGGCCTGGTGCTCGCGCACGGTAGGCAATACCTGGGTCACCAGGCGGGCCTCGCCGTCGTGATCGATCTGGTGATGGTCGCACTGTTCATCGGCTATCTGATCGGCGTGCGCCGTAGTCAAGCAGTTGCGTAACGACCCCTTGGAGCTGAGGCGCACATAGATTGGGAGATGATGGCGTGTGGCGGGCGATCGGGTGGCAGGCGAACGTCATTATTGGCCCGTCCAGCTAGCGAGTGGGTGCAGGGGATACACCGGATTCGATCGCAGGGTTCGCGGAGGGAATCTAGTGCGCGTTGCCATTGTGACGTTATGTTCCTTGTTTAGCTTGCCCGGGTTGGCGGCGCCCAGCGGCGTTCTCATCGGCCTGCGAGACAACAGCAACACCTACCGGACGATCTGGATCGTTGCCGAGAGCGGCGTGCCCGCCGTGGCGGCAGTCGTAAAGGGCCTTGTGGTACCCAGGAAGAACGGACTCTGGAGAATTGACGTCGAGCAAGAGACTTGCGGTGACATCGGGCAATACCAGGTGGACGAGCTGCGGATCGAACCTCTCGACGCGGGTTCCGGCGCGCCAACGCCCCGCGATTGCGAAACGATTGCCAAAGCATCCTGCGGGTCCGTCTACCCCGCGGGTGATGGTCTCACGCTGGAGCACTGGCTCTTGTACGCTGGACCCACGCACTTCGCCGAGCGGTTCTGGTTCGCCGAAAGCTGTGGTGCTCACCCGGTCGGGGAGACAGGCTTCTCCGTGCACGACATCGATCATCCGGAACAAGATGTGCCGATGGAGACCGCCTTCGGGGCAGACCGCATGGACGCGCTGCAAGTGGCGGCGCGTGAGGCCCTCATTTGCTCTACCGATGACCTGGACTGCATCGATTCGCGGGATCGCTACCAGGTGTCTCGGTCTTCTGGCTGGGGCATCGCGAGGGCTCCGGGTCAGTGGAGCGTCCTTGTCACCTTGTCGCCCCCTGACCCCAGTTATCCTGCCCCATCGCCGGTCATCACCGCCCTTCCAGCGCCGGTGACCATCCTCGGCCCCTCGGAAGGCCAGACGCCAACGACGGCCATCGAAGGGTTGCCGGAGGGAGATAGGTCTTTTTCCCCCGCGGGCGACATGGTGATCGTCCGCTCGGAGCGGTTGCTTGCCTTCCGTCTCGGCGCCGGAACCATCGACGGCCCGCCAACACGCGTGGAGACGAGAAACGACGAACAGGTGGTGATGATCGAGTGGGCGGTCGGCTCCCAAGTCCCGGCTTGGGATACCGTGCTACGAGGACTCTCGAGCACTGTGCCGCCGGCCAACCCGCAGTAGCCTAGTCGGGCATGAAATCCTCCTCGGGAGAAACGGCATGAAGCCCAAGCTCGTCTATCTTGTTCTCGCCGTGAGTGGACGTATGACGCCGTGGCGCCGGACATCGTTTGGGCGGGCCTTTCGAAACCTG
>Ga0209521_10003428_pt1 | contig 12805 bp, 16 predicted proteins | sample Rifsed19ft4_FD_184016 | JGI IMG/M metagenome (GOLD analysis project Ga0209521, IMG submission 184016) | Soil microbial communities from Rifle, Colorado, USA - sediment 19ft 4 (version 2) | ecosystem: Environmental > Terrestrial > Deep subsurface > Rock core/Sediment | place: Rifle, Colorado... | reverse complement strand
CGAGGAACTCGCTGCACCCCGAGGGGAGCGAAAGCGTCGTCGGTTTTCGCGTAGCCTGGCCGGCCGAGAAGTAGCATGATTCTTCGCTTCGCGCTCGTATTCTTTCTTTTGGCATCCGTTGGTCGGCAGCAGGAGGCGGGGCTCGACGACATCGTCCACACGCCGACCCCCTGCATGAGCACCGAGGAGTTTCCTCTCATCGAGGCCAGGGCCTCGAGCGCGGAGGTGGCTCGCGCGAGACGACTCACCGTTCGCTTCAAAGCCGACGACGACACCGGCTGGTACGAGGTCGACGTTCCGTCCGCGGTGGGCTTGACATACCAGGCAGCGCTCCCCCAGCCGACGCGGGAGGCAGTTCGAGTGCACTACTACTTCGCCTCAGGAAGGCCCGAGGTGCGAACTCCCGAGTATGTGGTGAACGTGCTCATGGGAGGTTGTCCGGGAGCGCGCGCAGCACCGGCGGAGCTGACCGAAAGAATTCGGGTGCGACGGACCGCGGACGACCAGGGCGAGATACCGCGAGGATTCGGCCCGGAGGGAATCCGGACGGGCGGCATGTCGGGGACGACGCTGGGCATCCTGGCCGGTGCCGGCGGGGGCGCAGGCCTAGCCGCGATCGCGGTCTCGGGAGACGAGGCTCCCCCTCCTCCCGACCCCGGGAGCCCGCAAGCGATCCGCGCGTGCTTCGTTCCCGATCCGGTGCCCGACATCGATTCCGGAGACACGATCGTCTTCGACGCTTCGTGCAGCAGCCCGACGACGGTCACTTCTTACCAGTGGGATTTCGGCGACCGGTCCACAGGGCAGGGGAGAAGCATCGAGCATCTTTTCCGCCCGGGAGGCCTCTACACCGTGACCTTGACGGTGAGCGACGGACAGCGGACCGACCGCACGTCGCGCCTGGTGAACGTGCGTGCGACGCCGATCGCCTGCTTCATCACCAACCCCGATCCTCCGAGGATCTTCGTGAACGATTCCATCGACTTCAACGCGGAATGCTCCATCGGCGACCGCGACGGCGGCCCGACGTTCATCACCGCCTACAACTGGGACTTCGGCGACGGCGACGACGGCGGGGAAGGCCGTTTCGTGTCGCATCTCTATACCGCGCCCGACCTCTACGGCGTCACCCTCACGGTGACCAACGAGGACGGACGCCAGGACCGGACGACGCAGTTCATCGTCGTCGAGAGGCGTTCGGCGTCAATTCCCCCCGAGGTCAATTTCACGAGCGAGCTCGAGCTGCCGGCGGGAACGAGCGCCCAGATCGCGCTCAACCAGGCCGAGACCGTGGCGACCGTCGCTCCGACTCCTCAGCGGCATCGCGCTCGCGGCCGCTCGGGAGAGAACGTCGTCGAAGGACGTCTCCTCTCGGAAGCGGGCGAACCGGGCCAGTGGAGGTTCGATTTCCGCGGGGCTTCGAGATTCGTTCCGGGTAGCCTCCGCGTCGACTCGGGGGAGGTCCTCACGCTGGACGGCCATAGCGTGGTCTTTCGCATGACGGGAAAGCCAGGGCCCCCGATTCGATTCCGCTTCCGCCTCGAGGAGTAGGGACGAACGCCGTATCTTCCATCACAGCTCGCTGGACGATTCGGTGATGCCGTGCTTCCTTAACCCCTGCGTGTTACTTTCACGCCCCCGCGCGGGAAAGCATGCGCTCTCACGTGATGAGCACCTCCGACATTCGCGCCTTCTGGACCGCTCTGGTGGAAGAGAGGCCGCGGACTTCGGCTGTGCTTCGACTGATGCTCCTCACCGCCCAGAGGGGCGGGGAAGTCCTCGGAATGCGCTGGGCCGACGTGGATTTCTCCGAGGGATGGTGGACCATTCCGGAGGAGCGCTCCAAAAACGGCCTCTCCCACCGCGTGCCTCTATCTCCGTCGGCTCTCGCGCTCCTCGAGAACCAGCGTCTTCTCAGTAGCGAATCCCCTTGGATCTTCCCGAACGCGAGCAGTCTGGGTCCGCTCGCCGGAATCCAGAAGGCCGTCCAGCGCGTTCGCCGCCGGGCCGGAATCGAGCTTCGGGGCCACGACCTGCGCCGAACCGCGTCGAACATGGCCTCGATGGGAGTCCCGCGACTCGTCATCGCCCGGATCCTGAACCACGTCGAGACCGGCGTCACCGCCGTTTACGACCGTCACTCCTACGACCGGGAAAAGCGGGAGGCCCTCGACGCGTGGGGACGGCGTCTGGAGGAAATCGTAAGAGTCAAAGAAGAAGCCGAGACGCCACGATGAACTCCTCGATCTCTGCACGATTCGGCGGCTCTTCCGGGAGCACCGAGCGCGAGACCGCTCCTTCCAGAACTTGCTCCAGGCGCGCCAGGTCCGCCAGATAGCGCGGCTCGTCCGCCTCCAGGACCGTCCCTTTCTCGCGCGATCGCTTCAGGTGTACGAGCTCGAGCACGTTCGGACATCTGTACTCTTCGTGAAGCGAGACCACGTTCGTGACCAGCTCTCCGGTGAGAAGGAGATGGATGCCCGTGAGCGCCACACGGTACGCGTAGAGGAGGCGTTTCGCCATTCGGAGTCCGGCGCCGGCCTCGGCTCGGTATTCCCGCATCATGCCTCGGAAGAACCCTCCGTAGTGATGAGCGACCTTCCGGCTCAGTGCGTCTCGGGCAAGCGCTCGCATCCGATGGCCCGCGGGCGTCGTCACCACGGGAAACGGCCCGAGAAACCGCTCGAACATGTTGCCGTTTCCCCGGAGGAGGAGGCGCGCGACGTGGCCGAGCTCGTTCGAGGTGAAGTCGTACTCCCGTCCTTCCCACTCCGAGACGACGTCGACGGCGTCCTGGGCCTCCCGGAGACCCAGGAGCGCACGTGCCGGCACAACGTGCACTCCTTTGAGATCCAGATCCGAGTCTTCGGAAGGAAACCCGTAGGCGTGAGCCCCGCTGAGCGCGAGCCAGAGAAGGGGAAGCCTCTCGGAGGCGTCGTTGCGAACGCGGACGGCGAGAAACCGCTGGACGGCGTCGGGCCGGACGTCCGGCGGGAGGGGAACGGCAAAAAAAGTTGGATACAACTCCTCCTGTGCCGAGCCGGGCTTCCCCGGGACCGGGACGGAAGGCGCCGGCTCGAGAGCGAGACTTGCCTTCGCGCTCTCCCGGCGGCAGAGCTTCAAGAAATCGTCCGCCGCCGTGAAATCCGGCTTTTCGGGAAGCCTGGACTCTTTCGCCTCCGCGTCGATCTCCTTTGCCAGGAGGCGCGCGCTTTCGAGAACGTCCGCGAGCGGCACTTGTTGCTTCTTGACCGCCATGAGGGTTTCCCGAAGCGCCCCTTCGACCCGGATCAGAGGCTCGCCCGTCCGGAGGCAATGGAGGCAGGAGTGGAGCAGCCGAAGAAGGTTGTAGGCGTTCTTCGGCCGGTGGGGAGCCGGCTCCAGAGACTTTCGACGTCCTTCGGCAACGGTGCGAACCAGGGCGTCGAACGTCGCCTGCGGAAGAAGTCCCCGGTCGAAGAGCGACCGGTAGACCGCTTTGACCCCGTCTTTCGCCTCACCCAGGGACGCGGCACCCTTCTCCTGGAGAAACGATGTAGCGCTCGCGGGGTCGGACATCCCTTTTGTCTCGATGGCTTCGAGAAGCTCGGCGATAGCCTGATTGCGATGCTCCGAGCGCTCGATCTTCCGGAACTGGCTTTCGGCGTAGCGACCGAAGCTTCCGAGGACGTTCATCGAGATGAAGGCATCGCGGATGCCGAGTAGCTTCTCCCCGAGCGGCGTCACCTTGTTTCGCAAGGGTGACCACAAGCACTCCAGGGTGTTCGCATCGGCCCGGAGGGCCTGATAGAGCAGTTTTTCGATCTCCCAGTACGCCGCATCAGTATCCGGGTCCTGGATCTCGTCGGGATGCTCCCAGAGCCCTACGACGTCGTCGAAGGGCGCGACAAACCAACCGCGTACGTCCTCATCGGACTCCTCGTCCGCGAGACCCCAGGCCCGGCTTCCGACGACCGCTTCGTACATGACGGATTCACGCAAGCGGCGGAAATCCCATTGTCTCGCCCCGAGGTCAGCGAGAAGCTCCTCGCGCGCCATCCGGATCTGGTCGCGCTCCGCTTTGAGTCTCCGGCCGCTCGCCGTCTCCAGAAGGTAAGTGTTATGGAAGAGATCCCGCACGGTGGCCGGGGTCGAAGCGCGGTGCAGAAATCCGTCCTCTCCCCGGAGCTCGGTCTTCAGGAGCACGCGGGTGCCCCGGGGGAGAGTGACTGTTTCTTCGCCGAGCTTGAAGCTTCTCGATCGCACGTTCTGCTTCGCCTTCCCGCCGATAGATTACTAGATTGACACGACGTGAGCGCCTGGCTACCATGCAGTCAGATTTAATGAGGCGAAAACTCTCGGCCATCGGTTTTCGAATGAGGGGCGAGGTGTGCATATCGATTCGTCATCATCGCGAGGGGGGTGCTGCCTATCGTTAGAGAGAGATCGATACACAGCCGCCCATCTCGGAAGACGAAACCGGGATGGGCTTTTTGATTTTGTAGGGACGTAGCTCAGCGGTAAGAGCACACGGCTGATATCCGTGGGGCCGATGGTTCGATCCCATCCGTCCCTACCACATTCACCAGCGCAGGCCGACTGGTTGAGGCCCGAGACCGTGTCGCTCGCCATCCGCGAACACGAATCGGAGCTGTCGGACGCGCTCAGCGTCGTCAGCCCTGGAGTGTTCAAGATCCGCCGTCGAACCCGAGCCGCATCTTCCAGCAAAAAGGCCCGGCGGAGCTGGGCGGAAGCTCGTTACCCCACGATGAAGATTTGCCTCGAGGACAACTCAATCTAAGTCAGATGATATTCCTCGGCTCGAGTGTACTGGTGCCGAGGAATGAGCGGGCGTTCACGCAGTCCCTGGTCGTCGCGTCAGATACTAAACGAGGCTCCTGACTTCCTCCGGCTCCAGTGCGTGAGCCGCAAGTTCTAGGTAACGGACCGCCTGGCCGATCGTCAATTGCAGCTGACGCCCACGAAGAGACCGGCAAATTCCCGCTCATTCTGATTCCACTGATTTGTGACCGCCAGGAGGTCCTTATCTTGTGTGAAGAGGACGCGGCCTAGCTCGCTTGCGCTCTGGAGTGAGGGGGAATCCCGAACTCTTCGGTTCCGTCTTCGAAGGCAGTCAGGACATCTACTCCGCGGAAACGGAGACCGTCGGTGATCGCTGCGGGAACGTGGCGGTCCATGTAGAGGCGAAGGGTCAAGAGGGCCGGTCCATCGCCTTCAGTTTTGCGCGAACTTGAGACTTGCCAGCGGACGCTCGAGAACGTTCCACGTAGCGGAGCTGCTCTTCGATCTCGCTGTCGAGCTCCTCCCTGTGGTCGGAGTAGTACGCAAGCGCAGCGTAAATCTGGCCGAGAGTCAGGTGGGGATACTGTCTATGAATCTCATCGGCGTCCCAGTGATGAGCAATTCGGTCGAGCGCGATCTCCACAACTTTCGTCTGGGTGCCCGTGATATACGGAACGCCCTTTGAGCTCAGCTCGATGTGTGGATAACTGACAGTCGGCACGTAGGCCTCGGTTCGTACGTTTTCAGTCTAGAGTGCGATCCAGGTCGGCGCCTGCTCTTCGTCACGCTCGAAAAGGCCTTCGCGTATCGCCTGGTCATGAAGCCTCCGCGCCGCCGCGTGGTTCAAATCGCTGGCTAGCTTGTCGAAATCGCCGCGGGTGCGAATCTCGGAAAACGCCCTCTGCGGGCCAACATAGACGACTGCGATCTTATGCAGTGCCACCAGGCGAAGGACGTTCATCAGGGTTCCTTGGCTCTCCCCATCCCAGATCAAGAACCCCACCGTGGCCTCTCTGGCCATTTGTCGGTCTTTGGAAGCGTAATAATCGAAGTCTCGGGTGTTGTGGGGAGGTTGAACCTTGCGAAGCGGCCAATCGCCGACGTTGTTGCGCGGATTCTCGCCCGCACAGAATATCTCGACGAGGGCGTAGCTTCGGGAGTTCAGATAGCGCTGAACCGCCCTGTCGGATCCATTCGCGTCCCCAATCACCACGGGAAGTCTCTTCTCGATAATTTGATCCAGGCGGTGTCGGACGTCCAGGCTGAGTCGGTGAATCCGCCGCGATCCAGAAACAAAGACTATCGTCAACGATGACTCCGAGTCCGGGTTATTGTAAGCGCAAAAACATCCGAGGCGCCCCCCTGGTCATACAGGCCATATGTAATGGCGTTCATCGTCGCGCCAGAGCGAAACAGGTCGTCGAAGAGTAAAATGGCCTTGCCCTTCACGATAGCACGATCGACCTCGTGGAGACCGGAGAGCAGTCTCCATCGTTCGTCGTACTGGTAAACGTCCTTGAGCTGCGGCATTTCCCGTATCCGTCGGAGACAAGGCGGAGAGAACTCCAAATTCAGCTCCTTGGCGAGCCCCTCTCCCACTGCAAGGACGGGCTGAAGCTCCCGCGCTCTGGAGGCTGGAACCGGGACGAGAATATCGACGGCAGGCTCCCACGACCTGAGGAAGAAAGCTGCAGCCTCAACAAGCTCGTCGACCGCCGCCGGGTCACTCTTGTATTTCAATCGATACAAGAGCTCGCCCGCGGCCGACCGCTCGGTGTCGAACCGGGCGTGTCCGTACTCGTCATCGCCAACAAACGTGCTCCGGACCGTATGAAGGTCGAGTGCATAGCCGTCGCGCCATCGTCCCGGTATCCGCACAGCCTGGAAGGAAATCATTGGTTCTCCTTTCGAGACGGGAATTGCATCGGTCCTCATCGCGAGGCCCGTCGGAAAAGAGAGACGAAAAAACAGGGCAAGGGACTCCCTCGACCCGTTCCGAGAGACTTGGACCAGAAGGTCGAGCTCTGCCGGGACCGACGACATCATTCGCGGTGCCGACGCTGAGGCGAGGTTCTGTACACACGATCGCTCGAGGTCGAAATGGAGACGGAACGACAGACTGCGCCTCTTCCCTATGACGCGTCCGGCATACGTTTCAGTCTCACGGCAGGATGGAACTTCCCTATCCTTATCCGGAGCGGAGGCAAATTCGCTAGAATATTGAAGTGGGGAGGACGGGAGAGTATGAGCGAGACGAACACCAACGTGGACACGCCGGCCAGTAATCGTGTCGCCAATTTGCAGGCCTATGCTGGCCAATGGGTCGTGGTCCAGAACGAGACGGTCATAGAGCACGGGCCGGACTTGGCACAGATCGTTGAGAACCCACGCTCGAGGGGAATCGGCTGCCCACGGGTTCTCTACGTGGAGCCAAGCCGGGCGCGCACGGTGAGGCTCGGACTCTAGGATGTTCGAAGTCTCCTATCTTCATGAGCTCGATTATCTTCATGACAGCGTGACCGGAGATCCCTTCCCCGGGTTATGGATCGTTGTGCGCAGCCCAACCGAGGGTCGCGAGCTCGAAATCCAGGCACACCTCGATTCTGGAGCGGAGAGGTCGCTCTTCGACGGTCAGATCGCCAATGCCATCGGCCTTCCACCAGGGAACGGAGAGAAGAGCTACTTCCGATCGACAACGGGAGCGGATGTCGTGGCAATCCCCCATCGCGTTAAGACCGGGACGGCCGCAGGGAGGCAAGCGAGCGCGAGCTGCGTGTTATCGGGACTCTCGGAGTTCTAGCTGTTTCAGCCGAGCGAGGTTTGCTCGATCTGCCTGAGGTGATTGACCGCTTGCGAGCAACCACATTTCGCGCGTCGCCTCGCCTCCTGACAGCCTTGGTTGAAAGGTACGGGCAGAGGAGCTCACGTTCCAAATCGAAAAAGAGTCACAAGGATTGATCCTGGCGGGATCAATACTTAGCCACTCATAGACAGACCCCTTGATGACTGGATGAAGTCCCTTTGGGGAGCACCTTTGCTTCCTCAATGAGATCATAGCGAACGTTCTCCTGCCCGTGGGGACCCTCTCTAAACGGCGAAGGGCTCGGTCGGTTTTGAGGCTCCTCGTGCGTTTAAGTCAGTGGGCTCTTGCGTGCGGCCGCGCAACCCAAGCTCAGAAGCACGAATAACCGGCGAGGACCGACGGGTAACGGCGGGGTAGCGGCCGCGGGATTCCGTGGTTCATTTTCTTGAAGGCATCCGCTTTGTCGGCGAAAGCCCAGGAGTTCCGAGGAAGGGGACCCAAGGCGACACCACGAGCAGGAGGAACGGGAGTTCGCGCGCGGGCCCTATTCGTCGGATTCGTCCGGAGGATCGGGAATCTCCTCGGGCGGGATCCACTCGACCCGGCCGTTGCGCCACACAGCGACGGGATTGCCGGCGAGCTTGTGGTCCCGCAAGGCCTCCCGAACGGCGAGCCGAAGCGCGCGCGCGATTCTGGGCAAATCAGCGACTCGCTCGACGGGACCAAGCGCGGAGCCGGAATCTTGCGTCTTCACGTTCGTCTCAGAAGAGCTTGCCATGCCTCGGAGTCAACGATCTCGGGGGATGCGCCCGCGTCCCTGGATGCAATCAGCAGCGGCTCGTCCATGCCGGAGTTGTCATAGATCTGCCAACTGTCTACCACGTCAAGATAACACGTAACCAGGTTCCTCAGGCCTGCGGCGAACCGGCGGCGAACGACCTGTTCCGGCACGCCGTGACCGCCGCGCCGAACTCTCCCGGCAACCCGGGCGACAGCGAGATCCGGACTCAGCAACCATAGAAACGTCAGATGGACCCGATATCCCGCCGCTCGCAGCGACAGAAGCCATCGCGCGTGTCCCCGGCCAGAGTGGTCTCGAACGCGAAGTCCTCGCGGATGCGCGCCAGATAGCGAAGCCGCGCCAGCATCACCCGGCCGGCGGCAATCGCCGCCGACTCCGGCCGGTAGGCGGACAAGCCCTGGGCGATGGTGTCGGCATTCACGAACTCGTTCACCGAGAGCGCTCCCCGGAGAAGCCTCGCGGCGGTGGTGCTCTTGCCGGCGCCGTTCGGTCCGCCAAGAACGACAACGATCGGAGTCCGTGTCACCGTTTCCCTTTCGGATGATTCTAACCCACCTGCGCGTCAGGCCGATTCGCGCCGCACTCGAGGATCGGGAGCAGTTTCGAGGCATCCACCTTCCTTTGAAAGCGCACCACCAATGCGTGGCGAGGAATGTCGACCTCGGAGCACCGCCGGGCCTCGTCGATGCAGAGGATGAGGTTTTCGATTCGGGCCGCTCGCAGGGTCTCGAGCTTGCGAGAAATGTACTCCGGCGTCCAGAACCCAACGATCTCGACCAGGAAGCACCTTCTCGGATCGAGACGGTGGCAGAGGAGAAAATCGGGGAAGATGAGCGTTCCCAGAGCCGGAACCGCCTTCGGTTCCCGGAGCACGTGCCAGTCGGGCGCGAGACGCGCCATATCGCGCGCGAATCTCTCCTCGACACGGCTGTCGAACGCCCGCAGGTTCTCGGAGGGGAACAGCGGGTCTCCCGACTCCACGACGAAGCGGACCATCTCCCCGTGAACCAGGCAGCGAGCGGAAAGGGAGAATCGGGGAGCGCGCGGGAGAAGAGGCACGAGCTCGGCGAGCGCTCGTCCATAGACGAGCGTGTGCCGAAAGAGCGCGAAGGGGCCGGAGATCGAAAGCCGCGTTCGGGCCAGGTCGTTCCCCGCGGCGATGGTGCAGATGAGACCGCGAAGCCGCGCGTGGCGTACCAGGCTCCGGACGTTCTCGTGGGCCTCGACCTCGACCTCCGAAGCACCGCGAACGACCGCCTGTGCGAAGCGGGAGTTCACCCGAAGCGCGAGCTCGGACGCTGTGATGGGACGGGCGGGAGGCGTTACTCTGCGCTCCTGCCGAACGTCGCCAAAGAGGCCTTCTTCGAGCGTGTCCGGAGAAACGCGAAGCCTCCCTGCGGCCTCCGCGAGAATCGCACGGCGGGACCCCGTCCGCTGCGCCGCCAGCTCGAACAGCTCTTTCCGGGCCCGGACCGCGTCGAGGTGGCCGTCTTCCGCGCTTCCGAAAAGCATCCGCAGTACCTGAATGGCGGCCTGGAGCTTCATCGGCTCGAGGGGAATATCGAAAGGCTCCCGGAGGCGCTGCTCCAGCTCGCGCCAACGCCTTCCTTCGAAGCGCAGGAACTCGGCGAGGACGACGTTGAGCCAGCCGTAGTCGTGCGCTCCGAGATAGTCGATCCGCGCCGTGCCGGAGCGGATCCTAAAAGGAACCCGCGCGTATCCCAACGAGACCCTCCACGCGGCGAGCCGACTGCCCGACCTCCGCCGATCTCTGTACGACCAGTTCGTAGACGAGAGCGCTCTTGTGCTCCGCGGGCCTCAAAACGCGGCCCACGCGCTGGACGTGCTCGCGCCCGCCGAGGCGGCCCGCGACCACGATTCCGACTTCGGCATCCGGAACGTCGATCCCCTCGTTCAGGACGCGCGCGGAGACGAGCGTGCGTAACGCTCCGCTCCGGAATCTCTCGAGGACCGAGGCCCGCTCCCTGCGGCGGATGTCGCAGGTGAGCGGCATGATGAGGAACTCGCGAGCGACCCGGTAGGCCGTCTCGTTGTCGCCCACGAAGACCATCACTCGAGAAGCCCTGTGCTGCTCGAGAAGAGACCCGAGGAGATGGTGTTTGCCCTCAGGGTAGGCGAGAAGACGCCGCGCGCGAGTCCAGGCGGCGATCGCGCGCCGTCCCCCCTCGGAGCGGGCCGCCGTTCTCAGGAAGGACTCCCAGGAGGCGGCGGGATTAAGACGCCGGAACTCCGCGAGCGGCTCTCGGTAGAGCGCGAGCCATCCCTCGTAGGACCGGCGCTCCTCGGGCGTCAACTCGACGAAGAGCTTCATCAGGTCGAAGGGAGCGAGGTAGCTCCCCGCGAGGTCTCCGACCGAGAGCTCGAACACCGGAGGACCGATGAGATCCCCAAGCCGCGCGGCGTGGTGCCGGAGCTCCGGAGGAGTCGCGGTCAGACCGAGCCGCGCCGAGGCGGTCGCCATCTCGAGCGCCTCGTCGCGAAGTCCGCCGCCGAAGTGGTGGGCTTCGTCCACCACGAGGAGCTCGAAGCGGTTTCCGATGCGGGGCATGTGGCGGTAGGCGCTTTCGAACGTCGCGATCGTGACCGGCGCCAGGCGCCGCTCCCCATCCCCGAGGCAGCCGACGGCGCCCCCGTACGCCTGAGAGACGACCCCATGCCACTGCTCCAGAAGCGCCCTCGTCGGAACGAGGCATAGAGTCCGTAGACCACTCGCCGCCATGGCCGAAAGGGCGAGCCGCGTCTTTCCCGAGCCCGTCGGGAGCACGACGACGCCGCGCCGGGAGGCGGCGTTCCAGGCGTGAAGGGCAGCCTCTTGATACGGCCGGAGCTCGATGTTCTTCCAAGGGGCGGGCCTCGCCCCCGCGATTCCGGGCGGCGGCACACGGTCGTCGAAAGCGAGCGACGACCGCTTCAACCTCAGCTGGAGCTCCGCGTAGTCCAGGGCTCGCGCCCGATGCGCCTGAACGCGCGGATCCCACCGCACGGGAAGGCCGGTAGCCCCCGCGCTCGGAAGCCCTCGGACGAGGAGGGTGCCGCGATCGAACTCGATCCCGATAGTCATCTTCCCTGGAAGACGACTTTTGGGCGCGCAATCCTCCCCGGGGCGCGCGCGGGAGGAGCTCCTCGGCGAATTTCGTCTTTGGCGAGTGATGCCGAGAACGAAGTTCGCGGCGGAAAGCCTCAAAACCCTGACGGCGCGCGGGGGGGGAAGGAGAACAGTCAATCCCAGTGCGTCGGTTCGAGAGCGAGGAACGCCGTTTCGATGAACCGGACGTTGGCATCCAGCATCTCCCCGGGATCTCTTCGTCCGCCACTACGCTCAGCTCATCAATGTCTCTCAAGAGGGTCAGCTCGCGGTGGAAGGTATCCTTGACGCGTACCTTCGCCGTGTTGATTGGGATGAAGCCGGTTTTGCCATACGACTCTACACCTTCACGCGGAAACGGGAGCTCGAGGAACCCAAATCGATTGTAATCGACGACGAGTACCCCGTCCGCATCCTCATCGCGACGGACGCCGCCCGGGAGGGCGTGAACCTCCAGGGCCACTGCGAGGATCTCGCTTGCGCTTTTCGTCTACTCGGTCGAGGCCGGCGAGATGGGTCATGGCCAGGCGTTCACGGAGTCGCTGTGCCGGGAGCGTAGTGGCTACTTTGCCCGGTCCGTCAAAGGACCAGTTGTACGTACGTTGTGTAAATACGCACGATGCATACACTTGGGATGACGATAAAGGGGCGAGGAACCTTCGCGTCCATGGAATCGCCTTTGAAGACGCAGTCAAGATATCTGAGGGACCAACCCTGGAACGGCTCGATGACCGTTTCGACTACCCGGAGACGCGCTGGTATGCCATCGGGTTAGCCGAGGGTCGTCCCATCACCGTGATCTACACCGACGTGGATGACGAGACGCGACGTATCATCTCGGCTTGGAAAGCTGAAACGCATGAGGAAAAGCGTACTTCGACCATCTCGAAGCGGAAAACTGATTGGCGTCGAGTCGACGCTTTGACCGACGAACGCATACGACGGGGCATCGAAGCGGATCCGGACGCTCGCCCTACGGACGAGGACTTCTGGAAGAAGGCCACGCTCGTCATGCCGCAGGTCAAGGAGACCATGACCATTCGTCTCGACGCGGACGTGCTCGAGTGGTTCCGCAGGCAGGGAAAGGGATACCAGACTCGCATCAACGCGATCCTGCGCTCCTATACGCGTGCTCACGGAGATGCCGACGTGAAGTTACGCCGGTAGCGTGGCGTCGAAGCAGGAAGGGGCTGTCCGCTTCGTGACGAGAAGGGGGCGCTGCATTCGAGCCCTTAGGCGACGCAGGCGGCGCGGCGCCAAGCGGCTCTTGAGGCGGCGCGCGGGTCGGAAGAGCTGGCAGACGGGGCAGCGG
>Ga0209521_10003427_pt1 | contig 12806 bp, 13 predicted proteins | sample Rifsed19ft4_FD_184016 | JGI IMG/M metagenome (GOLD analysis project Ga0209521, IMG submission 184016) | Soil microbial communities from Rifle, Colorado, USA - sediment 19ft 4 (version 2) | ecosystem: Environmental > Terrestrial > Deep subsurface > Rock core/Sediment | place: Rifle, Colorado... | reverse complement strand
CAGCAAGTCCACCAGGCCACTGGCGAGGCTCTGGCGATCAATCATGGCCCTCCCCCGCGCCCAGCCGCCGCGGCTGAAGGCCCGTCTGCTGGTACAGGAAGACGATCACCTGCCAGATCTCCTCCTCCGTCAGGAAATCCTCCCACACCGGCATGGCCGAGTTCCAGGGCGCGCCTTCCTTCGGTAGCCCCGGGCCCCCTTTGGCGATGCGCCAGAACACGAAGCTCTCGCGCAGCTGCGCGATGGTGCTTCCGTCGAATGGGAGCGGCGTGGGGTTGAACCCCTGCCCGTAGTGCCCCCGGCCGTCGAGCAGGTCGCCGTGACATGGCAGGCAATTCCGGTAATAGATGCGCTTTCCCGCGGCGTAGTGTTGCTGCAGGTCGCCGGTCTGCCGCAACGGGTTTTCCAGCGTGGCCAAGTCCATGCGCTTGCCGCGGAACGTGATCTGCACGGGAGACGACGGGTGAACCGACCGGAGTGCCGCGGGGGCGGACACCGTGGGCCGAACTTGCTGGTAGGTGACCCAGCCGACCGCCGCCGGGAGCACCACCAGTAGGCCACTCCGCAGGCGGCGCCGCTCCGGCTCCACCAGGGTCCGGTGGATCGGTTCCTTGAACCGCCGCCAGCGTTCCTCGTTGTCGCTCACGTAGATCAGCACGCCGGCCAGCGCCGACAGCAGGTACTGAATAACCACGGTTCGCGGCACCGGGGCGCTCACCCACCCAATGGCGGCGATCAGCAGATAGGCCACGAGCAGGATCAACGCCGCCTGCCAGAACGGATGCGCCAGGACCTCCCGCAGACGCCTGCTCACCTGCGCCCCGCCAGGAACTGGACGATCGCCTCCAGCTGCGCCGCCGACAGCTGGGTGCCGAAGGTCTGCGGCATCATGCCGGCGAACTGGGCGAACCCCTGGGCCGTGTCGGCGCTGGGGAACAGGATGGCTCGCCGGATCCGCTCCGCCGTGAGCCGCCGTCCCATGCCGTCGAACGACGGCCCGATGGGCGGGCCGGCGCCGTCGATCGGATGGCAGCCGAGGCAGGCGTTCTGGGTCAGCAGTTGGCGGGGATCGGTGGTCCCACCGGCAGGCGCCGACACCGCGGCCCCCGGTGCAGTGCCTGCGGCTCCTTCTCCCCCTCCGGCCGCCTCCAAGTCACTCCCGCTCACCGTGACTTCCCCGCCCTGCGACTGGAGGAACGCCACCACCGCCCAGATCTGATCACCGTCGAGCTGGGTGGTCATGACGGGCATGATGTTCTGGAACCCGGACAGCAAGGAATCGCCGGGACTCAGCAGGGAACGGTGCAGGTAGTCCTTACAGCGCTCTCCAAGGGCAGCGGCGCATCGCTGGCCTATCGGCCCCTGCCCCGCGTGATCGGTGAGCAGATTGGGCGCGCGCGTGCCGAGGCCGTGGCACGCGGTGCAGACCTGGTTGAAAACCTGCTCGCCTGCGGCAACCAACTCTTCGGTGCTCGCGCCGGAGCCCAGGCTCACGGCGGCGGGCACCTCCGACTGCAACTGGGGAATGAGGTGCGCGACCGCAGTGTAGAACCCGATCACACCGACCGTCACGGCCAGGATGGCGACGTTGGTGCGCCACATGGATCCTCAGCCCTCCGCTGGCCCGTGCTTCGCCATGGCGTGCTCCGCCAGGCCGCCCAGCCAGAAGATGAACGCGACCAAGCTCAAGAAGATCAGCACGCAGGCGCTGATCATGTTGGCCGCGTAGCCCAGGGCCGGCGTCGCGGCATAGGGGCTGGTGTCCCGCATCACTTCCCACACGTGCCAGTGTTGGCGGATCCCGCTTCGCGCGAAGCCCATGAGCCCCATGAGCCAGGTGAACGTGACCGCCAGCACGAACAGGGCGTACTGGGAGCGCGCCGGCATGTGGCCCCAGCGGATTTCGCCGCGCGATTGGGCGCCCCGCAGCATCGCGATGTCGATCACGGTCACGCCGATGATGCACGCGAGCACGGCCAGCACCTGGTAGACGCTGAAGCCGATCCGGACGATGTCCTCCACGAAGTAGCCGCGGACGCCGAAGAAGAGCACCACGGCGGCGGCGAGCGCGAACATGGCGCCTTGAATGGCCGTCCCGGAGCGAGCCCAGGCCACCACGGGATGCTGGTTGGCGCGGCGGTAGAGCAGGAACGAGAGAAACGTGGTGAGGATCATCACGTTCACGGCCGTGTTCTTGGCGCTCATCACGCCGAGGACGTCCAGCAGGGGATGGTACTGGCCGCCCATCAAGGCCTGCTCCTCCCGGGTCGCGATCATGGTGTGCGGCGTAGCCCACACGATCCAGCAGATCACCAGCACCAGCAGCATCCACTTGGTGTAGGGCGTGTAGCGCTCCGCGCCCGGAATCCGCTGCATGCCGATCCACAGGTAGTAGTTGGCGGCCAGGAACAGCACGCCGATCAGCACCGCCTGGATGATCCACAGCCAGCTCATGAACCCGCCCATCATCGTGATACCCATGGACTGGTTGTAGGCGTAGATCTCCCGGCCCAACCAGTAGCCGGCGAACGGGAGCACGATGAAGGTCGAGATCGCGATGAAGTTGCCGACGTAGCCCATCCAGTCGTAGTGCGCGCGCTCATCCGCGGTCTTCGCCGCCAGGAACCGGTAGGCGGCATAGGCGGCCACGATGGAGCCTCCGAACACCGCGTTGGCGATCAACCGGTGAATGTTGATCGGCATCCAGGTAGCGTTGGCGAGCGCGTTCCACAACTGGACCTCGGAGGGGAGGGTCTCCGGCGTCACGTTCGCAGGCGGCGACATCATGTAGGTGAGCCACCCGTTCGCGATGAACATCACGATGGTGCCCCATACATTGAGCAGCAGACCCAGACCCCAATGGGTCCACTTGGCGCGCCCGGCCTTCCAGCGGTCCCACCCGTAGTAGTACAGGTACAGGGTGAACGATTCCGCGAAGAAGATCCCTACGTAGATCCACATGGACAGCCCGAAGATCTGGGCCATGTGGCCCCAGAACTTCGGGTACAGCGTGGTGAGGAGGAACACCAGCATGGCGCCCCACAGCGCCGTGGCGCTGTAGGCGAACACCAGTAGTCGGGTAAACTCCTTGGACAGCCGGTCGTACTTGGCGTCCTTGCCCACGATCCCGATGAGCTCGGTGATCACGGCGAACATAGGCACGCCCAGCACGAACGCGGCGAACATCAGGTGCACTTCAGCGGCCACCCATACCGCTGCCCGCGCTCCGATCAGCGGGAAGCGCCCGTAGGCGCCGGTGGTGTCGGCGGCCGCCTGGAGCAGGGGCAGGAAGTCAGTCATCGCTGGCGAAGAACGGCAACCGTTGGGAGAAGTCGATGGGCATCGCCCGGCGCACCTCGCGCATCAGCTCCAGCGTCACCTCCGTCGCCCCGTGGCGACGGGCGTATGCCTCCAGGCGCTGCACCACCACGCCCCGTACGAACGACGGGATGCGCTTCAACCGCTCGGCCGCCTCCGGCGTCCAGCGAAGCTCAGGCTCCACCGCGGCGCCGTAGCTCACGGCGCGGGGCGGCCGGATGGGCTCGCCCAGCAGCGGGCCGGGCTGGTAGGCGCAGGAGGGATCCTCGGCCAGCACGTCTCCCTGCACGGCGTACGCGCGCGCCCGGCATCCGCCGCACAGCTCGCGGTACTCGCACCGGCCGCACTTCCCGCCCAGGCGGCCGCTGCGGAGCGCCTGAAACAGATCGGCGCGCTGCCACACCTCGGCGAAGGGCTGGCGCCGCAGGTCACCCGCCGCCGTTGGCAGGTAGGGGCAGGGTGTGAGCTTGCCGTCCGGCGTGATGCGGCAGTACTGGGTCCCGCAGGGGCAGCGCGTCTGGTAGTTGAGGACCGGCGAATTCGGCGTATCCCGGTGGACGTGACGCATGAAGTGGGGCGCGCACTTGGCGCGCACCATCATGCGGCCGAGGTACGCCTGGGTGTGCGCCACCAGCTCGGCGAGCGCCGTCTCGTAGTCGTCCGGGGACAGATCACTGAGCCGGGCGCCGCGGCCGGTCGCCACCAGGAAATACGCGTTGAAGCACACCGCCCCTTGCTCGGCGGCCCATTGCACCAGCCTCCCCAGCTCGGGGCGGCTCTTCTTGGTGACCGTGGTCTGAATGATGAAATCCAGCCGATGCCGGCGCAGCCGCTCGAGCGCGGCGGTGGTGGCCGCGAGCGAGCCCGGACCGTGGCGGAAGTTGTCATGCTGCTTGGGGTCCAGCGAATCCACGCTGACCGCGAAGCCGGTCACCCCGGCGTCCTTGAGCTCCGCGAGCGCAGGGTCGGTGAGCAGCGTGCCGTTGGTGCCGATCACCACCGTCGCTCCGCGCCCGCTGGCGAACCGCGCCAGCTCCGGCAGGTCGGCGCGCAGCAACGGCTCGCCACCGGACAGGATGAACAAGGGCGCGGGGTTCAGCGCCAGGATCTCCGTCGCGATGCGGCGGAATTCCTCCGCGGTCAGCTCAGAATCGGCGCTCTCCTCCGGTCCCGCGGAGATATAGCAGTGGGCGCATTCCAGGTTGCAGCGGCGGGTGAGATTCCACGCGACCACGTGGGGCACGTACTCCCGCGCCGCCTCCGGCGTGGCCGGTGCGCCGTCCAACAACTCGGCCAGGCCTATCCCCACGCTAGTCGTCTCCCGCCTGGGGCGTGAGCAGCCGCTCCACCGCGGCCTTGGCCTCTTCGGGCGTCGCCGTTTTGAAGTCCACCGGGCAGGCCGACATCTTGGCCTCCAGATCGCGCACCGGGCATCGGGTGATCCCGGCGGCCTTAGCCTCCTCGATGAACTTGCGCATCTCTGATGAGAGTTCTCCCGTCCCGTTTTCCGCGCCGGCGCGAATCTGTTTGGCGCGCAATTCCGTGAACATGACCATCATGGTCTCGGCGTCGAACTCGTCCGCCTCGATCATGGCCTGCTTGTTGTCGTCCATCACGGGCGTCGTGACGCGCCAGATTCCGTGGTTGCGCGCGAAGCGCTCCACGGTGTTCCTCGCCAGCGGCCGAGCGATCAGCGGCACGTTGCGCAGCCGGTCCCACGCCTCGACGGTCCAGCTGATCGGGTCCTTCGCGGTGCGGGGGCGCCGGCTCACGGCCCCGGTCACCGGGCAGCGGACCTCGATCTCCGCGGCCGGCTCGGGGTCGGCGTCGTGCCCCAGGATCTTAGTGGCCTTGAGCTGCTCCTCCGCCTTCACCTCGGCCAGCGCGATCTCCTCGGCCGTCCCGATCCCCATGATGAGCTGCATGTGCGTGGGCAACAGCTTCCGGATGGCCTGGTCCAGGCGGGGGTTGGTGACGATATCCCCACCCTGCTCCAGGACGAATTCCTCGACGGCGCGCCGGGCGATGCCCTGGGCGAACGGCGGCACGCGCAGGATGCGGACCTCCGCTTCCGGCGCCCACGGAAGCCCGGCCACCCCGTCGGCTTCGATCCAGGGGATTTCCTCCGGCTTCACGCCGGTGGTGCCCACCAGCAGCACGTTGTAAGGCGCCATCCGCACCAGGTTCTCGGCCTGCGAGCCGAGCTGGGTGGCCTCGATGCGGTGGGCGCCGTGCCGCGCCAGGACCAGCAGGGAGGGTTTGATCTCCTCGGCCCACTGCATGATCACCTGGAACGGCTTGCCGACCAGGATCTGGGTCTTGAGCGGGACGTCGGGGAATTCGCGGGCCATCGCCTCGGCCCGTTGCAGGTTCGCCTGGCAGAGCTTGAGGAGCCCCTTGTCGATGATGTTGTTGTGGAGCTCCTCCTGTTCTTCGAACTTGAACACGCGGGACGCCTGCACCGACAACACGTCCTTGATGTTGTGGAACACCACGTGATGGTATTCCACGTCGAAGGCGCTGCACACGTACACCGAGCCGTGAAACTCGCGCGCCAGCTCCACTGCTGTGCGCATGCCCTTGTAGCAGTAGGACGATCCGTCCACGCACACCAGGAAGCGCCCGCCTTCGAGCGGCTGGTCGTCGCGGACGACCAACACATCCTTCTCGATGCCGCGGAGCGCGCGCGCCACGACGCCGCCCAGCTGCGACAGCGGCTGGCGTCCCAGGCCGTGCGCGCCGATGGCGACCAGGTCGTACTGGCGGCCGGAGGTGCCCACCAGACGCGCGGCGCTGTCTTCCTCCTCCGCCACCAACCGCCCGTTGTCCCCCACCCGCACGTCGCTCCGCACCTTGGCGCCGCCGTCGTATCCGGCCGCGCGGTTGGGATCAAACCCGATCAGCCCGGGGAGCCGGCCGGTGCCCCGATTCACCTCGTTGACGATCTCCTCGTAGTTGATCCCCTCGAGCAGCTGGCGGGTGATGGGGACGCCGGCCTGCTCGCAGCGGTTGGCCAGCTGGTCCAGGAAGCTATCGGCGATGAGCTGGAGGCCCTTCTCGATCAGCTTGTCGTGAATCTTGCGCTGCCGCTTGATCTCTTCGGGGGCCTGGAACTGGGCGGGGAGCCCGGTTTCGAGCTGGCGAAACCGCACATCGTGAAGGCGTGCGGCGTAGACGTGGTTTCCGGTAATGCGGCCGCCGGACCCGCGGCACAGCTCGATGGCACGATCCACAGCCCAATCGGAATGCTGGGAGTTGTCCACCGGCACGAACACTTCACGGTACACGGCTCCGCCTTCCTCGTGGGGGACGCGTCACCTCGGGAACCGAACCGCTGGGGGACGTGGTGATGCGAGCCGCCACCGGTCCACACCCCGGGGGCCGCCGGTCGGGGGCGATTGCGGGAGGCCCGCTTGCCCTGGAGGAAACCGATGCGGCCGGAGAAAAAAACCCGCCCAAGATGCTGGCCGACTTACCACGTGTCAAGAGACCGTTTTGGAGAGCGGTACGACCTGGCGCCCCGACTCGTCCCACACCGTGAGGGCGTCCACCGGACAGGCCTCGCATGCCTCGAGCAGCCGCTCCCTCTCGACCATTTCGGGCTTCATGAAGACCACGGTGTCCTCGCCATCCAGGGCAAACGCCTCGGGTGCGGCCGTAACGCACTCGCCAAACCCCACGCACAAGGTGCGATCGATACGGATCCGCAGGCCGTCAGCGACCTGCTCCACGCAGTCCGTCATCTACATGCCCTCGAGCCCCAGCTCGGCCCGCGCCTGGTCCATCACGGCGGGCGTGATCTCGGCGATCCGCCGCTCGAGCGCATAGTCGGTGTAGATCTTCCTCACCATGCCCCGCACGAACGCCGGCACCCGGTCCAGGCGAGCCTGGGCGTCGACGGACCAGCGGGCTCTTACGGAAGAGGCGTTGTCCGTTGTCCGTTGTCCGTTGTCCGTCACGGACCCTTCGTCGACGAAGGCATCGTCGCGCCCCATCATCTTGCTGCGGACGAATTCCATGGGCGCCTCGTCGAGCACCTTGCCGCCGATCTTCACGCCCAACGCCCCCACCAGCTGCGTCTCCATCGGGTTGGCGAGGAGAGCGACGGCGCGGCCGCATTGGGGACAGGTGAACGCGGCCGCGAACGTGCCGTCGCCCGGCTCCTGCCGCTCGCTGAACACCATCGCTTGGTTGCAGCCGATGCAGAGGAACTTCATGCGAGCACCTTCATGAAGGCGTCGCCCAGGAGTCCGGCCGTCAGGTTCCCATCCAGAGAGAATGGCAGGCGTCCCAGAAGCTCTACGTGGAACTCATCCGCCAACTGCACCCCGGCGTTCCCCGGAAACAGCGGCTGGGTGGCGGCGCAGCCGTCGCACCGGTAGCCGCTCATGTTCTCGATCACGCCCAGCAGCCGAATGCCGGCCTCCCGGGCCGCGCCCATGGTTCGGCCCACGGACGCCCTAGATTCCTCCGAGGGGATCGTCACCGCGACCGCACCGGTCAGGTTGGGGATCAGACCGCCCAGCTCCACCGCGCCGTCGGCGCCGGGGGGGAGGTCGATGAGCAGCACATCCAGCTCACCCCACAGCACGTCGCTCAGGAATTCGCGCAGCGTTCCCACCTCGAGCGAGCCGCGCCAGACGAAACGTTCCTGGGTCGGCCCCCGCCATTCGAGGGGCTTCCCCTCCGCCAGCAGGAACTCGGTGGACATCACCTTGATGCCGTCCACGCCCACCGCCGGGCAGACTCCGTCGTCCCGGACGCTCAAGGGTCCGCTGGCCTGGAGGAGGCGGGCCACGGTGGGGCTCCGGAGATCCGCGTCGAGCACGCCGACGCCGCTTGGCGTTTGCCCCACGATCGCTCTCGCGAGCGCCGCCGTCAGGTAACTCTTTCCGACGCCGCCCTTGCCGCTCATCACCAGCACCACGCGACGCACTTTCGCGAGGCGCGCGGCTACGCGGCGGCGCTGCTCGGCGATCTGCGCCCCAAGCGCCGAGCGATCTGCGTCCGGGACGTCGAAGTAGGTGCGGAAGCTCACAGGTCCCACCCGGCCCGAGCCAGCATCCACAAGTTGATCATCACCACCAGCAGCGCGGTGCCATAGAACGCCGGCGACAAGCGGTGCTCTGCTACCGGGAAGAACGTGTTACCAATGAGCACGGGTATCCGCAGTGCCGCGATCAGCCACACGATGCGCGCCACCCACACGTTCTGCCAGCGCCACAGTCCCCAGAACACCGCGGCCACGATGCCAGCGCCGGCCAGCATCCAGAGCCATCCGGGGCCGCGCCCCTCGGGCAGCAGTCCACGGCGCCACATGGCGAAGGTCGCGCCCTCGTACAGGACACCTACGTGCAGGTACACGAAGGCCGCCTGGCGGAATTTCTTCGCTCGCGCGTCAGGCCACTCAGGCATCAGGCCGCTCCGCACGCCGGTTCATCGGTTGACGCGTCCCCGGGGATGGTCGTAGTGTCCGCATCCAATGCGCACCCAGCGTCCGCCGCTCCCACTGATCCTCGGCTTTGCCGCGTTCCTGGTGGTGATCACCTTCCTGATCGGGGCGTCGCTGGTACGGCCCAAGGTTGCCGAGTTTGCGCCCACCCCGGCGGGCGTCCGGCCCTCGGCCGGACCGGGACCCGACACGGTCACCATCGACACGCGGGACCCGGCGCGCTGGCGGTTCTACAGCCTGCGGCGCGGCGCCATCAGCCCGCCGGATACGGGCGACTGGGATCTCGCGTTTCGACGCTACCACGCGATCACCTCCGGATCCACCGCGCCGGCCGCCGATTTCACGGAAACGGTGTTCGCCCGTGACACGCTCAACCCCGCCCTTTCCCGCTGGTACCGATACGGGTTCGTGACGCATCTCCTCCGACCCAACGGCCACGTCTTCCTGGTGCGGACCCGCTCCTTGGGTCCCATCAAGCTGGAATTCCTAAGCTACTATTGCCCCGGGGGTCAGCCGGGCTGTCTCACGTTTCGGTGAGCGCCGCTGGGGCCGTGGGGTACGCACCGGCCGGGCCGAGAGGGGACCAGCGTCGCGTTACCAATCTAGTATGGCGTCCCGCAAGTTCGCTCACAGCGCCTGTCAGACGCCGGCGACCTCGCCAGAATGCGCGTGAACCGTATATTGGGAACTCAAGATATCCCGATTCCGCACACCCAGGCGAGGAGCCATGCATGGATTTCAAGCGGATCGTCCGTGAGGGATTTGTCTCGGGATTGATCGGGGCCGTGGCGGTGGCGGTGTGGTTCCTGCTGGTGGACCTGGTCGCGGGGCGGCCCTTCTTTACGCCCGGCATGCTGGGCGACGCCCTCTTCTGGGGCCTGCGCGACCCCAGCCAGGTGCACATCGCGTTCCCCGCGGTGGCCGGGTACACCATGGTGCACATGCTCGCGTTCGTGGCCGTCGGCATGGTGGCGGCCTTCCTGGCATACGAGGTGGAGCTGTTCCCCCACGCGCTGTTCATCGTAGTGGTGTTCTTCGCGGTCTTCGAGTTCGGTTTCTATGTGATCCTGGCGATCCTGGCGAGTCCGTTGTTGGGGGCGCTGGCCTGGTGGAACGTGGCGATCGGCAACACCATCGCCGCTGGCGGCATGGGCTACTACCTGTGGCGCATGCATCCCAAGCTCCAGCAGAAGCTGCGCGAACATCCGCTGGGCGAGCCGATGGATCAGGGGGTGGACGAGCCCGCCGCCTGAGCGTGACCTACCCGGTTGCGAGACCTCCTGCTCTTGACTGCCGCGCGATTCCGGCCTGAGGGAGGCCGGGAGAGTCGCGAACAATGGCAGCGAGCCTCCGTGCCATCACAAGCGACGCATGGGCGGTTCGACGGTGAGTGAATCCGTCATCACCGTGTCGGAGCTGACGCGCCGATTCGGTGCCAAGACGGCCCTGGCCTCGGTGAGCTTGTCCATTCCACGCGGGGCGGTCTACGGCCTCGTCGGCGCAAACGGGGCCGGCAAGACCACACTCATCAAACACATTCTGGGCTTGCTCCGCGCCGAAAGCGGCTCGGTGCGCGTCTTCGGCCTCGATCCCGTCGCCGATCCGGTCGGCGTCCTGTCGCGCGTTGGCTATCTCTCCGAGGAGCACGACCTCCCCGGTTGGATGCGCGTCGACGAGCTCACGAGCTACTCGCGCGCGTTCTATCCCGCGTGGGACGATGCGTATGCGGAGGAGCTGCGGCAGGCCTTCGCGCTGGACTCCACAGCGAGAATCAGCAACCTCTCCAAGGGCGAGAAGGCCCGTCTGGGACTGCTCATCGCGCTGGCATACCGGCCCGAATTATTGGTGCTGGATGAACCGTCGACCGGCCTGGACCCCGTGGTTCGCCGCGACATTCTCGATGCCATCATGCGCACCATCGCCGATGAAGGCCGCACGGTGCTGTTTTCGTCGCACTTGCTGGATGAAGTGGAGCGGGTCGCCGATCATGTCACGATGATCCACCACGGCAGGATCGTCTTGAGCGCGCCGCTGGCCGCCATCAGGGAATCGCACCGCGTCGGCGACCGGATCCCGTCCCTCGATGAGATTTTCGTCACCTATGTCGGGATGCCCGCGGCGCCAGCCCCGGACGCGTGAATGCGCTCCCCTGCCCTCGCCATCGCCTGGGAATTCCGCCAACGGCATCGCTGGGGACTGCTCGCGGTAGGCGGCTACCTCTTGGTCCTGGCGGTATTCAAGTTCGCGATTCTCGAGCCGGGGCAGCCCGTCAGCCTGGACGACGCCGAGAGTTTCGCGCTCGCGGTGGTGTTACCCCTGACCGTGGCGTGCCTGTACTTCCTGGTAGTGTTCAGCTTCGGCCTTTCCGGTGACCTCGCGGCGCGCCCATCGCTGTATCCCGCCCGCATGTTCACGCTCCCGGTTACGACCACGGCGTTGGCGGGATGGCCGATGCTCTACGGCTCGGCAGCGATGGCGGGTCTATGGCTCGCGACGCGGCTGCTCGGAGTGTGGCCGCCGCACGTCGATATCCCGTGGGCTTGGCCGACGCTGCTCGCTGCGGTGCTGCTCGGCTGGACGCAGGCCTTGACGTGGATGCCGTACGGCCTGCCGGGGCTGCGTGTGATCGTCACGGTGCTGTGGCTGGTCGTAGTCGACACCATCGTCCTCCTGGCGCTCCACGTCAAGGCCTCCGAGGCCGTGATGCTCGCCATCCTGAGTCCCCAGGTTCCGCTCGCCTACCTCGCCGCCCGCTCCGCCGTCGCGCGGGCTCGCCGGGGTGACGTGCCCGACTGGCGGGGAGCCCTCGCTCGGCTCGGACGGATCGCGAGCGTCCTGCCGCGCCGGCGAACCCGTTTTCCGTCGGCCGCGCGCGCTCAAGCGTGGTTCGAGTGGCGGATCCACGGGCGGTCGCTCCCGGTGTGGGTGGTGATCCTGTTGCCGTTCGAGCTGGCCTTGCTCTTCGTCGCCGGCGCCGACGTTCCCTCACTCGTCGTCTACACCCTGTTCGGCGTGCTGCTCACTCCGCCCTTCATGGCGGCGTTCAGCGTCCCGAGGGTGCGCCAGTCCAACCGCCAGGTGAGCGATGGCTACGGCATGGCGCCATTCACGGCGACGCGGCCGCTCGCAAGCGCCGCGCTCATTGCCGCCAAGCTCAGGATGTCCGTGTGGAGCACGCTGGCCACGTGGCTGTTGGTGGTCATCGCGATCCCCATCGGACTCACTCTGTCGGGCACCTGGCCGGTGGTGATCGAACGATCGCGTCAGCTGAGCGATGCGATTGGGACGCCCCGCGCGGTCGTCCTCGGGCTCCTCGTGGTGTCGGGCCTGATCGCGTCGACGTGGAAGCAGCTCGTGCAGAGTCTGTACGTCGGCTTGAGCGGCCGCGAATGGCTGATCAGGTCCAGCACGTGCCTCACGCTAGCGGTCCTCATCTTCATTGAGCCGATCGTCCAATGGATCCGAGCGAGCAGCTACGTGCGGGTCGCGCTGTGGAACGCGTTGCCGTGGATGCTTGCGGTCCTGGTCGTGGTCAAGATCTCGGCCGCTGCCTGGGTCGCCACGCGCCTCTATCGCAGCCGGCTGCTCAGCGACCGCGCGCTCGTGACCGGCGCGGCCGGTTGGCTGGTCGCCGTGCTGGCTCTCTACGGGGTGCTCGTGTGGCTGGTCGCCGGGCCGCTTATCCCGCGCTACTTTCTCGCGCTGCTCGCGATCCTGGCCATCCCCCTGGCTCGACTGTCCGCGGCACCGCTGGCGCTCGCGTGGAACCGGCACCGGTGACCGCGATGGCCGTTCAGGACGACCATGCATAACAGCAAGGGTGTCATCGGCGCAGTGCTGGTGCTCATCGGCCTGCCTCCGGTGCTGGCCCTGGTAGAGGCAGTGTCTTTCTACGTCCGGAATCGGAGCAACGGCTCCATCGTCTCCTCGGGCCAGGAGCGGGAGTACCTGCTGTATGTCCCCGAGAGCTACGACCGCACCAAGCCGACGCCGCTCGTCATCAGCATGCACGGCGGGGCGCTATGGCCAGCCGCTC
>Ga0209521_10003426_pt1 | contig 12806 bp, 10 predicted proteins | sample Rifsed19ft4_FD_184016 | JGI IMG/M metagenome (GOLD analysis project Ga0209521, IMG submission 184016) | Soil microbial communities from Rifle, Colorado, USA - sediment 19ft 4 (version 2) | ecosystem: Environmental > Terrestrial > Deep subsurface > Rock core/Sediment | place: Rifle, Colorado... | reverse complement strand
TCGCCGACGCCCCGCTCGCGCGCGAGCGCCGCGGCATCTCCCGCGTGCCGCGCGTTCGGGCTCCATACCCCGCGGACCTCGGCGTCCCGCACCGACAGGAAGGACTGGATGTGAAACCGGGTGACGAACCCGCTCCCGATGAATCCGATGCCGAGAGGCTTCCTCGCCTTTGTCATGGTCGCCAGAGTTTCGGACTTCGGAGTCGGCAAGTCAACTCTCTCTGTGAAGGCGGTTTACTGGACGCTTGACGAGTTACTTACCGGTCGGTAAAATACTTGGGATGAAACGCACGGGGGCCCAGATCGTCTGGGATACGCTCGAGCAGGAATCCGTCCGCTACGTTTTCGGCTATCCGGGGGGCGCCATCCTGCCCGTTTACGACGCGCTTCTGGACTCGCGGATCCACCACGTGCTCGTGCGTCACGAGCAGGGCGCTTCGCACATGGCGGACGGTTACGCCCGCGCCTCGGGTGAGGTCGGCGTCGCGCTGGCGACGTCGGGTCCGGGGGCCACGAACCTTGTCACCGGGATCGCGACCGCGATGATGGACTCCTCGCCCCTGGTCTGCATCACCGGGCAGGTCTCGAGCCGGGTCCTCGGGACGGACGCGTTTCAGGAAACGGACATCACCGGGGTCACTCTCCCCATCACCAAGCACAACTTTCTCGTCACCCGCACCGAACAGATCGCGCCCACGATCCGTAGAGCGTTCGCGATCGCGAGAAGCGGGCGGCCGGGGCCGGTTCTGGTGGATATCACCAAGGACGCGCAACAGGGAGCGACGGACTACGAGCGCGATGAGACCCCGATCGAGATTCGCGCGCGCGGGCCCCGGCGGAGCTATGGCGCGGACGACATCGAGCGCGCGATTTCGCTCATCGCCGCCGCCCGAAAGCCGTTGGTTCTCGCCGGCCGCGGGGTCATGCTCTCGGGCGCGACGGGCCTCCTTCGCGAGCTCGTCGACAAGACCGGCATCCCCGTCGCCATGACGCTCCTCGGGATCGGCGGCTTTCCCGCAACCCATCCTCTGAACCTCGGGATGATGGGAATGCACGGGGAAGCCTGGGTGAACCGGGCTATCCAGGAGGCCGACCTCCTCATCGCCGTGGGGATGCGGTTCGACGATCGGGTGGTGGGCGATCCCTCCAAGTACGCGCTCGGCGCGAAGAAGATCCATCTCGAGATCGACCCCTCCGAGATCAACAAGATCATCCGCGTCGACGTGGCCCTGGTCGGCGATCTCGGAGCTAGCCTCCGAGAGCTGCTGCCGCGGGTCTCGAGCCAGGATCTCGCTTCCTGGCATGGCTTCATCGACGAGCTGAAAGGGGATACCGCGGTCCGGGACATCCAGAGCCTTCCCGAAAGCGGCCACCTCTACGCCGCTCACGTGGTGAGCGACCTGTGGAATCTCACCGAGGGCAACGCCCTGGTCGTGACCGACGTGGGCCAGCACCAGATGTGGGAGGCGCAGTACTACAAACACGACCAACCGCGAAAGCTCATCACCTCGGGCGGGCTCGGCACCATGGGGTTCGCGCTCCCCGCGGCCATCGGGGCCAAGTTCGCGCGCCCGAACGAGGAGGTCTGGGTGATCGTGGGCGACGGCGGGTTCCAGATGACCGCGGCGGAGCTTTCGACCGCGGCACAGGAAAACGTCAAGCTCCACGTGGCGGTCATCAACAACGGCTACCTCGGCATGGTCCGCCAGTGGCAGGAGTTCTTCTACGACAAGCGGTACGCGGCGACCCCGATGAAGAACCCCGACTTCGTGAAGCTCGCCGAGGCTCATGGGCTCCTGGGTCTCCGGGTGGAGAAACGCTCGGAGATCGCCGAGGTGGTTTCCCGAGCGCGGAGCGCGAGCGAGACCGTGGTCATCGACTTTCGCGTCGAGAGAGAGGACACGGTCTACCCGATGGTCGCGCCGGGACAGAGCATCGGCGACATGATCCGCCGTCCCCTTCCGGCGTTCGCCGGCCAGGAAACGGAATGGTAGGCGAGTGGCCCCAGTGACGATGACCGACGAAGCCAAACGCCCGCGCACCTTCGTGGTCCTGGTGGAGGACGTGCCCGGGGTGCTGGACCGCGTGGCTTCGCTCTTCCGGAGGCGGGCCTACAACATCGAGTCCTTGAGCGTGGGCCATACCGACCGGGAGGGGGTTTCGCATATCACTGTGGTCATGAACGCCGACGATCGCACCGCCTCTCTGGTGGAGGCGAACCTCTACAAGGTCGCGAGCGTTCTCGAGGTGAAGGACGTCTCGAACCTGCCTTCGGTGGTCCGCGACCTCGCGCTCATCAAGGTGCGGGCCGACCACAAGAACCGCTCGGAGATCCTGCAGGTCGCCGAGGTTTTTCGCGCCCGGGTGGTGGACGTGAGCCCGGAGGCGCTCATCTTCGAGATTACCGGGAGCGAGGATAAAATCAACGGTCTTATCGACGTGCTCCGGCCGTTCGGGATTCTGGAACTCGCCCGAACGGGAGTCGTCGCCATGGCCCGAGCCACGGAATCCGTTACGGTCTAAAGCGAGCGGAGCGAGCCCGGCCGGCCGCCGTCCGCAGCGAGCGTAGCGAGCGAAGGACAGCCGCCCGAGCGAGGAGCGAGGGCGGCACTAATTGAAAGTGAAGTAAGGAGTATCAATGGCAACCATCTACTACGACAGCGACGCAGACCTCGAGATCATCCGCAAGAAGAAAGTCGGCGTCGTCGGCTACGGCTCCCAGGGACACGCCCATGCGTTGAATCTGAAGGACAGCGGCGTCAATGTCCGGGTGGGCCTTCACCCGGCGAGCCGCAGCCGGAGGCGGGCGGAATCGGACGGTCTCACCGTTGGCTCCGTCTCCGACGTCGCGAACTGGGCAGACGTCATCATGGTTCTGGCGCCGGACACGCAGCAGCCAAAGATCTACGAGAAGGAGATCGCGCCCGGCCTGGCTCCAGGCAAGACCCTGATGTTCGCCCACGGGTTCTCCATCCACTACAAGACGGTGAGCCCGCCCGCGAACGTGGACGTCTCCATGATCGCTCCGAAGGCGCCTGGGCATCGGGTGCGGGAAACGTACGTCGAGGGGGGAGGAACTCCGGCCCTCCTTGCGATCCACCAGGACGCTTCGGGCAAGGCGAAAGCGCAGGCGCTCTCCTACGCGAAGGGCATCGGCGTCACCCGGGCGGGAGTGCTTCAGACGACCTTCGCCGAAGAAACGGAGACCGATCTCTTTGGCGAGCAGACGGTGCTCTGTGGAGGTGTGAGCGAGCTCATCAAGGCCGGGTTCGATACGCTGGTCGAGGCCGGATATCAGCCGGAGATGGCCTACTTCGAGTGTCTTCACGAGCTGAAGCTCATCGTGGATTTGATGTATCGCGGCGGCCTCAACTACATGCGGTACTCGGTGAGCGACACCGCGGAGCACGGGGACTACACCGGGGGTCCCCGCGTGGTAACCGCCGAGACCCGCAAGGAGATGAAGAAGATCCTCGACGAGATCCAGAACGGGACGTACGCCCGGAACTGGATCCAGGAGAACGAAAAGGGCCGCCCCTGGTTCGAAGCAAAGCGAGCCAAGGAGCAGGAGCACCTCATCGAGCGGGTCGGCGCCGAGCTCCGCGCGATGATGCCGTTTCTCAACCCGGTGACGGTGAAGCCCGGAGAGGGCCCGATCGCGGCGAAGCCTTCCGCCAAGAACAAGAAAGACGAGAAGACGACGGTCGGCGCCTGATTCTCAATCGCCGCGCTCAGTCGGGAACGTAGAGACCCGAAGACCGAGTACTGGGAGCAGACCAAGGCCCTCAAGGACACCGACCTCTCCCGCGTCCGGGGAGTGTCGCGCGTTTCCTGGGCGGCGGGCCTGTACAAGGGCAATCCGATGGTCCGGACGTACCTACAAATCTCTCGGGGGCGGCTGGGGCTCCTGTTGATGGAGAGGCGCGCCCGGACTCCGACAATACCCTGGCCCGATTTGAACTTTCTATCCATGCGCAGGATGGGCAACTTTTGGATTGCATGTGCCGCGGCTTTGAGCTAACCTGCAACCTGCAACCAATCGATTGCGCACGAGGAACGAACAGAGGAGGCCATATGAGCACCATCGCCACCGATCGCATCGAGAAGAAGATCCAGCTTCGCCACCCCCGGTCCAAGGTGTGGCGAGCCCTCACCGACGCGCAGGAGTTCGGCAATTGGTTCGGGGCTGTTTTCACGGAGCCGTTCAAGCCAGGGGTCTCAGTGCGGGGAAAGGTCACTCACAAGGGTTACGAGCACATGACTATGGACGTCACCATCGAACGCATGGAGCCCGAGCGGCTGTTCTCTTGGCGCTGGCACCCGGGAGCTGCCGAACCCGGGGAGACCTTCTCGGACGAACCCTCGACTCTGGTGATATTCGAGCTCCAGGAGGTCCCGGGCGGCACGCTCCTGACCGTGGTGGAATCCGGCTTCGACCAGATCCCGCTCGCGCGCCGTGCGAAGGCCTTTCGTGAGAACGATGAGGGTTGGGCGATGCAGATGAAGGCGATCGAGGAGCACCTCGGGAAGTCTTCCTAGCATGGCGGCGAAAAGCGGCGCGTTCATGGGCTCCGCGCCCATCTTCGCGGCGCTCGGGGACGAGACACGGTTGCGGCTCGTGGCCCGCCTTTGCTCCGGCGGGCCGCAGTCCATCGCCCGCCTCACGGCCGGATCGGAGGTCACGCGGCAGGCCGTCACCAAGCATCTGCTCGTGCTCGCCGACGCGGGCCTGGTCCGAGGCGTGCGGCAGGGCCGGGAAAGCCGTTGGGCGCTGAAGCCCGAGCAGCTCGAGGTGGCTCGCCGCTATCTGGAACTGATTTCGGAACGGTGGACAGAACGCCTCGAGGCGCTCGAACGGCACCTCGAGTCCATGCCTGAGACCAAGGCGCGAACAAGAAAGCGAAGGAGGAAACCAGCATGAAGGACACGCCGCAGGCCATCCGCCGGGAGATTGTGAACGTGGGCGAGAAGTCTTCGAAGGGCATCTCGACGCCGCGACCCCCCAAAAAAGTTGAATCGACCTGTCGATCCTGCCCCGCCTCATTCGACGAAACGGTAGGGCGCGGAGGCGGGCATCTGGTAGCCGGGAGAGGGCAGGTGCGCAAGAGCGCGGACCGCCTCGCCGAGCACCTCGGAGCGATGGCATGAGCATCATCACCGATCTACAGTTTGCGTTGCGGTCTTTGGCCAGGGTCAAAGGACTGGCCATCACGGTGGTCCTCACCCTGGCGCTTGGGATCGGCGCCAATGCGGCGATCTTCAGCGTCGTCCGGGGCGTTCTCCTGCGACCGCTCATCAATCGCGATGAAGATCGCCTGATCTATATTCGCCAGAGCGCGCGTGGCATCGGTGTCGAGAATGCCGACTTTTCCGTCCCGGAAATCCGGGACCTTCAGGCGGGCGTCGAGACGTTGACCGCCTTCGGCGATTTCTCCACCATCGACTTCACCATGGTCGGTCTCGGCGAGCCTCGCGAGGTTCGGGCGGGGGTCGTGGGCGGGTCGTACTTCGACGTCATGGGGCTCCGTCCAGTGCAGGGGCGGCTCCTCGGCGCGATCGACGACGGGCCTCAGGCGGGGGGCGCCGCGGTGCTGACCCATCGCTTCTGGACCACGACGCTTCAGAGCGACCCGACGGTGATCGGGAAAACGGTGACACTCGGCGACCGCTCGGCGACCATCGTCGGTGTCCTCGAGCCGTCCATCCCCTATCCCGCCGAGACCGAAATCATCGCGAACGTCGTGACCAGCCCTCACCATCTGTCCGCGACGATGGTAGACGGCCGCGTGCATCGGATGACCGAGCTCTTCGGCCGGCTCGCCCCCGGCGTCGATCTCGAATCGGCCCGCGCCGAGCTGCGCACCGTCCACGGGGCGATGGTGAAGGAACATCCGGAGGCGTATCCGGAGGAGGCGGAGTTTCGAATCGATGCGGTGCGGCTGCGCGATCAGATCACCTCGCCGGCGAGAACCGTGCTGCTGGTGCTGCTTGCGGCGTCGGCGCTGGTCTTCGTCATCGCATGCTCGAACGTGGCGAACCTGATCCTGGCGCGCTCGGTGCGGCGCGAAGGTGAGCTGGCCGTCCGGGCGGCGCTCGGTGCGAGCGCCGGCGCGCTCCGGCGAACGCTTCTCGCCGAAAGCCTTCTTCTCTGCGGGACGGGCGCGATCCTCGGCGTGGTCATCGCGCGGCCGATGGTGGCCGTTCTTTCTCAGTATGCCGCGCGCTTCTCGGTGCGCGCGCTGGACGTGACCGTCGATGCGAGCCTCCTGTGGGTGGGCGTGAGCCTGGCCCTGGCCGCGGCAGCCCTCCTTGCGTTCGTTCCGCGGCTGCCTTCCGCGGAGGCGTCGACCGGGCCCAGCCTTTCGAACGGCAGCGTGCGAATCACGTCAGGCACGAACCGACGCCTGCGCCTGTTCGCCGTCACACAGATCGCGGCGTCGTTCGTGCTCCTGGCCGGCGCCGGGATGCTTTTGGCGACGCTATTTGCCCTGCAGGCGGCGGCGACCGGCTTCGACATGGGGAACGTCCTCGCGGTGAATGTGCCCGTGATCTCCTATGAGCGCGATCCGAAAGAGCTCGCCGTGTTCTACCGGGAGGCGATGCGGCGGATCGCCGAGCTGCCCGGTGTGGAGCGCGTGGCCGTGGGGACAGCGGTGCCGTGGCGCGACGCCGGCATCTTCGGTCCGGGCTTTCAGTTCTCGGTTGAGGGCTACGCCAAAGCGGACGGTGAAGAGGATCCACGCGCGCGGTTCCGCACCGTGTCCCCCGGATTTTTCGCGGCGCTCGGCGTTCCGATCATCGCCGGCCGCGATTTCACCGACGCTGACCGCCACGACACCGAGCCGGTCGTCATCGTGAGCCAGAGCGTGGCGCAGCGGATGTTCCCGACCCAGGAGGCGCTGAACCGCCGTTTCATGTGGACCGATCCCGTCATGGAGTTCATCGACGTGAGCACCGGGCCCCGCCGGATCATCGGCGTCGCCGCCGACGTGGATGATGAGAACATAGTGCCTGGACCGGCGATGACCATCTATCACCCCGTCGAGCAGGAGATTGGCGGCGGCCGCCTCTTCGTGCACGCCAGAACCGATCCGTACGCGCTCGTGCCGCCGATCACGGCGATCATCCGCGAGCTCGCCCCCGACCAACCCGTGGAGCGGGCGGCGACGCTCGAGGACGTGCGCGCGGAAGTGCTCGCTCCGGATCGGCTGAACGCCCTCGTGTTCGGCGGATTCGCGGCGGTGGCCCTCATGATCGCCGTCGTCGGCGTCGCCGGCGTTCTCGCGTTCTCGGTGAGCGCGCGGACGCGGGAGTTCGGCATCCGGCTCGCCATCGGCTCGGAGCCGCGGCACCTGTTGCGGGGCGTTCTCGGAGAGGGCACGGTCATCGCCGGGGCGGGGATCGCGGCCGGAGCGGCGGGAGGACTCTTGCTCGCGGGAGTCGCCTCCGGCTACATCCCGGGCTTTCGCATTCCAGGGGCACTTCCGATCGCGGGCGCCGCGATGATCCTGATCGCCTCCGCCGTCCTGGCGTCGCTGGTGCCGGCCGCGCGCGCCTCGAAGGTCGACGTCATCCAGGCGCTGCGGTCGGAGTGACCGGGCCGCTCACGGGACGTCGACGCACGCCTTTCCCTCTATGCTCACGAGCCGATCGCGCTCCCCCTCGAAGGCGGCCTCGGGCCAGGTGTGAGCGCAGTCGCTCAGCGTCTCTCCATACTTCTCGAAGCGCTCGGTGCGCCAAATCTCGCTGAAGAAAGCGTATTCCTTCGCGAGCCGGTGCGCGCCGAGATGGCCGTTCGGAAGCGTGCAGCGGTCGACCTTCTGTCGGTACGTGACCTTCCTCTGCGCACCCTTGGTCCAGTACGCTCTGGCTCCGGGACACCCGGGCACGGGACAGGGCATCCAGAGCCAGTCGTTGTCCTGACGGACGTCTTCTTCTCCGACTTTCTCTCTCTGGCTGCATCGCTTGGAGGGGCAGTAGCCATACATCCCGGCTTCTTCGAGGATGTTGGTACGGGTGTCCCATTTGACCCGGAAGTGGTCGTTCGGGTAGGTGAGCGGGCACGTGGGGCTGCACGCCCTCTCCTCTGCGGGAGTCTGGGCGCCTGGTCTGGGCCATCCCTTCAAACCGGCAAGGGCCCAGTCTCTCGAGGGGGCCCAGTTCTTGGCTCCGGCCCAGGTGTTTCCGTCGAAGGCGCCGTCCCCCTTTTCGAGATGCCTCAACGTCTCGAGGGTCGGGCCGGGGCCCTTATACGCCCAGACGAGGGACCTGATCAGATCCTCCGTGTCGGAATTGTTTCCCCAGCAGAGGCGGGCCATCGCGCCGAAGATCACGTAGTTGACCGAGCCCGCGTAGAAACACCTCCCGTCGACGGTTACGGTGGAGTCACACGGTTTCTTGGGGACACAGCAGGGAGGCGTGTACCGGGCAAGCCAACCGCGGTTCCTGAGCTCGTCGACGTCCCACGCGTTCGTCCCCGTGGGAAGGACGAGGCTGCTGCAGAGGTTGACCTTTTCGCTCGTATCCAGCCTCTCGAACGCGGTCTCGAGTCCGAAGAGAGTGGTGGCGAGAGCTCCCGTGACGTCGGGGCCGCAGATCGCGCCTGCCCCCTTCGTAGCCGGGGCTGGCGGAGGAGATGCCTGAGGGTTGGCGGGCGGATCCGGTCGGAACAGGAAGCCGGCTGGACCGCTAACCGCCGCGACGGCGCCGTCGAGAACGCCCTTGACGACGACGGCGTAGGTCGCCCCCGGACGCAGGGGAGGGGCTTCCCGAGGGTAGGTCCATTCGGTTGAGGGGATGTCCTTACCAACCCAGTGGGGGAAGCCGAGGGTCGCCTCCTGAAGCGGGCTCCCTGGCACTCCCTCGACGAGCTTCACGGCGTAGGTCATGTGGGCGGGCGCATGTTCCACCGTCCATGTGAACTTCGGTCTCGGCTCGCCCACCGTGGCTCCGTTCGTTGGCTCGCTGATTCGGATGGTGGTTTCCGGGACCTTGACCGTCGCGACCACGTTGAACGAGCCGGTCTGGATCCCGGTGATGGTCCTCTCGAAGGAGCAGCTTCCCCCGGGTCCAACGTCGGCAGGCCTGATGGTGATGCGCTGTTCGTCCCCGCCCGCCATCGACACCACGCCGCTCGTCTTCAGGTCCAGCGGGATCTCCTCGGTCAGTCCCGTGAGCCCGTCCACGGCGGCGCTCAGAGTCGTCGTCTGCCCCCGGGTGAGCTCGGTCGTCGGTGCGTAGAGCCGGACGCCGAGGCTGCGGTACGCTCCCTCGATTTCCACATCCCGCTCCTTCAGGTGGAGGACGGTCTTGCCCGTGACGCCCTGCGGGCTCTCGAACACGAGCTGGCGGGGACTTTCGGCGAGGAGCTTCACCTCCTTGCCGTCCACCGTGATCGCCGTCGTCCCGAGATCGCCGTCGAAGGGTCCCGTGCTCGTCGCCGTGCGGCCGGTCTGTCCCACCGTGGGAAGGCGGAAATCGCCCGGCGACGCGGGGGCCTTCACCTTTGGGGGGACTTCCCGCAAGTTCAGGACGACGCCGGTGACATCCTCCTGAATGGCCGGAAGCGACGCGAACTCGTGCAACGGGGTGGGCTGAACGGGAAGGCTCGTCCGCGCGAGCTCTTTCCCCTTGCGGTCCAAGAGGCGGACGATCACCGAGGTGCCCGCAGGAATGCTCCACTTGGCCAATCCCTCGTTCACGGAGCTCTTTTGGCCTTCCACGTCCACGACGAGGCCGTCCAGGCGATCCTGGCTCTTGCGCCGTTTCTTCTCGGAGTCGCCCTCCGGCTCGGCGACGACGACGCCGGAAAGGGTGTCGCCGGCACGGACGTCGTCGGGGAAATGGACCGTGACGCTGCCGTCCGGCGTCTCGAAAACGGCCTTCTGAAGGCCGGGTTCGCGCTCCGTGTTCCCGCTGGTGCCCGCCGTTAGGAGCCCGGGGAGGATGGCAACGAGTACCGATGTGCGGAATGCTGTCATGGACGCCTCCCTGTGAGGATGCTTCGATCCGCGAGTCGAGAATTCGATTGTGGGTCTTTAAGAGAATGTTACACCATTGGAGTGGAGAGTGCGATCGCCAGAGGAAGCGCACGGCGCGCCTCCCGCGTTGACTCGACGTTCCGTTCACTCGACTCGATCTAGAATTCCTCGACTGGATTCCGCGAGAACCAAGGAGCTCCACCATGAGTTTCGACAGAGACCGGCTGAGCCGGCGGCAATTCGTGAAGATCGGCGCCGCGGGGGCCGCGGCGCTGGCGCTTCGGGACGTTTCAGGTTTCGCGGAAGCGCGGGCGAAGCTTCAGATGACGCACCGCGAGCGCATCGAGAAGGCCCTCGCTCTCGAAGAGACGGACCGCCTTCCCTTCGGGTTCTGGTGGCACTTCCCGAACCAGGACCGGTCGCCCCGGCGCCTCGCCCAGCTTTCCCTCGAGCTCCAGCAGAAACTCGACACGGACTTCATCAAGTTCTCGCCCTACGGGCTCTACTCCGTCGTCGACTGGGGCGTGGTGCTGGACGTCCGGGGAGGCAGGGAGACCCCCGTCGAGGGAGAGTACCCGATCCACGGGCCCGAGGATTGGCGAGCTCTCCGGCGGGTCCGCCCCGATGAGGGCGAGTACCTGATCGTTCTCGAGGCCCAGCGGATCGCGCTCTCCGAGCGCGCGGTGGACGTCCCCCTGGTGCAGACGGTTTTCAGCCCGCTCACTTCATGCCTCAAGATGGCCGGCCGGGAAACCTTGCTCGAGCACATCCGGGAGAGGCCGGACGCGGTCCACGCCGGGCTCGAAGTCATCACCGAGACGACGCGAGGCTTCGCCCTCAAGGCGGTGAAGCGAGGTGCGGACGGACTGTTCTTCGCCACCCAGACGGCGAACGAGGGTTACCTCACCGGCAAGGAGTACGACGAGTTCGTCAAGCCCTACGACCTGGCCCTCCTTGCCGCGGTGCGAGACTCGAGCTGGTTCAACATCCTTCACCTTCACGGCCAGAGCGTGATGTTCGATCACGTTCTCGACTACCCCGTTCAGGCACTCAACTACCATGACCGTGAGGCGGGCCCCTCTCTCTCGGCGATGCGGACCAGGACGAACAAGTGCCTCATCGGAGGCATCGCGGAGAACACGACTCTCGTCGAAGGCGCGCCCGGGGCCGTCGATGCCGAGGTGAGGGAGGCCTGGGAGCAGGTGAACCGGCGGGGCCTGATCCTCGGGCCGGGCTGTGTCGCGAATCCGGACGCGCCCGACGGAAACGTTCGGCAGCTCCGGCGGAGCGTGGAGTCCACCGCGATGCTTTGAATCGGGTGTTTTTGACGTCCGTCGAAAATATTCGCGAGTAATTTTGACTATAGAAGAAAATACTCGTAAACTCGGTCTGTGACCGTCGATCGCTATCTCCGGCCTCAGGTCGAAAGGGACCTCCGCCGCAAGATGGTCTTCGTCGGCGGACCCCGGCAGGTGGGGAAGACCACCCTCGCCCTCTCGCTCGTGAAGAGCGGCGAAGGTTACTTGAGCTGGGACGTTCCGGAGCATCGCGAGCGCATCCTGAAGCGCGAGCTTCCGCGCGCGGAGACGTGGGTCTTCGACGAGCTCCACAAGTATCGCCTCTGGAGGGGCTACCTCAAGGGTCTCTACGATCGCCCAGGGCGGCACCCCGCGATTCTCGTGACCGGCAGCGCGCGGCTGGACCTCTACCGCCACGGGGGCGACTCTCTTCAGGGCCGCTATCACTACCTTCGCCTCCATCCGTTCTCGGTGTCGGAGCTGGACTTGCGGACCTCGAAAGACTTCGCCGATCTGCTCGATCTGGGCGGTTTTCCCGAGCCGTTTCTCTCGGGGTCGCGAACGGAAGCAAGGCGATGGTCACGGGAGTATCGAACTCGGCTCATTCGAGAGGACGTCGTGTCGCTCGAGCGCGTGCAGGACCTCGGCCGTCTCGAGCTCCTGATGCTGAGGCTTCCCGAGCTCGTGGGGAGCCCGCTCTCGATCAATGGCCTGCGGGAGGATCTGGAAGTGAGCCACAAGACGCTCTCCCGGTGGCTGGACATCTATGAACGCCTGTACGCGATCTTCCGCCTTCCTCCGTTTGGAGCACCGAGGTTGCGGGCGGTGAAGAAGGAGCGCAAGCACTATCACGCCGACTGGACGGTCGTCACCGATCCCGCGGCTCGGTTCGAGAATCTCGTGGCCGCGCATCTCCTCAAGTGGGTCCACTTCGAGCAGGACACCGCGGGAAGAGATCTGGAGCTTCTCTACTTCCGCGACGTTGATGGACGCGAGGTGGACTTCGTGGTGACGGAGAGACGGCGTCCCGTGCGGCTCATCGAATGCAAGTGGGCCGATGCCGACGTCTCCCGGGGGTTGATCTATCTCAAGGCGCGATTCCCGGGCTCCGAAGCGGTCCAGATCCACGCAAGGGGCAAGAAGGACTATGAAACCGACCGCGGCATTCGAGTCCTCCCCGCCATCGACTTTCTCCGGACTCTGGTGTGAAGGGCTAAATCTTAGGAAATTAGATCCGATTCGCTACTCCGGAACGGGCAGAATTTGGCCCAACGGAGCGCGTCAAAACACGGAGGATTTTCAAGGGTAGGCGGAAGAGGGAGCGTCGGTGGGCGTGAGCCAAAAACCGGAAAATCTGACGGATGACTCTAGGCTCGGTCGAGTAGGTTTCATAGTACCCCTTTCCTACGTTCCAAGTGCGGTCAAACCCGGTTGTCGGCTCGGGTTGCTCCGGAGTGCCTCCCCCGGTAATATCTAGGGTTTCACGGAGATTCGACAAACCCTTGGCAGCTGCGGCTTTCTACGATCTC
>Ga0209521_10003425_pt1 | contig 12814 bp, 18 predicted proteins | sample Rifsed19ft4_FD_184016 | JGI IMG/M metagenome (GOLD analysis project Ga0209521, IMG submission 184016) | Soil microbial communities from Rifle, Colorado, USA - sediment 19ft 4 (version 2) | ecosystem: Environmental > Terrestrial > Deep subsurface > Rock core/Sediment | place: Rifle, Colorado... | reverse complement strand
ACAGCCACAGCGGCAGATGCCCGGCATAATGCTCGATGAGGATGCCGGTGAAACGCTCCAGCGACCCGAACATGGCGCGGTGGATCATCACCGGCACGGTCTTCTCGCCGTCGGGCCCGATATAAAAGGCGCCGAGTCGCCCCGGCAAATTGAGGTCGACCTGGATCGTGCCGCATTGCCAGTCGCGCCCGATGGCATCGCGCAACACATATTCGAGCTTGGGCCCATAGAAGGCGCCCTCCCCCGGGTTCAGCTCATAGGAGAGGCCCGCGGCCTCGACCGCGCGCTTGAGCGCGGCCTCAGCCTTGTCCCACACCGCGTCGGCGCCGACCCGCTTGGCGGGGCGGTCGGAGAATTTGATGCGCACATCGGTAAAGCCGAAGTCGCGATAGATCGAGAGCATCTGCTCATTGAGCCGCACGCATTCCTCGGTGATCTGGTCCTCGGTGCAGAAGATATGCGCGTCGTCTTGCGTGAAATGGCGCACGCGCAGCAGTCCATGCAGCGCGCCCGACGGCTCGTAGCGATGCACCTTGCCGAACTCGGCGATGCGCAACGGCAAGTCGCGATAGCTCTTCAAGCCGTGCTTGAAGATCTGCACATGGCCCGGACAGTTCATCGGCTTGCAGGCATAGATGCGCTCGTCGGGCGTCTCGGTGACGTACATAAGGTCGCCGAATTTCTCCCAGTGGCCGGACTGCTCCCACAGCTTGCGCTCCATCATGTCGGGCGAGCTCACCTCGACATAACCCCATTCGTTCTGGCGGCGGCGCATATAGGCGATCAGCGCCGTGAACAGCGCCCAGCCCTTGGGATGCCAGAACACGGCGCCCGGCGCTTCTTCCTGGAAATGGAACAGATCCATCTCGCGGCCTAGGCGCCGGTGGTCGCGCTTCTCCGCCTCTTCAAGCTGCGTGAGATAGGCTTTGAGGTCCTCCTCGCTGGCGAAGGCCGTGCCGTAGATGCGTTGGAGCATGGGCTTGGTGGAATCCCCGCGCCAATAGGCGCCGGCGATCTTGAGCAGCTTGAAGCCCTTGCCGACTCTTCCCGTCGAATTCATATGCGGCCCGCGGCAGAGATCGAGCCACTCGCGTTGCGAATAGATCTTGATCTCCTCGCCTTGGGGAATCGCGTCGATCAGCTCGAGCTTGAAGGTCTCGCCTTTGTCGGCGAACAGCTTCTTCGCCGCCTTCCGCTCCATCACCTCGCAAGTGAAGGGAGAGTCTCGAGCGATGATCTCGCGCATCCTGGCTTCGATCTTGGGGAGATCGTCCGGCGTGAAGGGCTCGTCGCGCGCGAAATCGTAATAAAAGCCGTTCTCGATGACCGGCCCGATCGTGACCTGAGTTCCGGGATAAAGCTCTTGCACCGCCTCGGCCATCACATGAGCGGCGTCGTGGCGGATCAGCTCGAGGGTCTCAGGGTCTGTGCGCGCGAGGAATTTGATCGCGGCGTCGGCGGTGATGGGAGACGCGAGGTCGGCAAGCTTGCCGTCGAGGCTCATCGCCACCGTGCGCTTGGCAAGCGACGGCGAGATCGACTTCGCCACATCGAGGCCGGTGGTGCCGGCGGGCACCTCGCGCTTGGCGCCATCGGGAAATGTCAGGGAGATTTGCGACACGACGTTTGCTCCTCTCACTCCTGCGTACCAGCGCAGGTAAGAGATCGTTGGGCTCGGGGGGCGTTTTATCCGGATTTGTTTTCGAGGTCCAGACCTTGCCAATTCCGTTCTGTAAACTGGTAATGGACGTTTGTCATGTATTACATTACTATGTGGTATGATCGCTTCGTTTCGGAGCCGAGCGTTGAAGCGCTACTGGGAAAGGAGCGAAGCGAAAAAGCTGCCACCCGCATCGGTTGATCGCATCGCGATGATCCTGGACAGATTGAACGCGGCAGTTGCGCCAGGCGATCTCGACCTCCCAGGACTTGGGTTTCATGCGTTGAAAGGCGATCGCAAGGGCGAATTCGCCGTTCTCGTTACACGCAACTGGCGCATTACCTTTGGCTGGGAGGAGGATGATGCCACTGATGTTGACTTGGAGGACTACCATTGAGGATTTGACACATGGCGAAGCCTAAGACCCCTCCCAAGCGCGACCCGAACCGCTGCCCAACCCATCCGGGAGCAGTCTTGCGCGAGATCGTCCTGCCGGAGTTGCGGGTGAGCAAGACCGAGCTTGCCAAGGCGCTCAAGATGTCGCGCCAGCAACTCCACGCCATACTGCGCGAAAAACAGCCGGTGACGCCGGAGACGGCCATCAAGCTTGCGGCAGCCTTTGGCGGAGGTGCGCAAGCTTGGCTCAATATGCAGGCTGCCTATGATTTGTGGCACGCCGAACGCCAAGTCGACGTGTCAGACATTCCGCCGATGCGGGCCGCTTAGGCCGGCGTCTTCTCCCCTATACGCCAGCGGCCGTAGCGCCAGGGCGCGAAGGGATGGCGCTCGTCTCGCAAATCTGGCACCGGGTCGAAGCCATGGCTGCCCCAGGGATGGCAGCGGCAAAGCCTGGCAAGCGCGAGCCAGCCGCCCTTCCACGCCCCGTTCTTGTCGATGGCCTCGCGCGCATAGTCCGAGCAGGACGGCAGATGCCGGCAGTTCACGCCAAGCAGCGGCGAGATGGTGAGGCGATAGAGGGCAATCGGGGCCAGCAGCAACGCCCTGGCGATCCGCGCGCCGACCGGCACGCCGCCCTCCCCGCTCTCCCGGATCGTCTTAGACATGCTGTTCCGAGCGCGGAGCCTTGGCTTCGGCAGCCCTCTTGGCCTCGATCTGGGAGATGGCGTCCTCCACCGCGTCGAACACGAGAAGGGTCGAGGCATGGCGGGCCTTGTAGCCGCGCACCGGCTCAAGCACGGCGAGGTCGCGCCATTTGCCATGAGGCGGCGGTCCGTCCTCTTTCAGCATCCTCCGCATCGCGCTTCCCACCGCGCGCAACTCTACCGCGGTCGAGCCGATGATCTCGCGGCCCATCACCGAAGCCGCCGACTGGCCGAGGAGGCATGCCTTCACGCTTTGGCCATAGTCGGTCACCAAATCGCCCTCCATGGCGAGATCGACCGTGACGGTGCTGCCGCAGAGCTTCGAATGGGCCCTTGCCGTGGCTTGAGGCGCGGCAAGCCTTGCCGTCCGCGGCATGGCGGCGGCAAGTTCGAGGATGCTTTGGCTATAGATGTCGTCAGGCAGTGTCATGCGTTGTCTCGGTCAGGCCGGGCTCGCCTTGCAGGCGGAAATCACGCATTATATATGCAGCCGGGCTCAAGAATGAGAGGGCGGGGAGCCAAGGCCCGCAACCGGATTGTTGACGAGCAGGCTATACTATCCCAAGTGAAGGTCCGAACGGCCCCCGGCCGTTAGGCGTTAAACCAGACAAGGAAAGTTTCGTATCTCATGGACGCCACGGTTAAGAAACTGCGGACCAGACCACAAGCTGAGATCGGCCGCGGGCCCGGCATCCTGCGCCCGTCGCGGGAGGAGGCCGAGGAGGCCGTGCGCACCCTGATCGCCTTTGCCGGCGACGATCCCGACCGCGAGGGCTTGCGTGAGACCCCGCGCCGCGTCACGTCAGCCTATGACGAGTTCTTCGCGGGCTATCGCGAGGACCCGCTCGAGGTGCTGTCGCGCACCTTCGACGAGGTGGCTGGCTATGACGATATTGTCATGCTGCGCGACATCGAGCTCCACTCCCATTGCGAGCACCACATGATCCCCTTCGTCGGCAAGGCGCATGTCGCCTATTTCCCGACCGACCGGGTGGTCGGCATCTCCAAGCTTGCCCGCGTGGTGGAGGTGTTCGCGCGACGCTTGCAGACGCAAGAGACCATGACCGCTCAGATCGCCGAGACCATCGACAAGGCGCTGAAGCCGAAGGGCGTCGCGGTGATGATCGAGGCGGTGCATCAATGCATGTCGATCCGCGGCGTGAAGAAACCCAACGTCGCCACCATCACCACCCAGTTCACCGGCATCTTCAAAGAGGATCCGGCGCAGCAGGCGCGTTTCATGATGCTTGCGACCGAGCGCGGCCGCGGCTGACGGAAACGGCCGCGAAGGACACATCGCGGTGAGCAACGCTGCCCGCTTCCCTGCCCCTAAGAGCAAGCCCGAGAGCGAGGAAGGGACCGTCTTCGCGCCCCGATTCGACGCCGAAGGGCTCGTGCCCGTGGTCGCCACCTCCGTCAGGACCGGCGAGGTGCTGATGCTCGCCTACATGAATGAGGAGGCGCTTGCCCGCACCATCGAAACGGGGGAAGCGCATTATTGGTCGCGGTCGCGCGGCTGCCTCTGGCGCAAGGGCGAGGAAAGCGGGAACTCTCAGCGCGTCGTCGAGATGCGCACCGACTGCGACCAGGACGCGATCTGGCTGAAGGTCGAGACGGCGGGCGTCGAGGCCGCCTGCCACACCGGGCGCCGAACCTGCTTCTATCGGGTGATCCCGCTCGGTGCCGCCCCTGGCGGCGGCGTGTCGCTCAGCTTCGTCGACGCGGAGCGACAGTTCGACCCGGAAGCCGTCTACCGTCATGCTGGTGCCGCAAAGGGAACCTTAAAGAGTTCGGAGTAATATACTCCGCGGCTAGATCGTCGCATTCGGCCACGCCGGTTGAAATTCAAGCATGGTCGTGTGCGGACCCTCTCCAGCTTGGGCCTTGACCATGGTGAGTACCGAACGACCGACGATTGGCATTGCCCTTGGCGGCGGTGCGGCCCGCGGGTGGGCCCATATCGGCGTGCTGAAAAGCCTGATCGCCGCCGGGCTCGAGCCCGACATCGTTGCCGGCACCTCGATCGGGGCGGTGGCCGGCGCCTGCTACATCACCGGCCGGCTCGATGCGCTGGAAGACTTCGCCTGCGCCCTGACCCGCCGCCGCATTTTCGGCTTTCTCGACATCAATTTCGCAGGCTCGGGTCTCATCACCGGCCAGCGCTTGAACGCGCGGCTCGAGCACCATCTGCGCGACTTCACCATCGAGCAAATGGAGCGGAAGTTCGTGGCGGTCGCCACCGAGCTCGGCACCGGGCACGAGGTGTGGCTCAACAAGGGAAGTCTGGTGAATGCGCTGCAAGCGTCCTTCGCGCTGCCCGGCATCTTCCGGCCCGTGCAGATCAACGGCCGCTGGCTGATCGACGGCGCGCTGGTCAACCCGATCCCGGTCTCGGTGTGCCGCGCGCTCGGCGCCCGCATCGTCATCGCCGTCAATCTCAGTAACGACGTCTTCAGCAAAGGCGCCGTGATCCATGATCAGGAAGCCTTAGCCGAACCCTCGTTGGCCACCGACGGGGCTGAGCTTCTCGGCAGCAACGGCCGCGCCGCCGTTCATCTATTGCATCGGCAGATTTTCGGCCGAAGCAACGGCGCGCCCGGCATGTCGGCGGTGATGATGGACGCGATCCACATCACTCAGGACCGCATCGCGCGGTCGCGGCTCGCCGGCGACCCGCCCGACATCACCATCGGGCCGAAGCTGGGCGACTTCGGATTGTTCGATTTCCACCGCGCCTGCGAGGCGATTGAACTCGGCGAGCGAGCGGCCGAGAAGCAGATCGACGAGATCAAGGCTGCCGTTCGGGCGCTCGCCGCCTAGAGCATGATCCGGAAAAGTGGGAACCGGTTTTCCGATAAGATCATGCCCAAATAAATAGCGCGCTTAGCCCGTGGCGATGTATTCCCGCATCGCCGCGGCTTCCATCTCCGCTTCCGCGATCCGCATCCTCACCACGTCGCCGATCGAGACGAGCCCGATCAGCCGGCCCCTCTCGACCACGGGCATGTGGCGGAACCGGTGCGCCGTCATCTCGGCCATCAACCGGTCGATGGTGTCGGATTCCCGGCAGGTCACCACGGCCTTGGTCATGCAGGTTTCGACCGGCTCCTTGAGCACCTTCGACCCGGCCCTCGATATCTCGCGCACGACGTCGCGCTCAGACACGATACCAATGACCTTGCCGTCTGGGCCGGTAATGACAATGCAGCCGATGCCGTGCATGCCGAGCAGCTTGGTGATTTCAAGCAGCGGCGTGTCGGGCGCGGTGGTGAAGACCTCCCTGCCCTTCTGCTTCAGAATTGCAGCGACGTTCATACGCGTCTCCTCCAGCCCGGGAACTGCGGTCCCGTTGACTGCGACATTCTGTCCCGGACCGGAATAACGCGCAAGAGACCTGGACTGCCGCGTGGCAAATCCGGCCTCTATGGCCGGCGGGGCTCGTCCTCGGCGGGCTTGCCCTCGTCGAAGGCGCCGAAGATGAGCAAACCGCAGAGAAACCCGCCGATATGGGCCTCCCAGGCGATCCCGCCTTCCTCGCCGGCGATCCTGACGGCGCTGAGGCCGAAATAGGCGTTAAGCGCCACCCAGAAGAGGAGGAAGGCGACCATGCGCTTGTCGCTCAGGGTCTGCCCGAGGCTCATCAGCGGCGCGCCCACGAAATCGGGAGTTCGCTGCCCTGGAAGCCGCTGCGCCCTGAAGACGAATCTGAGCGCGCCCGCCATCTGACCCGAGATCGCCGCCGAGGCCCCGACGACGGGCGCCATGTCGCCATAGTGGAAGAGCAGATGCGTGAACGCGCCGGCGATGCCGCACAGCACCGAGAAGGAGAGGAACTTGAGATCGCCCATGCGGCGCGCCACGGCGCTGCCGAAGGCGAGCATCCACAGCAAATTCACCACGAGGTGCAGCCACCCGGCATGCACCACCATGTAGGTCACGAATGACGTGACCGCGGTGAGATATCCCCCTGGAAGCTCGAGCGCAGCGCCGCTATAGCGCGCCGGAATGAACGCCAGCGCGAGCAGAAGCGTGAGATCCAACTCGTCGGGCAAGAGGCCTCTGACGAATTGGACGCCGGTCAGAAGCGCCGCGACGCCTGCCACGCTGCGGGGGACATTGAGGACCGGTTCAGTCGTTGCCATGGCTGAGAAGCTCTCGAAAAGCGCTCACATCCGCCCGCGGCAACCATAATGACCAACAAGCGCCCGCAACGCGCGCCGCTTCCCTAGCGCTGGCACACTCCCTGCTTTGTTGGTCCATGAGCATTGGAAGCTCAGCCTTTGTGCCAAAGAGGGATGTTTACCTTGGCTTGGCGGAAGGTTGGGCGCGCGTTTGGGTACGGTGTAGCGTTTAGGGTCGGGTGGGGTAATGCAGCAGCCAACGAGCAGGCAGCTTTACGCGTATTGGGATCGCGTACGCAATGGCCGCGTTGCGCCGCGCCGCTTCGAGATCGAGCCGGCCAAGATCGCCGCCCTCTTGCCCGAGACCTTCATTGCCGAAGGCGCAGGCACCCTCGGCCACCGCTTCCGCCTCGCAGGCACGAGGATTTGCGAGCAGTTTGGGCGCGAGCTCCGAGGCGCGGACCTGTTGAGCTTGTGGGAAGACGCCGACCGCGACGCCGTCGCCTCCCTGCTCCGCACCGTGTTCGCCGATGCCGCCGTCGGATATGGCCGCTTCAAGGCCTATACGCACACCGACCGGCAGGCGAACTTTGAGTTCGTGCTGTTGCCGCTGATCCATACCGGCGAGGCGATCAATCGCATTCTCGGCGCCATCACCGCGATCGAACCGCCCTTTTGGCTCGGCGCCGAACCGCTGCTGCGCCAGGAGATCGTCGAGCTCAACACGCATTGGCCCGATGGGGTCCCGGCGTTTATGGCGCAAGGCGGCGCCGAGGTCATAAGCCTCGCCCGGCGGCGCTTCCGCGTCCTTGAGGGCGGCCTTGGCGAAGGCGATTAGCCGGGCAACAAGGACGCCTACGGATAAATTTCGTTTTGGAGCGAAAGCTTAGCCGTTCCTTAACCGAGATCGGCCTAACGTGGCCGTGAATTTAGCCATTTTTATGCCACGCAACCCGGCGGCAGGATGAGCGTCCCCACTATCGAGGATCAAACGTCCGCAGAGTCCCTTAAGGAACGCGGGAAGCGGCTCCTCGAGCGCAGGATGCACCGGCCGCTCGCCAAGATCGTGCCGGAACGCCGCCGGCACCGCCGGGTACTCGTGACTGTCTTCGGCCGCTTCATGCGCGAAGACAAACAGGAATATCCTTGCCAGGTCATCAACATGTCGGCAGGCGGGATGGCCATGCTGGCGCCCGTGGCCTGCGAAACCGACGAGCGTATTGTGGCCTATCTCGACAATCTGGGCCGCATCGAGGGCATCGTGGCGCGCGCCTTCGAGGGAGGCTTTGCCGTGCGCATCCTGGCGAGCCTCTATAAGCGAGAACGCATTGCCAATCTTTTGACCTGGCTCATCAACCAGAAAAGCCTGGGGCTTGGCGAGGAGCGGAAGCACGAGCGCGTCGTGCCCCGCATCAACGCCTCGAAGCTGATCCTGCCGAACGGCGACGTGCATAACTGCCGGGTCATCGACGTCTCGTTGAGCGGCGCTTCGGTCGCCTGCGCCGTAAAACCGCCGACCGGCACGGTGGTCATTCTCGGCCGTATGCGCGGCCGCGTCGTGCGCCACCACGACCAGGGCATAGCCCTTCAGTTCGTCGAGCTTCAGGATCCCGACAGCCTCGCCCGCAGCTTCGGCTAGGGCAACCCTACCCCCCTTACCGATCTCCAGAGAGATGAGCGCCAGCGCGACATGCGCCCGCTTGGGCGTGGAAACACGATTTGTTCCCGGATTAGCTAAAATTTTAGATAATGCCAGAACGTTCAGGTTTGAGTAGTTCTCACTAAAAAACCCCTACCAATACTACTTCAAACCGATCTCTTCTCTTATCGGGATCTCAAAGTCTCTCTGAGATAGTGCTCCTCAAGAATACGGGGGGTGCAATGAAACAGTTTGTCGTAGGCTCTGCCTTCTTGATGTTTATCTCGTCCATGCCGGCCGATGCCACCAATGATCATGCGATCAGCCTCGTGCCGGCGCCGCAGGTGCAGAAAGTCGTGTTCATGACGTCCTTCGGCGATACCTTGCCGCCGATCGGCTATGTGACATTTTGCCGGGAACATCAGGCCGAGTGCCGCCCAGGGCGCCGCTTCGCCGACCGGATCCAGCTTAACGCCGCGAAATTCCAGGAGATCGAGGAGGTGAACAGCGCCGTGAACACGGCCGTCGCTCCCATCACCGATATCGAGCTTTACGGCAAGCCGGAGGTGTGGACTTACCCGGCCGCCAACCAAGGCGATTGCGAGGATTACGTGCTGCTCAAGCGCCGCATGCTTGTCCAGCGCGGCTTTCCTGAGAGCACGCTTCTGATCACCGTCGTCCGCGACGAGAACAACGAAGGCCACGCCGTGCTGACGGTGCTCACCGATGGTGGCGATTTCGTTCTCGACAACAAGCGCCGCGACGTCGTGCGCTGGGCCGAAACGCCCTACACCTTCGTCAAGCGGCAGTCCGAGAAGAATCCGCTGGTGTGGATCTCGCTCTTGCCGCCGGACAGCGTGCCGCAAACCGCGATCTCAGCCTCTAATAGCCACTAGCAGGAGCTTTCGACACCCCAGTCCCAACTGGGACAACTTTTGAGACCCGGTGATCATCCCCCACCCATCCCCGACCCCACCGGGTCTTTACTCGAGCCGGCCTCGCCTAGAGGCCGGCTCTCTTTTTTTGTGGGCGACGGCCATTGCGTTAAAGATTCAAGAGCAGATCGAGCAGCAACGCCCCTGAGAACAGGCTCCAGACGGCCGCAATGGCCGCGGAAACGCCGAACCAGATCTTCGGGCGGGCCTGGAGCTGTAAGCCCCGCCACGCGTTGCGCATGAGAATGGCAGGCCCGGCAAGCACACGCAGGAGCACGGCGCCGATCGAGGCGAGGATGGAGTTCGGCGCCATGCCGAAGCGCATCGGCTCGCCCGAGACGAGCTGAACGAAGCTCGCCAGCATGCCGGCCGCGACGAAGCCGACAGCCGTCACGTAGAGATAAATTGCCAGGGATTGCATCGGGGACCCCCCGCCGTGCTCGTCACCTGGGGAGCACTCTAGCCAGGGGGGCAGGCCCTCTGCATGAATTCTAAAGAAGTAGTTAACGAGCGTGCCGGAACGACACTCGGCTAGTCCCTAAGGTCGTAATCGAGGATCGCCATCTGAAACTGGTAGGCGATCTCGCCCTCCTCGTCGTCGCGGAAGAGGACGCCGATGAACTCCTCGCCGATATAGACCTCGGCGGAGTCCTCCTTGCGCGGGCGCTGCCGCACCTGGAGGTCAGGCAGGCGGAAGACCTTCTTGAGATAGCGTTCGAGCTTGAGGATTTCGTCCCTGGTCACCGCTGCCTCCCCGACGCCCGCACGAGCGGGCCTCCCAGTTGCTGCCGGCTGCTAGCTGCGGCTTGCTTCGTCATCGCCCACGAACATCTGATCCATGGCAAGCGCGGGCTCCTCGCAGCCGGCAAAGCCGATCTCGCGGGCCGGCACCCCTGCCACGGTCCGCCGCGGGGGCACGTCGTTGAGCACGACGCTTCCGGCCGCGACTCTCGCGCAGTCGCCGACCTTGATGTTGCCGAGAATCTTGGCGCCCGCGCCCATCATCACGCCGCGCCCGATCTTGGGATGGCGGTCGCCTTTCTCGTTGCCGGTGCCGCCAAGGGTCACGCCGTGCAGCATCGAGCAATTGTCGCCGACCACGGCGGTCTCGCCGATGACGATGCCGGTGGCGTGGTCGAACATGATGCCTTTACCGATCACGGCAGCGGGATGGATGTCGACCTGGAGGAAGCGCGAGGTCAGGCTCTGCAGATAAAGGGCGAAGTCCTTTCGGCCGGCCTTCCACAGCGCGTGCGCGATGCGATAGGTCTCAAGCGCATGAAACCCTTTGTAATAAAGCAAGGGCTCGATCAGGCGGCCGGAGGCCGGGTCGCGTTTGACGGTGGCCATGAGGTCGGCGCGGAACGCATCGCCGAGCGAGGGGTCGGCCGCGAGCACCTCGTGGAACGTCTTGTGCAGCAGGCCGGTATCGAGCGCCGAATGCTGGAGCCGGCGCGCGAGCCGATGGCAGACGGCATCCTCGAGCCGCGCATGATCCAACACCGTCGCATAGATGAAGCCGCCAAGAGCAGGCTCGGCCGAGCTGATCTCTTGGGCCTCGCGCCGCACCTGGCTCCAGATCGGATCGTAGCTCTTGATCTGCGGCTCTGCCGCCGCGAAGGGCTTTTGCATCGGAACCTCAACATGCCCCTTTTGCAGGAATCCTAGGGGCCCGGCTTACTACGAGCCACTGAACTAAGCCCGGCTGGTTAAAAAGTCGAGCACGCCCTGCTTGAAACGCGCATCGCCGACGGTTTTCATATGGTCGCGCCCTGCGATATCAATGAGTTGGGCACCGGGGATGAGACTTGCAAGCTCTCTGCCCGAGCCTGCGATCACGTCCTCGCTGCCGGCGGCAACGAGCGTGGGCACGGCAATGCGGGCAAGGTCCTGAGCGGTGATCTTCTCGCGCGGACCGCGCATGCAGGCGGCAAGCGCCTTGAGATCGCTTCCCGTCTGCTCGGCAAAGGCCCTGAAGCTGCGGGCGGTGTCGTTGGTCACGTCCTCGATGCGGGGCGCCTCGAGCGCCTTCGCGATCGGCCCGGTCCCCACCATGCCGCGCACCAGATTGATCCCGGCGCCGGCCAGCACCAAGCTCCGCACGCGCCTTGGATGATTGAAGACGAGGAATGCGGCGATGCGCGCGCCCATGGAATAGCCCATCACGTCGGCGCGGGCGACGCCGAGGTGGTCGAGCAGGCGGCGCGCGTCTTCGGCCATGATCGGCGCGCCATAAAGGCTCGGGTCGTAGAGCTTCTCGCTTCGCCCGTGCCCGCGATTGTCGTAGGCGATGACGCGGCGTCCGGCCTCAGTGAGCGCGCGCACCCAATGCGCATCGCGCCAATTGGCCGCGACATTGGAGGCAAAGCCGTGGATGAGGAGGATGGGCTCCCCTTCCCCCTCGTCGATATAGGCGATCCTCACGCCGTCCGAATCGAAGCTCTGCATTCTTGATCTACCGCTTTGGCTTAAGGGTCACTATGCTCGCCGCCATTTCCGAACGCGAGACCGAACAACGGCCATGGCTCAAACGATCGTGCCTCATTTCGTGAACGACCAGGGCGTCGACCGGATCAAGATCGGCGTCAAGGAATTCCAGTGCATGGGGGCGACCCCGCCGCACGATCACCCCCACGTCTATCTCGACATGGGCCACGAGGCGCACATCGTCTGCCCTTATTGCTCGACCTTGTTCGTGCATGACCACGCGCTCAAGGCGACTGAAAGCGATCCGCCGTCCTGCATCTACATCGCGACCGCCCCGCCAGGCGCTCCGGCGGCTTGAGGCCGGCCTCCTCATGCCCAAGCGGGGAGAGCTTGTTCTCATTGCCGGCGGCGGCATCGGCGGACTTGCGGCTTCCATCGCCCTCGGCCGGCGCGGAATCGCGACCGAGATCCTCGAGCGCTCCCATTTCACCGAGGAGACGGGGGCCGGCATCCAGCTCGGTCCCAATGCCACAAGGGCGCTTGCGGCCCTTGGCGTGCTCGATGTCATCGAGCCTCATGCCTTCAGACCCGAGGCGATCTCAATCTATGACGGGATCTCGGGCCGCAGGCTCTCGTCTGTGCCGCTTGGCAAACACGCCGAGCAGCGCTACGGGGCTCCTTACCTCACGCTGCACCGCGCCGACCTCCATGCCGGGCTCCGCGCCGTGGCTCAAAGCCTCGCCCCTGCCGTTCTGAGGCCGGGCTTCGAGCTGACAGCGGTCGACGCGCAGGGCGGCGATGTCGTGGCGCGAGCCGTGGATGGCAGCGAGGCCAAGGGCGCCAGCCTGATCGGCGCCGACGGCCTGTGGTCGACGGTGCGCCCGCTCATCATGCCCGCGGCAAGCTTGCGCTTCACCGGCGCGAGCGCC
>Ga0209521_10003422_pt1 | contig 12825 bp, 9 predicted proteins | sample Rifsed19ft4_FD_184016 | JGI IMG/M metagenome (GOLD analysis project Ga0209521, IMG submission 184016) | Soil microbial communities from Rifle, Colorado, USA - sediment 19ft 4 (version 2) | ecosystem: Environmental > Terrestrial > Deep subsurface > Rock core/Sediment | place: Rifle, Colorado... | reverse complement strand
AAACTCGCGGGTTGGATTGGAAATTACTTTATCTTCTAGGTCGTCAAGTTCATCCTCGATTTTATCAAGAAGCGGAAAATACCTGTCTACTAGCGTGTCGCTCAACATATAAAAAATAAAATCACAACCCTTTTCAAGCGTGTGAGGTTCTCCTTTGCAACGTCCAAGACAAGAATCAACGATTTCCATGGGTTTATTGTGGACCGAAACTATGAATTGCGAACCCAAGAAAATATGTAGCTCCTCGGTTTCTATCCTTCCATCGCTATCTAGAGATGAAAGGTGGAGTACAAAGAACATATAGCCATCGTATTCTTCAAGCTTAGAGCGCTGATTTAAATTGATACAGTCTTCAAGCGCGAGGTAGTGAAAGTTAAATGCTTTACCTAGCCACTCAATTTCTTCCTTGTCATGGCTTTCGATATCTAGCCAAAGGCGAAGGTTCTCGTGTGGAAGGGAAGTAGCAACTGCATCACGGTTATCTCCTTCTTTAACTATTTTTCCTGTTTCATCCCAGATTATGTACCTAAGAGGCATGAGAATTTTGTTTCTTTAAATATCAGATTCCTTGCTACAGGGTTCACACTATGCTTTCATTCCGAGCGAAGCGAGGAATCTCGTTTTTAGATTGCTTCGTCGCGTTGTTTATCCTGAGCTAGACGAAGGGCTCCTCGCAATGACATTTGTGACGGTATTATTTAAGACCATACCCTGCAGCCTTCTGCAGGGCTATTAATTTCAGAATCCACTATGGTTTTGAAGAAGAACAGTATCCCCTTCTTCAAGCCCATCACTTACCTCGATATTTTCCTCATCAGTTAGGCCAGTAGTTATCATTTTTTCCTCATACTTGCCGTTTCTCTTTACTTTTACATAGGGCATTCCATCTCGATGTATTAAGGCTTTTAAAGGAAGGATAAGGACATTTTCTTTATTATTTGCTGAGATAATTACATCTACATTAAGCCCAAGATTAAGCTTTTGACCTGAATCAAGCTCAATTTTGACCTCTAAAACCTTTGTATCTACCATCTGAGCAGGGTCATCAGATAATATTGCCTTCTTACCCACGGCGGGACTTATCTCTACAACTTTGCCGTTGAATTCTTCTCCAGTGTATGCGTCTGTAGTTACTATTGCTTTTTGTCCTATTTTTACCTTGCCGATATCTGTATCATTTATCTCGGCTCTTACCATGATTTTATTTACATCTGCTATGTTCACTATTGGAACTAATTTCTCAAGTGTAATAGTTTCTCCTGGGTCGAGAAATCTTTTTATAATTTTTCCAGAAAATGGGGCTCTGATATAGGTGTTTTCAAGAAGAGCATTGGCATACTTAAGATCAGCTTCGGCCTTTTTGAGTTGTGAATGTGTTACATCATATTTCATCTTTGCAGTGTCGAGCTGTGAACTTGAGACAATTCCCTTATCGAATAGCGCTGTAGATCGATTCCAATTTTGTTTGGATTCCCTTAGCTCAGCTTCAGCACGCAGGACATTAGCTTTTGCTTGCTCAACCTGGGCTTTTAACTCATCGTTTTCAAGTACTGCTATCAGATCGCCATCCTTAACGTAATCTCCTTCTTTAAAGTATATTTCCTTTATTCTTCCGAGAGTCTTGGGAGCGAGATCTACATCCTCAATTCCTTCAACCTTTCCCTCTGCAGCAACGATTAAATCTATGTTTCCCTTTTTGATCTTAACCTCATTATTGGTAGATTTGTTTCGGCTTGCTAATCCAGCCAGTGTTAGAACAAGTACGATTAGCGCAGTTATATATATTCCTATTTTCTTTTTACTCATAGTAGTTAACCTATTGTCGAGATTTTTTAACAACAATACATTTTAAAATATAATCTTTTATAGACTACGGTATCCATTTGTTAAAATGCCGTCTTCGATGTGATAAATCCTATCAGCAAGATCAGTAATTCTACTATCATGTGTAACAATTACTATTGATTTGCTTTCCTTTACAGCGAGTTGTTTGATTAGTTCGATTACCTTTCGTCCAGTCTGAGAATCAAGATTACCAGTAGGCTCGTCTGCTAGAATAATTGAAGGCTTGCCAGCCAGCGCCCTGGCAATTGAAACCCTCTGTTTTTCTCCGCCGCTTAAATCCATCGGCAGAAAATCACACCTATCTCCTAGCCCTACCTGCTCAAGCAAATCCCTTGCAATCCTATTTCCTTCTTTTCCCTTTATACCTTTTAGGTTTAGAGAAACCTCTACATTCTCAAGGGCGGTAAGAGCGCTTAGAAGATTAAAGTGTTGAAAGATAAAGCCGATGTGCCTTCTTCTCGTCAAGGGGAGAGAGTTTTCATTCCAATTTATTACCTCTTCTCCCATAATGCGCAAACTCCCTTTAGTTGGTTTTAGGATACATCCCATCATTGATAAAAGTGTAGTCTTTCCACTTCCTGAAGGCCCCATAAGAAGAACCAACTGACCCGCATCTACGGATAGGGTTACCCCCTTTACAGCATGAACCCTTACGGAACCCTCTTCATATATCTTTTGTATATCAGCGACTTCTATCTGTTTCATCATCTCTTATTTCCATTTTATGCACACTGTTTATTTCCATTCAGTGCAAACTGCGCACTGAATAGTACAGCATCAAATACTACCTTTCTCATTTCCATTTGATGCACACTGCGCATCAAATACTACGTTAAGCTTTAAACACAATAACTGGATCAACCTTTGCTACTTTTTGAATCGAAATAAATGAAGAAAGAAGACACATAGATAAAGTTATAAAAAACATTACGATAATAAGCTCAGGGGTCAGAATCAAATCTACCCTGAAGCGGTCATATAGATTTTTTGTTATAAGCGTGAGTATGAACCCAAGTGCGTATCCAATACAAGCATTAATTAGGGCCTGCTCAAAAATAATTTTATAAATATCCATATTTGTAGCCCCGATTGCTTTGAGTGTCCCAAATTCGCGAATGTGCTCCATAGTGGATGAATATATCGTCTGTCCTACAATAATTGTACCTACAATGAATCCAAGAAATACCGTAATCCCGACTCCTATTCCGATCCCAGTTTGAAGACTCCAGTACAATCTTGTTTTATTACTAAATTCCTCTTTAGTATAGATATCAACACCACTCACTCTTTCTCTGAGTTTTTCTACAAACCGTTCCGCGTCTACTCCTGGTTTAAGCTTTACAAGAATAAAAGTCGTTTGATCCTCGCTTATTATTCGTGAAAGTTCTTTTGCGGTATTGTATGCGGTAAACGCTATAGGATATGTTGTAAATGATCTAACCCCCTGACTTATTCCCACAACCTCTGTCTGCGTATTGAATATTTCCAGCTTATCCCCAACCTCGACGTTTAATTTTTTTAAAGAAGACTCGTCTAGAATAATTGAATTTCCAACTTTTACTTCTTTGATATTACCTTCTTTCATCTTCCAGGGACCACCAATCCCGCTTTCAGGATTGAAGCCGACTATCTGAACTGATTCGGTAGCACCGCTCCTGAGTTTTAAAAGCCCCCAGGTCTGAGCGATCTTCTCAACCCAGAGTACATCTTTGAGTCCTCTTACCTTATTTATCTTATTTTCTGAAAAGGGTTTTGCTGAATCAAAATTTACCGTGTTCTTAGACGTTATCCAGATGTCTGCAGGAGAATGGTCAATGAGTTGTGAAGCGCTGCTTACAAACCCAATATATACCCCTATCTGGACAGTCATAAGAATCACTGCAAAGATTACTCCTACAATGGTAATGATTAGTTTAGTTTTATCATGAAAGAGATTTCGCCTCGCAATGGATACCATATAAATAATATAACTGATTGAGATGGCAAGTGGAAATAGTTTCACTAAACGGGTGTCCATAGCTATCCATATGCCATATTTGGCACAAGGCGTAAAGAGAGACTTAGGTTTAATGCCGATTCCGATTAACTGGTGTTTGCTATTTATATGGTCGAAACAGACCGTGAGTCCTGAGCCATGAGCTTGTCCAATTGTCGAAGGATGAACAGTGCTCGTCTAGGACAAAATGGGCATTCTTCGACAAGCTCAGAATGAGCGGATACATATCCACTGAAAATCTGAAGCGTCACAAGTTATAGGATTATAAGACAAGTATTCAGCCGGAATTGATATAACGCGATGTGACAGGAATGACACGAACAACAGGCATTGCAATGGGCACAACCCGCCAGTGTGGCTGAAAATGAACTTATTGGGGGGAATTTTTATAGAAATTGTTGCTATTAAATTGTTTTTATGGTATAAGTTAAACCTCTTATGTTTAGTTATATCAACTTAAGAAATATATTTTTCAACTCCTTTGTTGATAAATCAAAGGTGCTTATATCCAAATATACTACTAGGGGTACACGCGTAATTTGAGTTGAGTATGCAGTATATATTATAACTGTCTAGAATGTCTTAGACTTGTCTTTTAGAGAGGTAGGGATGGAGAGAAGAAGAGCAGTTATAACAGGGATAGGGCTTATAACCCCGCTGGGCACAGGAACGCAGAAGACCTGGAGAAACATATGTTGTGGGCGTTCTGGGATAAGACGTATACAGAGTTTCGATCCCTCAAACCTGAAGACGCAATTTGCCGGAGAACTCCCGGATTTCAATCCTCTTTCCTTTATGGATGCAAAGGAGATAAAGAGGACCGACCCATTCATACAATACGCAATAGCCGCGACAAGGCTTGCACTTGAAGAAGCAGGACTTGAGATTCCAGAGGAGCTTTCCCCAAGGGTAGGTGCAATCATAGGCTCCGGGATAGGCGGGGTTGATTCATTTCGAAAAAATTTTTTAGAGATGTATGAGAGGGGCCCAAACAGGGTCTCCCCATTCTTTATCACATCTATTATCCCCAATATGGCATCGGGCTACGTCTCTATGATATTTAATGCGAAGGGACCCAATAGCTGTCCAGTTACAGCCTGCGCCGCTGGTGCCCATGCTGTAGGGGATGGGATGAGGATAATTGAAAGAAATGAAGCGGATGTGATGATAGTAGGAGGGGCTGAGGCCGCCGTCCAACCTATTGGTATCGCAGGGTTTAACGCAATGCGAGCGCTCTCTAGGAGAAACGATGAGCCGGAGCGCGCCTCAAGACCCTTTGATAGAGATAGAGATGGATTTGTTATGGGGGAGGGCTCTGGGATTTTAATTCTTGAAGAGCTTGAGTTTGCAAAAAGGCGTGGGGCAAGAATCTATGCTGAAATTATTGGCTACGGCATGAGTGGAGATGCCTTTCACATAACGGCCCCTTCTCTAAAGGGTCCTGTAAGTGCTATGAAGCAGGCACTAAAGGGTGCTGACATTAGTCTTGAGGAGGTTGATTATATAAACGCCCACGGAACCTCAACACCTCAAAACGACCCAAACGAGACCAGGGCTATAAAGGAGGTATTCGGTGAGTTGGCATATGATATTCCTGTAAGCTCCACAAAATCTATGACTGGGCATCTATTGGGAGCAGCAGGCGGTATTGAGGCGGCATTTACAGCCCTGTCTATACATGAGCGCATAATACCTCCTACTATTAATCTAGATATTCCAGACCCTGAATGCGATCTGGATTATGTCCCCCACACCTCCAGGGATGCAAGGGTAAGGGTAGCCCTTAGCAACTCGTTTGGATTTGGTGGAACAAACGTAACCCTTGTTTTTAAGGCTTTCAATTAGCCTGTCACAAGGTTATCCAGCCACGAATTGACACAAATAGACACGAATGAAAATATGCAGGATAGAGGATACATGATACAGAATACCTCATGTATCGTGAATCATGCATCATTTTATTAAGGAGTTTCACATGACAACCGCCAGCTTTCCACCTGGTCCTAAGGGTTTTCCGCTCATTGGCGATATGCTTGCATTCTACCGCGAACCACACACCTTTCTGCTTAATCTTGCGCGTGAATATGGCGATATCGCCCATTTTAGAATCGGACCCTTGAATGCTTTCTTAATCAATCATCATGATTACATCCAGGACGTGTTGGTGAATAACTATCAGAATTTCGCTAAGGGTCGGATCTTACAAAGGTTAAAGTTTTTAGGGGGCGAGGGGTTAATTACTACCAGCGATCACCATTATCACCGTCGCCAGCGACGACTCATTCAGCCAGCCTTTCATCGGCAGCGTATCGCAGCGTATGGAGCTGTGATGATGGAATACGGAGCGAGGATGCGAGAGCGCTGGCAGGATGGTGCAACACTGGACATAGCACAGGAGATGATGCGCCTGACTCTGGCAATAGTTGGGAAGACGCTTTTCGACGCCGACATCGAATCAGAGGCAAAGGAGATCGGCGAGGCATGGACCATAATTATGGAAAAGGCTCCGATGCTCTTGGTTCCATTTTCTGAATTGCTGGATAGGTTTCCACTTCCCAGCAACCGTCGCTTCCGGAAAGCCAAGGATCGCCTGGATGAAACTATCTATAGGATGATCAATGAGCGCCGGGCGAGTGGTGTAGACCGTAGTGACCTTCTCTCGATGCTGCTGCAAGCCCGGGATGAGGAGGGTGATGGTGGTGGAATGAATGATGAACAGGCACGTGATGAGGCACTTACAATCCTTTTAGCAGGACACGAAACGATGGCCACCTCACTGACTTGGACCTGGTATCTGCTTTCACAGTACCCTGAGGCAGAGGCAAAACTCCATGCCGAACTCGACACGGTGCTGGCGGGTAAGGTTCCCTCGGTTAATGATGTGGCCCACTTGCGATACACCCGGATGGTCTTTGCGGAGGCATTGCGACTATACCCGCCAGTGTGGCTGATGGGGCGTCAGGCCCTTAACGATTACAAAATTGACTCCTATGTCATCCCTGTGAATTCCCTTGTCTTCATAAGTCAATATGTCACGCACCACGATCCGCGGTATTATCCAGATCCCTTCCGCTTTGACCCGGAGCGGTGGACCCCTGAGGCAGAGGATGCGCTACCCAGGTTTGCCTATTTCCCCTTTAGCGGTGGTCCCAGGCAGTGCATTGGCGAACAGTTTGCGTGGACGGAGGGAGTTCTGTTAATTGCCACCCTGGCACAGGAGTGGCAGATGCGGCTTGTCCCTGGCCATCCGGTTGAGCCTCACCCACTAATCACATTGCGTCCGGGACACGGCATGCGGATGACACTGGAACGGCGAAAATTGGTAACGGGCCACCAAGAGGTCCGTGCTCCTCTTGAGCTTACTAATCTTTAAAAATGACTCGGCATATATCTTAATGAATCGTAACGCATCATCGGGACATACGAAGGTGAGGTCGGAAAACCCCACATGGAAGTACCGCCTGTTTTGGTACCTGGCCTATACCTATTTTCAAAACGAACATTCCTTTAACTCCTTTGTAGCTAAATTAAAGGTGTCTTTATCCAGGCTGGAAGATCGGTTGTATAAGAAGAAGTGGGAGGATATTGAGCTCAGGAAACCGATCTTCATCATTGGTCCCCACCGTTCAGGAACTACGATCCTCCAGCAGGTGCTAAGCCTGCACTCATCTGTTGCGACGCCACGAACCTATTCTGACATGTTTGACTTGGTTCCCATTCTAGCGAAAAAATATTTGCGTCCCCTTATACGTGGCCGCGCCTACAGAAGGATAGATCGCATTGTTGTCGGCTTTGATACCCCACAGGAGGCGCAGGGTCTAATCTCGCGCCATTTTGATAAGGAGAGAGTGCTATATAACCAAACGACTCCAGAAGACATAAGAAACTACATGCGGAAGCTTTTATATTTGGAGCGCAAGACGCGTTTTCTTTGGAAGGTTCCTTATCTGACAACTCAGATACCGGAGGTTGTTACCCTCTTTCCAGACGCGCGATTCATTTATTTGTATCGAGACCCAGTCGCCTGTGTCAATTCAAAGCTGAAGTTCATCAAGGTCTGGCAAGAAATGGCACAGTCCCCTTCGCTTCTCTATCACCGTCTAGTCGGAAGAAACCAGCACTTCGAGCAAACCGGGATGGGCTATTTTATGGAGCAAGCAAACCGCACGGTAAACCGTCAATATATCTCACCAGACCCGCACTCCATGGCTATGGATCATCTTCAATGGATTGAGCAGGCGTTAAGGGATTTGGGCAAATTGGGTTCTTCTAACACGCGATGTTTCCTGGACTACTCGGCCCTCATTCTGAAACCCCATACCTCCATCCGTCGCCTTTTCGAATTCCTAGAACTGCCTGATGAAAGCGGGGCTATCCTTGAAAAGCTAGAAGAACTCGGTATGCCATTAACTATGCCGGAATCGAAGCTTAGCTACATTCCCGAGGAAAGCCTTCCTGCCATAGATGGGATCTGCCGCGAACGTATGCTGGAATGCTTTAGAGGAGTGGATTGGAAAGGCTGGCAGGTTATTGGCCCTATGCCCGAATCATAAAATATCAAATCTGATTGAATACCTGCTGTATCTACTCGGCGCAAAGAAGTTCCTGCCTACAATCTTTTTGTAGGCACAGACTTGTCTGTGCCTTTTACTTCGTGTCACATTGCATGTATAAAAATAAATTAATCGGATTTAATATCCGTGGCTCCGGGAAGATTTTCATCCATCTCCTTTAAGGATTCTCACCTTTACAAATGTGGATTTACTAATTCTCCCCTTTTCTAAAGGGGAGCCAGAGGGGATTTCTTTTCAAGGTTGGGAAATTAAATGTAGGGGAGGTCTTTAGACCTCCATAAAAATGGAATCCTAAAGGATTCCGCTACAATTATACTTATTAAGTCGAACACACGTTAAAGAATTAGCAGGACTGCGCCAGCGCTGAAACCGGCGGCTCCCCCGAGGAGTAGAACGACACTTCCCTTCTTGGCCCGCCCCTCCCGTATGGCTTCTCTCAAGGCTATGGGAGTGCTGGCTGCCCCCGTGTTTCCATAACGATCCACGACCATCATGACCTTCTCAAGTGGCCAATTGAATTTACGAGCAACCTTCTGTGCTATGGACAAAGAAACTTGATGCGGAACTACCAGATCCACGTCTCCAGAGGTCCAACCAGTCATCTTCTTCGCAAGCTGCTCGACCACATAAGGAACGTGCTTGATTGCCAATCTGTTGAGTCTAAGGCTATCAGACTTAAAATAGGTGTCATTTATATTATTTCTAGGCGAAATAGTTCCGCCAGCCATTACAACGCTGAGTGGCCACTCCTTCCCGTCGGAAATAAAATAAGAACCAAGAATTCCCCTATTTTCATGGTTATTATTTTCGGTAATAACCATGGCGCCGCCACCGTCGCCTAACGTCAAGGCAGCGAACCCGATCTCGAGATCGGAGGTATTTTTTAAATCCCAATTAACTACTGTACTTAGCTTCTCACCAGAAACTACCAAACCTACTTTGGCTCGTCCCCCAGCAATCAAGGCATCCATTACTTCCAAACCGGATAGGAAGCTATTACAGGCATTAGTGACGTCCATGACCCTTGCTCTGGTAGCCCCAAGTTTAGCCTGAACGATATTGGCGGTAGCAGGCTCTGCAATGTCACGGCTACAAGAGGTGAAAAGGATTACGTCCAGCTCATTAGGACTAATTCCAGCCTGCTCAAGTGCGTCGCGAGCGGCTTCTACGGCTAAATCCGAGGCCTGCATATCGTTTGGGGAGTATCTACGCTCTTTAACACCAGTGATGTTTTCCACCATATTCCCCACCTTAAGATAACGAAGATCACCCAGGCGTGCCTCTATCTCTTTCGATGTAATGATCTGCTCCGGCACGTAGGAACCTACGCCGGCAACCACAGAAGCGGTACTGTTGTTCATAGTATTAACCATACTGGTACCTTCCTTAAAACGACAATTCCCTGTAGCCTGCTACAGGGTTTTCTGTCTCATTGCGAACACATTCTCCCCCATACTTACCCTCCCCCTTGAGGGAAAGGGTGGGGGTAATTCAGTATATGATTGATTCAGTTTTAACTCCGCATTGTACTGCGAGGCAATCACATATTCAAAACCATATGGGTAGGTCACGAGTCTTGCTCGTGACCACATGACTGCCCACCAGCAAGACTGGTGGGCTAACCTTGTAGTTAGATTGCTTCGTCACTCCTTTTTATTTCCATTTCTAGTTCTTTTCATTTCCCTTTGAACCACACTGCGGTTCAAATAATACTGCGCTTGAAATAATTCTCCTCGTAATGACATTTCCCTTTATGTCGTTCCTGAGTTAGCCGAAGCCTAGAACTCACTCAGACAGGGTTAGAAAGCCCTGTCTATCTCAGTGTGTTGTAGTTTTGCCTAACTTTATATCCTCTATTTTACCAGGATAAGCAGGATTTTCTAGTCCCACCTCTCTTTTGCGGGGTTAGAAAACACTACCTATCCCGCGAGCCAGAGGAAATCCTTTTCTTTACCAAGCACCGACATCTTCTCATTGACTCACACCAAAACAAATTCCCCCCTCAAATCCCCTTTGAAAAAGGGGAGAATTCCATTCTTTACAACAGGAGGAGAAAGTTAAATCCACCCTGTCCTTCCTTTACTAAAGGAGAGGAAATCCCCTCTGGCTCCCCTTTGTATAAAAGGGGAGAATAATTCAAGTCCCCCTTTGAAAAAGGGGGATACAGGGGGATTTCTGGGATTTCACTGTTTCCTTTATCTTAAATTTTAGTGACTCACTTTCTTATTATCAAATCCCCTCTAACTCCCCTTTGAAAAAGGGGAGAACCAAGTCATCTTTTTACATCAACCCTAGAAAACCTGACCCACCCTATGGAGTAGGGAAACATCCGAGCTGTGTTTGAATACCTAAGTCCATTGGATATAACTTTTTAAGCTCCCATCCTCCATTCGGAAAAGCATCAGGCAGGGTTGACAGGTTAAAAGGATTTGCCATCCCGAGCCAAAGGCAATTATCAGAAACAATAGTGCGAACGCCATAGTTCAAAGGGTTGCCAGCCCCATCATCAAATACATTCTCCGCAGGATTAGTCGTATCATTAAATCTCCAAAGAGCGCCATTTTGCAAAGTCTTCTTAAAAGTACCCCAATATAATCTACCATTCCAAACAGCCGCAGTCCATGAATATTGGTTATCGGGATTGCCAAAACCAGAGGTGCCGAATTTTGGGGTCTGAGACATCTTGTTTGGCTGGGTGGTCCAACCCTGACCTGGGATAAATACAGGCAAATCTTTCTCTCCGTATAGGAGCTCAATTTTCTTAGTAAGACTAGTAAGATTCTTACCACGGAAGATAGCGGTGGGACGGTCGGTGTTATCAGCGGCGTCAGCCTGCCTTTGTGCACACCCGGGTGGATTATCCGACGCACACCCCGGCTCTAGCAGGTCAGGCTCTAATATTAGTGCATGTCCAATGAAACCGGTAAGAGGAACCTGTATAGTGCCCCAGAAGAGGTAGCCGCCAAAAGAGGCAAGATCACCGCCTCCTATAGTAGCGGCAGTGATAAGCCCCGGTTCATAATTTAGGATTTGCCATACCTTTTTCCACTGTGTAGCGTGTAGTGAGTTCAAACCCGATATTGGGACTTGCGGGCTGATATATAGACTAGCAAAACCTTTAAGCGTCGAGATTAGATTTTGGAGCGAAATTTCCATGGTATTTAGTGTAAGGTTGTTGAGGTTGGGCCATGTAGTTACTGCGATGTACGTTTTTCCTCCCTCAACATGAGCGGCCATATTAGCAACAGGGGAGTCCGTTGTCCCAACTGTAATGAAGTTGAACGGGTTAGTTAATGTACCTGCCCACCTCACTATGCTTCCCCCACCGCTGGTGTTCCCAAAACCAGCGTAAAGGGCTAAGCCAAGCCTCAACCATTCTCGGATATCGTTGTACTGAGAATAATTCTTTGCTCCTATACACTGTTGGGTGCTGGCTCTGAAAGCAAATATATTGACGCCGTTTGAACCCGGACCCGCCAAAAAAACAATATCGGATGATGGTAGGCTTCCAGCCGAGCGGAGGCCAACAGTTGTGTTTAAAATGTCTACAGCGGTCATACCCGCCGTATAGGATTTACACCCGACAACGGACTTTGCTGCGAGCAAATTGTTTTGGGTATTAAAGGTATAAATACTAGGAGGACGTTGGTCTCCAAAGTCACCGGGAAAATTTGATGGGCCAAAATCAAACTCGCAGACATTAATGGGGAATATGTCGCTGACTGAGGTTATGGTCGGAAGTAAGTCTATAGCGAAGCTAAAAAAAGCGCCTCCGGCTTGGCACAGCGCATTGGCGAATGTACCGAGCCAGATTATATCAAGTACCTTTGTAAGTCCCCAGGGATAGGACTCATCCACCTTGGGTCTGCACACGTTTAATGTACAAGAAGGATCATTAATCGCAGGACCCGGTTCGTTGCAACTGCTATCGGGGCAGGAGCACTCGCCTAGGCCTTCTTCTGCCCCGTCACCTACTGCGATCGCGTTTGAACAGTTGGGTAAGTAATTTGTGGGGGGTACACCGATTAAGTCATTAGCAGAGTCTCCGATACCGCAAAAGCATTCCTTAGCTACTGCCTTTGCTTCATGCTCTATAGCCACACCTGAATACGCAGTCTGGGAAAATAAAAAGAAACTTAAGAAAATAAAAACAAAAGCCCAATGTGGGCTTCTAACCTTAGTCATTTTCATCCCTCCATCATCTTTATACTTATTTTTATTTGCCTAATTTATAACACAATATAGATTCGGAGGCAAGGAGGTATTTTTTGATTATCAAATTCCCTGTAGCTTGCAGGGGCTTCCTCTGCTGTGAGGGCAAATCATGAATAGTGCTGGTAGCGGGTCGGGAACTATCGGCGAAGCCAATCGCCACTTCTTCTAGATTGCTTCGGGATTTCATTCCTCGCA
>Ga0209521_10003421_pt1 | contig 12825 bp, 12 predicted proteins | sample Rifsed19ft4_FD_184016 | JGI IMG/M metagenome (GOLD analysis project Ga0209521, IMG submission 184016) | Soil microbial communities from Rifle, Colorado, USA - sediment 19ft 4 (version 2) | ecosystem: Environmental > Terrestrial > Deep subsurface > Rock core/Sediment | place: Rifle, Colorado... | reverse complement strand
ACATAGACGACGCCGAACCGCTTCGAGTAGCCGAAGGCCCACTCGAAGTTGTCGAGGAGCGACCACGCGAAGTACCCCTTGACAGGCACGCCGTCTGCAATGGATCGCTCGACCGCATCGATGTGCCGGGCGAAGTACGACACACGCTCGAGGTCACAGATCTGCCCGTCGTGCCTGCGGACATCGGCGAACGCAGCTCCGTTCTCTGTGATCAAGAGCTCCGGCGGCGCATAGTCCCGCTGGAGCCGGCCGAGCAGCGTCCGAAGGCCCTCGGGGTAGACCTCCCAGCCCATGTCCGTGTGGTCGGCGCCGGGTACCGGCACGAGCGTCGGTCGGGCCTCGATCGCCTCGACGACGTGACGCGTGTAGTAGTTGACGCCGAGAAAGTCCGTCCGCGTCGTGATCGCCGCCATGTCGTCGGCCTCCACGCGGGGCATCGCGTCCCCGAATGTCGAGATCATGTCCTCCGGGTACGCGCCGCGGTAGAGCGGGTCGAGCAGCCACCGGTTGTTGAAGCCGTCGACATGCCGAGCCGCGTCGCGATCGGCCTCCTCGTCGGATGCGGAGTCGATCGGGGACAGGTTCAGGCTGATGCCCACGGATGCGGACGGGCACGCGCCGCGAATCGCATCGACGGCGAGCCCGTGCGAGACGAGCAGGTGGTGAGCGGCTGCGAGCGCGTCACGTTCGCTCGTGCGTCCGGGAGCATGCATCCCCCACCCGTAGCCAAGCCAAGCGACGACCCAGGGCTCGTTGTGCGTGATCCAGCGGGAGACCCGGTCTCCGAGCCGGTCGGCGACAGGAGGACCGCCTGTGGCGCCTGCGTGATCGCCAGGCTTGTCGTCATTGCGCTGTCGAGCGGCGCGCAGCGGGATTGCAGGTCCGGGCAGACCTCATTGACGCTGGCCTGCCGAAACTCGAAGGTGCCGTCTTCGGCAACCTGGATCCAGGCGAGCCTCTCCGTCAGAACGGCCAGAGGGGTCGCCTCCGAGCGGGGCGTTCCCACAGCGACGTCACTGCCTGCGGGGGCCGTCGGCCCGAGCTGGACCCCCCCGCGCGGGACAAGGGACGCACCCACGACGACGAGGACGACGAGGAGCCCCGAAGCCACGCCTGCGGGGAGGTGTCCGATCCGCCAACTTCGTGGCGGGCGACCGCGGCGCTGGTTCCTGGTCCGTCGACCGGCCTCCAGCTCGATGGCCGCGGCGGTGCGGGCCCACAGGTCGCGCGGTGGCTCCGGTGCCTGCTCGCGCAGCGCTCGAAGGAGCTCCCGATCGGCGCCATAGGCTGCGTGGTCGTTGCGACACTCAAGACAACCCGCGAGGTGCGCCTCCAGCCAGTCGGCATCGACCGGCTCGTTTGGCTGCAGGTAGCCCGTGGCGATGAGCGCCCGCGCGCGGTCGTGCGAGGTCTCATGGTCGTTGTGCCGGCGACGGAACGGGAGGGTCATCGGCCGCGCTCCGACCCGTGGGCGTAGGCCGCGTCTCGATCCGCCTCGGCGGCCGCCTCGGCCGTCCGCTCTGCCGCGAGCGCCTGCCGGAGCGACTCGCGAGCGCGCGTGAGGAGGGCGCGGGCGGCGACGTGGCTGATACCCAGTGCCGCGGCCAGCTCCAGACCCGTCAGATCGTGCACTTCGGCCATCAGCAGCGCCCCGCGCTGGCGCTCGGGGATGCGGGCCATCGCACGCTCAAGCGGGCCGGACAGGCGGACATCCATCGCCAGCCGCTCGGCCGACGGTGACGACCCAGCGGATTCTCCGGTGAAGGGCAGGAACCGCACGATCTTCCGGCGCCGGATGTGATCGAGCGCCACCCGATGCGCGATCTGGTACAGCCACGCCCGCGCGTTCTCACCCTTCTCGAGCGTGTCGTACGCCCTGTAGGCCTTGACGAAGGCGTCCTGGGCGAGATCGGCTGCGAGCTCGGGATCCCGGATCATGCGGAGGAGGTAGGCATAGATCTCGCCGTGGTGTCTGGCGAACAGCGCCTCGACGAACGTGCCCGCTGAATCGCGGTTCCAGGTGCCGGTCATCGCGCGACCCGCGACGGGCCATTCCCGCACGCCGGTCCTGATTGCGAAGCCCCCCGGCTCGCTGCTACCGGACATCCAGATCCTTCCGTGGTGGCGGACGGCACGCGGATAGGGCGTTGCACGTCTCCAGGCCGAGGGACGAGGCGGAGCCGGCCGATGTGACGCGCGGAGCTCAACCGGGCGACTCCCCGGCGCCCCCCGCCGCACGCGCCAGGAGTTCTTCCACGGCGTCCTCGGGCGAGACCGGGTTGACCGGCAGGCCCGTGCCCAGCTCCAGTCCCGCGATGTCCCGGAGGCGCGGATGGATCTCCCAGTGCCAGTGGTACGTGGCATCGACGCGCTCGCAGAGCGGCGCAGTGTGGAGGATCAGGTTGTACGGCGGCCCGTCCAGGGTGCGGGCGAGCGTCGTGAGGACGTGCCGCAGGGCGGTCGAGGTCGCCCGGATGTCCGCCTCTGTTGCTCGCCCGAAGTCCGCGTCGTGGCGGCGCGGGAGGATCCACAGCTCGAACGCCGAGCGGGAGGCCCACGGCGCGAACGCGACGCTATCCGTGTCCTCCCAGACGAGACGTTCCCGCGTCCGCGTAGCTTCGCGCACGAGGCGGCAGTACGGGCACTCCCCCTCCCGGATGACGAAACGGGCGGCGCCACCGAGTTCCTCGGCGATCCGGTGCGGGATCTGGGGCAGGTCGTAGAACTCGAGGCACAGGTGGTTGGTCCGAGCCCCGGACTGGGCGCCCCAGTTCTGGACGACCTGGAGGTATTGCGTCTGGTTCGCGTCACGGGCCGACACGATCGCATCCCGGGCGCTCGTCACCATGGCCTCGACGACGGCCGCGCCAACCTGGTGGAGCGGTCGATGCTCACGGGGCGGTGCCACGACCGTCCGCCAGCTGCCGGCGGCCCCGGCGCTCGAAAATGCAACCTGGGCGAATCGCTGGTCAAGCTCGCGAGCTTCGTCCTCTGTCCCGACGACATGGAACGCGTAGTCCTTGAGGACGCGCAGGCGGACGCCGTCACCCTCGGGCAAGCGGCAGTTCTGGCAATCGTCACCGTCCTCGATCTGGTCGGCGTGGCGAGCGAACCGGTCCCGGTGGAAGGCGCGATCGACGATGGTCGCGACCCACCAACCCGTGATCGGGTCCTTGCGCAGCTCGAACAGACCTGCGGCCACGTCAGGCGACCCCTGCCGGGATGGGTTCGTGACGCGATTCCGCCGCCTCGATGGCGTCGGGTGGGGTCCACTCGATCTCCGCGCCAAGGGCCCGGCCGAACGCCGCCGCGAACTCCTCGCCGGCGCGGCGGACCACTTCGGTGGATGGCGGCTCGGCCGTCCGGCCCAGTTCCTCCGCGATCGACGTGGAGATCAGGCCGGGCATACCGCAGGGGTCGATGAGCTCGAAATCGCGAAGATCCGGATCGATGTTGAGGGCAATGCCGTGATAGGTCACGCCACGCTCGACGCGGAGCCCGAGAGCTCCAATCTTGCGGGGCGGCCGCCGACCCGAGGGATCCACGATCCAGCAGCCGGGGTGCCCTTCGCGCCGGGTGGCCTCGACGCCCAGGGCCATGCAGGTCTCGATCATCGCCTCCTCGAGGGCTCGGACAAGCGGGCGCAGGAGGATCCCGCGATCACCGAGACGAAGGATTGGATACGCCACGAGCTGGCCTGGGCCGTGATACGTGACCTCGCCGCCTCGCTCCACGTCGATGACCTCGATGCCCCGCTTGCGCAGCTCGCGCGGCGTGGCGAGGACGTGGGCTGGGTCCGCGTTGCGACCCAGGGTAAGGACGGCGTCATGCTCCAGGATCAGGAGAGTGTCCGGGACGGTGCCGACCACGCGCTCGTCCACGAGCTGCTTCTGGAGCGACCATGCAGCTCGGTAGGCGATCCGGCCCAGCCACCGCGCGACGATGGGCCTGCTCGCCTGCTCGCGTGCCGGCCCGCGTTCGTGCGCGTTCGCCAGCTCGAGGTTCGGCGTCTGCCGCTCACTCCCGCCGTCCATGCGCTGACGATAGCAGGGGTCGGTCACGCGCCCGTTGCGCCGCCTCGCTCCGGGGGGCGAACGGCCGAGCGTAGACGGCCGATCGGATCGGCTGCCGGCAGCGCGGGTCGTGGCGCGCCCCGGTTCTGGACAGGAGAACAGACGCTGCGAATCTCCCGTACGGATAGCCGTCGCGAGTGTGCCGGACGATCAGCGCGGACCGTTGGAACCCACGATTCCGGGGATTGGTTCTTGCGAGCGGAACGTACTCCGCCTGGTGTGCCCGCCGATCAGCGTGCGATGCGCGTGTCGTAGCGGCCGGCGATCCGATTCAGCGCCCGCCGAGCGTCCTCGAAAACGCCGACGAACAGGATCCAGGCGAGCCTGAACGTCGGCCGGATGCCCTCGGAGCCTGGCCAGTTCATCTCGTCCTTGGCGGCCATCCAGGCCGCGTCGTGCGGGGGTGGCTTGCGGGACGCGACCGTCGAGCGTGCATCCCGGAGCCCGCGGGCGACCGCGTCGCGGGTGGCGCGGCTGCTCAAGCCGTAGCGCAGGTTGAGGTCGTTGATGCGCTCGGTCACCACGTAGGTCGCCTCGACGATCTCGTCTCGCGTCATCGCATCGCTCTCATACGTGAGCGTCCGGCCCCAGTCGGGCTCGAGGAGTGCCGCCTCATGGTCGGCCAGGGATCGAGCGAGACTCCGGTAGCCGAGCGAGGGGTCTTCGAAGGCACGACTACCGGGATCGAGGAAGGGTGCAATCGGTGCTGCAAAGAGCCGGAGACGCTGGTCGCCCCCAAAGCGACCCATCAGGTGCTCGCAGTAGTCGGCGATCCCGAGCGACGAGTCGAACGTCTGTCCCGGAAGCCCGACCGTGAAGAAGACGTCGATGTTCCGGCAGCCATGCTCGAGGGCGCTCGCGATGGTCTCCTCGATCCGTTCGTTGGAGGAGCCGAACTTCCCGGTCAGGACTCGAACGCGCTCGTCCTGTGAATCGAGCGTCAACTGGAGGCTCCACCGCTCGACGCTCCCGGCAATGGCCTGGAAGAAGTCGCGCCCTGCCGGCCAGAACAGCTCGAACACGAGTTCGTTCGGTACGCGTTCCCGCGCAAGGAGCTCGAGGAAGCGAGCCGCCCTCGCGGCACCGCCCATGCGCACGTCGTGGACGATGAACACCGGGGAGCGAGAGAAGCTCCGGATGGCGCGCAGGTCATCGATGAGTCGCTCCGGCGAGCGGTAGGCGGGCGTGCGTCGACGACAGATGGCAGCGTAGGCCGATTGCGAACCACCGCACACGGCGCAATCGAGGACACAGCCACGGGAGTTCAGGATCACCGTCAGGGGGCGCTTCCACCAGCCCTCGTAGGGCAAGCTGTCCGCGAGGTGTCCGTGCGTGACGACCGATCGGACCATGTGGAGGTAGGCGGGGAAGTCGAACGCGTCCAGCGACTCCGGGACGTAGCTCAGCTCGTTCACGACGACCGAGCCGTCCGGACGCTTCCAGGTGAGGTTCTGGACGGTCTCGAGTGGGCGATGCTCGCGGAGGGCGGCCATCAACTGGCGGACCGGTTCTTCCGTGGAATCTCCGCGCAGCACGAAGTCGACGGCCGGCTCACGAGCCAATTCCTCCTGGTAGTAGGACGCGGACAGCCCTCCGAAGAGGATCAGCGAATCGGGATGGAGCTCCTTCAGCAGCCGGGCGACGGCCAGCGCTCCCTGGGCATGGGGCAGCCAGTGGAGACTGATCCCGAAGACGCGGGCCCGCAGCCGGCGCAGGTGGGCAACGGGGTCATAGGCCAAATCCGCGATCATCCGCCGGCCGAGGTTGACGATCTGGACCCGGTAGCTGTTCGCGGCGAGATAGGCGGCGATGCTGGTCAGCCCCAGCGGATACATGTCGAACTGGTCGGTTGACGGGATGACATCGGCGATCGGCCCGCGGAACTGGTCTCGGGTGCGGAAGTCGAAGACCGACGGCGGGTGAAGGAGGATCAGGTCCTGCATGAGGTCATCGTTCGGGCGCGCCGCCGCGCTCGCACGGGCCGACCGGCCCGAAGCACGGGCCCAATCGGCGGCCCGCCGGGCGCCATAGCGCCCGATCGCCGCACCTGCCTGAAATCTCAGCCGACCGGCAGGCCCTCGAGTGCCTTGAGCGCCTCGGCGACCTTCTCGGCCGGGTACTCGTAGTCCTCGAGCGCACCCGACAGGTAGCGCTCGTAGGCCGAAAGGTCGAAGTGGCCGTGGCCGCACAAGTTGAAGAGGATGACCCGCGAGTCCCCGGCTTCGCGTGCCTCGATCGCCTGGTCAATCGCGACCTTGATCGCGTGGGTCGGTTCGGGGGCAGGGAGGATACCCTCCGCCCTGGCAAACCGGACCCCGGCCTCGAATGTAGCGCGCTGATGGACAGCCTGGGCTTCGATGAGCCCCTGCTCCTTCAGCATCGACACGAGCGGCGACATGCCGTGATATCGAAGGCCTCCCGCATGGATCGGCTCGGGGATGAAATCGTGGCCAAGGGTGTGCATCTTCACGAGTGGCGTCATCTGGGCCGTGTCGCCGAAGTCGTAGCGGTAGACGCCCTTGGTCAGCGAGGGCGCCGCCTCCGGCTCGACCGCGATGACCCTCGGCTTGGGGCCACCGCGCAGTCCGCGGCCGATGAACGGGAAGGTGAGCCCCGCGAAGTTTGAACCGCCGCCGGCGCACCCGATGAGGACGTCCGGCTCTTCGCCGGCCAACGCCATCTGCTCGATCGCTTCCTGGCCGATCACGGTCTGGTGGAGCAGCACGAAGTCGAAGACCGACCCCAGCGAGTACTTGGTGCCAGGGTGGGTGACGGTGTCCTCGATCGCCTCGCTGATCGCGAGACCGAGCGAACCGGTATGGGTGGGGAACTCCGCGAGGACGCTCCGGCCATACTGCGTGTCCGCGCTTGGGCTGGCCACGACCTCCGCGCCGTACGTTTCCATCAGGACGCGCCGGTACGGCTTCTGATCGTAACTGCTGCGGACCATGAAGACCTTGACATCAAGGCCGAAGTAGGCGCCAGCGAAGGCAAGGGCGCTGCCCCACTGCCCTGCCCCCGTCTCCGTGGCGAGGCGGGTCACGCCCTCCTCCTTGTTGTAGAACGCTTGGGGGAGTGCCGTGTTCGGCTTGTGGCTGCCCGACGGGCTGCCCCCTTCGTACTTGTAGTAGATGTGGGCGGGGGTATCGAGTGCCTGCTCCAGCCGACGGGCGCGGTAGAGCGGACTCGGGCGGTAGAGCCGGTACGCGTCGCGGACCGGCTCTGGGATGTCGATCTCGCGGTCCTGACTGACGACCTGCTTGATGAGTTCCATCGGAAAGAGTGGCGCGAGATCAGCCGGCCCGATCGGCTGCCCGGTGCCCGGGTGGAGGACCGGCGGCGCGGGCGATGGCAGATCGGCGGCGATGTTGTACCAGGCGCGCGGAATGCGGTCCTCGTCGAGGATGAACTTCGTCCGGTCGGCGGCCATGGCGATCCCTCCCTCAAGCCCCAGTCGTCGGGGGTAGTGAGGGTATCAGTCGGGGATCAGGGAATGGGCGCGACGTCCACGAGCGTGCCGCGCATCCGCGCGTCAGTGGATGGCTTGCCGGCGTTGAAGGCCGCGGCGAAGACCGTGCCCGAGACGGTCCGGGTCCCCAGTGAACCGATCAGCGTCACACTGATCAGGCGGCCGGAGACGCCTCGATTCCGCAGGTCCAGGGCGGTCAGGGTCCCCACGTTGGTCCGGGCATCGCTCGCGAAGATCGCGGAGAGCTGGGCTGCGCTGTATGCCCCGGTCTGCCACGTCGCGAAGGGCGCCGCCGCGTCGAAGGAGACGCCGGACGGATCACGGTCGGACGAGCCCCGCAGGTAGCCGACGGGGCCGGCGATCCGGGCGCCGGTCGAGGAGACGAAGACGTTCTCGTTGTCCTCGGTGGCCCCGCCGTCGCTGGAATGGAACATGGCGTTGACGATCGAGGCCCCACTCAGGAGTACCTGTCCCGCGCTGGACGCGACGACCGCGTCGGCCTCGGGGTGCTCGCGTCGGACACCCAGGTAGACCTGCGAGCGGGTGTCGTCGTAGACATCGAAGGTGCCGCCGGCAACGAGGTGGTTCGCGGCGTACGACCGGGCGGCGATCGTCTGGGCGATCCGCGCCTCCAGCGGCCATGACGTCGGCATCTCGCCGGGCACCACGCCGCGCAGATACGACTCGAGCGGAAGCTCATTCACGACGTCCACGGTGCTACCCGACGCGATGACGCGGAGCGTCCCACGGAAGAGGTCGTTCGTCGTGGGCTTCGAGAAGAGCTGGATGGTGGTTGCGTCGCTGCTCGGGACGACGCGGAAGTCGGAGGGTGCGGGGCCGTCGAACAGGACCTGCGCATCCGTCGTATCGATCACCAGGCGTCCCGCGGGCTGGGCGGGATCCGCCGGGAACAGTTGGAGCCGTGCGTCGGCGGGCAGCTCCAGACCCACGCCCGACACCGTCCAGGTTCCACCGCGGCCATAGATCAGGAGCGGCTTCGTGCTCGATGGCACGAAGTTGTCGAGCAGGAGCACGCGGATGGGGAGATCTAGCGGCATTGAGCCGATCGTGGTGTTGGCGTAGTAGTGCGCGAGGATCTCCGCAGCCGACTGGCCGGCCTGGGCGCGACCAAGCGCGCCGTACTGCGAAAGCCCGACCCCGTGGCCGTAGCCGCGCCCGTAGAAGACCGTTGAGGTCCCGAGGGTAGTAACGCCGCTCGACGACGGCGTGGTCGGCGAGGTCAGGACGCCGGTTGCCGCATAGATGGCGGATACGCCATACAGGGTGCTGACGGCCTGACCGTTCACGGACGTGACCTGGTACCAGGTCGAGCCGGACTTCGCGGTGGGGCAGGCCGCGCTCCACGAGGCATTGGTGACGGTGCCGGCTACGCCGACCGAACTGTTGATCGCCAGCTTGACCTTGATCGGAGCGCTCGTAGAGGCGCTGGCACGGAGGTTGACGCCATCGCAGGCGGGCACGAGGACGAGGCCGGCGAGCGCGGCCGGAGCCGGTGCGGCCAATGCGGGCGCGACCGCGACCTGATCGGGCGTTGGCGCGGGAGTCGGGGCGGGTGTTGGTGTCGCGGGCGCCTCGGGCGTCGCTATCGCGGGGGCTGCGACAACGGTCGTGGCCGCCACGACGCCGGTTGCCACATACAACGCGGAGACCCCATGGAGCGCACTGACCGATTGGCCGTTGATCGCACTGATCACATACCAGCGGGACCCGGACGTCGAGGTCGGGCAGGTGGCCCTCCAGGACGAACCGTTGACGGTCCCGGACACGGTCAGGGTAGTCGGCGGGCTCAGTTTCGCCTTGATCGTGGAACTGGTGCTCGTGCCCGTCCTGAAGTTGACGCCGGAGCACCCAGGCACGTAGGTCGTGACGGACTGCGCAACGGGAGCCGGCGATGCCGGAGCGGCCGGCGCCGCAGCGGGCGCCGACGCTGGAATGTCGGTCGGTGTCGGGGCGGGAGTCGCAGGGGCCGCCACATCCGGAGCGGGCGGCAAGGTCGGGGTCTGCGCAAGGCTTCCGCCGCCGACAGGAGCCGTCAGGACGCCCGTCGCGCCATAGACCTGCGCGACCCCGTACAGCGAGGCGACAGGCTGTCCATTGATGGCAGTGATCGTGTACCAGCTGGAACCGGACTTCCATGTGGGACAGGACGTGCCCCAACGCGAGCCGCTGACGCTGCCGGTAACGGTGAGCGTGGCGCTCAGTCCGAGCTTGACGGCGATCGGCGAACTCGTTGACGTCCCCATCCGGATGTTCACGCCGGAACAGCCGGGGACGAGGTTCTGCGATGCGGCCGCCGTGGGCGCCACGGCAAGCATGCCCAAGACCACCGCGGTGAGGAACGCGGTCAGCCAGCGGCCGTGCCTGGCGCGCAGGGACGAACGTGAGTTGGAGATCTGCGTCGGTGATTCCATGAGGACGACAGCGTCGTCGCTGCCGTCTCGACCGACCACGACCCAACAGGACTACTCGCGACCCTGCCCAAAAGGGCTAGGGAACCGGGCGGGATCTAGCCGAAGAAGTCGTTGATCGCGCCCGTGTCGTCGGAAAAAGCCCAGCGCTCGGTGATCTTGCCGTCCTTCATGTGGAAGATCTCGGCAGTTCGATAGGTGAACGTCTTGCCGTCCCGCTTGGCGGTGGCTCGCACCATTGCGATCGCGTGATCGTCGTTGGCAACCACGTCATGCAGCTCAGCGCTGATCTCGAAGTTCGGGCCACCCTCGGCAAAGCGCGCGGTCAGGGCCGCCTTGCCGCGGACCGGCTCGGTGGCGCCGATCTCGTGCCATTCGAGGTCATCGGACATCGCGTTCGCCAGGGCTTGCATGTCGCCGCTGTTGATCGCGTCGAGCGCGCTGCGGATCAAGGCCGCGTTCGGATGCTCACTCATAGGGCGCCTCCTTGTCGTGAACACTCACCTTACGCCGCGTGGCAAGTCGGGCCCGACCTGCGTGGCGCCATCAGCTCGAATGCCCGCGCAGGGCGTCAGCCGCCGCTCCCAGTGCCAGGAGCATGCCGATCGCGAAGAGCGGCCACGGATACGGACCCGGCAGGCCGCCGTTGAGCAGCCGGCCGGTGTCGAGCGTGTAGGACAGGATCACGAGGAAGCCGCCGGCGAGCCCGGCCGCCCAGTGCCAGCGCGTGTCCGCGATGTGCCGACCGGTCCGCAACCTCGATGCAGCCGTGAGGCCAACCCCAACGAGTGCCACGCTGACGAGAACCGGCGACCAGACCGGCCCGACCCACGGAACCGGGATCAGGAACAGGAGGTCGGTGGTGACGAGGGATCCGGGCCAGCCGCTGAAGACCTGCAGCCACGCGTAGTAGCCGATGTCCCAGACCCCGAAGACGACGGCGGCCCACGCCAGACGCTCCAGACGAGACCGCCCCACGAGTGCGCCGATGGCCCCGATCATGACCAACGTCGCTGCTTCCCGACCGACCTCGATCCGGTAGAGGTCTCCGGCCTCGAGCTCCGGGCGAAGCGGGAAGATGTCGCCGACCCGGGTGTCGAGTGCACCCTGCAGATAGACCACGACGGCCGACTCGAGGTAGGCCATCGCCAGCGCGAACCCGAGCACGGCGACCGCAGTCGCCCGGAACGACAGACCGGCACCCATGCCGGCCACGCTAGCACGCGCTCCCCGCCCCGGCGCGACTATGCCCGGCGGATCCTGGGCAGCGCCCGACCACGAGCCATCAGCCCAAGTAGATGTGACCCTCGCCGGCAAGTCGCCTTCGCTATGCTGGCCCGGTGGGCCACGATCTCATCCACGCGTGTCACCGCCCGATGTCCTCCCCCTCGATCATCCTGGGTACTTCCAGAGGAAGGAAGGCACCGCAGTCAGGCTCTCGACCCGCTGCATAGAGCCCCATGAATTGCTCGTGCGCCTCGCGGAGATCGAGTTCGACCGCCCGCAGATGATGGGGGCTCTCACCCTCTTCAAGTTCAGTCGCAGGTTCGCAATGAGCGTGCGGCACCAGGACACGAGATCCGATGTCGTGCATGTGATACGCGAGTCGCCGGCGGTGACCGATATCCAGGTACTCGTAGTGGTACTTGGCGATCAACCAGTCACCGGAACCTTGACGTCGGTAGTACTCGGCGTACCTCGCCCTGATCTCGACCGGCAGATCCTGCCCGGGGGCTTCCAGCACGAACGCGATGAGTCGACGGTCGCCGGCCGCTCCGTCGTCGGTAATGCGGAGGTCTCCCCAGACGTCCAGGTAGTCCTCGATCCGATCTCGCCGCTTGCGCAGCTGCCCGGAGGTAAGCGACACCCGGTCAGAAGTCGAAGGTTCGCGAGGGGTTCTCGCTTACCACCGGCGCAGGTGCCTCGATGGCAAGGAATCGGATGACTGCCTTTCGAGGAATCCGATAGGTCCGCTCAGAGAGCTTGACCGCGGCGAGTTTGCCGTCGTGGATGTAGTTCAGGATCGTCGAGCTGGACAGGGATGCAAGCTCGGCAACCTCGGCCGGTGAGTAGAAGGCCTTCGGCAACAGGTCGAGCAATTCCGGAGCGGGAGCGGACGCGATCGTCATGGTGACTGCCTCGATCTCAACTAGGACTATCGGAAACTTCGCTCTAGTGGTGATACACGACTATGACGACTATGACGAAGTTGTCAATGGGCGTTGCGAGGCTTCGGCGTTCGCGTGGTAGGCGATGCTCGTGGCGTAGATCTCCAGCACCTTGCGCCAGAAGACCTTCTCCGACGAGCGGATGTCGCGGATGCGCGCGAGCAGCTCGTCGAAGTAGTCGGGAACGCCCGGCCCGGGCGGGTTCTTGAGGCGGGCGTCGTCCATGGTGAAGCCCTTGACGACGTATTCATGCAGGCGCTGTGTCGCCCAAACGCGGAATTGAGTGCCGCGTTGGGACTTCACGCGATAGCCGACGGCAATGATCACGTCGAGATCGAAGTACTCGACCTGGTAGGTCTTCCCGTCGGGACCAGTTGTTGCAAAACGTGCAACAACTGCCTCACGGCTCAGCTCCCCTTCGGCGAAGACATTCTTGATGTGCCGCGAGATCACCGACTTGTGGCGCTGGAAGAGCTCGGCGATCTGCCCGAGAGACAGCCATGCGGTCTCCCCAACGAAACGCACCTCGACGTGCGCGCGGCCGTCGTCAGCTTGGTAGAGGAGGAACTCGGCTTCGTGCGGGACGACGCCCTCGGAGTCAGTCATGCGCCGACCTCGAGGGCGGCGGTGCGCTCGGCATCGTTTCCGCCGGTCCCATGCTGGTCAGCCCGCTGCGTGACCGTAGG
>Ga0209521_10003416_pt1 | contig 12829 bp, 10 predicted proteins | sample Rifsed19ft4_FD_184016 | JGI IMG/M metagenome (GOLD analysis project Ga0209521, IMG submission 184016) | Soil microbial communities from Rifle, Colorado, USA - sediment 19ft 4 (version 2) | ecosystem: Environmental > Terrestrial > Deep subsurface > Rock core/Sediment | place: Rifle, Colorado... | reverse complement strand
TGTAAAAATTCCTGTCATTGCTTTTGGTGGTGTTGGAGAGTGGCAACATTTAGTGGATGGGATTAAAATTGGAATGGCAGATGCAGTTTCTGCTGCAAATATTTTCCATTTTACAGAACATTCAACAAACAATGCCAAGGAGTATATGGTAAAAGCAGGATTAAACGTAAGAAAACCTACATTTTATAAGGTTCCAACGCCACGGAAACCAAAATACAATGAGATTTATTGAATAATTTAGCTATAATTACTCTTTCATTGTTCTTTTAATTTTTATAAGATACTCATTTACCAATTTTTTGAATATATCTTCATAATCGTTTAAGAAAGATTCAACTTTTGAAACTGGCATTTCTGCATCCATAATTAGTCCTTTAAATCCAAATCTATATGCGAAATCTGCAGATATGTCAATCAGATTCAATTCAAATGTGTTTTCATCTACTAAATTCACATATTCATTTAATGATGATGAGTTTATTTTGTATTGTAACATTTTTCGTATTGCTTCAGGAAGTTCTTCGATTGTTTTTGGTTTATAGACTGATGGTAAATATGAATAAAGTTGTTCCGTTAAAGTAATTACTGGTTTTCCATGAAACGCTGCTTCTTGACCAGCTGTGCCAGCTATTGTTATTATTAACGAAGATTTTTCGAGAATTTTTTCAGAAGATATTGAAGGATGAATAAGAACAACATTTGGATAGTCAAGAATTTGTTTATAGTATGAAGTATTTCTCCAACCTAAAATTTTCATAACTGGGTGCTCTTTTACATAGAGTTTATAATTCACTGGTAATGATTTAGCAATACTTGTTATTACAGAAATTTGATTAGTATAATATGGAGCACCGATTAAAAGTACTCTTTCAGGTTCCATTTGTAATGGAAAGTATATGATGTTATCTTTATCATTGATTTCAGTTTTAAAATTTTTGTTAATGAAATGGTTTCTGTATTTCTTTTTAAAAAAGTTAGAGAGTTTTATCCAAAGAACTTTTTTCCTAGTTCTTCCAAAATTATAATATCGATTAACAAAATTTTTACTTCGTTTTAAAAAAAAGAAATTAATTAAAGGCTTGTATCTTTGCCAAGCATTTTCTTCAAAAGATATCCGTCTATAATCTGCTCCTTCTTTGGCGGAATCAAATTTTTTTAGATAATTATTTAATTCGTTTAACGATCTTGTTGTTTGAACATTCATTGTTAAAGTATCCTTATCCAAAATTCCTCCTTCTTGAGATATCATCATTCTATTGCCAAATCTAGCAGATCCCAACATCAGTATATGGATACCCTTTGCTTTGCAAATTGAAGCTAATAATTCGTGATAATGAGAAACTGTCATGAATATGGATAGAAATTGTGGTCTAATTTCTTCAATTACCATTTCAAAGAATTTACATTCTTGTTCTACTATGCTCAGAATCTCATCATAATGGAATTTGTAATAATTATTATATTGATTGTAAAATTCTCTATCTGCATATATAATACTCCATAAATTGATATTATATTTTTGTTCAAAAGTTTTTAGATATTCTTGATTGGGTGGTCTGGGGGTTTTTTTAATAAAATCCATAAAATACCAAATCTTTTCATATTTTACAATTTTTTGTTGTTGAAAGAATTTTTTGGCTTTATCATCTACATCGAAGATAGAATAAAGTTTGAAATCATTGTAATTTTGTAATTGTTTAGCAATACCAAAATTAAAAAACCATCCATCAGTAAAAAAAAGAATTTTACTCATTATATTGGAAAAATTGGATACACATAATAAATTATCTTTTTTGATATTGTAAAATAGATTTTTCCTTGATAATTTCAACGTAAAAAAAAACTCTAATGTTTATTAACTACTAGACGTTATTCGCGGTGTGAAAAAACAATATATCTCAAAAGCTATTCGTAATCCAAAAAATGCATTTTATGTTGTGAAAGTTAACTTAGATTTATCTGCTGGAAAAATATTATATGGTAATACAGCTGGTTTAAGACAAAATATCCTTGGTTCGTTGACAAAAATGAAAATAAAACAACATAAACAGAAATTGTCTTTATCAGATACTGTTTTGCATCTGGATGAATTTGGATATGTGAAACTGGATAACCTATATGATCAGAATATGCTCCAAAAATTCATTGATAGTTATTCAAAATTAATTGAAGATGATCGTTACTCTATCATCAGAACAGAATACAAAGGGAAAGTCTATAGTCGGTATGTCAATATGATATATAAACAAATTCCAGAAATTAAGAATTTTCTAACAGACAAATTAATCAGAATTATTAAAGATCATTATGGTGGAAATTTTCAAGTTCACCACGTTTTAGCGTGGAGAAATTATCATGTACCAGAAGAATTAACCAAAGGGAAGGAGATGTTTGCAAGTCATTGGCATTGTGATGGGAGAGATACAACAAGAATCACTCTGTTTGTAAATTTGTGTGATGTATCAGAGAATACGGGGCCACTACATGTTCAATCTATTAACCGCACAAAACAATTAGTAAAAATGGGGTTTAAAGGGCGACATGATTATAGTTTACCTATTGAAGTAGTAGAAGATCCTAACCATGTGGTAAAACTAATAGGTCCGCCTGGAACAGCTATTCTTTGTAATCCTCAACTTTGTTTGCATAGAGCAGATATTCCAGCAAAAGGTCAGATTAGAGATATAATTGAATTTAGATTCAAACCTTCCAACAAACCATTGGATGAAAATTGGAACAATACAATTGAAGAAGAAAATATCTCAAAATAATTATTCAATGAATATGTTATTGTGGGAGATTTTGTAATCGTATAGTTTTAACGAATTAGATTAATCGTTTGAATTGCCCTTTTTGGATTCATCATAAATTTAGATAATCCAAACTTTACTCTATCTAAGACTTTGAAAAATGTAAGATATTGAATTTTATCGCCTTGCCATTTTGATTTATAAAAATCTATTTGTTCTTCTTTTTGAGAACTCGGATTTGGGTTAGCTCCTCCCATATCAAAAGTAGAATAACCAGAATCCATACACCATTTGATGGTATTCCAAGTCAAAAAACTTCCAGCGCTTGAGGTGCTTTTTAATGAATTTACTACTCCATGTTGAACCACGTTATTGTTAAAAATAACGCCCAATATAGCTCCAAGAGTTTCATCATAATTTTTTACTCTAAATAATTTTTGAAACCCTTTTTTTTGTAGATGTTCCCATTGTGAATCATAGAATATTTTATTTTTTTCACCAGATTTTTTTCCTAAAGATTTTAGTGAAATAAATTTCATTTGTTCATACTCAGATAAAGATTCTCTATTATTACCAATATTGAACTCAAGTTGTTGCTGTTCAGCTTTTCTAATATCATATCGGATTTTTTTATTTAATTTTGAATAAATAGCATCTTTACTCTGTTGTAAATTTACTATGTAAGTAGACCATGGAATAATTGAAAAACCAAATTTGGTTAGAATAGATTCATTTTGGAATTTCGATAAGGCAGGAAATGAACCTCTTATCATCATAATTTTATTTTGTTTGGCAAATTTTTCAACTTCTTCAAAAATTTTTGTTAAAATTTCTACCTTATGGTATTCATCATGTATAATTGGTCCGTACCACCACATAAGAATAGATCCTAGATCCAATTTTGAAGCAAGATTTCTTATAGCAGGATGTGAATTAGCCCAGTAATACTTTGAATGAATAAAAGACAGTAGTTGTCCGACAATATTGTTATTAGAATCTCTTACTGTAAAGAAAATAGGTTTTGAATGATATCCAATTTTATAAGTAAGTGACCAATTTAATGATTGATAAGTTGTAGAACTATTATTTTCTAATAATTTGGAATTCCATAATTGCTCATCAAATGAATCATAGACTTCGGTAAAGTATTCCATGCATCAAGAAATCATTTAGTATTTAATATATCAATGAAGTGATAATCCAGATGGTGAAGAACCCTAATTTACTAATAACAGGCACGGTTTTGTTTGCAATACTAGTTTCAGGTACTTGTGGCAGATTCTCAGCAGGGTAAGAGAATCTCCATTCCTTTTTTTATTTCAAGCACAATAGGTTTGTACCAATATTCAGTTTTTCATAATGTTTCAGGGTCTCTGAATCAACTGGTTTTAATTTATTATTATACCAAAGTAATTCGTAAAAAACAAAACCATTCAGTGACATATAGTCTATAAACTCTGCCGGTTTTGAACCATACTCCCTACACATTGTCGGGTCAAATTCCACGATGACTTTGAGGTTTGGAGAGGTTCTCATTATATCGCCCATACCGTGGATAGCTGCAAAGTCTGCGCCCTGTATATTGCATTTTATAAAATCAATCTTGATACCAGAATTTGCAAAATAGTCCTTTAATGCAACTACTTCGACTTGAACCGAGTTTCTTGGTTCATTTGGGCGGTATATCCGATTGTCCATAGAACCTTTGGAAAAATATAATTCTGTTTTATAGGTTCTCTCCGCAACTGCTTTTTGCTCTAGGATTACATTTTTGTAACTATTGGTCTCCACGTTTTTTTTCAACAGTTCAAAATTTGCTGGTGAAGGCTCAAAAGAATATACTCTGCCATTCTTCCCTACCAGTTCTGAGAATAGGCATGTCCAGTATCCGATATTTGCGCCCAAGTCAAGAACGACATCCCCTTCTTTTACAAGTTGCCTTACAATCTTTGTGTCTAATCCCCTGTGTTCAAGAACTACGAGATGTAGATATTCGTTTTTTGGAAGGTACATCTTTCTTCCATCTAGGATGACATTATCTGATGCACACAGAGAAAGTACCAATGTTTTCAGTCTGCCCAGATAAGATAAAATAATTGGGTTCTTCAATATACTCCTATGCCTTCCAGCATACTGCATGTTTATCCTATACCAAAATAATACAGATTTCCTTATCATACAACCCAATGAGGTTCAACCATTCGAGCATATAGACTTCGTCCCCTTTTTAATCCCAAAAACCTTACTAAGAGCATATAGTAGGTTGAGTATTGGCTTTAACATCATATACAGTTTATCATGAAGACTTCATTTAATTAATAACAAATAGATTTTCAATTTTAAATCAACCAAGTTCTGTAAAAGTAAAACAGGTACAATTGTTTCTATCATCATAACACAATACTTTGTATTTCTTTTCATGGATTTCATTTATTTTCAGTTTTAATTAGAGATTTTGGTTTGTTTTTTAAAATCAAGGATCTTACACAATCTCATCAACATGATAATACAAAATTAAACTAAATTCTATACACAAATCTATATTTGGAGTGTTTAATGGGATTAGATTATGTCTAATAATAAAACTATACTAATAACTGGAGGAGCTGGATATCTTGGTTCAATTCTTAGTAAAAAACTTCTTGAAAAAAACTATAGAGTTAGAGTTATGGATGCATTATGGTATGGTAAAGGACCTATTGAAGATTGCCTAAAAAATAATAATTTTGAATTAGTTGAAGAAGACATTAGGAATCTGAATGCTACCGTAAGAGCTATGAAAGGGGTTGATGCTGTGATTCATTTAGCTTCGATAGTAGGTATGCCCGCCTCTAGTATTGAACCAAGAACCAGTGAAGAAATTAACTATCTTGCAACGAAAAATATTGCTGAATTATGTGACCTTCATGAAATTAATACATATATTTTTGCTAGTACATGTTCGGTTTATGGTTCACAACCAGATTCTTTGATTACTGAAAAGTCCCCAGTTATGCCACTTGATTTTTATGCTAAACAAAAATGGTATTCAGAAAGAGCAATCGGATGGCTAAATAGAGCACCAACAATTCTAAGGTTTGGCACTCTGTTTGGTTTTTCTCCAAGAATGAGATTTGATTTAGTTATTAACCTCTTTATTGCTCAGGCACTAATGGAAAGAAAGATAAAAGTATTTGGGGGAAAACAACATCGGCCATTTCTACATGTAAGGGACGCTGCAGATTCTTTAATTTTTGCATTAGAAAAGGATTTGACAGGAACTTATAATGTATTGAATGAGAATTATACAATCTCTGAAGTTGCAGAAAAAATAAAAAAATTAACTGACTGTGAGATAGAGATTTCCAATGAGGAAGAAGATAAAAGAGATTATAAAGTCTCTGCAGAAAAGATTCGTCTTATAGGCTTTACTCCAAAAGAAAACTTGGAATCTGCATTTTATGAGATCAAAAAAGCTTTTTCAGATAAAAAGATCTCAGATTATAAAGACGTTAAATTCAGTAATTATAAATTTCTATTTAGTTCTGAAGAAATTAAACAGAAAGTGTTTATCCAAGGATTGGATGATGAATGACCGAAGTGTTATTGGGCAAATACCTAACACTTATTTTATTCAGGATTTGATTCAATCTATTGCTTAAAAAAATAGTCGGTATAACAGCAATTATTATTTTAGTAGTTTCCATTAGTGGCTACCTAGCGTATAATGATCCACCCACACGATTTCAAGTAGCTAAAATGCTTGGATTGAAAAAATCTCCACAAAATACAGGCGATAATATCAATATTCAAGAGTATTTTATTGGTCTTCATGGTCCTACCACCATGGCATTTGTAGGTAATGATATTATTTATCTCGAAAAGAATACTGGTCTAGTTAGATTTATCAAAAACACTGAATTGATGGATGAACCATTATATGATTTCCAAGTGAGTGATCAATACGAGTCTGGGTTGTTGGGAATACTTGTTGTCAATTCAGACATTTATTTTTATGTAACTGAATCAGATAAGGATGGAGAGGAACCTATAGCTGATAACATTTACAAATTCGGCTGGACAGGTGAAAAATTAGAGAATCAACAGCTTATCAAAAGTCTTCCAACATTTGCAACTTGGCATCATGGTGGAGTAATGGTATTAGGTTTGGATGGAACAGTTTATGCAGTTCGTGGGGATCAGCGAGATATTTTTGGTGATAAAGAATATGGTGTTCTACAGAATTCGCCACGTGGTGACCCTGATGATACAAGTATCATTTTACTGGTTAACAAAGGCAGCGATATTACACCTTCGAAATCTGCAGAACCTTTTGAATATTATTATGCTATTGGCATACGGAATAGTTTTGGATTAGCCATTGATCCGCAAACTGGAAATTTGTGGGATACGGAAAATGGAGAAGAATCATATGATGAAATTAATCTAGTACTTCCAAAATTTAATAGCGGATGGAGAGAAATTATGGGTTTTGTAAATTCAACTCAAATATTAGAATTACCTACCTTTAGAGATTTTATTTACAGCGATCCAGAATTTAGTTGGAAAAACAGCGTAGCGCCTACTGCGATATTATTTGCTGATGAAAGGCTACCAACTAAGTTTCAAGATACTGTTTTTGTAGCTGATTGTAGCGGAAATATATATAATTTTAAATTAAATGCTGACAGAATGGGATTTATTTTTAATAACTCTGATTTATTAGACAAAATAGCAGATCCTGATGATAATTTAAGTGAGATTATTTTTGCAAAAGATTTAGGTTGTATAAGTGATATGAAAATTAGTCCTTCTGGATCGATTTTTGTAATTTCTCATGCAAATAATGGTGTGATGTATAAGATTACTTTTGACTGATGAATTTTACTCTTAAACGGATTCCAATTTTTAAGTATTTTTTAGAAAAATAATGAAATGCTATTGTTATGAATTTTCTAAAGTTAACATTACAAAACTTGGTAGATTATTTTTCTTTAACATATCAAGGAGATCATCAATTTTGTAATGTTTTACATCACGAAGAGTTCCAATTAAAGGTGTATCAATATCACGTGGCACATATGTTGTAATTTCATAACCTTCATTTTTTAAGTCTTGTAACATTTCAGCAGTATTATCCTGACCCACAATATACTGATGCAATTCCATATAGATAATTGGTTTAAACTTTCGAATAGTTTTGTTTAATCCATTAATAACTTTTTTCTCATATCCTTCAACATCCATTCTGAGAAAATCAATTTTATCAATTTTTTTTTCTTCTAAAAAAGAATCCATTTTTTTAATTGGAATGGAAATTATGTTGCCGGGCCATTTTGGTTTTTCGTCATCAGGTAAAACCATACAACTATTTCCTGCTCCTTCATAAATTAGAAATTTTGTAATGCCGTCATTTTCTCCTGCAGCAATATTATATGCTTGAACATTTTTGAGATTAAGAGATGTTAAGTTTTTTTTCAAGCATTCAAAATTAAGCGGTGAAGGCTCTATAGCAATTATATTTCCTTTGGAACCTACATACTTACTTTCAAGAAGAACATAATATCCTATATTTCCACCAATATCGAGGCAAGTCATTCCTTTTTTCAATTTAGAGCTGATAATCTTTGTTGAGACTGGCTCATGAGTATTGAAAATCAATAATTCTGATGATGTTCCAAGGGGATCATTAGAAAGTACAGACATTTTAAAACCATGAACATTAACGTAATCTTTGGTTGACATTGTTTTTATTTTGAGGAATCGGTATGAATAGTGAATAAGAGCCCTGATTGCTTTTGATAAACCATATTTTTTACCATAGTTTACTATATTTTTGTAAGCGTGTGATAATGTCAATATGATTGTGGAAATGTGTTTGGTATATATCCATTCCAGTATCTAAAAATTAAACAATCTTTGAATTTAATCTCATCATAATTAATTGTAGCAATTAATGAATAAATGTAAAGTAAAACCTTAACATCATTTCTTAAAATTCAAATCAATAGGATTGTCTGACATTAGGGTAACCTATTCTGGTCTCATTTCATTTCTAGTTAGAATAAGCAGTGTATTCACGGGAATTATTTTCACTCTTATTGTAACTAGACGACTTTCTGAAGAAGAATTTGGTAGTTGGAGTCTAATTGGAGGATTATTGCTTTATGTTGTGACTGTTGATTATGTCATATCGTACTGGATAACAAGAGAAGTAGCCCGTGGAGAAAATTCTGGTAAAACAGCGTTAGCTTCAGGATGTGTTTTATCTATTGGTGGAGTAGTAGCATATTTAATAATTGCATATTATGTTTCCCAACAATCAGATGCTAATTTAGGGCTATTGTTGTTTGCAGGAATTCTGATTCCGCTTATGTTCATCAATGATGTAATCCAATATCTAAATTTGGGCTGGAAACCACAGGTAATAAGTTACGCTTTACTTGTATCAGAAATAACAAAAGTTCCTGCTGGATTAGCTTTTGTTTATTTCTTGGATCTTGGTGTCGAAGGAGCAATACTTGCGACTTTTGTAGCATACTTATCTAGTATTTTTATTAATATTTGGTTTGCAAGACAAAAATTAAAAAATAAATTTCAAAGATTGTATATTAAAAAATGGTTTCGTCTTTCCTGGTTACCACTCTATCAAAGCATTCCAAACTTGGCATTTGTTTCTGATGTAGTAATTTTCTCGGTTATCACGGGCTCTGTGATAGGAGTTGCCTATATGACAGCTGCACGAGCGATTTCTAACGTTGTAATGCATGCTGGTGCAATTTCTGACGCAGTTTATCCAAAGTTAATTGGCGGAGGAATAGATGAACATTTCCAAGAAAATTTAATTAAAGTTTTATATTTTTCCATTCCATTACTTGGTCTTACGGTTGTACTAGCTCGACCAGGATTGTTTGCATTAAATCCTGCATATGAGAGTGCTGCTATCATAGTGATTTTTGCTTCATTGAGAAGTTTTCTAAGTATCTTAAATAGAATGTTCTATTCAGCACTACAAGGAATTGAAAAAATTGATCTTGATGAATCGGCTACTTTTAAGACATACATAAAAAGTAAGTTATTTTTCGTGCCAACAATAAGGGTAATTCAATACTCTTCTTATGCAGTTATTTTGATTATTGTTTTATTGGCAACTAAAGGAGATAATTTCTTAGATCTTGTTACTTATTGGGCAGTGATTTCATTACTAATAGAAATACCGTTTGTAATATACCAATATTATATTGTACAAAAGAATTTTAGAATAAAAATAGACAATAAGGCAGTAATAAAATATATTATTGCAACGTTAGTTTCATGTGGGATTTTATATTACTTGGTTGATCAATTTTTAAATTACAAAATTAGTATTTTTGAATTCTTTCCTGATTTACTTCTCTTTACTGGAGTAGGAATCCTTCTTTATTTAGTTATTACTTATTTGACTGATTTGAGGACAAGACTATTATTTTCTGCAATAGTAAATGAAATAAAACAAAAAAGGAATTGATGATAAAAGAATCATGATGAATCAAGATGGATGAGATAGAAGTTAAACGATGGGCGGAGAAGCTTTACGATGAAAGAATTAGTTCTAACTTAGATGCAGTTAAGGCAGCTGGTCAATGGGGGGATAAAGAATTAGTTCCTCTAATTTGTGAGGAAATATTGAAAAAGATTGAAATCAAAAAAAGCGATATAGTTTTAGAAGTAGGTTGTGGTACTGGTGTTTTAGGGAGCTACCTGAAGAATAAATGCTCTGACTACTATGGAATAGACATTTCATTTAAGATGTTACAAAAATTTCAGGTAGAGTACAATCAGGAAAGAAGATTTAACTTAATTCAAGGAGTAACTGATAATCTACCGTTCCTAGATAACTCATTTTCAAAAATTTTGATTAACGGTGTCACTATGTATTTACATGGAAAAAAATTATTTGAAAACACTTTATTGGAATTAGAGAGAGTTTCAAATAAGAATTCTGTTATTTTTATTGGAGAGAATATTACTCCAGATAGTATTTATTGGGAATATAGTTGGTTTCAAAATAAAAGTAGTATAAGTCAATTTTTTGCTAAACAATATATCAAGCTAAGATTATGGATAGCAGAATTAAATCCAAAATTAGCAGGCAAATGGAAGTTTCATTATAAATCAGTTCGTTATGAATTTATCAGAAAGTTTTTTGGTAAAAGAGCTAAGACAAATCTCTCTGAATCTGCTGCAAGAACTATTAAAAAAAGAGTTTATGGGGAGAAACATAAAGGAAATCGTCGTGTAGACTTTGTAATAAGATTTGACTAAAGGAGAGAATTTTGTATAAATATAATATATCAAATACTATTGAATACAAAGAATGGAATAAAAATCTAGAAAAAAGTCAATATGCAAATTTTTTTCAAACAGTTGAATATCTAAACTCGCAAGCATTTGATGAAAATAACTATCTTAGGTTTATCACAATTGAGGATGAACAAGAAAACATTATAGGACAATTAGGTATCATAATAACACAAAAACATCAAGCGTATTCTTCCAAATTATTTTCCAAAATATTTGAAATGTTTTCAGATTTAGGAAAAAGAGGTTCATGGGCTGGTGGCCCTATAATACATGAAATCAATGAAGAAAAAAAGATAGAAGTTTTAAAAAAAATCATTTTAGCTTTAGAAGAGATTGGAAATAATGAGGATCTTGCTATTATTGATGGATATTCGCCTCACCTTGATTTTTCAATAAATGAGCGTTATATTAACGAGTATAAAAAGTCAGGATTTGATGTCAATAGTTTTTTAACATTTGTTACAGATTTGAATGAAGATTTAAACTACATATGGGAAAAAATTCATGATAGCACTAGACGAGATGTAAATAGAGCAGAAAAAAGAGGTTTGATCGTAAAAGAATTAACAACTCTTGATGAGCTAGATCAATATTTTAATTTAAACAAAATCTGGGCAAAAACAAAAGGAATTGAACTCCAATTTTCTGCACATTACAAAGAGAATTATTGGAATTGTTTGAAATCAAATATAGAGAAACTATTCTTAGCCTATGAAGATAATGAGTTGGTTTCCTCTCATAGACTAGGATGTTTTAATAAAATTGCTTTTAGTCATAAAATAACCAATTCCTATTCAAAGCCTACCAGTTTAGGTGGTCCACTATTAACATGGTTTGCAATAAAATGGGCAAAAGAAAATGGTATAAGATATTATGATTATTCTGGAGGTCAAGCGCCCTCAAAATCAGATGATGAACAAAGAAAATATTCTGAACAATGGGATAGTTTGCTTAATTATAAGAGAAAGTGGGGAGGAAGTGAATACCCTTATTATCATTTTGTTAAGATTATTCATCCTTTCAAATACAAAATGTTTAGACTATTAACAAAACCAGATTGGACGTATAGAGACTATAAGAGAAGGCATTTCAAAAGACCGAAAGCTGAAAACTGATTATCTAGCATATAGTTTTTAATTAATCATGGAAACACACTTGTCATGAAATTATGCGTGTTTCCGAACGATCCAATACGAGCCTATTTTGAAAAAGGTGAGATTAAACAAAGATATTTCAATCCACAAAATCTCTTTGATGAAATTCATATTATTTCCTTTACAGATAGAGACATTGATGAGGATAAAGTCAAATCTATTGCTGGAACGGCAATTCTAAAAATTCATTCAGTAGGAAAGATTAGAATTAAAGAAAGAGAACGATATGTTAAGAAAATAATCGATATTGTTAAAGAGATACAACCAGATATTATTCGTTCTTACAATCCATATTTGGAAGGGTGGTTTGCTGCAAGATGTGCAGACTATCTAAAAATTCCTTTTTTACTATCTCTTCATACACAATATGATTATAATAGAAAGCTTGCAATGAAAACTGATTTAAAAAAATTTTTTGCGTTAAAATATACAGAAAAATACATGGAACCTTTTGTATTGAAGAAGGCCGACAAGATCATTATTGTTTTCAGAATAATTGAGCCATATGTAATCAAACATAATGGTAAAAAGCCTGAAGTCTTGTATAATAAAATAGATTATAAGAAATTTGAAGAATCACATGCAGTAACAGAATTACCATCA
>Ga0209521_10003412_pt1 | contig 12838 bp, 9 predicted proteins | sample Rifsed19ft4_FD_184016 | JGI IMG/M metagenome (GOLD analysis project Ga0209521, IMG submission 184016) | Soil microbial communities from Rifle, Colorado, USA - sediment 19ft 4 (version 2) | ecosystem: Environmental > Terrestrial > Deep subsurface > Rock core/Sediment | place: Rifle, Colorado... | reverse complement strand
TGGTAACGCTCGAGCGATCCCTCGCCGCGCGGGAGCGGGCGTAGCTCAGTGGTAGAGCATCTGCTTCCCAAGCAGAGGGCCGTGGGTTCGATCCCCATCGCCCGCTCCAATTGCGAGTATTCGAGAGCGAGAACGCCATGCGCTAAGTATGCGCGGCGCCTTGTGCTGTCAGTCCCCGAAACCCGCCGAGGTGGTCAAGGAGTGGCCCTGATACTCATTTCGGTCAGCATCCAGCTGGGTGAAAATCAGCTAACGGCCCTCTGCTTCCCCTCCGGAGCCGCTCGCGGCTGAATCTGGAACCGCCCTCACCTGAGGCAATAACGACCCTCTGCCTTCGAAGCAGAGGGTCGTGAACGTCACACGTTGGTTCACGATTCTGCGGTCTGTCCCAAGGCGGTGCTAGACTCCCGAACTAAACCAGTTTAGCGCTCCTGCGGCTCGTCCGACCTTGAGCTACATCTCCACGGCGTTCGCGTGGGCGCCGACGAGTCCGCTGGGCCTTCCGAGGTCAGGAGCTGTGTTGCCGCCCAGTTGGCGGCTCATCCCAGTGATCTCGAAGGGCGTGGTTCATACCCCTTCGAGTACGCGACAGCACTTACCGGGAGTCTGCAGAAGCCGGTGACCGCTGCCGCGTGTGCTTAGCTAAGTCTCTGCGTAGCGCGGCCCGGGCGGCGAAGTACCCGCACATACCGTGAACGCCCGCGCCTGGCGGCGTCGAAGACGAGCAGATGTAGATACCCCTGGCCGGAGTCGCGTACGGCACCATGCCGACGGTGGGCCGCAGGAAGAGCTGCAGGCCGTCGTGGGCGCCGCCGGCGATGTCGCCTCCAACGTAGTTCTCGTTGTACCGCTCAAGGCCTGGCGGTGACAGCACACTCCTGCCCATCACCCGCTCGCGGAAGCCGGGAGCGAACCGTTCGATCTGAGCTTCGATCCGCTCAGTCATGTCCACCGTTGAGCCATTGGGGACGTGGCAGTAGGCCCAGACGGTATGCTTTCCCTCTGGGGCGCGCGCAGGGTCGAACAGGCTCTGCTGAGCCACCAGCACATAAGGTCTCTCTGGGGGCTCGCCTCTGGCCACTGCACGCTCCCCGTCGGCGATCTCCGCCAAGGTGCCTCCGATGTGAACCGTGCCGGCTCGCCCGCACGCCTCTGCCTTCCAAGGGATCGGGCCGTCGAGCGCAAAGTCGACCTTGAATGCAGCCGGGCCGTAGCGGTATCGCGCCAGCTTACGCTGGTATCCACGCGGGAGGCGCTGGCCTGCGATGCGGATGACCTGACGTGGAGTCACATCGAGCAGGAAGGCGCTAGCCGGGGGGAGGTCGTCGAGGGACTCGATCGTTCTGCCCGTGATTATCTCGCCGCCGAGCGAGCGCAGGTAGGAGGCGAGCGCATCGGCGATGCTCTGGGAGCCCCGGCGGGCGACCGGCCATCCTAGAGCATGCCCAGCAGCCCCCATGATAAGCCCGAACGTTGCCGTGAAGGGCTGCTCCAACGGCAAGATCGAGTGTGCTGCCAGCCCCGCGAAGAGCGCTCGGGCGCGTTCCCCTTCGAACATGCCCTCCGCAAGACCACGGGCCGAGCGGACCGCTCGTAGCCCGAAGCGGGCCAGCGCCAGCGGGTGACGCGGCACCCGAAGGAGCGGCCCGAGCAACTGCGAAGCAAGCTTGTCCCAGTCGCGCACGAGCGGGATCATCAGCTTGCGGTAGGCGGCAGCGTCGCGACCGAGCGAGTCCGCAGTGGCCTCGACCGAGCGCTCGAGCACCACCGCCGTTCCGTCGTCGAGGGGATGCGCGAGCGGAACCTCAGGGTGGACCCACGTCAGGCCGTGCTCCTCCAACGGCAGGGAGCGGAAGAACGGCGAGCCGACGCCGAGGGGGTGGACGGCCGAACAGACATCGTGCACGAAGCCCGGTAACGTCAGCTCTCCCGAACGGCAGCCTCCGCCAGCGGTCTCCTTGGCCTCGAACACGTTCACTGAGCGGCCCGCGCGGGCCAGGGTTATCGCTGCGGCGAGCCCGTTCGGCCCCGAACCGACAACGATGGCATCGGGGGCGCTGAGATCAGGCATGATCCCGATCCCCGACCAGACATGGATGTGTGATCACGAACTCGCCGCGCCGAACTCAGGGCCGGCCGCGCTTAAACGGCCTGGCTGCCCAGCGCGCCGGCGCGGCCGCCCCGTACAGTGTCGATCGGATCGCGGCGTTGTGCCAGATGTTCTTGGCCTGCGACCACTGCAGCCTCGGGTCGACGCAGGTCGCCTGCATTTGCGGGTCCCCTTCCACCCCGAAGTGCTCCGCCAGGGATTTCAGCGTGTCCTGCCAAAACTCATCTTCTTTCCTGTAGCCGAAGACACGCATGATGATTTCCCACAGCGGGTCGTTGGCGCGCATGAGGACCTGCGCCTGGGCCACCGTGCGCTCGTCCTCTTCGAACGCGCTGAAAGTGATAAACCCAGCAAACATGTGACCTTGCGGGTTCATGAACGTGAAGGACTCGTCGTCGGCGTAGATCACCATGACGCCGGTGGAGAGCTTCACGGGGCCAGTCGAAAGGTTGAGAATGGCGACCTCTCCCGGTGCTATGCCGGTGATCGGCGCATAGAAGCGGTTTCCTTGCGGCCAGAAGTCCGAGAAGTTGTCCTTCCAGCCCTTGATGACCTCCATCGGCGTCGCGGCAGAGCCGCTCAGACCCACGCGGTATGTCTTCTGCCACATCTTACCGAACCCCTGGAGGGGGCCGACGACGCGCCGCCCTTCGACGTTAATGTTGATCGCCCCAGGTGGCGCGCCAGGCACGCTCAGCTTCTCGACGGGATGCGCCCAGTGGGCAGCGTCGCTGCGTCGTTCGGGAGAGGCGCCTTCGTCGGGTCGGTGCTTCGACGGCGTCATGACATGCTCCTTCCTCGACGGGCGTGTCAGGACCCGGCCGCCGCGGCAAGCGCGGCGGCCTCGTTGTCGTAAACGCCGATCGCCTCATTGAGCCTCGTCAGCTCGAAGATCTGCCGATAGTGGTCGTTCAGGCCGACTGCGACCAGCCGCTGACCTTGCCGATTGGCTCGAATGAGTAGCGTGACTAAGAGGCCGATACCGCCGCTGTTCATGTACTCGAGGCCGCCGAAGTTCAGCACTATGGCGCGGGTGCCGCCCGCCGCGGCCTGCGTGTACGCATCCATGAGGACGTTCTCACAGAAGGCGGTGACCTCCCCCTCTATGTCCACGATGTTGGCACCCCCAGTGCCCTTGCGAACGTTCATCGAGACCCGGGCCTCTGGCATTATTGCCTCCCTCTAGCTGTCTGCCGAAGCCGGCGCGTTAGCAAATGCACTCACTTCGTCCGGGAAGATGCTCATAAAGTCGGCCAGACGAGTGATCTGGAAGACCTCCCGGTAGTGATCGCTCAGGCCGCAGGCTAGCACCCGGCGGTGCGCCTTACGGGCCATGGCCAGCAGGCCGACGATCAGGGCTATGCCGGTGCTGTTGATGTAGTCCACAGCGTCGAAGTTGAGAAGGACGGTGGCGGAGTCTCCGCTCACGGCTTCGGCGTAGGCGGCGTTGATCGCCTCGTCCGCAAATGCGTTTACCTCGCCACGCAGATCGATAACCGCGACGCCTTCCTGGTACCGGACGCTCGCCTCAAAGTCCTTTCCGGGCATCGTCGTCTCCTTCCAGCTTGAGCACGAGTTCGACGGTGCGATGGGTCTCGTCGCTCGTGACACGTAGGTCGTCCACCATGTTCTTGATGAGGAACAGGCCCCAGCCTCTGGGCGGCTGAGCGCCCGCGAGCTTGGCTTCGAGGTCGGGGGCTTCGGGAGTAGGAATCGGCTGATCCCCTCCGTGGTCGATGATCTCCACCGACAGGGCCTCCCTGGAGACGAGCACTCGGATCGAGACTGGCAAATCCGGCCGATATTTGTTTCCGTGTTCCATGGCGTTCATTGTGGCCTCGGCCACGGCGGTCTTCAGACGCTCGAGGCGCGCTGCCGGGAGACCAAGCCCTCGCACCGCCTCCGCCACACGTTCAATCGCACGACGTTCGTTACCCGGTTCACTGGGCAGAGTGAAGTCGGCCAGGATCCGCCCGCTGTTGCCGGACGCTCCCTGCGACTCAGCCGGGGTGGCAGCGGCGACCGTGTCATTTCCAACGGTGCCCACTCGCTGGAGCGTCACCAGCGTGACGTCATCCTCTTGCTCCCAGCCGGCCCCGGTGAACTGCGCCAGCTCGGCCACCAGGAGATCGATGAGCTGAGCGCCGCCCGGGTGCTTCTCCACAAAGCCCATAAGCCGGGGGAAGCCGAACATCTCACGCTCGCTGTTGTGTGCCTCCACCAAGCCGTCGCTGTGGAAGAGGACGCTGTCGTCGGGGGCAAGGGTAACGGTCTTCTCCTCGTAGGTCATCCCCGGCATCAAGCCGAGCGGCATGCCGGTGGCCCGCAGTTCGGCCACGCCGCCGTCTGTCCGCAGGTAGGGCAAGTTGTGGCCGGCGTTGGCGTAGACGAGTCTGCCGCTCTCGATGTCAAGAATCGCGTACAGGCAGGTCACGAACATGTTGGGAGGGATATCCTTATAGAGCAGCTCATTCACCGCCGCCAGCACCTCCCCGGGCGAGTCGAGCCGCTGGGACGCCGCCCGCAGCATGCTACGGGTTGCGCACATCACGAGAGCAGCCGGCACACCCTTGTCGGAGACATCGCCGACGACGATTCCCCGGTAATTTTCATTGTCCGGAAAGTCTATGAAGTCGTAGAAGTCCCCACCTACGGCCCGGGCCGGCTGGTAGTAGGCCTCCACCTGCCAGCCGGGCAGATGGGGCGACTCCTTGGGTAGAAAGGCCAGCTGGATATCATGGGCGACCCGCAGCTCCTGCTCGATACGCTCCCGCTGCAGGGCTTCGCGCTTCAGCTCCTCGACCTGGTCGTCCACTTTCTTCTGCAGATCCCCGTACAGGCTTGCCAGTTGCCCAGTCATGTCATTGAGGTTCCCGGTGAGCGTGCCGAATTCGTCTCGGTTGGGCACTTCAACCCGCTGCGAAAAGTCTCCACGAGCGATACTTGCCAGCACATGGTCGATGCTACGCACGGGCCGAACGAATGCTAGGGACAGAACTAGACCGAGGGCCACCGAAGTGACCAGGCTGACCCCCGAGAAAGTCCCCACCATTATCCTGAGCAGACCCCGGTCCGACCTGAAGTCGTCCGTTGTCCGCGCCATCTCCGCACTGGAATCGTCTATCAGCGCGTTGAGGTCATCCTCCAGCGCATGGGAAATCTCGTGCTCCTCGGCGAGGTGCACCTCAAGGGCCGCGGCGGGATCGCCTGCCTCATCGAGGGCCAGCGCCTTCTCACCGGCCAGCCCAAACCCGGCATCGGCCTCCCGAACCCCGGTGAAGAACGCGTTCTGCCCCGGCGGGCTTAGCCTGTCGAGCTCGTCCACCTGCGCCGCGAACGCCTGCTTGGCGCTGGCGATCCTGTCGTTCCAGGGGGGATCTGGCGCACAGTCGTTATAGGATATGTCCGAAGGCGGTGTCTCCACCAGATCACAGACTAACGCCATGGCCCGGAAATGACTCTGTGCCGTAATGAGGTAGATCGCCTGTCGCGAGCGTTCCACCTTCTCCGAAAGGTCATTCAGCTCATCTACTTGGTTGTTCATCCGCTCGATGGCCACTAGGCTAAGAATGCCCATCCCGAGCAGTAGCAACGCACCGATCAAGAAACCGACGAGCAGCTTTACGTGCACGCTGGCCTTGATCCGCGCCACGAAATCCACGAGGGAGCGCAGCGGGCCGGGCAGGTCCGGCAGCCCCCCCTCTCTTTCGGGCTCAGGGACCGGTTTCGCCGCTCCCCTCTCCGGGCCATCTCTTGTATCAGCCATGACCCTTACCTCCCCAGCGAAATTCGATTCCGCCAAGCCGGCGGTGTAGTCGTGGTCGCTTGCCGGGCAATCCACCCCTTAGCAGTTAACGCCGGGCTAGCTGTGGACCATTGTACTCCAGGCAGTCGACCCCGCAGCTCAGCTATCGGGTCGTTGCCGGGGCCGCGTGCAGTGAACGGATTATGCATTGATGTCCCGCCGCTGGAAGATCACGAAGGCGATGGCCAGGAAGCCGACGCAGTAAGCGGCCAGCACCAGCGCCGCGATGGCCGGGTCCGGCAGGTCCGTGAGCGCGGGGTCTCTGGGGGCGAGGCTGTTGCCGCCAAGGCTGCCGATGCGGTTGGCGGCCAGCAGGGCCTGTACGTTGTGTCCCGGAAAGAAGGCGCGCGCATCCGCGGCCCAGCCGCTCTGCTCGCCCAGGATGCCCAGGACGATCGCCTCCACGAACATGAAGAATAGGATGCCTACGACTCCCAGGGTGGTTGACCGGCCGACCACGGCGAGGCAGAAGGCCAACAGCGCATAAGGGATGATCCCGTAACCGGCACGGAGAACCATCAGGGCTACACCCGGAACCGATGGGCCGCCAGGGACGTCGAGGGTGATGGGGCGGTCGGCCAGAGCCGTGGCGATGACCGAAAAGCCGACGCCGACGCCGAAGGCCAGCAGAAGGGTGATAGCGGCTGCGATGGCGATGCTCAGGAGCTTGGCCGTCAGGTACTGGCTGCGGGTCCGGCCCCGGATAAGCGCCTGCCGCACCGTGCCCCAGCCGTGCTCGGTGGCCACAGCAGATGCCACCAGGATGCCAACGAGGATGGCGCCCCAGAATTGCCCGGAGTCCAGCAGACCGGTCAGGGACCAGGGGAGCGCGAACGTTCGCAGCGACTCCTGCCCGTATCCGAACTCGGGATCATTCCGCTCTTCCACCCAGCTGCCGTAGCCCCCCAGCCAGATCAGGATGGCTGCACCTGCTACCATAAGGAGGAGCAGGGCATAAGGCATCCAGCGCTTGCGTACCTTGAGCAGCTCGGCGGCCAGCATGTTGGAAGTTGGCCACGCCCTCATGCTGATCATTGGACCGCCTCCTTGCCGGTAACCTCCAGGAAGAACTCCTCCAGGCTGCCTTCGCGGGGCCGAAGCTCAGAGAGGTATATCTGCTGTTCGGCCAGGGCTCGGCTCAGCTCTGCCGCCCGTTCTCGCGGTGCCTCTACCAGGAGACGGTCATGGTCACGGCGGACTCCGTTGACCCACGCCAGGCTCCCCAGTACCCGGACCGCCCTATCGGGCTCGGTGACCTCCATCTCCAGCGCCTCGCCCTGGCGCAGCAGCGTCGCGACCGACCCCTGAGTCAGCAGGCGGCCCTCCTTAACGATGCCCACGTGGTCGCACATCTGCTCAACCTCGCTCAATAGGTGGCTGGACACGAAAACGGTCCTTCCGATCTGCCCCAGCCCTCTGATCACCTCCCGGACTTCACGCATCCCCGCCGGGTCGAGCCCGTTGGTGGGCTCGTCGAGCACCAATAGCTCCGGATCGTGGAGGAGGGCGGCGGCCAAGCCCAGGCGCTGCTTCATGCCAAGGGAGTAGGTTCGCACCTTGTCGCGGCCGCGGCCTCGCAGCCCGACCAGGTCGAGCGCCTCGTCTACCCTCTTTCCCTCGACGCCGCCGGATAGCGCTCCCCAAACGCGCAGATTGTCGCGTCCCGACAGGTGAGGGTAGAGCGACGGTGTCTCCAGGATCGCGCCCGTCCGGCGGAGCACTCCGGAGAGATGCCGCCGCGTATCTAAGCCGAACATCTCTACATGGCCTGCCGTGGGTGCGATCAGGCCGAGGATGAGGGCGATGGTGGTCGTCTTGCCGGCGCCGTTGGGGCCGAGGAACCCGAAGACCTGGCCGCGGCACACCTCCAGGTTCAGATCATCCAACGCCAGCAGGCGCCTGTAGCGCTTGGTCAGGCCCACCGTCCGGAGGACAACATCTGGATTATCGTTTGACATCGACTATCCTCATCGGAAGTGTGACTCATTAGACTGCTAGCTGAGTCTGGGCATCGCTGCTGGGCGGGGGCGGTGGCCTGGCATTCTCCCGCCTCCTGCCCCCCCCGGCCCAACTGCATGCTGGATCAATCGTTCACAAAGCCCCCGGGGCAGCGCGCCGCGGCGTTGACGTCCTTGTCCACGTCCACGGGGTTGCTGGGGTTGTCCATCCTCGCTCCGGCGTTGCCGATATGAACCATGTTGTGGAGCGGATGCACGGTATCATGTGCCGCGCCCTCCACGCCGCCGTTGGCTCCGTTGGTCAGCCAGGCGCAGGTGCCGTTTGGCAGAACAACGAAGTGCGAATGCGCGGAAGCCGCCCCGCTCCCGCCGATCAGGGGCACGGTCACCGCCAGTAGCACGGCCGCCGCAAACACGAAACCCAGCATCTTCTTGCTCATTACAGCTTCCTCCTTGCTTTGAGGTCAAAGTCTTACCGCTGGAACGGTCATCCTCTCGCCCTCTTCCTCCGCTGGTACCTCCTCTCCAGGCCGCTGCCTCTTCTTTACTTGGCCTGCAAACCTGCTCTCTCTACGCAAATTTATCTCGAATACCGTCCCGAAACCGTTACGGAAACGCAACGAGATAAAGTGCTGTTGCGCTTGTCCCGATGAGGCTGGCCGGCGGCCGAGATCGTTACGGAATGAGCCACGCCGGCGAGCTGGTTGCGTTTTGTTGACTCGGAGAGATATAGTGCTGGCGGAAAAGGGGAAATTTGGTTGGGCCACCTCACCCTCTCTCTACTCGGCTCTGCGCGGGTTGAGCTTGATGGCGCGCCTATTGAGGTCGACACTCGAAAGGCCATCGCTTTGCTCGCATATCTCGCGGTTACGGCCGAGGCACACAGTCGCGACACGCTGGCGACTTTGCTTTGGCCGGAAAACGACCAGACGAGCGGGCGCGCCGCGCTCCGCCGCACGCTCTCATCGCTGAAGAAGGCCCTGGCCGGGGAGTGGGTGCTGGCGGATCGTGAAAGTATCGGGCTCGACCGGCGCGACGACGCCTGGGTTGATGTGGAGCAGTTCAGGGTCCAGCTAGCACAATGCGCGAGCCACGGCCACCCTGCCTCAGACGTGTGTTCCGCCTGCCTCACGCCCCTGACCAAAGCAGCGGAGCTTTATCGCGGCGACTTCCTGACCGGCTTCACGCTCCGAGATAGTCCCGAATTCGACGACTGGCAGTCCATGCAGGCGGAGCTCCTGCGCCGCCAGCTGGCGGGCGTCCTCGACCGACTGGTTCGTGGCCACAGCGCTCGGGCGGAGTTCGAGCAGGCCATCCTATACGCTCGGCGCTGGCTGGCGCTTGACCCTCTACACGAGCCCGCGCAGCGCACGCTCATGCAGCTGTACGCCTGGGCCGGCGACCGCGCTGCCGCCATGCGACAGTACCGGAATTGCGTACGGATCCTGGATGAGGAACTGGGAGTGGCACCACTCGAAGAGACTACTCAGCTCAATCGGGCTATCACTGAGAACAAAGCCCCTCCGCCAGCGGGCATCGCGGTCGCGGCGGAGCCCATTTCGCAGCCACCCAGCCGTGAGCCGATGCAGCGCATCTCCGGCTTCCCACTCGTGGGACGGGCAAGGGAATGGGAAGTCTTGCTCGGGGTCTACGAGGCGATCGCCACCGATGGACATTTCGTCGTCCTCGAAGGGGAAGCCGGCATCGGCAAGACCCGATTGGCCGAGGAGTTTCTCGCTCATGCACGGGCCTCGGGCGCGACCACGATCGTGGCACGCTGCTACGAAGGGGAGACAAACCTGGCCTACGGCCCGTTCGTCGAGGCGCTACGGGCTGCCATCGCGAGGCCCGAGAGCGCGGGTCGGCTGGGCGACACGTCGGCTCGCTCCCTGAGCGAGGTAGCCCGGCTGCTGCCCGAACTGGCGGACCTGCGGCCGAACCTTCCGGCTGCCGCGGCGCTTGACAGTCCCGGAGCACAGAGCCGGTTTCTTGATGGCGTCGGCGAGGTCTTGTTGGCATGCTGCGGAGCACTGCCGCCCGGTGTCCTCGTCGTCGAAGACCTTCACTGGGCCGACGAGGCCTCGCTCGATCTGTTCACGTACCTGGTGCGGCGGCTGCCGGGAAGGCCGCTGTGCATCGTGGCTACTTGGCGAAACGAGCAGTTGCCTGCCGGTCACCGACTGCGCCGCCTTCTCGGGGCAGCCCAGAGGACCGGCAACGCCACCTTGGTCACGTTGCCTCGTCTGTCCCGAGCAGCAGTGGAGGAACTCGTGCACTCGGCGGCGGCTGACGGCGCGTCCCTACCTGAGGGCCTCGAGCGGCGTCTGTACGACGAGACCGAAGGTGTTCCTTTCTTCCTGGTGGAGTACCTGACCGCTATCGGGCAGGGGGCCCAGCTCACGAAGGAGGGAGAGTGGTCACTGCCGGGCGGCGCGCGTGATCTGCTCCGATCTCGCTTGGCCCAGGTGAGCGAAGCGGGCTGGCAGCTTTTGACGGCGGCCGCCGTGATCGGACGATCGTTTCAGTTCGATGTGTTGCGAGGAAGCAGCGGCCGCAGCGATGAAGAGGCGGTGGGGGCCCTAGAAGAGCTCATCGCGCAGGGGCTGGTCGAAGCCGTCCAGGGTCGTGACGCCGAACAGGCGTTGCTCTATGACTTCAGCCATGAGAAGCTGCGCACCCTTGTGTATGAGGAGACCAGCCTGGCCCGTCGGCGACTCCTGCACCGCCGGGTCGCGGACGCGTTGGCCCGAGGGGCGCACGGTCACAGGGAGCGCGGCTCCGTCGCTGGCCAGATCGCGCACCACTACCAGCTGGCGGGCCAAGACGCCAAAGCGGCCGAGTACTTCAAGCTGGCCGGCGAGCACGCACGCTCGCTGTACGCGAACGCCGAAGCGCTCTCTCATTTCCAATCGGCGCTAGCCCTGGGCCATCCTCTCGCCTTAGCGCTTCATGAGGCGATCGGCGACCTTCGAACGCTGACCGGCGAGTATGGAGCGGCGCTCACCAGCTATGAAACGGCCGCCGCACTGTGTGACGCCGCCCGGCTGCCGGGCTTGGAGCACAAGATTGGCAACCTTTATGACCGCCGTGGTGAATGGGAACTTGCTGAGCGTCATTTCGCGGCAGCACTGGAGGAGTTCGGGAAGAGCGATCGCGACGGCGAACGTGCCAAACTATATGCCGATTGGAGCCTGGCGGCCCACCGTCAAGGAAAGACCCAACATGCGCTGGATCTGGCGCGCAGGGGCCTCAAGCTAGCCGAGGCCGCCGACGATCCGTCGGCGTTGGCCCAGGCCCACAACATCCTCGGCATTCTGGGTAGTAGCCAAGGTGATAGCGAAGAGGCACGCAACCACCTTCGACGCAGTCTGGCGCTGGCTGAAAATCTAGGGGACGTTAGCGCCCGCATCGCCGCCCTCAACAACTTGGCCTTGGCGTACGGCGCGAGTGGAGAAACCAAGCAAGCCCTGAATCTGACTGAAGCTGCCCTCGCGCTGTGCGAAGCACAAGGGGATCGACACCGTGAAGCGGCCCTCCACAATAACCTAGCCGACTTGCTGCACGCCATAGGCCGGTCCGAAGAAGCCATGGCCCATCTCAAGCAGGCTGTCAGCATCTTCTCCGAAATCGGCGTGGAGGCGGGCGCCATGCAACCCGAAATCTGGAAACTTACTGAGTGGGCGGCCCTCGACCCCGCTCACCTGAAGACCTCCGTTGACGCCGTCGCCTCGGCCGTGTATGTCGAGCGGCCTGACCTCCGCTCCCACGCTGCCCCCGATGGCACCGTGACGATCGTTTTTAGCGACATCGATGGCTCCACCGCCATGACCGAGCGTCTGGGCGATCAGCGCTGGCTGGAGCTGCTCCACTCCCACAACGCCATCGTGCGGGAGCAGGTCGTGTCGCACGGAGGCTTCGAGGTCAAGTCCCAGGGGGACGGGTTCATGCTCGCCTTCCAGAGCGCCCGCCGCGCTCTTCAGTGCGCCGTCGACATCCAGCGCGCCTTCGCCAAACGGAACGAAACTGCGGATGAGCCCATCCGCGTGCGCATTGGCCTCCACTCGGGGGAGGTGATCAGGGAGGCCGACGACTTCTTCGGCAAGAACGTGGTGCTGGCCGCTCGCATCGCCAACAAGGCCCGGGGCAGCGAGATTCTCGCCTCGTCGCGGCTCAAGGAGCTAACGGAGAGCGCCGGCGACATCACCTTCGGCGAGGGGCGAGAGGTGGACCTAAAGGGCCTCTCGGGGCTTCATCAGGTCTTTCAGGTGGTTTACTAGCTGATGTTTGGCCTATTGGGCAGGAGGCCTGGCTTGTTCATCTGCCGCGGAGAAGTGCTGGCGATGCACACCCGGCAGCGCCGAGACCAGATTAAACTCAGGGACGAGGAGGCCGATCAGCTGGCCAGACCGCATTTCCGGTGAATTGTGCTATATTAGCCGCCGATTGGCATTTCGGCGACCATCTGCTTCGTCTCGCGGATGGGCGCTCGCCAGATACGCAGAAGGGGCCTGAGGAGCGGCTAGCAGGGCCTGGCTTCCCAAGCAGAGGGCCGTGGGTTCGATCCCCATCGCCCGCTCCAGATATAGTAGGTAGGTCATCCAGAGGGTCGTCAGTCGACGACCATCTGCTTTCTAAGCAGTTGGTTCTGGGCTCACAGGAGCCTGCCGCCCAACCTCCATTTGTCGGCGCCCGGCGTCCATACGGTCTGCTGATTCCGACTTACTGCGACATCGACGGATGGCGGAACTGTTGACATGGAACGCAAGTTCTCATTATGATACCGAAAGCTGGGGGCGCTTGGTGCCGCAACACGCTAAAGCTAGCGCCACTCCCCGGGCTTGAAGCATCATCCCGATCGTGCCAGAACGGACAGTCAATAAGTCTTCTCTGTAGGGTGTTACCTTGAGCGAGGCGGAGGGAGCTGACTCGACTAAGTCTCGGCCTCGTGCCTTGTAACGCAACGTG
>Ga0209521_10003409_pt1 | contig 12842 bp, 10 predicted proteins | sample Rifsed19ft4_FD_184016 | JGI IMG/M metagenome (GOLD analysis project Ga0209521, IMG submission 184016) | Soil microbial communities from Rifle, Colorado, USA - sediment 19ft 4 (version 2) | ecosystem: Environmental > Terrestrial > Deep subsurface > Rock core/Sediment | place: Rifle, Colorado... | reverse complement strand
AATTGATCGAGATCAGCCCGGAGGATGAGCTGGCCTACGCGAGCCTGTCGATCTTTTACCAGCGCAAGGGTATGATCGCTGAGGCCGAACAGATCGGGGCCAAGGCCAGGACCCTGGGATGGAAGAGACAGTTTCAGGAGAAAAAGCAAGAAGGGGAGAAGAAGTAAAAAATAATTCTCCGCCCTCAATGAAAGGCGGTTCCCCCATCCACGAGCAACACTTGACCTGTCATCATGTCGCTGTCTGAGGAACTCAGGTAAATCACGGTGCCGACGAGGTCTTCGGGCAACAGGCGACGTTTTAACAGACGCGCGCGCAGGGAGCGGGCATCGGTTTCTTCGCCGCGCTTGAGATTCGCCTCGCTCATCGTCTGACCCGGCGCAATGGCGTTCACGTTGATATTGTAATCCCCCAGTTCCCTGGCCAGAGAGCGGGTCATCGCGACCACCGCCCCTTTGGAACTTACATAGTGCAAAAAGTTTTCGTTGCCTTTGAAAAAGGTGCTGGAGGTGACATTGATGATCTTGCCGCGCTCCTGCTTTTTCAGGTAAGGGGTGACTGCCTTAACGCAGAGAAAGATGCCGCGGACATTGACCGCCATGATCTTGTCCCATTCCTCCACGGTGATCTGTTCGAAACCCTTCCGCACGATCGTGCCGTAAATAGCGGCATTGTTAACCAGGATATCAATGTGGCCGAAGGTATCGGCGACCTTTCGCGCCATCTCTCCGGTTTGTTTCTCGTCCGAGACATCGACGACCAGCGGCAGGGCCTTGCCGTCGTTGCCGACGATCTCCTTGGCTACCGGATTCGGATCTAAAATATCCACCACTGCCACCGCGGCTCCCTCTCTTGCCAGACCCCGGGCATAAGCGGCGCCTATTCCTTGTGCCGCTCCAGTCACAATGGCAACTTTACCTCTAAGCCGCATCCAAACCTCCTATCGGAACTGCGTTACCGTGTCGACCAGCGCCGGCTTGCCCTCTTTTTTGATGAACTCGATCGCCCGCTTCAGCGCAGGACCGACCTGATCGCCGTTGAAGATCGGCCCTTCGCCGTAGCAGCCCATGCCCTTCGCGATGGTCGCGAAGTCGGGCGGGGGATTGTCGATCTCCATGCCAACATGGGCAAGCTTCTCATCCGTCCCTCTTTGCTTCGCCATGCGGATCTGGTGCTCCCAATCGTTATAATAGGCTCGGTTGTTGTACATGACCACCAGCATTGGGATCTTGTCGTGGGCGCCGATCCACAAAGCGCCCGGGTCGAACATGAGATCGCCGTCAGGCTGAATATCAACCACCAATCTACCTGCCCCCCTATGGGCGAGGGCTACCCCGGTGGAAATACCAATTTGCGTGGACGTCCCGAGGGCTTTTCCCGGATGACGGTAGGCCTTGTCAAAATTCCACAGCCTGAGCGCCCACTCCTCGAGGGTGTTCGCTGTCAGCACCCAATCCTCATTCTTGATCACCTGCCAGATCTCATGCGCCAGGCGGGGCAGAGACATCGGCTCGCCCTGCCAGTTTTTCTTGACCTCTTCTTGCCAGCCGGCACGCAGCGTCTCGTGGGTCCGCTTGTGATCGTCGAAACGCTTGCGGATTTCCTCTCTCTTCTTGCCGTTTTTCCCGAGGATCTCCTCGCACATACGAGTGAGCAGGGGGATCGCCACGAGGGTGTCCGCAACGACGTTGAGATCAGTCTCCTGGAGCTGCATGTAATCCTGGGACCATTTGCTGATATGGAGATCGGCAAAGCCGATATCGATAAGCTGGCAATCCTTCTGTGTCCGGTAAACGGTCTTGCGGGTGATCTTATCCAGCTTGACCAGCGGACCGTAGAGGTCGCGGACGTCGAGGGAGAGAATCAGATCGGCTTTCTCAATCATGTCCGAGCCGGTCAGATTAAGCGGGTGGTTGGTCGGAAAGTTGAGTCTCCGGTTGAAATCCACGACCGGAATGGCAAGCAGCTCCGCCAGCTTCACCAGGTTGTCGAACGATTGCGGATTTCTCCCCGTATAGTCGGTGAGGATGACGGGATTTTTCGCCGCGACGAGCATCTCAGCGGCCTTTTCCAATGCCTTGAGATCGCCCTGGATCGGAGACGGCGGCATGAGGCGGGCCACGTTGGGAATCGGGATCTCTCCGTTCAGTTTATCCTCCTGTATCCCCGCATCCCAGCAGAGGTAAACCGGGCCTTTCGGCTCGGTCATCATCACCCGGTAGGCGCGCGCGAAGGATTCCGGGATGCTGGCGGCGTTATAGGGCTGGTCATCCCATTTGACGTAATCCCTGATGGCGTTTCCCTGAACGTTAGCGGTGTGGATCCAGTCGATTTGGGGGCGTCTGCGCGTTGTGTCCATCGGACCGGTAGCGCCCATGATGAAAACCGGGACGCGGTCCAGGTAGGTGTAGAAGACCGCCATGCAGGAGTGCAGCAATCCGACGACGTCGTGAACGATCGCCACCATTGGTTTGCCGGATGCCTTGGCGTAGCCGTGGGCGATCTGGACGGCGGTTTCTTCATGCGTACAGGTGATGATCGGCATCTCATTTTTTCCGTAATTTACCAAAGAGTCGTGCAGGCCGCGGTAAGTAGCGCCGGGGTTCAAGCTGACATAAGGAATTTTGTAAGCGCGCATCATGTCGATGATGACATCGGAGCCGAATTTTTCGTAAGCCATTTCTTTCCTCCTGAAAATAGTGAGGGCGATATTATCCGGCTTGTCTCATACTTTCAAGGGATCTAGGGCTTTCGCTCCAGTGCCTCCTCGTCGGGAACTCGTTCGGGGACTTACCTCGCTCCCCGAAAGCAATGGGCCAGTGGGTTCTTTGGACCGTTCACTCTCGGTGCTTTCGGCTCGCTCGGCAAATCCCCTCACTCGCAGAGTTCTCGGCTTCGCAGAGAGTTCCAACGACTCGGAGTCAATCTTCCGCTCCAGGGACGGCGAGGCCCCTGGGATAAGAGGGAGGTGGTAGCTCCGAGGGGGCAAGGCTGGAGAGCGCAGACGTAGGAGTAGGATGGTCGCTGGCAGGCTCTGACCGTTGGAATGGGCAGCATAGGGGAGGACGGGGCGGCGGCCCTCAAGGCAGAGGCCCATCGGCTGCGCTCGGAAGCGTTGCCCCTGAGGAGCGACGATTGCCTACTGCGGGTCGGTTTAGGCGGCCAGCGCATTCTGGGCGACAGCGGCAATTTTCCTTGCGCGCCACTCGTAGAGAATGATGGCAAGGCAGATTAGGCCGCTGACACTGTTAATAAGCCAGCTGTAGGCGATGGTTCCCCCAGGCGGGATCAGGAGCCCGATCCCTCCCAGGGCTAAGAGGAGGCGCTGCCACCAACCGACCGGACGGACAAAGTATCCGACGATGGCGATGCCGACAGTCGCGGTCCCTGCGGTTGCAGTAGCCACGGCCAGCGCGACCAGATGCGCCGGTCCCTGGAGAAGCAGAAGCGGGTCGAAGACGAAAATGAACGGTATCACATAGGCGATAAAGGCAAGACGCATACATTCCCACCCGGTCCGCATCATGTTCGCGCCGGCGATCGTCGCTCCTGCAAAGGCGGTCGTAGCGATCGGTGGGGTGATCAGAGAAAGCATCGCGTAGTAAAAGACGAACAGATGGGCCGCGAGTGGCGGAATGCCAAGCTTGACGATAGCGGGTGCTAGGGTCAAGGCGACCAGCACATAGACCGCGGTTGTCGGTAGCGGTAATCCAAGCACCAGTTCGATGATGGCGGTCAATAAGAGAATGAGAAGTATGTTATGGCCGCCCAACCGCTCCACAAACAGGGTGAAGATGAAGGCCAGGCCGGTGAGGTTGATAATTCCCTCTGCTATTCCCGCTACGGCGCATATCACCGCCAGCTCCAGCATCGTTAACCCGGTCCCTTCGATAATGGCCATGAATTTTTTCCCATTGATGCGGCTCTCCCGGCGGAAGAAAGTGACAACCAGAGCTGCCGCCGTGGCATAGAAGCCCGCCCCGGCGGCGTTCATGTTCAGAAAGAAGAGAATATAGATGATGAGCCCCAAAGGAATAATAAAGACCCACCCTTTCCTCAAGACCTCAGCGAGAGAAGGGATGTTTTCCAAAGGGATTCGGCTGATTCCCATCCTCCCGGCCTCCAGGTCGACCTGAACGAAGAGGGCCAGGTAATAGAGGAAGGCCGGAATAAAGGCGGCGATCGCTACCTGGGCGTAAGGCAGGCCGAGAAATTCGGCCATCACGAAGGCGGCTGCCCCCATGACAGGAGGCATCATCTGTCCCCCGTTAGCAGCCACGGATTCGATGGCGCCGGCCACGTGCCGCCGGTAGCCGGAGCGAATCATCATGGGAATGGTGATCGATCCCTCCACCATGACGTTGGCCACCGGGCTCCCCGAGATCATGCCAAAGAGCGCGCTGCCCAGGACCGCGATCTTCGCCGCGCCGCCCCGAAACCTTCCCATAACGATCATCGAAAGATCCGTGAAAAATTGGCCGCCACCCGTCGCGTAAAGAACCTGGCCGAAAAGAATGAAGGCAACCACGGTAGTGGCCGCAATTGAAAGCGGCGTGCCCAGAAGAGAGCTGGGATCAATGTAAAGGTGCACGGCCATTTTGGACCAGGAGATTCCTCTGGCGTGGAGAATGCCGGGAAACCAATAGGCGAAGCGGGCGTAAAAAACAAAAATAGCCACGAAGAGCACGAGCCACCATCCACTCATCCTCCGGCAGGCCTCCATGACAAGGAGGAGCGCCAGCGCCCCGAGCGCGATCTTTTCGGGCGTCAACTCCCCGATCTCGTTTAGGATGCGGGGGTAGAAGATAGCGAGGTAGCCGCCTGCCACAAAACTCAGCAGAAGCAGGAGAAGATCATACCAGGGAGCGCTGTCTTTGGGGGCGCTGCTGTTTGCCGGTACGGAGAGGAAGACCGAACCGAGTACCAAAATGAGGATCAGCCCGAGATACTGCTCCTGAAGCATGGGGGCGCCAAAGCGGGAGGGAACCTCGAAATTGAACACCAGAGAAAAAAGCGGAATTCCCCACAGCATGAGACGCTGGAACGCCCGCATGCCGGGTTGTTTGAGAATTCTGAAGCGGTTTATCTCTTCAAGTTCCGCTAAGGGGACGCCTGCCTCTACTGGCTTGAAAGCTTCGTCTGCAGCGCCTCCATTTCTTTGCTCCATAGGTGTTTTTCCTTAAAGAACTTGATCGCCCCGGGGTGATAGGGAATGAAGGCATTCTTGCTGACCATCCGCTCGCGCCGCCAGCTCTTGAGGGCGGGATAGGCGTCCCCTAACTCCTGGTTGTATTCCCACAAGGCCTTGACGACTTCGTAGGCCGCTTCATCGCTCAGCTCCTTGGTTGCCACCAGATAGATGTCATTGGTGAGGACCGCGGTCTCCTTTACAATCCCGGTTGCGCTGCCTGGTTTGAGAACGCTCGAATAACTTCCCGGGTAAACCTCTGCCATTTTTTTCTCCCCCTCCGGAGAGGGAATGATAGAGATGAATTTCACGCCTCCTCTGCGGGCGTTGGTCTCCTCAACCGCCGGGCTGCCGACCGAGTGCCAGCCGGCATCTGTCCTCCCCTCCATAAATGCCTGGGCCCCGGCCTGGAGGTCCGAAACCGGAACCTTCACAATGTCATTGTAGCTGAGCCCGGCGCTGGCCAAGGCGGCGGTGCTGCTTAGTAGCACCACAGGAGTTCCCGGATAATCCGTAGGAATCTTTTTCCCCTTGAGGTCCGCCACGGTCTCGATCGGTGAATCCTTGGGGACATAGAAGCCGAGCTGGAGCGAGCCTCCTGCGATGAGGAGCCGGCTGTTTTTAAACGTCCTTTTGTAAAGAATGGTCCCCTTGTATGAAGTGGCGGCGTCGGCGCTGGTAAGTACGCCCATGTCCGTGTCCCCGCTGTCCATAGAGGGGAGCCAGGCGGGAGGACCCGCGAAGGGTTGGACCCGGACCGTGATTGCCGTGTGGCGGCTGACGACCGTGGCAATACCTGTCCCGATAGCGTTGTAGAGACTGCCGACCGCATGGGTTGCCAGCGTGGCGCTGCGCGGGACGGCGGAGAGAGAAGGGAGAGCCAGCAAAGCCAAAGCGATCAGAGCAATCCCGGTTCTTTCCAGCCATTTGTCCATACTCGATCTCTCCTTTCCCCTTTTTTTCGGCTCTATTGAGAGCCCCTCGGTTGGCGCAACCGTTGTCTCAACGTTGTTATTTAACCGATGCGGCCCGGTAGTAGTCGAGATCGTAGTAGAATGCCAGTGAACTGCCCTTTAGCAACTTAAAGCCGAATTCCGTTCGCAGTTTAAGCACGCTCTCAAGGCCGGGCAAATTGAGCGCTCCGGTCGCGGACAGCTCTTCAACACTCCCCGCGGCGGCCTTCGGGCTCAATTTCAGATCAGCGGCTACCAGTTTGACTGCCTCCTCGCGGTTCGCCGGATTCTTCGCCCAGCGCATGCCGGCCATCCAACCGCGCAAAAATGCAAGAAGCTCCCTTCGGTGACTCTGCGCCCAGGCGCGGTTTACGGCCAAGATAGTATTCGGGTAGTCTGGCAGCACCTCGCGAGAATCGCCTATCCGGCGCAGCCCTGCCTCCACAGCCTTGACGTCGAATGGAGCATTCAGGATTCCGGCGAATGTCTCCCCCCGTGCGATCGATTCAAGCCTTTGGCCCGTGGCCCCCACTGCGATGAGTTCATAGTCGCCCCGGTTCAGATCGAGACCGTGGGCGAGCAAGATTCGGCGCAGCACCAGCGCAAAGGCCGTGTCCACAGCGTCGACCGCGAGCTTTTTCCCCTTGAGATCGCCCCAATCGCGGATCTCCTGCCTTACAAACACGGGCAGAACGGTTCTATCTGAGACTTGAGCTATCGCCACGATCTCGGCCCCTTCTTTTCCTGACCAGGCCAAGACATTGTCAAAGGCCGTAGCGGCGACCTCAAAAGAGCCGTTGCTGATTCCCCGCATCTGCGCGGTTGAGTTGGGTGTCTGGGTGATGTTGGCGTTGATTCCCTCGGCGGCGAACAGGCCGCGCGCACGGGCTGCCACCATGGCCGCATCGATTCTAAATACGCTCAGACGCAGCGGGAGCAAATCTTTCTGCTGCGCATTAGCGTTAACGGCAAGGAGCAGAAAGGGACCGAGCATGGTTATGAGACTTAAAGTTTTTATTGCCATTTTTTCCTCCTTTTATTTTATAGCGCCCTCTCGGTCTCTTTCCAGGGCGCCAGGCGTCTCTGCAGCGCCTCCACGGCGCCGCTGAGAATGACCCCCAGCAGGGCGAGAAAGATTACCGGAACGAAGAACTTGTCCGTTGCCATGGCGCTGGAGTAACGAATGAGCAAGGCACCCATGCCTGTCACGGCGGTGAACATCTCGGCGGTGATGATTCCGATGAGGGCGCGCCCTACGGCCAATCGCACCCCGGCCATGATAAAGGGGAGGGCGGCGGGTATGATGATCTTGGTGAATATTTTTCCTTCCCCCGCGCCGTAGGCTCGGCCGATGTCCACCAGGCCGCCGCTTACCGTTCGCACCCCGCTGAAGGTATTCATGAGGACAGGAAAGATACCGCTCAAGAAGACAACCGCAATCTTGGCCGGGGCGCCGAGCCCGAACCAAAGCAGGAGCAGCGGGATCAGAGCGACCCGGGGAGTGGCGTCAAGGGCGTAGACGTAAGGATCCAGCAGATACTCCACCAGTCTGTACCGTCCCATGAGTAGCCCCAAGAGGATGCCGAGTACAAGGGCTGCCCCCAGCCCGACGGCATAAACCTCCAGGCTCCTGATTGCCTGCCGTTGAAACTCTCCTGCGATTAGGAGCTGCACGCAGGCCTTGACGATAGCAGAAGGGTAGGAGAGGAAGAGAGGATTCACCTGGCGGCCGAAATACTCCCACAAGACCACGAAGATCACCACTGAGGCTGCCCGCACCAGTCTCAGGTGATCGGTCAGGCGGAAGGGTTTTGCCTGCGAGGGATTAATCTCGACCAGGGCCTGCTGCTCCAGCGCATTTAGTGCCATAGGTATCTTTCACATTTCGAATTTCGAAATTCGAATTTCACAATGATCTTCAGCTAACGGCGCGTTCCGTCTCCTTCCACCGGGCCATGCGTCTTTCCAACGCCTGGGTGGCCTGAATGAGCCCCACGCCTAGAAGACCCAGGACGATGATCACCACGAACATCTTGGCGGTCTCGAAGAGATTGCCGTAAAGGGTGAGCATGGCCCCGAGCCCGGTGATCGCCGTGAAGAGCTCGGCCACGATCATGCCTACCAGAGCGCGCCCCACAGCCAGGCGCACCCCGGCCATAATAAAGGGAAGGGCCGCCGGAAAAATGACCTTGAGGAGGAGCTGCTGCTCCGAAGCCATATAGGCGCGCCCCACCTCGACCATGGAGCCGCTTACGTTTTTCACGCCGCTTGCCGTATTGATCAGGATGGGAAAAAAGGCGAAGAGAAAGACGATGACAACCTTCACCGAGAATCCCAGTCCGAACCACATCATGAGGAGCGGGGTAAGGGCGACCTGCGGCGTGGCGTAGAGGGCGTTGATATGCGGATCGAGAAGCGCCTCGGCCAAACGCGACCGGCCCGCGGCCAACCCGAGTCCCACTCCCAAAAGGAGAGACGCGCCAAACCCAACGGAAAGGGAGGCCAGGCTGACCAGGAGCTGCCGGAAGAGTTCACCCGAGCGGATTAGCTGCACGGCGGCCCAGAATACGGCGGTGGGATAGGTGAGGAGGAGTGGGTCGGTGCGGCGGCCGTAAATTTCCCAGGCAGTCAGAAAACATAGAACAGAAGCTACGCGAATCAGGTTAGGGTGATCGTAGAGGGACCAGGGGCGCTCGCGTGGAAAGCTTAACTCGCGGACGAGTCTTTCGTCGAGGGATCCTGGCATGCGTTACTCCCGCAGGGACTCCCGCACGCGCGCCCGTAACTGGGCAAAGCGAGGGTCTGCCTTGACATCGCCCTCCCAGCGCGGCCGCGGCAGCTCCACTGCCACTTCCTCCTTGATCCTGCCGGGACGGGAATGCATGACCACAACGCGATCCGAGAGATAGATCGACTCGTCTATGCTGTGGGTGACGAAGATCACTGTGGTATCGGTTTTGGCCCAGATCTTCAGCAGCTCTTCTTGAAGCTGCTCACGCGTCTGCGCATCCACGGCGCCAAAAGGTTCATCCATGAGCAAGATATCGGGTTTTTTTGACAGCGCTCGAGCGATCCCGACGCGCTGCTGCATTCCCCCCGAGATCTGGTGCGGGTAGTAGTCCTCGAAGCCCTTGAGGCCCACCAGCTCCAGGTATTGCCGGGAGATGTCTCTACGCTCCTCCCGGCCCATTCCTTCGATCTCCAGTCCGAACTCGACGTTGCCCAGGACGGTACGCCACGGGAGCAAACCAAACTGCTGGAAAACCATGCAGCGGTCTCTCCCGGGGCTGGTTACCGGATTGCCGTTTACAAGCACCTCGCCCCGATCTGCGGGCAGCAGTCCGGCGATGATTCGAATCAGGGTAGTCTTGCCGCAACCGCTCGGCCCCAGGAGACAGACGAATTCATTTCTCCGAACGGAGAGGGAAATATCGTAAAGAGCGATCAGTCCGGGTTTCTGCGGATCGTTTTGCTCGAAGAAGACTTTACTGAGATGCCGGACCTCCAACATGCGTTTAATCAACCCGCCCGAGCGGAGTGGCGCTCGCATCCCGCCCCTTTATTTTCGGCCCAATTCCTTTACCGCCCGATCCGCGAAGCGGCGGTCGAAGAACTTATCGAAGGATACCGGTGTCTCCAGGTAACCGACCTTCTTGAGGAACTCTGCGGTGTAATTATACGATGCCTCCGTGATGTCTCCGTTGACGCCCCACAGACGCGGGTCAGCCATGTCGTAGGCCCTGCCCAGCACCTCCGTGCTTTCCTCCGGCAGGATCTTCTTGGCTATCTCGACGGTTCCCGCCTTATTGGCGGCGATCCATCTATTGGATTCAATAATGGCTTTGGCCAGTTTGTAGAGTGTGTCAGCATTCTTCTGAATGTAGTCTTCTGTGGCCATGCCGAACTCGTAGGGGATTTCCGGAACGATCTTAGGAACATTCACCAAAGCGACAACTTCCGGGTATTGGGCAAGCTTGGCGGCCTCGGTGTTGGTCACTACGGTAGCGTCGATCTTGGCGGCTACCAGCGCTTTGAAGCGGTCCGCCGGGGAGCCGACTGCGACGTATTTAAATTTCTCCGGATCAATGCCGCTCCGCTCTAGAACGATGCGGGGAATATGGTACGAGATGGCCCCAATTCCGGAGACGGCTATACTCTTACCCACCAGGGCCTGGAGCGTTGTGCCGGCCTCTTTGCGGGCGACGAAGTGATAGGGGGTGATCGGATTGGCAACTACCCAAAGTCGGATCTTTGCGCCCTTCGAGGCACTCACGATCCCTTGGGTGGCGCCCATGTTGATAGAGACATCTATATCGCCGGACAGCAGTGCCTTCACATGTGTGGCGTCTCCGCGAAACTCGACCACCTCAACGTCCAGCCCGTACTTTTTGAAGAAACCCTTTTCGACGGCGACGTACGGGGTGATCGAGTCTATAGATGGCGGGCTCAAAGAAGAGCCCATCTTGATCTTGATCATCTGCGCCTCACCCGGGTTCGGCGTCGTCAAGAGAACCACACCGAGACAGATGAAGACAGCTATCCTACTCATCATGCGAATGCTCATGGTTGCACCTCCTCAAAAATCGAAATGGCCTGAAATTCGTTGCGGGGGAGAGACTATCGGATAACAGGCCATTATGTCAATGTCAGGCGAAACTATAATGGCGGATATCTTCTTCACCGGCTTCGTTGATCCCGGATTTATGGTTTGAACCAGTAGTCGGGATTGTTTCTAAAGATACTCTTCGGGATCTTGGCGTAGACAAGGCTCACGATGTCCACCGCTTCGCCGATCACCAGGTCCACTGCCAGGCTCGCAAGCGCATAAGCATCGGCCGGACTCAAGCCCTTCTCCCGCTGGAGGAAGTTGACCGCTTCCTCGACAGCCAGCTTGGTTGCTTCATTGAGGTCAACGCTCATACCCGTGGTGATATAATGGGTTACCGTTTCTGCCATGGGTGACTTCAAAGCCTTTCCCTTATGAAGGATAAACTGCAGGGTGGGCGTGAGCGAGATCTCTAACGCGCCCCCATCCACTTCGCCGTCGCCCTGAACCGCATGGCCGTCGCCGGTAAAGAACTGGCCCCCTTGATTGAATACCGGCAGATACAAAGTGGCGCCCCTGGCCAGTTCCTTGAGATCCATGTTACTGCCCCAGGGGCCGGGCGGTGTCGTTGAGACCATTCCCATGGAGGTCGGCGGCGCCACGGCCATGATGCCCATAAAAGGGCTGAGAGGTATTTCAATGTCTTGGGAGAAGAGGGCAACGTTCCGGCTCAGCTCCAGCCTGATCAGCTTCGCCGTGGGTTCCTTGACCAGACCCGGCAGGACCCCCTTTCTTGGCCCGGTATTGTTGACCCCATAGGGAACGCGGAATTTGATGTCCAGGATTCGAACCTCCAGCGCGTCTCCAGGCTCCGCGCCCTCTACGTAGAGGGGACCTGTGAGCAAGTGGACGCTGGCGCCTTTGGGACGTTTCAGCTTGGAGTAAACTTCCACGGCGTCGGGGAGAACCTGATCGGGAGCAATCCCGTGAGCGGCGAAAAATTGCACCGGGTCCTGATTCGTGAGCAGCCCCTGGTGGGAAAGCGTATCGATCTCAACAATCGCGCCGGACTTGATAGTGAGGGCCGGGGGCACGTTGGCCGGCAGATAACCCCACACAACATTATCGGCTGTTGATCGCAAGGTGACGTCGGGAATGTTTCTGTCTTCGGCTTGAGCCGCCAAAATTCTATTCATAATAGGTCAGAGAAGGTTCAGGCTCAAAAGGACAAGCGTGGCGACGATCAGGGCAATCAGGCTATCGATGATCAGCCAGAATTGCATGTAGTAGAGCTTGAGCAGGGAGGTGAGGGCATCCATGAGATTCCGAATATCACTCCCGCTGGTCTTAACGATCAACGCGAATGATTTGGCGGCGTTTGCGGTCCAAATCCCGGTCAAGAGGAAGATGACCGCGAATAAGAGAAAGATAAGGACGTTCAGGTTAAAGGCCGGCACTGCCGCGCTTTTGCCCAGGCTTACGATGCTGACCAAGCCGGTTGCGCTGCCGATCAAAATAAGAATAATCCCCACCCATTTCATCCGGCTGGCTAGAATAGCGATGGTCTGGTTTTCCGCTTCGCTAAACTCGTATTTGGGCGTTTCCATATATTTAATTTCCCTTCTGCTACATCGTTAGAACTATCTTGCCAAAGTGATCGCGCCCTTCCAGATAGCGCTGCGCAGCCCTTGTCTCAGCCAACGGGAAGGTGCGGTCGACCATGACGCGGAATTTTTTCTGCCGGACGAGATCCAAGAAGGTATCGAGCTGTTTGAAGGCCTCGGGACGAGCGTTCAAATAATTCGTAATCGAGAAACGAGTCGCCTTACGGCCCTCAGTTAAAACAGGCGGCGGATCGGGGATGGGGCCGGCGGCGCCGCCGATCGCGACCAGCCTGCCGCCGGGCGCCAGCACCTCGAGGCTCTTGGTATAGACCTCACCTCCGACCATTTCCAAGACCACATCCACGCCGCGGCCTGCGGTGAGACGCAGCAATTCCTGACAGAAGTCTTTCGCGCTATAGTTAATGGCTCCGTCGGCTCCCAGTTCGAGGAGCCGCCGACATTTTTCTTCGCTGCCCGCGGTGGTAAAGACCCGCGCCCCCAAATGTTTGGCGATTTGAATCGCTGCAGTGCCGACGCCGCTGCCGCCCGCC
>Ga0209521_10003407_pt1 | contig 12843 bp, 17 predicted proteins | sample Rifsed19ft4_FD_184016 | JGI IMG/M metagenome (GOLD analysis project Ga0209521, IMG submission 184016) | Soil microbial communities from Rifle, Colorado, USA - sediment 19ft 4 (version 2) | ecosystem: Environmental > Terrestrial > Deep subsurface > Rock core/Sediment | place: Rifle, Colorado... | reverse complement strand
TCCTCAGAGTGCCTGTCAAAGAAAAGTCCGTTTATCATGGCGTCATCATGATACCTCTTCATCATATCCTGAGCTGTGCGTAGATAGGTAACACGGAGGGATTTAAACAATCCGTCTGAAAATGTTACGCCCTCTGTAGCAAGGTTTCTGAAAAATGTCTTTGAGATATCTATTGCCATCTTCATCAACCCTGTAGAAGCATTCTCTGCTGAAAGGGGCTGATGTCTATGCTCATAGTTATCACTTATATCTACCTGACATATTCTCTTAGAAGAACTGTTTCTATATACCTCTGCAAGCACACCTATCTCAAGCCCCCAGTCCCCCGGTATCCTGTTTATCCTTGCCATATCGGTAAACATTGCAAATTCTCCTGATAATGAATAGCGAAAGCTGTCAAAATATGAAAGCATCGGGTGTGTCCCCATTATTTTTGTCATAGAACGGATGAGCGGTGTTACAAGAAGTCTCGTAACTCTACCGTGCATCCTGTCTGTTATGCGGGCATAATAGCCCTTACAGAATTCATAATCAAGGTTAGGATTTGCAACAGGGTAGCACAATCTTGCAAGAAGCTGTCTATCATAGGTGACTATATCGCAGTCATGCAGGACTATTACATCCGATTTCCCTTCTGCCAGTATATAGCCGTATGATATCCATGCTGAACGTCCCTTCCCATCTCCACCTGCATCTAAGTCATTCTCTTTTAAAAGTGCATACAATTTCTGCAGCCTCTGACCGTCATTCCATATAATCTTTACATCATGAGGCAGGACAGATATAATCTCTCTTGCCCTTTTAAACTGGCTCTCGTCAGCCCTTCCCAATGTAACAATAATCTCATTTAGATATTTTACATCCTTTAGAATATTCAGGATGGTCTTCATCGCTTCCCCCTCTAAATCTGTAAAAAGGGCTGGAAGGACGAGTGCGATCGGTCTTACCCTTGAAAATTTTTTAAGCTGTGATTCCAATTTATCAATATCAATCTTTCCGAGACGATGAAATGTTGAAATTACACCTAATTGATAAAAATCTCCCATAAACACCCCCCTGCAATAAATTTCAAATTTCAAATTTGAGATTTGAAATTATAAAATTATTCCACCCTTCAGGACCTATTCCATCAGCAAGATAAAGGTTTTTCAATTTTATATTCTTTTCGTATCTATTGTCGTAATTCTTCACAAGGACTGGAATATCTACAGCCTTAAGCATTGGAATGTCATTCAAACTGTTTCCAATACCAATGGTTTTAATGTCGCCGTATTTTTTCATATAACTCTTTAATATCTTAACAGCCTTACCCTTATCATTGCCTTTCATAATATGAAAAAACCGCCCTCCAGAAGTGAATTTAAATCCCCTTTCTAATATCTCTCTTTTTACCTTATTTATCCACCTCCCTTCGTCAAAAATCAAAAACGGCTCTGAATACTCCCTCTTTTTAGATTGCTCTGCCTCTCTCTTTTTCAAAAAGGTAAAGTCCATTATTTTTTGAACTGACATTTCAGAGATGCCTTCAATAAACACCCCTGTCTTATCCCTGATTTCTCTTAAGACATTTAAGAGGATTTTATGCGGAGTGCCTATCTCTATTACCCTGTATCCCTTTATTAGTCTTTGAAATTCATATGGGAAACTGAAATATCTATCAGGTATATAAACCGCCCCTCCATTCTCAGAGATAAAAGGGTCTTTATTCTTTAGTCTCTTTCTGATGGACAGAATCTCTGCACGGGTCTTACTTGTGCATATAATGAGCGGTATCCCTTTCTCCTTAATTAGTTTCAGGGCATCCGATGCTGCACTGTATGAGTATGTAAAATGGTCAAAGAGTGTCCCATCAAGGTCTGTAAATATGATATATTTTGTCATCTCAAACTTCCATTAATTTATTAAAAATATTTTTTGACACTGATTTACACTGATTTCTGTATAATTCTTTACTGTTTTTTTTATCTGTGTGAATCATAACTTATCCGTGTTCATCTGTGTCTAAATTCTTATCAAACCTGCTATAAAACCATTTAATTACAAAAATTGGCAGAACAGTGCTCAAGGCAATAACAAGTGCAGCATAAACATCATCATTCAGATTCAGGGAGAGCCCGACCATGACAAAAAATATGGGAGTAAAGAGGTGAATTATAGGCTTCATGTTCTCCTCAATGCGATGGGCAAAGGCTGGCTCCACATGGACGGCAAGTCCCATTGGCAAAAAAATCTTCTGCTTAGTGCAATACCGGCTGCGAAACCTCCAAGAAGTTCAGGGGCGCCTACAGCATGGGCAAGCCATGCAAAGAATAAAACAAGGGATACAACTGTGGTAGGGATAAGCCCCGGAATCTGACTGACATTATCAAATCTCCTGATTACCCCAGCCATAAATTTTGCCGCCATCGGTGCAAGAGCCATGAAGAGCACAACAAATATAAAAATCTGGGATGTATGCTGGAGGCTTACGCCTTTTCCGAGTGAAAGGTCATATAGAAAGGCAAGCAGTATAACGCCTATAATATCATCAATAACTGCTGCCCCAAGAACCATCTGAGCCTCTCTGCTGTGATGCTTTGATAGGTCTGTAAGTATCCTGACAGTAATACCTATGCTCGTAGCAGTCAGTGTCCCGCCTGCAAAAAGAGAGGTTAAAAACGGCAGGGTAAACAGGTAATAGCTGACACAAAAACCAAAGACAAAGGGTGCTGCAACTCCGAAGAGAGCAACGACAGTAGAATTAAATCCTGTCTTCATCAGCCTCATGATATCGGTTTCAAGCCCTACCTCAAACAAGAGCAGTATTATCTCTATCTCTGCAAGGAGTTTGATTACATCAGTCGGCTCAATCAGACTCAACAGACTCGGTCCAAGAATAATACCAGCCATCAATTCCCCTATAACAGAAGGAACTGATAGATATGCTGCAATCTCTCCAAGAATCCTTGCAGAGAGCAGTATAATAGTTATGTGAATAAAAAAAGTGGATACTTCCATTATTTTTTAAAGAATATCTCAAATAAAACTATCAATACTATGAATGAGAAAAACCCTACAACAATCCATATCGCATTAAATGGCTTTTTTTCCTGCTCCATGATAATTTCCTCCCAAAAGAACAAAAACCTAATTAAACCACTGAGACACAGAGGCACAGAGAAAAAATTTTAAGTCTTAATAAATAAGGCTTTTATACCCTTGACAGGGGAGGTTTGTATGGCAGTTCCGTAAAAAAGGCTGTTTTATGAGGTATGAAATTATCCTTAAAAGGCAGGCACTGTGGAGTGAATAATGAAATAGAATGGTCGGCAATAAATATAAAATCCGTCTGATGAGATGGATTCAAATAGAATGCATCATGGGAATCAACATCGGCAGCTATGCACACATTATTATTTCTTATGTCCTCATCACTGTAGATATTTATAGAGAGATTTATAAGGGGTATGCTGATTATGCTGAATAGGGTAATTAGAATTACTACTCTTTTTCTCATGACCTACATAATACAGTTTAGACACATTCAGGTCAAGCCCAAATCTGTGAAAATCTGTGATTGTCTTTTATCCTTTTACTATTGATTTTTCAGGTGCAATCATGTAAAAATCGGTTATAATGACTAACATGCATGAGACTGCTGTCATTCATAAGAATGCCAGGATAGAGGAAAATGTAAGGATAGGACCATTTGCAGTAATCGGAGAGCATGTTATAATTAAAAACAATGCTGAGATTGCCTCTCATGCCTGTCTGGATTGGGTTGAAATAGGGATAAACTGTAAGATTTCTCAGGGTGTAGTTTTAGGCGGTTCACCACAGGTTTTAAAACATAAAGACTGCCCTTCTTATGTAAAGATAGGCAATAACAATATTATAAGGGAGTTTGTAACAATTCACCGCTCTATGAAAGAAAATGGGGCAACGGTGGTTGGAGATAACAATTATATAATGGCTTATGCCCATATTGCTCATGACTGTCAGATTGGGAATGATACCATTATTACAAGCTATGCAGGGCTATCAGGGCATGTAGTTGTGGAAGATAAAGCTGTAATAGGCGGTGCTGCTGGAATCCATCAATTTGTAAAGATTGGAAGTATGTCAATGATAGGCGGGATGTCAAGGGTTGTAAAGGATGTTCCTCCATATTTTTTAGTGGAGGGAAATCCCTCTGAACTTATAGGTTTGAATACGATTGGTTTGAGAAGAGGTGGAGTTACGCCAAAGACAAGGGATAGCTTAAAAAAGTCTTTTAAGCTGCTTTATCAATCAGGATTTAATATCTCTCAGGCAGTAGAAACTATAAAGAAAGAAATTGAAGGTGGTGCAGAGATAAACCATCTCATTGAATTTATAGAAAAATCACAGAGGGGAGTTATAAAATAAGAATTAGCCACAGACTTACACAGACCATAAAAAATAATTCAGTTTATTTTAGTCAGTGAAAGTCTGCGGCTTAAATAGGTTTTTATATGAAAAAGGTAAGGGCAGGTGTAGTCGGCGTGGGACACATGGGGCGTTACCATGTGGGGGTATATTCTGAGATACCAAATGTCAAATTGGTAGGCGTATCAGATCTTAACGAGACAAGAGGCAGAGAGATTGCAGAAAAATATAATACTATCTTCTATAAGGATTATAAGGAGCTATTTAATAAGGCGGATGTAATCAGCATCGCAGTCCCAACCTCTCATCATTATAAAACTACGAAAGACTTTCTTATGGCAGGTATTCATGTCCTTGTGGAAAAACCAATGACAAAGAGCATCAAGGAGGCAATGGAGTTGTTTGAAATTGCAGATAAGAAAGGGCTGACTCTTCATGTAGGACATGTGGAGAGATTCAATGGTGCTGTTCATGAATTAAAAAAGATAGTTGACAACCCCCTCTTCATAGAATGCAGGAGGCTTGGACCCTATGACTCAAGAATTCAGGATGACGGCGTTGTAGTGGATCTCATGATACATGATATAGATATAATTCTCAGCCTTGTAAATTCAAAGGTAAAGCGGTTAAATGTAGTCGGCAATTCCATTTTTTCTGACAAGGACGACCTCTGCAATGTTCAGATGGAATTTGAAAATGGATGTATTGCAAACATAACTGCGAGCAGGGTAACACAACATAAGATAAGAACACTCGCCATAACACAGAAGGATAAATATATATTTCTTGATTATTCAAATCAGGATATACATATCCACAGACAAGCGTCTTCCGAGCATTTTCTCACAAGACAGGAGCTCCGCTATAAACAGGAATCATTTACTGAGAGGATATTCGTTCATAGAGATAATCCTTTAAAACTTGAGCTCAACCACCTCATTGATTGTGCCATAAATGGAGCAGAGAGAATGGTCCCGGCAGATGAAGAGATATATTCCCTCCAGATTGCCCTTGAAGTATTAGATAAATTTAAAAAACAGAAAAATTCACAGCGGTAGCATTAAAACCTATCAAATATTAAAAACAATGGCAGATAATATCAAGAGATTGGGGTTGATTGCAGGGAGCGGCGAACTGCCTGTCTTGCTTGCCAATGAGGCAAATTCAAAAGGGCTAAATGTAATCTCAATTACCTTTACGGAAGAATCGGCAAAATCACTCAAACCCTTTTCAACAATTGTATATCAATATGGTGTTGGAGAGGCAGGAAAGATAATCAAATCTTTAAAAAGTGAAGGGGTTAAGGATATAGCAATGGCTGGGAAGGTAGAAAAGAGGCTTTTATTTCAAAATCTGAAATTTGATTTAAAGGCAATAAAGATTTTGAGCAAAATCAAAAATAAAAATGATGATACAATCATGCTCGCTATTATAAGTGAATTAGAAAAAGAAGGGATGAGGGTTTTAGACCAGATTTCATTCTTAAAAAGACTATTTCCTTCAAAAGGGCATTTGACAAAGCATAAACCTGATAGAAGAGAAAATAGTGATATAGAATATGGTTTTAAGATTGCGAAAGAGATTGCAGGGCTTGACATTGGCCAGACTGTAATTGTAAAGGACAGGGCTATATTGGCAGTAGAGGCAATTGAAGGGACTGATGAGGCAATCAAAAGGGGATGCAGTCTTTGTAAGGATGGGGCTGTTGTTGTAAAGGTAGCAAAACCGAAACAGGATCCAAGATTTGATGTCCCTACAATAGGGATAAGAACAATTGAAAATATAATTGCCGGGAAGGTGTCTGCCCTTGCAATAGAGGCAGATAAGACTATGGTGGTGAACATTGATAAGGTGATAAAGATGGCAGAGGAGAATGGGGTATCAATAACGGCAGTCTAATAAAAAAATCTGATTAGCCACAGAGACACAGAGGCGCAGAGAAAATATTTTTGTTTTTTTTAACTCTGTGTCTCCGTGCCTCTGTGGCAGATTTTTATAATTCCTATGATTGAAAAATATATGAAGAGGGCTATTGATTTAGCCCTGATGGCAAAGGGGAGAACAAGTCCAAACCCTATGGTAGGGGCCGTAATTATAAAAGGCGGCAAGATTGCTGGAGAAGGCTACCATAAAAAGGCAGGCACTCAACATGCCGAAGTCAATGCAATTAATTCGGCAGGTAAAAATGCAAAGGATGGAATAATGTATGTAACCCTTGAGCCATGCTGTCATCAGGGGAGGACCCCCCCATGCACAAAAACCATTATAAAAAGCGGAATAAAAAAAATTGTTATTGGAATGGTTGACCCTAACCCCATTGTCTCAGGTAAAGGCATAGAAGAGCTGAAGGGCGCAGGGGTTCAGGTATCTACAGGCTTATTGGAGAAAGAATGCAAGAGGCTCAATGAGGTCTATATAAAATATATTACAACAAAAAAACCCTTTGTCCTCTTAAAGGTTGCCATGAGCCTTGACGGAAAGATTGCAACCTGTAAAAGGGAATCCAAATGGATAACATCTGAAAAATCAAGAGAGCGTGTCCACCATCTTCGGAATGAGGTAGATGCAATAATGGTAGGCATAGGAACGGTATTGCAAGACAACCCAAATCTCACAGTTGCCTTGAAAAAGGGAAAGTTAAATAATCCTTACCGCATAGTTGTTGATAGTGAGCTAAAAATCCCGATGGATTCAAATATCTTAAAATCAAATCTGAAATCTAAAGTCGTAATTGCTACTACCGCAAGGTCAGATGCTAAAAAGGTGAATGCCCTTAAAGAGAAGGGGGCAAATGTCGTGGTAGTAGAAAATGACAACCAGAGGGTCAATCTTTTCAAACTGATGGACGAGCTTGGGAAAATGGAGATTACCAGTGTAATGATAGAAGGCGGTTCAGAGCTTAACTCTTCTGCCTTAGAATCAGGGATAGTTGATAAGGTAATATTCTTTATCGCTCCAAGGATAATTGGAGGTAAGGACAGCATGCCTGCAGTCGGTGGAAGGTGTGTTGAAAAATTAAGTGATTCTTTAAATATCCATGATGTAAATGTGGATAGATGCGGAAGTGATATTGTTATTGAGGGATACCTGAAATAATTTACGATTTACGATTTTGGATTTAGGATTTTAAATCGTAATTCATAAATCATAAATCTAAAATCTTCTTATGTTCACAGGACTTATTGAAGAGATTGGAACAGTTAAAGAGATTTCTAAGAAAGGAGATAATCTAAGACTTGTCATTGGTGCAAACAAGATAATGGATGACATAAGCATGGGCTCAAGTATAGCTATAGATGGCACATGCCTTTCCGTTGTAAAATATACCAGCAATACATTTGAGGTGGATATTTCAGAAGAAACGGTAAAGAAAACTACCATCGGCGGGTTTAAGCCAGGAAGAAAAGTAAACATTGAAAGGGCTATGAAAATTGGTGACCGCCTTGGCGGACATTTTGTTACAGGGCATATTGATGGGATAGGCGAGATAGTAAAATTTGACAGGACAGTTGATGGAGCTTATCTTGGTATAAAAGCATCAGAAGATACAATTAGATATATGATATACAAAGGTTCTGTAGCAATAGACGGCATAAGTCTTACAGTAGCAAATGTAGATAGCAACTCTATTGCTATTGCATTGATACCACATACGATTGAGCTGACAAACTTAAAGGAAAAATCAATTGGAGAGAAGGTAAATATAGAATGTGATATAATTGGCAAATATATAGAGAGGTTTGTTAATCTGACTACTGACACTAAACACTCAACACTTAACACTGATTTTCTAAAAGAACATGGATATAAAATTTAATACAATTGAAGAGGCAATAGAAGACATTAAAAAAGGCAGGATGATCATCCTCGTTGATGATGAGGATAGGGAGAACGAGGGTGACCTGATGATTGCTGCAGAAAAGACCACTCCGGAGGCAATAAACTTTATGACAAAGTATGGGAGGGGGCTTATATGCCTCTCCCTGACGCCTGAAAGGGTAGCAGAGCTCAATCTCCCTATGATGGTTGAAAATAATGAGGCAAGATTTGGGACTGCCTTTACAATTTCAATAGAGGCAAGGCATGGAGTAACTACCGGTATATCAGCCCATGACAGGGCAACCACCATCCTTACAGCAATCAATCCAAAGACAAGGGAGGACGATATTGTAAGCCCTGGACATATATTCCCTCTCAGGTCAAAAAAGGGGGGCGTCTTGGTTAGAAGCGGACAAACAGAGGGCTCGGTAGATTTAGCACGGCTTGCAGGCTTATATTCGGCAGGGGTTATATGTGAAATTATGAATGATGACGGGACTATGGCAAGGGTTCCCCAGCTTATGGAATTTTCAAAGGAGTTCGGCTTAAAGGTTGTAACAATAAAAGACCTCATTGAATACAGGATGAAAAGAGAGTCTTTTGTAAGAAGGGCTGCAGAGACCAAACTCCCTTCAGACTACGGCGAATTTAAGGTGATTGCATTTGAAAATACACTGAATGATTTTATACACCTCGCCTTGGTAAAAGGAGAAATCACACCTGATAAGAATATACTTGTAAGAGTTCATTCACAGTGTCTTACGGGCGATGTATTCGGCTCACACAGATGCGACTGCGGTGAGCAGCTGCATAAGGCACTTGAGATGATAGAAAAAGAGGGGACAGGCATCCTCTTATATCTCTATCAGGAGGGGAGGGGCATTGGCCTTGTCAACAAGCTGAAGGCTTACGCCTTACAAGACCAGGGGAGAGATACTGTTCAGGCAAATGAAGAACTTGGCTTTAAACCTGACTTGAGAGATTATGGTATAGGAGCCCAGATACTTGCAAATCTCGGAGTAAAAAATTTAAGGTTAATAACAAACAATCCGAGAAAGATTGTGGGATTAGACGGATATGGGCTTCATATTGTGAAGAGGGTTCCGATAGAGATACATCCTAAAAAGGACAATGTCAAATATCTTGATACAAAGAGGAAAAAGCTGGGACACATAATAACATCAGTAAGCAGTAAGGAGTAAGCAGTAGAAAGAAAACAGAGACAGAGGGGAGTTACTGCTTACTGCCTACTATCTACTGCCTACTGTCTTTTAAGGGGAGGTCTTATGCCTGAGACAATTCAGGGAAAACTGGATGGAAGCGGCTTAAAGGTTGGAATAGTGGCAAGCAGGTTCAATGATTTTTTGACAAAACAGCTTATAGACGGGGCATTGGATGCCCTTACAAGACACGGCACCAAAGATGGAGATATTAAGATAGTAAGGGTTCCGGGTTCATTTGAAATTCCATATGCTGCCAGTATATTAGCATCATCAAAGAAATATGATGCATTGATATGCCTTGGTGTAATAATAAGAGGGGATACGCCTCATTATCAGCATATATCTTCAGAGGTTACAAAGGGAATTGCAGCGATTTCACTTGAGACAGGAGTCCCGGTAATTTACGGCGTCCTTACAGTTGAAAATATTGAGCAGGGCATTGAAAGGTGCGGCACAAAATCAGGCAACAGGGGATGGGATGCGGCAATCAATGCCATTGAGATGGTGAACCTGTATAAACAGATAAAATAGAAACAAAGACTAATTTTAGCCACAGATTTACACAGATAAAAAACTGAAAATATTTAAAATTTCTTTTAAAGTCTGTGTAGGTCTGTGGCTAATTACCTGCTATTTGACAAATGAAGAAGAGAAGAAGGGGAAGAGAATTGTGTCTGAAAATCCTGTATCAGTGGGATATTCAGAAAGACGATATTAAATCTCAGATTGAGGATTTCTGGAAATACAATCCAACCCCTGATGATATTCAATCCTTTACTGCAAGATTGGCAGAAGGCACCTATAATCACATAAAAGAGATTGATTCAACCATTGAAAGATTCAGCGAACACTGGACTCTGGGCAGGATAAACAAAATAGATAAAAATATCATGCGGAGTGCAGTATATGAATTATTGTATGAAGATGAGATACCATCAAATGTCACCATAAATGAGGCAATTGATATTGCAAAGAAATATGGAACAGAAGATTCTGGTCATTTTGTGAATGGTATCCTTGATAGAATAAAAAAGGAATTGCAGTGCGATAAAAAGAAAAATGTTAAAGATTAAAACCCTGCCGGATGAATTCCTGAAAACTGAAACCGACCTGATTGTTGTATCATTCTTCAAAGATGTCATACCCCTCAAAGGCGATGCAGGCAATATTGACTGGTTTTTAAATGGACAAATCTCAAATCTTATAAAGAAAAAGAAGGTCTTTGGAAATTTTAAAGAGACTGTTCTCCTTTCAAGCATGAATAAATTGCCAACGGAAAAAATACTCTTAGTCGGGTTCGGGAAGGCGGCAAATCTGCAATCCCCAAAACTCCTTTACATATTTTCAAGCATTGTAGATATTGTGCAGAAAATGAAGGTCAGGGATTTTGGCATCTCTGTCTGCATAAAAGGGGTGTCAGACTCAGAATATGACAGAATATCTGGAGACATGGTTGAAGGCATCTTAAAGGGATTCAGCAAGATACAATTATCAGAGAGTGATTGGACAGTAAAGATAGCAGAGGAGGATAAGAGAAGATTCCTAATGTTAAACAGACTGATGAAACACTCTGTGGAAACCTTTAAGGAAAGGCACCAGATAGTCCTTGAAGGATAACCTATAGAATTGAAGATTGAAAATTGAAGAATGATGATTGATAAGGATTGTATTAATTTAACAATCTTCAATAGTCAATAGTCATTACTGCAAAATGAGATACGCTATATTTTCAGATATCCATAGCAATATAGAGGCTTTTCAATCTGTCCTGAAAGAAATTGAAAAACTTAATATAGACAAGAGACTCTTCCTTGGCGATATTGTAGGCTATGGTGCCAATCCCAATGAGGCAATAGATATGCTCACGACCCATCTAAAGGATGGGTACACCGCTACCGATGTAATACTGGCAGGCAATCATGACTATGCCGCCGTAGATATGACAGACATTAATTATTTTAATCCACATGCAAAAGAGGCTATCCTCTGGACAAAAGAGATATTAACTAAAGGGCATAAAGAATATCTCAAAAAACTGCCTGTAACTATAGTTGTAGATAATATTACATTAGCCCACTCTTCGCCTAAAGAGCCGCTGATGTGGCATTACATTATAAATACCCTTGATGCAATGGAGAATCTTGAATATTTTAATACCACCCTATGTTTTATAGGCCACTCCCATTATCCGTTTATTATAGAAAGCGATGCCTCTAACAGAATAAATACTCCAAAGGATAAAATTATAAAGCTCAATATTAATTCAAAATATATTATTAATGATGGAAGTGTCGGACAGCCGAGGGATAAAAACCCTGACGCCTCATTTGTTGTCTATGATAGCGAAAATATGACTATAGAGTTTAAGAGGGTTCCGTATGATATTAAATCAGCACAGGAGAAGATGAGAAGAGAGGGGCTTCCTGAATACTTAATTGACAGACTTACTTATGGGAGGTAGATACAAATAGATAGCCCACAATTGACTTTACAAATTCATTTTGATACCCTACCTTTGAAAGGAGGCTAATTCTATGACTAAGACCGTAGAGGCAATATATGAAAATGGTGTCTTAAAACCTATGACTCTACTCAATATTCCTGAACATAAAAAGGTTAATCTCATAATTGAAGATGAAATCTCAAAAACCCCAGATATTCTTTCTCTCGCATCTGAGGTATATAATGGCTTTTCTCTTGAAGAGATTGAAGATATAGAAGGGATATCGCTAAATAGAAATCATTTCTCACGAGTTTGAAATGTACAAACCGTCGCTTCTTGATACGGACATACTTTCAGAACTTTTTAAAGGACATGGTGCAGTAATATCCCATGCCTCTGGATATATTAGCCAATATGGATATTTGACTATCTCACAAATAGCAAAGTATGAAATTCTGAAAGGTTTAAAGTCAAAAAAGGCACAAAAACAGACCGAGATCTTTAACAGATTTTGCTCAGTTAACACTGTCCTCCCCATAACTGACGATGTTATTGTTAAGGCAGCCGATATATATGCATCACTCAGAGAGCAAGGCAACCTCATATCCGATGCCGACATTCTTGTTGCTGCGATAGCCATAGTAAATAATCTCGTTCTCGTTACAAATAACACAAACCACTTTTCCCGCATACATGGATTACAATTAGACAACTGGAAAATCTAATTATATCCATGACAAAAGTTTCAGCTTCACTGACTGCACCACCTTTGCCGTCATGGAAAGACTTAAAATCTCTACCGTCTTTACCTTTGACGAGCATTTCAGACAATATGGCAGATTCAAATGCCTTCCTTAGATGAGGGTTCAGATTTTTATCTCCCAAACCGTCTTATCAATTCATCAGCCTTGCTCCTTTCAATACGAATAAGCACATAAAAGTGGTTTTTATTTCCATTTATACCATCCACAT
>Ga0209521_10003401_pt1 | contig 12860 bp, 12 predicted proteins | sample Rifsed19ft4_FD_184016 | JGI IMG/M metagenome (GOLD analysis project Ga0209521, IMG submission 184016) | Soil microbial communities from Rifle, Colorado, USA - sediment 19ft 4 (version 2) | ecosystem: Environmental > Terrestrial > Deep subsurface > Rock core/Sediment | place: Rifle, Colorado... | reverse complement strand
GAGAGCACCCCGAGGAGGGTGAGTACCGCAAGAGCAACCACCCAGTACCGTCTCATTACCGCCTCCTCATGTGTGGTTTGACTTCCGGTATCGTTTCACTTTGCGCGCGCAAAACTTGTTCGTTCGAAGTTTACTGCTCGCGATCCCTGTCCGGTGGCGTTCACCACCTCCTCTTCCTTAGAAAATCCTCCACAACTGGAGGAGGCAAAAAGACGCTATTTCTCGAATAAAGGTGCCCCTTTTTACCCCATCGGACAGGAGCCCGTCAAGCAAAAAATGCCGGGAGTCACCCCCCCTCCCCCAGAGCCTTCAGGTGCTCCTTGGCCGACAGCCCCAGGGGGGTGTCCGGCCCGAGCTCCCGGGCCTGGCGGAAGGCGGCCCGGGCCTCGTCCCGGCGCCCCGCTTTCACCAAAACGAGCCCCAAATGGTAGTAAGCAGAGACGAACTTAGGAGACAGCCGGAGGACCATCCGGAAGGACTCCTCGGCCTCCTGGAGCCGGTCGAGGTTGTAGTGGGCCCAGCCCAGGTTGTGGTAGGTGTTTTCAAGGTCGGAATAACCCGGGACCGCCAGCGCCTCCCGGTACTGCTGAATGGCCTCTTGCCACTTGCCCACCGTGGCATAGGCGACCCCCAGATTGTGGCGGGTCTCCCCCCATCGGGGATTGAGATCCACGGCCCGCTTGAACTCTTCCAGCGCCTCCGGGCTGCGCCCGAGGCCGAGATAGACGACACCCAGGGCGTTGGAGTACTGGGCCACGCTCGGGTCGAGGTGAACCGCTTCCTGGAGGGAGGAGAGGGCCATGGCCAGCCGCCCGTCGTTGAATTCCGCCACCCCACGCTCGAAGGCCGACTGCGCCTGGAGGCGCGTCACCTCGGTCTGCTTGCCGCTCGCGCACCCCGCCAGGACGGCAGCGCCGAGCCCGATGGCCACCCACCCGAGCGTCCCGAACCTTGACAGCCCCTGACCCCTCATGTACGCTTTTCCCCGTGCCAACTTACGAGTATGAGTGCTCCGGGTGCGCGCGAACCTTCGAGGTCCGCCAGCGCATTTCGGAGGCTCCCCTGGAGCGCTGCCCCCACTGCCGCGGCAGCGTTCACCGCATTCTGTCCCCCGCCCCCTTCATCCTGAAGGGATCCGGCTGGCACGCGACCGACTACCCCTCGGAAGCACGGAAGAAGGCGGTCAGCGAGGAAAAGAAGGCGACGGGAGACTCCCCCGCCTCGTCCTCGAAGACCGCTCCTGCCAGCACTTCCTCGTCAGAGTCTAGCCCCTCCACGACCTAGCCCCAAGTTTTACCGCTTCCTGACACTGACCGGGGACCCACGCCGAGCCCTCGTGCTCGCCGACGCGCTCCCCTCCCTCACGGCGATCTCGAGCCGGTCGCTCCCGCCGACGAGCGCCCCGGCTCCTCCGGCGGGAATGTCGGCGAAACAGCCGACGATGCTCCCGACCTCCTTCCCCTCGACCTCGACGACCAGCGCCTCGGCCGGCCCCAACGCCTCGAGGTCGGCGGCCCGGACCGACGTCACGAGGTTGCCGAACCGATCCGCGTGAACCACCTCGCCCACGAGGCCATCCCCCTGCCGGCGCGCGGTGGGCCACGGGATCAGGACCGGATCGGTCACCGGCGGACCGAAGCTCCCCAGGGGAATTCCCTGAGCCACGTACGCCGCAGCGGGGGCAAAGACGTCCCGCCCGTGAAACGTCCGGCTCACGCGAGGAAGGCGGTAGGCGGGGGCCTCCAGGCACACGGCGGTCCATCCCGGGATGCCCAGGAGAAAACTGAAGAGGCCGTTGTCGGGGCCGACACAGTACTGACCGCCCGCATGGATCGCGAGAGGCCGCCGTGCGCTCCCCACCCCCGGGTCCACGACGGCCAGATGGATGGTCCCGGCAGGAAAGAAGCCCACCACAGCCTCCAGGGCCAGGGCCCCCTCCACGACATCGTGGGGAGCGACCTCGTGGGTCAGGTCCACCAGGCGCGCGCCGGGCGCGATCCCGAGGATCACGCCTTTCATGGCGCCGACAAACGGGTCCCGCGTCCCGAAGTCGGTCGTCAGCGTGATGATCGGCGCCACCGTCTCCCCTCACCCCGCCCTCTCCCTCAAGGGAGAGGGAGAATTGTCAGCGGTCGCGGTCGACCACGTAATCGGCGATCAGGGAGAGGGTTTCCAGCTCCTCGGAAGGGGGGAACGGCGCCAGGTCGTCCTTGGCCTGCCGGGCGTAGTCGCGCGCGCGGCCGAGCGCGTACCGGACGCTGTCGTACTTCATCACGAGGCGGCGGATCTCCTCGACCTTGTCGCCATCCAGCTCGTGGCGCGCCAGGAGGGACTGGATCCTCTCACGGTCGGCAGGACTTCCTCTCTCGAGGGTGGCAATGAGCGGCAGGGTGCGCTTGCCTTCCCGGAGGTCGGCGCCGATGGCCTTGCCCAGCCGGGCCTGGTCGGCGACGAAGTCCAGCGAGTCATCGCTCATCTGGAAGGCCACGCCCACGTCCAGCCCGTACCGGGCCAGCGCCTCCACCTGCTCCGGAGGAGCCTGGCCCAGGACCCCCCCGATCCGGCAGCAGGCCGAGATGAAGGAGGCGGTCTTCTGCGTGATGATGCGCAGGTAGTCGGCCTCGGTGGCGTGGCCGTTGCGCTTCAGCTCCAGCTGGAAGACCTCGGCCTCGGTCATCGACACGGTGGCCCGGGCCAAGGTCTCCATGACGGCGCGGTCGTTGTCCCTCACCAGCATCGCAAACGACTTGGCATACAAATGATCGCCGACGAGGATCGATGCGTCGTTCCCCCACTGGCAGTTGGCCGAGGGACGACCGCGCCGGAGCGGGGCCTGGTCCACGACGTCGTCGTGGATCAGCGTCGCGGTGTGGAGGAGCTCCACGGCGCAGCCGAGCCGCGGGGCGCGCGGCCCACGGTAGCCGGCCATGCGCGCCGAGAGCAGGAGCAGGATGGGGCGGAGCCGCTTGCCGCCGGCCCCCGCGATGTAGCCGCCCATCTCGCGGATCAGGGGGACGGGCGAGTCGAGCGCGCCGGAGATCTCGTCCTCGATGGCGCGGAGCTCCGAGCCCACGAGCTGGCCGACGCGCTCCTTCAGCAGGGCTTCCAGGGTGGCTGCGGGGCCCAACGGCGGGACTACCGGGCGATGGCCCGGTCCTTGAGCTTGATCTGCGCGCCCGGGGCGATCCCCTGAATCTCGGCCACCGAGAATTTCTCGCGAACCTCCACCACCTTGGCGGTGCCCACCTCTTCGTCGAGCTCCCCGAGCAGCTCGCCGGTCACGGGGTGGACGATGGGGATCTTGTCGCGGCGAAGGCTCACGACGCTCCCGGGCCGGATGCCGTCCTTGGCGGTGAGGTCCACCACGACCCGGGTCGTGTCCACGAACACCACATAGCCGCGCGGCGTCCCGTTGGCCTCCGGCGCGGGTGTCCCCGGCTTCGATTTCGCTTCCGCCTTGGCCTCCCGCGCCGGCTGCTTGATGGAAGCGGCGCCGCCGGGCTCGGGCACCGTGTAGGGCGCGCCCTGGAGCGGGCTGATCCTGCCGCCGCCCGGCGGCGAGCCGTACTTGGCCACCACCTCGGGCTGGGCGACGATGGACTTCTTGCCGAAGAGGAGCGTCCGCAACGTGGTGGGGATCTTCTCCTCCTCCACCCAGATGTACTCCGGCTCGCTGGGAAGGTCGCCGTAGCGCGGGTTCTTGATCAACACCCAGTTCTGGGCGGCCCGCTTCTGGGTGACGGTCGGCGTGGACTCGGCGGGCAGGCCGACCACCTCGCGGAAGCTGACGCACCCCGGGGTCAGGAGGCCCATCCCGAGCAGGCAGGGCAGGAGAACGCGCAGGCTGGCGACCTTCATTTGGCCCTTACGATAGCAGAATCGCCCTGTCAAGGTCTACCCGCCGTGGGGTCGTCCCGGGGGAGGCAGCCCCCGAAGCCCCGAGCGAAGCGAGGGGGCGGCTTTGCCGCGGGGCGTCGGAAGGGGGGCGGAGCCCCCCCTCCGAGTCAATCCAGGGCGGGGGGCTCCCAGGGAAAGCGCTGCTCCTCCGCCGGCTCGGGCCGCGCCAGCACCTGGCGCCTGGAAAAGAGCGCGGTCCCGGTCACGGCCGAGATCCACGTGACGTCCAGATAGGTGGTGCCGCCGCGCTCCAGGAGAACGGGGACGAGCCACCCGATGACCTCCAGGGTCCGGCCCAGCCCGGTCACCTTCTCCGGGCTGATCAGCAGCTCCTCCACCCGCGTCCGCTCCGTTTCCAGGAGGGTCGAAACTGCGAGGGGGTCCGCCACCTGGAACCGCTTCGAGCGTTCCAGCGCGCCGCCGATCAGCCAGGGTACCCTTCTCACGTCGGCCCCGGCCTGGGTGAGGTCCAGGAGGGGGGCGATCGCCACCTTGATCCGCCCGCGGGTGATCCGCGCGCCGTCCTCCGGACGGACCGGGGAGCGGCCGTCCGCGGGGATATACCGCGCCTCCGAGAACTGGGGGAAGACGCGGCGCACCTGGGCGAACCCCAGGTACTCCTCAAAGCGGCCCAGCGGCTGGTTGGTCAGCGGGTGGCGGAAGACTTCCCCCTTTCGAAAAACGGTGAACTCCTGCCCCGGCTGAACCCCGCTCTTCGCGGTGAGATCGAGATAGACGAGATCGCCGTCCACGGCGACCACCAGGCCTTCGACGGGTGGAAACGCGTCCACGAAGTCCTGGAGCATCAGCGCGAAGGTGACGCCCACCCGGTCGGCGATTCCAGCCTCCGCCCCCGGCGCCAGGAGGGTCAGCACCAGGAGGCTGAGCAGGGCGAGAAGAAACCCCCTCACCCTCCCCTCTCCCCCGCTGGGGGAGAGGACAAAGGTGAGGGGGGAAGACCGCTGGCTAAAAGATGACGGACGGCTGATGAACACCGAACACCTGGCGGAGCGCGTCGCAGATCTCTCCGAGGGTCACGGACGCCTTGACCGCCTCCAGGATCGGCGGCAGGAGATTGTCCCGCCCCCGGGCGGCGGCGCCGATCCGATCCAGGGCCCGCTGCGCTCCGTCCTGATCGCGCCGCCGTCGAAGCGCCTCGAGCCGGGCGCTCAGGGCCTCGCCCACGGCGGGATCCACCTGGAACAGGCCGCCCGGCCGCGACTCTTCCGCGACGAACTCGTTCACCCCGACGACGATCCGCGACTTCGCCTCCACTTCCTGCTGATAGCGGTAGGCGGCCTCCTGGATCTCGCGCTGCATGAAGCCGATGGCGTGGACCGAGCCGCCCAGGCCGTCGATCTTGGCGATGTACGTCTCGGCCTCCTCTTCGATCTGGCGGGTGAGCCGCTCGATGGCGTAGGAGCCGCCGAGCGGGTCGGCCGTGTCGGCCACGCCCGACTCGTAGGCGAGGATCTGCTGCGTCCTCAGCGCGATCCGAACGGCCTGCTCCGAAGGCAGCGCCAGCGCCTCGTCCATGGAGTTGGTGTGGAGCGACTGGCAGCCTCCCAGGACGGCCGCGAGGGCCTGGATCGTCACCCGGACGACGTTGTTCTCCGGCTGCTGCGCGGTGAGCATGGAGCCCGCCGTCTGGGCGTGGAAGCGCAGCATCCAGGAGCGCGGGTCCCGCGCGCCGAACCGCTCCCGCATGATGCGCGCCCAGAGCCGCCGCGCGCAGCGGAACTTGGCCACCTCCTCGATCAGGTTGTTGTGGGCGTTGAAGAAGAACGAGAGTTGCGGGGCGAACTCGTCCACCTTGAGCCCGGCCTCGAGCGCGGCCTCGACGTACGCAATGGCGTTGGCGAGGGTGAAGGCCACCTCCTGGGCCGCGGTGGACCCGGCCTCGCGCATGTGGTAACCGGAGATCGAGATCGTGTTCCAGCGGGGGACCCGGTCCCGGCAGAAGGCGAACAGGTCCGTGATGAGCCTCATGGAGGGTGCCGGCGGGAAGATGTACGTGCCCCGGGCAATGTACTCCTTGAGGATGTCGTTCTGGACGGTGCCCTGGAGGCGATCGGCGGGGACGCCCTGGCTCTCGGCCAGCGCCACGTACATGCACAGGAGGACCGCCGCCGTGGCGTTGATCGTCATCGAGGTGGACACCCGGTCCAGCGGGATCCCCTCGAACAGGGCGGCCATGTCCTCGATGGAGGAGATGGACACCCCGACCCTCCCGACCTCGCTCCGGGCGACGGGGGAGGCGGCGTCGTAGCCCATCTGGGTCGGCAGGTCGAAGGCCACGCTGAGCCCCGTCTGGCCCTGGTCCAGGAGATAGCGGTAGCGCCGATTCGTCTCGGCGGCGCTCCCGAACCCCGCGTACTGGCGCATGGTCCAGAGCCGCCCGCGGTACATCGTGGGCTGGACGCCCCGGGTGAACGGGTACTGGCCGGGGAAGCCGAGATCGCGGCTGTAGTCGAGCCCCTCCAGATCCGCCGGAGTATACACGCGCTCCACGGGGTTACCTCCCGAGGTGCTGAAGAGGCCGGGGCGCTCCGGCGCCCGCTCCAGGGCGGGCTTCAAGACCGTCTCCTCCCACGCCTGGCGGGCGGCCTCGAGCTTCTGGTACTCTTCGGGCGTCATAGCGGAATGTTCCCGTGCTTCTTGGAGGGGTTGCTGTCGCGCTTGGTGTGGAGGATCTCCAGCGCCTGGATGAGCTTCCGCCGGGTGTCCCTGGGCTCGATGACCTCGTCCACATAGCCGCGCTCGGCCGCCACGAAGGGGTTGGCGAACTTCTCGCGGTACTCGGCCGTCCGCTCGTCCCTGAACCGGACCGGATCCTTCGCCTGGTCGACCTCCCGCCGGTAGAGGATGTTCACGGCTCCCTCGGGCCCCATCACGGCGATCTCCGCCGTCGGATAGGCGAAGTTGGCGTCGCCGCGGATGTGCTTGGAGGACATGACGCAGTAGGCGCCGCCGTACGCCTTGCGCGTGATGACCGTGAGCTTCGGCACCGTCGCCTCGCAGTAGGCGAAGAGGAGCTTGGCGCCGTGCTTGATGATGCCGCCGTACTCCTGGGCGGTGCCGGGCAGGAACCCCGGCACGTCCTCGAAGGTCACCAGCGGGATGTTGAAGCAGTCGCAGAAGCGCACGAAGCGGGCGCCCTTGAGGGACGCGTTGATGTCGAGGCAACCGGCCAGGTGGGCCGGCTGGTTCGCGACGATGCCCACGGGGCGCCCGTTGAGGCGCCCGAAGCCCACCACGATGTTGGGGGCGAAGTCGGCGTGGACCTCGAAGAAGTAGTGATCGTCCACCACCGTCCGGATGATCTCCTTGATGTCGTACGGCTTGTTCGGCTGGTCGGGGACCGCCGTTTGCAGCGCCTCGTCCACCCGGTCGGGGGGATCGAGCGTCTGGCGGAGGGGCGGGTCCTCCAGGTTGTTCTGGGGGAGGAACGTCATGAGCTCGCGGATCAGCGCCAGACACTCCTCCTCGCTCTCCGCCGCGAAGTGGGCGACGCCCGACGTGCCGGCGTGTCGGCCGGCGCCGCCCAGCTCCTCGAAGGACACTTCCTCGTGGGTGACCGCTTTGATCACATCGGGTCCGGTCACGAACATGTAGGAGGAGTGCTTGACCATGAAGACGAAGTCCGTGATGGCCGGGGAGTACACGGCGCCGCCCGCGCACGGGCCCATGATGGCCGAGATCTGGGGAATCACCCCCGAGGCCAGGGTGTTCCGGAGGAAGATGTCGGCGTAGGCGGCCAGCGAGACGACGCCCTCCTGGATCCGGGCTCCTCCCGAGTCATTGAGGCCGATGATCGGCACGCCGGCCTTCAGCGCCAGATCCATGATCTTACAGATCTTTCGTGCGTACGCCTCCGAGAGCGAGCCGCCGAAGACGGTGAAGTCCTGGGCGAAGACGAACGCGGGGCGGCCGTGGATGCGCCCCGAGCCGGTCACCACGCCGTCTCCGAGCACCTTCTGCGACTCCATGCCGAAATCCCGGCACTGGTGGACGACGAACTTGTCCACCTCGGCGAAGGAGCCCTTGTCCAGGAGAAGCTCCAAGCGCTCGCGGGCCGTCTTCTTGCCCGCCTTGTGCTGGCGCTGGATCCGCTCCTCGCCCCCCGCCAGTTCGGCCTGCCGGTGGAGGCGGTGGAGTTCCTCGAAGCGCTCCTGGAGGGACATGCCGGGCTCCTCGGTGGGGGTTAGCGACGCCCTTAGTATAGGGATCGGCACCGAGGGAAGTCAACGATTTTCCCCGCTTTTTGCTATAATGCGAGTCCCATGACCAATACGTTCCTCCTGGTCATCGCGCTCTGCGCCGTCGTCGTGACGGTGGTGCTGGTGCCCACGCTGCTCGCCCTGAAGCGAATGGCGCTCCGGGCCGAAACCGTGCTCATGCTGCTGGAGCGCGAGATCCGCCCGACGGCGAGCCAGCTCCAGGCCCTGGCCGAAGAGCTCCGCGGCCTGTCGAAGCACGCGGCACAGGAAGTGGAGCGGGCGGGCGCCGTCATCGGCCGGGTGGATGAGGTTGCAACCCGCGTCGCCCAGGTGGTCGGGTTCGTCGGCGGGGTGACGGGATTCGTGGGGGGGTTCACGCGGGTCGGCCAGCTCGTCGGGACCGCTACGGGAGTCAAGAAGGGATTGGACGTCTTCATCAAGAAGCTGATCGGCAGAAACAAGAAGCACGAAGCCGGGAGGGTGACCGATGAGTGACGAACGTACTTCCAGTGGTGACGCGGCAGGATACCTCGGGTGGTTCTTCATGGGCGCCCTGCTGGGCGCGGCCGCGGCGCTGCTCCTGACGCCGAGGACGGGGCAGGAGGCGCGCGAGCTGCTCCGGGAGAAGGGCGGCGACTTCGCCAAGCGGGCCCAGGAGTACGCCAAGGAGGCCCAGGTCCAGGCCGGGGAGCTCTTCGAGAAGGGGCGCGAGCTCTTCGAGGAGCAGAGCCAGCGGCTGATGTCGGCGTTCGAGGCCGGCAAGGAAGCGATGCGGGAGGAGATCGGCAAGGCCCGCCACGAAAGCTAGCGCGGTCCGCGTCCCCTTCTTCCGCAACTAGCAACCCGCCCGCCTCTCACCGCGCGTCACTTCGCCCCCTCACCTTTATCCTCTCCCCCGATGGGGGAGAGGGAAGGGTGAGGGGGGCTATATATGGATGGCGTGGCCGAGGGCCGCCAGCGTCGCCTCCAGCGCCGCCTCGGACAGCGTGGGATGGGCGTGGATCGTGTGAATGATCTCCTCGAGCGTGGCCTCGAGCGTCCGCCCCACGGCGAACTCGTGGATCAGTTCGGTAGCCTCGGGCCCCAGGATGTGCGCGCCCAGGATCTCCCCGGTGGCTTTGTCGGCCACCACTTTGAGGAACCCCTCGGTCTCGCCCAGGGCCACCGCCTTGCCGTTGGCGGTGAAGGGAAAGCGCCCCACCACCACCTCGCTCCCCCCGGCTCGGGCCTGAGCCTCCGTCCGGCCGATGGACGCGACCTGAGGCCGGCAGTAGGTGCAACTCGGGACGTTCGAGTAGTTCAGGGGACGCGGATCCCGCCCGGCGATTGCTTCGGCCGCGACGACCCCCTCGGCCATGGCCTTGTGGGCGAGGAGCGGCGGCCCCGCCATGTCGCCGATGGCGTAGAGCCCCTTCACGGAGGTCTCCATGCGCGGCGAGACCTTGGCGAACCCCCGCTCCAGCGCCACCCCCAGGGCCTCCAGCCCGAGATCCTTCACCTTGGCCGAGCGCCCCACCGCCATGAGAACCTGCTCCGCCTGAAGCCGCTCGGCCTTTCCTTCGGCCTCCACTTCCACGGTCACCCCACTCTTGGTCGCCTTCACCGACCCGACCTTCACCCCGGTCCGGACCCCAATCCCCCGCCTGGCGAAGAGGCGCGCGAGCTGCGCTGACACCTCCTCGTCCTCCATCGGAAGCACGCGGGGCAGCGCCTCGAGCAGCGTCACCTGGACGCCGTAGGTGGCGTAGATGTCGGCGAACTCCATTCCCACCGCGCCGGCCCCGATGATGATCATCGACTTGGGCGCCTGCTCCAGGCGGACGGCCCCGTTGGAGGAGATGACCGACTGCTCGTCGATCGCCACCCCGGGCAGAGACTTGGGCTCCGAGCCCGTCGCGAGGATCACGTGCCGCGCCTCGATGGTCTCCGGCCCGCCCGCGGCGGCGACCTCCACCAGCGCCAGGCTCTTGAGCCGTCCGCGCCCGGGGTGGAGGGTGATCTTGTTCTTCCTGAAGAGGAATTCGACCCCCTTGGCCATCCGATCGGCGACCTTGCGGCTCCGCCGGATCGCCTCGGCATAGTCGGCCTCGAAGCCCGAGAGCTTGATCCCGAACTCTGACGCTCTGGCGAAAAGCCCCACCACCTCCGCGTTGCGCAGCAGCGCCTTGGTGGGGATACATCCCCAGTTGAGGCAGACGCCCCCGGGACGGTCGTCCTCGACGGCGGCGACCGAGAGGCCCAGCTGGGCGCACCGGATGGCCGCCACATACCCGCCCGGCCCGGTCCCCACCACAGCCACGTCCACTTTATGCGTTGCCACGGTCACTCCTCACTCCCCCTCACCCTGCCCTCTCCCCCTCACCCTGCCCTCTCCCCCATTGGGGGAGAGGATAAAGGTGAGGGGGCAGGACAAAGGTGAGGGGGTCCGTTTACACGAGCAGCCGCAGCGGCTCTTCCAGGAGCTGCTTCAGGGTCTGAAGGAACCGGGCGCCCATCGCGCCGTCCATCACCCGATGATCGCAGGAGAGCGTCACCTTCATCCGCCGGCCCATCCCGATCCGCCCCTCTTCCACGACGGGGACGACCTTGACCGCCCCGACGGCCAGGATCGCGCCCTCGGGCGGGTTGATGATGGCCGAGAACTCGTCCACGTCGAACATGCCGAGGTTGGACACCGAAAAGGTGGCGCCCGAGAGCTCCGGCGCCCTGAGCTTACGGGCGCGGGCGCGTTCCACCAAGTCACGCCCCTCCACGGCGATCTGGGCGAGCGACTTCGCCTCGCAGTTTCGCAACACCGGCGTGATGAGCCCTTCGTCCAGCGCCACGGCGAGACCCATGTGAACCCGGTAGTTCACGCGGATGCTCTCACCCTGAAAGGAGGCGTTCACCTCGGGGTGCCGCGTCAGCGCCAAGACGCACGCCTTGACGATCATGTCGGTCACGGAGATCTTGGGCTGCCCCTCGAGCGCGTTCAGCGCCTCCCGGAGCTCCCAGGCCCGGTCCATCGCGATCTCGACGGTCACGTAGAAGTGGGGAACCGGCGCCTTGGCCAGCGGCATCCGCCTGGCGATGGCGGCCCGGATGGAGGACAGCGGCACGTCCTGATACTCCACGCCCGGAGCGAGCGGGACCGTCTGAGGCGTCGGGCTTGGCGCCGCGGTCAATGCGGCCTCGACGTCCCGCCGGACGATGCGTCCGCCCGGACCGCTTCCCTGAACGAGCCGGAGATCGACGCCCGACCGGGCGGCGACCTTCTTCGCCAGGGGCGAGGCCTTGACCCGGCCGCCGGGGACAGCCACCGGTACGGGAGCCGGCGCGGGGGCGATCGGGCGAGGGGGCGGGGGCGGCGCGACGACTCTGGGTGGTGGCGCCGGGGAGACGGGCGGCGGTGGGGCCGCCGCCGCAGGGGGAGCGGGAGCGCCCGCCAGGAGGCCCGCGATATCGTCGGCGGCATCGGCGATGACCGCGATGAGCCCGCCGACGGGAGCGCGGTCGCCGGCCGGCACGACGATCTTCCTGAGCACGCCGGACCCGAACGCTTCGAGCTCGATGTCGGCCTTGTCGGTCTCGATCTCGGCGATGATCTCCCCGCCCTCCACGCGGTCTCCTTCCTTCTTGATCCACTTGATGACCTTGCCGCTCTCCATGGCCTCCGAGAGCTTGGGCATCACCACTTTGGTTATGGGCATGTCGAGCCTCCGCTACGCGCCGCAGACCCGGCGGATGGCGGCCATGATCTTCTCTTTGGATGGGGTCTTCGCCTGCTCGAGATTCTTCGCGTAGGGCATGGGAGCGTTGGCGCCCGTCACCCGCTCGACGGGAGCGTCAAGGTCGTCAAAGGCATTCTCGGTGACGAAGGCGGAGATCTCGGAGCCCATCCCGGCGAAGCCCGCCCCCGCCTCCACCACCACGGCCCGGTGCGTCTTCCGCACCGAGCCGATCATGGTCTCGTTGTCCATGGGGCGCAGGGTCCGCGGGTCCACCACCTCGCACGAGATCCCCTCCTTGGCCAGCTCCTCGGCCACCTCCAGCGCCCGGTACATCATCCCCATGTAGGCGAAGACCGTGACGTCGGTGCCCTCGCGACGGATCTCCGCCTTGCCGAGGGGGATGGTGAACTCGGGGTCGTCGGGGACTTCGCCCTTGATCCCGTAGAGCGTCTCCGACTCGATGAAGATCACCGGGTTGTCGTCCCGGATGGCGCTCTTGAGCAGCCCCTTCGCGTCCCGGGGAGTGGAGGGGCGGACGACCTTGAGGCCGGGCACGTGGTAGAAGTACACCTCCATGGACTGCGAGTGCTGCGCCGCCAGCTGGTGGGCAGGGCCTCCCGGCCCGCGGATGACCATGGGGACGTTGTACTGTCCGCCCGACATGTAATACAGCTTGGCCGCCGAATTGACGATCTGGTCGAGCGCCAGGATGGCGAAGTTGAAGGTCATCATCTCCACCACCGGCCGGAGGCCGAGCATGGCGGCGCCCACCGCCACTCCGGTGAAGCCCGACTCGCAGATGGGGGTGTCCACCACGCGCCGCTCGCCGAACTCCTTCAGGAGCCCCTGAGTCACCTTGTAGGCGCCATCGTACAGGCCGATTTCCTCACCGATGAGGAAGACGCGCGGGTCGCGCCGCATCTCCTCGCGGAGCGCCAGGTTCAGCGCCTCCCGATACGTCATGACTGACATCGCCCTACTCCTTGTAGTTGCTCGGAGGGGGGCTCCGCCCCCCTCCCGATTCCTCCCCCCA
>Ga0209521_10003399_pt1 | contig 12863 bp, 12 predicted proteins | sample Rifsed19ft4_FD_184016 | JGI IMG/M metagenome (GOLD analysis project Ga0209521, IMG submission 184016) | Soil microbial communities from Rifle, Colorado, USA - sediment 19ft 4 (version 2) | ecosystem: Environmental > Terrestrial > Deep subsurface > Rock core/Sediment | place: Rifle, Colorado... | reverse complement strand
GGCGGGACGCGCGCGAGCCGGGCCGCCGTCGCCATGACCGGAGCGTAGCAGCCTCAGCCGGCGAAGGCGAGGGCGTCGGGGAGGATCCGGAAGGTCACCGGGTCGCGGCCCAGAAGCTCCCCGTCGGCCTGCAGGTAGATGGGGCCGCGGTCGTCGAGCGCCTCCGCCGTGACCGCGCGTGCCCGCCGCACGGCGACGACGGGACTGCTGAGGTGGTCGCCACTGCGCAGCCGCCACGAGAAGCTGAAAAGCTCCGCACGGCTCGCCTCGCCGATCGTGACCACGTCGAACAGACCGTCGTCGAGGCTGGCGCCGGGCGCGAGCAGCATCCCGCCGCCGGCGTACCGCCCGAGCGCCACCTCCACCGACGCGAAGCGGCCCTCCTGGCGCTCGCCGCCGTCCCACGTCAGCGCCAGGTCACGATGCCGCCAGTCGATGATCGTGACGATGCCGGCCACCGTGTACAGCCACCCTCCGAGTCGGGCCGGGAAGCGAGCGGTCCGCTGGGCCACGAAGGGGCTGAAGCCGATACCCGCCTCGTTGACGAAGCGCCGCTTCGTCTGCTCCGCGCCGACGGCACCGGCGGCGCCCCCGATCGGCCTGCCGGCGACCAACGCGCTGGGGCGGTATGTGACCTCGCCCGCGTCCACGCGGCGCGCCGCCGAGGGATCGCCCTCGAGCGCGGCGGCGTATCGCGCAACAAGGGCGTGGGGCCCCGTGTCGAAGCCGAGCCCCCGGGCGTAGTCACTCCCCCGCCCCGCCGGGACGAGGCCGACGATCACTCCGTCGGGGGCCCGATCGGTTTCGCCGAGGATCCCGTTGACGACCTCGTGGAGGGTGCCGTCGCCCCCCACACCGACGATGAGCCGCGCGCCCTCCTCGACGGCCTGGCGGGCCAGCTGCGCGGCGTGGCCTTCTTCCTCCGTCAGGACCACCTCGTGCTCGAGCCCTCGTCTGGCGAGGGCCTCGGCGAGCGGCGGCCAGCGCCTGCGGAAGGCATTCCTGCCCGCACCGGGATGCGCGATGAAGCGAAGCTGCGCCTGCACCGCCCGATCGTAGCGCCGCTCGAGGAGCGCGATGAGCCTGCCAGACTGACTCGCCGCTATGCTCCGCGTGTGGGACATCTGGCCGATCCGGAAGACCCCGACGCGGCGAGACCAGCCGCAACCGCGGTCGACCTGCGGCGCGCGGCCACTCTCCCCGCCTCCGCGTACCTCGATCCCGTCGTCTTCGAGCAGGAGAAGCAGCGCATCTTCGGGCGGACATGGCAGCTCGTGGCCCGCGCCACCGACCTCGTTCGCCCGGGCGACTTCGTGCCGGCCGTCATCGTCGACGAGCCGGTCGTCCTCGTGCGCGACCTGGACCGTGGCCTGCGCGCCTTCTACAACGTGTGCCGCCATCGAGCGGGCCAGGTGGCCGTCTCGCGCGGCAACCGCAAGAGCCTGCAATGCCGCTACCACGGCTGGACCTACGGCCTGGACGGCACGCTGCGGGCGGCGCCCGAGATGGACGACGCCGAGGGATTCGACAAGGCGGACTTCGGGCTCGTGCCGTTGCCGGTGGACACATGGGGGCCGTTCGTCTTCGCCAGCCTCGATCCGGCGGGGCCGACCCTCGTCGAGCTCCTCGGCGCGATCCCGGCCGAGGTCGCCGCAGCAGGCTACGACGTCAAGCGCATGGATCTGGTCGAGCGGCGCGAGTACGTCATCGAGTGCAACTGGAAGGTGTACGTCGACAACTACCTCGAGGGCTACCACATCCCGATCGCCCACCCGGCCCTCTTCAGGGAGCTCGACTACGACGCGTACAGCGTCGAGACGTTCCGCTACCACTCCAAGCAGCACGCGCCGGTCCGTGAGCTGAAGCCGGACGAGGAGCCGGGGCGCGACCGGCGCTACGTCCGTTCCGAGGAAGGCGAGGGGGAGGCCCTCTACTACTGGGTCTTCCCCAACCTCATGTTCAACATCTATCCCGACAACATGAGCATGAACCTGGTCATTCCCCTCGCGATCGACCGGACGCTGACCGTCTTCGAGTGGTATTTCGCCCAGCCGGGAACCGCCTCAGGGTGGGAATCGATGCAGCAGACGATCGCCTTCTCCGACCAGATCCAGCAGGAGGACATCGTCCTGTGCGAGCAGGTCCAGCGCGGCCTCCGGTCACGCTCGTATGACCGCGGGCGCTTCAGCCCCAAGCGCGAGAACGGCGTCTACCACTTCCAGTCCCTCGTCCGGGAGTTCCTGGCGGGGGCCCCTGCGCCGTAGCTACACAGCCCTCCCTGGCCTGACGCCGCTCGGGCGGACTAGGCTGTGCGGCGCAAGATGCGTACGATGTCGGACATGGGCGCACACCGCCCGCCGATCAGCCTCCTGATCGTGCTCGCCCTGGGATCGCTCCTCGGCGGCTGCGGCCTCTTCGTGGCACCGCAGTCCAGCGCCCCGCCCCCGACGGCCTCGCCAACGCCAAGCCCGACCCCCGGGGAGACACCGTCCCCGACGGCCACGCCCACGGCAACCGGATCGCCGCCCCTCGCGGTCTGCGATCCGGCCACCCTTGCGGCGCGGATCACCCAGTGGGACGGCGCCGCGGGGCACCGCATCGCCACCGTCGAGTTGACGAGCATCGGCGTGGTCCCGTGCACCATCCGCGCCCTGGCCCAGCCTCAGCTCGTCGACGGTCAGGGCACGGTCCTCATCGACGGGGCGCCACCGGCGCCCTCAGCTCTCCTCACTCTCGATCCCGGTGTCGTCCTCACGACGCTCGTACAGGACAGCAACTACTGTGGTCCCGCGCCGGCCCCCCCGGTGACGGTCGCCTTCACCCTTGCCGGCGGTGCGGGCCGCATCGTCGCCGCCCCCCTGACGCCGACCGACACGAGCGGCGTCCCGCCATGTCTCGGCCCGGGCGGTCCCGGCGACATCGAGATGCAGCCCTGGGGGCCATAAGCCTTTCGGGCTACTGACACGTCCCCCATCGTCGTCTAGCATCCTGTCCAGGATGCGGCCGGGAGCGCCGGACAACGGGGAGGATCGCATGCGGGGGCTGCCTCGATCCTCCTTCCCAGTGCTCCTCGCCCTGCTCCTGGGCGTCGCATCGGTCGTGGTCTCCCCGGCCCCCTCGGCTCGCGCGGCGAACACCGACTACGTCGCGAACTGCCCCGCGAACCTGCGCGCCTCGGCGTCGACGACGGGGACGATCGTGGACGTCATCTCGACGGGGACCGGGATCACCGTGAACGGGACCGTGACCGGAGGATCCTGGTCGGTCACCTGCGTGAACCCGGTGTCGGGGAGCTCGTGGTACGCCGTCATCGCGGTCAACGGCCAGAGCGTCTCCTCGCTCTACGGCGTCAACGTGCTCTACGCAGCGACCGGCCTCTTCCGGCGAGCCGCCTACCTCGAGGGGATCGACGTCAGCCGCTGGCAGGGGGCCATCGACTGGGCGAAGGTCAAGGGGGCCGGGAAGCGTTTCGTCATCGCCAAGGCGACCGAGGGGATCGGCTTCCGCGACGCCAACTACACGGCCAACAGGAGCGGCGCGCTGGGCGCCGGTCTGGGCTTCACGGCCTATCACTACGCCCGCCCCGACCTCAATCCCACCGCCGCGACCGGCGAGGCCGACTGGTTCGTCGACAACCTCGGCCTCGTGCCGGGCATGCTCGTGCCCGCCCTCGACCTCGAGGTCGCCGGGGGCCTCGGCACGACCGGTCTCCAGAACTGGGTCGCGGCCTGGCTCGGCCGCGTCTACGAGCGGACCGGCATCCGGCCGATGATCTACACGAGCCCCGCCTTCTGGAAGAAGTACCTGGCCGACACGACCATGTTCGCCGACCAGGGCTACACCGTCCTGTGGGTCGCCCACTGGTTCGTGTCGGCGCCCACCACGCCGGCGAGCAACTGGGGTGGCAAGAGCTGGACCTTCTGGCAGTACCACAACTGCGGCACGGTGCCGGGCATCGGCGGCTGCGTCGACCTGGACCGCTACAACGGCACCGACCTGACGCGGGTGACCTTCGGTGCCGACTTCGAGCTGTCGGCCAGCCCGGCCTCCCTGTCGCTGAAGCAGGGAAACGCTGCGACCTACGCCATCGGCATCTCCCGAAGCTACTTCACGCTGCCGGTCGACCTGACCGTGTCGGGCGTGCCGGCCGGCGCCGGTGCGACCCTCAGCGCCACCTCGACGAGTGACACGTCAGCGACGCTTACGATCACCACCTCCCGCAGCGGGACGATCACCCCGGTCGGGAGCTACCCGCTGACCATCTCCGGGACGAGCCTCGGGCGCACCAGGACAGCGACAGCCACGCTGGTCGTGACCGATGGCATCGCGCCGACCGCGACGGCGCCGACGTCACGCCTCTACTCGGTGACCACCATGGGCTCCAGCGCGACGCCGGTGAGGAGCTCCTGGTCGGCGACGGACCCGAGCGGGATCGCCAAATACAAGCTCCAGCGCCAGGTGAACGGCGGCTCGTGGAGCACGGTCAGCCTCTCCTCCGCTGCCGCGACCTCGCTGAAGCAGTCGCTGACCTTCAGCGACACCTATCGCTACCGCGTCAAGGCGACCGACGGCAACGGCAACACGAGCGCCTACGCCTACGGCCCGACCTTCAAGCCGCTCCTGACCCAGCAGTCGAGCTCGCGGGTCTCCTACGGCGGCACGTGGACGAGCGTTTCGAATTCCTACGCGTCGGGCGGCAGCCTCAAGTACGCGACGGCGAAGGGCGCGACGGCGAGCTACACGTTCACCGGCTCGAGCATCAGCTGGGTCGCCTACCGCGGGCCGAACCGAGGGTCGGCCGACGTCTACATCGACGGCGTCCACAAGGCGACGGTGAACCTGTACTCCGGCACGTACTACGCCAGGCAGATCGTCTACGCCGCCAGCTGGGGATCGAACGGGACCCACACGATCAAGATCGTCTGCCTCGGGACGTCCGGCCATCCCCGCATCGACGTCGACGCCTTCGAGAGGCTGCTGCAGACGTAGCCGTTCTGAAGGGTTGGGGTGGCCTATGGGGGTCGAACCCATAACCTTCGGAGCCACAGTCCGATGCTCTGCCGGTTGAGCTAAGGCCACCGCGGCGGGGACCTGCAGTATCGCACGGAAGGCGCTCCGGCCAGGCACGCCCCAGTCTCCGCCCGGGGCCTTGCGCCGCCGGTCTACTCCTCGCCGATGTCCTCGTTCCAGATCTCGGGGTGCTCGAGGACGAACCCCTGGAGCAGCTCGTAGCATTCGTCCGAGTCGAGATTCACCACCTCCACGCCGCGACTGCGCAGAAGGTCCTCGCCGCCGACGAACGTGCGGTTCTCGCCCATGACCACGCGCCGGATGCCGTACAGCAGGATCGCCCCCGTGCACATGTCGCAGGGCGACAGGGTCGTGTACATCGTCGCCCGTCGATAGACCGAGGCGGGCAGCCGGCCCGCGTTCTCGAGCGCGTCGGTCTCGCCGTGGCGGATCGCGCTGTTCATCTGGACGCGCCGGTTGCGTCCCACACCCAAGACCTTGCCGTCGACGACGAGCGCCCCGCCGATGGGCACCCCGCCCTCCGCTCGGCCGATGCGCGCCTGCTCGACGGCGACGGCCAGGAATTCCCTGTCGTTCATCATGTCCTCCGATACGGCTTCAGGTATGCGCCGGGGTACGCGACGTTCCGGCCGGAGATGGCGAGTGCCAGGATGACCACGAGGTAGGGCAGGGCGAGGAGCAGCTCGAAGGGGATCGAGTCCCATCCGGGCAGGATGCGGAGCCGGAACTGGAGCGAGAAGACGGCCGCGAAGAGGAGCGCCCCGAGGACGCCCCGGAAGATCCGCCAGCGCCCGAAGATGACGAGCGCGATGCACACCCATCCCCGGCCCGCGATGATGTCGAGCGTGAAGGTGCCCAGGAGCGCGAGCGTGAAGAACGCTCCTCCGACGGCCATGAGCGCGCCGCCGAGCATGAGCGCGAGGTAACGCGTCCGGAAGACGTCGATCCCTGCGGCGTCGGCCGCTTCGGGATCCTCTCCGACCGCGCGCACCTCGAGGCCGAAGGTCGTCCGGTGGAGGAGCCACCAGGCGAGCGGCACCACGACCAGGAAGGCGACCCAGGTGAGGGCGTACTGGCTGAACAACGGCGCGAGCGGCCCGAGGGCGGCGGGCGCCTCGAGGGTCGGGAACGGCGTGATCCGCTTCGCCTCCTGGCCCGTGAAGACGAGCCGGTTGACGAACTCCGAGGCGCCGATGAGACCGATCGTCAAGCCGATGCCCGAGACGTGCTGGTTCGCCCCGAGGGTCACGGTGAGGAGGGCCATGATCCCCCCCGCCAGCAGGCCGACGAGGACGGCCGCCCCGAGGCCGAGGAGGGGCGAGCCGGTGGCGAAGGCGACGCCGAAGCCGAAGAAGGCGCCCGCGTACATCGTCCCTTCGATGCCCAGGTTGAGCACACCGGCGCGCTCCGTGTAGGTCTCCCCGACCGTCCCGTAGACCAGGGGGGTCGCGTTGCGCAGGGTCGCCGCAAGCAGGTCGACGAGGAAGCTCACGGCCTCGCCTCTGTATCGGGCTCCTCGGCGACATCGCCCGCCAGCGCGACTGCCGCGAGCGCATCGGTCGCGCCGCCGGCGGCGGCCTCAGCGGGCCGAGCGAGCCGGTACCGCCGCAGGGCCAGCAGGCCGATGGTCACGAGCAGGAGCGTGCCCTGGACGACGGCTCCAAGCTGCGACGGGATGCCGAGCGCTCGCCCCGCGGAGCTCGCCCCGACGGTGAGATCGCCGAGGAAGACGGCCGCCAGGATCACCCCGGGCATGGAAAGGCCGCCGAGCATCGCCACCACGATCCCGGTGTAGCCGAAGCCGGGCGACAGGCCGCCGGTGAGGCGGTACTGGATGCCCGCCACCTCACTCATGCCGCCGATCCCGGCGATGGCGCCGCTAACGAGCGCCGCGCCGAGGAGCGTCCGGCCCACGTCGATCCCTGCGAAGCGAGCTCCGTGCGGGCTCAGGCCGGTGGCGCGCAGACGCAGTCCGGCCGGGGTGCGGGCAAGGGCATACCACGCCAGCCCGACGAGTGCGAGCGCGACGAGGAAGCCGAGGTGGAGCCGCGAGCGGTCGAGGAGCTGGGGCAGCTCGGCCACGGCCACGATGCGCGGCGATTCCGGGAATCCGGAGACCGGGTCGCGCCACGGGCCGTGGAGCAGTCCCGTGACGAACAGGAGCGCGACCGGGTTGAGCAGGAGCGTCGTCACGACTTCGTCGATCTCGAAGCGGACGCGCAGCACCGCCGGCACGAGCGCCCAGCCGGCGCCGGCCAGGGCACCGCCGGCGATCATGAGCGGGAGGACGACGAGCTGGGGAAGCCCGCCGGCGGCCTGCCCGATGCCCGCCGCGGCCACGGCGCCGAGGAGGAGCTGCCCCTCCGCCCCGATGTTCCAGTAGCCGGCCTTGAAGGCGACGGCGACCGCGCATCCCGTGAAGAGGATCGGCGTCGCCGCGACGAGGACCTCGAGGGCCGTGAAACGGCTCGTGAGGGGCGAGACAAGGAACTCGAAGTAGGCCGCGACCGGGTTGGCGCCGGCGACGAGGATCGGCCCCGCCGTCAAGGCGAAGGTGATGACGATGGCGCCGGTGGCCAGGACCGGCGTGGACCACGGCGAAGGCAGCCGCCGGGACAGCGACATCAGGCCGCCCTTCCCCGCCCCGCCATCAGCAGCCCGAGACGCTCGAGGTCGGCTTCCGGGGCCGCCATCTCCCCGACGATCTCACCCTCGTACATGACCACGACCCGGTCGGACAGGGCGAGGATCTCGTCGAGGTCCTCGGACACCAGGAGGATCGCCGTGCCCGCCGCACGCCGCGCAAGGAGTTCGCGGCGGACGTATTCCGTCGCCCCGACGTCGAGGCCACGAGTGGGCTGCGAGACCACGAGGACGCGTGGCTCGCGGGAGAGCACCCGTGCGAGGAGGACCTTCTGGACGTTGCCGCCCGACAGCGTCGCGACGCGATCCCCGGGTCGCGCCCGGATCGAGAAACGCGCTATGAGCGCCTCTGCCTCGGCGCGGATCCGACCCTCATCGAGGGCGCCGCCCCGGCGGAAGTCGTCGAGTCGCTCGAGGACGAGGTTGTAGGCCACGCTCAGCTCGCCGACGAGGCTGGCGTGGCGGTCCTCGGGGATGCGGCCGACGCCGGCGGCCATGACCGCGGCCGGGCGCCTGCCCGCGAGCTCCACGTCCCCGACACGGACCGAGCCCGCCGCCGGACGGCGCATCCCGCTGAGGACCTCGACGAGCTCCGTCTGGCCGTTGCCGGACACGCCGGCGACGCCGACGATCTCGCCTGCGCCGACCTCGAGCGTCACGTCCCGCACGAGCGGGCGACCGGCGGACGTCTCGACCCGCAGCCGGTCGATGCGCAGGACAGGCTCTCCGCCCCTCGCCCGGGCGGCTCCCTCGCGCATGACCCCGAAGGTCGGCCGACCGACCATCATGCGGGCCAGCTCGGGCTCGGGGGTCGTGCCCGCGACGGTACCCACGAGGCGGCCACGTCGGAGCACGCTGACGCGGTCGCTGATGGCGCGCACCTCGCCGAGCTTGTGACTGATGAAGACCACCGACAGGCCCTCAGCGACGAGGTGGCGGAGGGTCTCGAAGAGGGCGGCCACCTCGTGCGGCACGAGGACCGCCGTCGGCTCATCCAAGATGAGGATGCGGCAGTCGCGGGCAAGGGCCTTGAGGATCTCGACGCGCTGCTGCTGGCCAACGGAGAGCCGGCCGACGACGGCGTCGGGAGCGGCGCCGATGCCGAACCGCTCGCTCGCCTCGAGCGCCCTGCGGCGCGCCTCGGCCGGGTGGAGGCGGAGCCCGGGCACCCGCCCGAGCACGAGGTTCTCGGCCACGGTCATCGGGCGGACGAGAGCGAAGTGCTGGGTGACCATGCCGATGCCGGCGGCGATCGCGTCCCGGGGTGAATGGATGCTCACGGGCCGACCGGCGACGCGGATCTCACCGGCATCGGGCCCGCTCAGGCCGTAGACGATGCGCATGAGCGTCGTCTTGCCTGCCCCGTTCTCCCCGAGGAGAGCGTGGACCTCCCCGCGGCGAACGTCGAAGTCGACGCCGTCGTTGGCGAGGAGGTCCCCGAATCTCTTGGTGACGCCGCGCAGCTCGAGCGCTGGCGGCCCGTTCACTTCGTGGCCCGGCGCCTGACCGGCCACGCGTTGGTGCGCCTCGTCGGCGGCCGCGATCAGCCGCCTACGACCGTCGAGCCGGCCGGTTGGTTCTCGACGATGTCGACCCGGAAGGTCCCGGCCTTGATCTCAGCCTCGCGGGTCGTGACCTGCTGAAGCAGCGCGTCGGGGACGCCCCCGGGCACTGCCGTGTTGATCGCGGCGAGAGCTGCACCACCCTTCGCGACCATGCTGAAGTCCTTGAGGTCCTGGGCGGTGTACGACCCGGCGAGGACCTGGTCGATCACGTACTTCACGGTGGGGCCCATGTTCCACGTCACGCTTGTCACCACGCTGCCCGGCGCAAGGCTCTTCTGGTCGCTCATGTTCCCGATCGCGACGAGCCCCTTCTCGGAAGCCGCCTCGATCACCCCGAAGCGCTCGGCGTAGAGGACGTCGGCACCCGCGGCGACCTGCGCGAGCGCCGCCTCCTTCGCGGCCGCCGGGTCGAACCAGCTGTTGATGAAGGTGACCTTGACGGTGACGTCCTCGTTCACCGCCTGGGCGCCGGCGATGAAGGCGTTGACGATGCGGTTCACCTCGGGAACCGGATAGCCGCCCACGACGCCGACCGTGCCCGTCTTGGTGAGACCCCCGGCGAGCATCCCTGCGAGGTAGGCCGGCTCGTGGATCCAGTTGTCGAAGACCGAGAAGTTCGGTTCGGCGGGCCCACCGCCGGAGCCGAAGACGAAGGCGATGGCGGGGAAATCCTTGGCCACGCTGCGCGCGGCCTCTTCGTTGCCGAACGCGTCCCCGAAGATGATGTCGGGCTTGTCCTTCTCGGCGACCTCGCGCAGGACGCGCTCCATGTCGCCCGCGTAGCCGATGTCGTCCTGGTAGCTGTAGTCGATCCGTCCGGCCGTCTGCTCGGCCTGGAGCGCGGTGTGGATGACGCCGTCCCAGGGCTCCTCGATCTGGGTGGCGAACGCCCCGAAGACCTTGAGCTTCTCGCCCTGATCGCCCGGAGTCGCGGTGGTCTGGCAGGCCGCAGCGACGAGCGCGAGCGCCGCAAGGATCGTGAGCCAGGCGACCCGCCGGCCCACGGCCCGGCCGCGTCGCGGGCCGATCCGCTGTTGGTGGCCACGATGGTCGGACATGAGCTCCCTCCTCCGATGACACGTTGTGACGCGGCTCGCGCGCGATGTCTCCCGGCCTTCCCGCACCGCAGCCGCCCGGATCATCGGAATCTCCCGTGGACACTGCGCGGTGTCAAGTCGGTCCTTTCCCACGCCGAGGGCGCCGGCGGGATGTTCGGGATGGTCAACGCCCTGATCGTAGAAGGCTGAACCAGAACCTCGTCCGGCCCGCGCTCGACTCCGCCCCGACACGGCCCCCCGCGGCCTCGACCAGCTGCTTCACGATCGCGAGGCCGATCCCGGCGCCCCCGCGGGCGCGGTCGCGCGACTTCTCGACGCGGTAGAAGCGCTCGAACACGTGCGGGAGGTCATCCGGAGGTATCGGCTCCCCGGAGTTCGTCACGCCGACCAGCACGCTCTCGACCCTCACCTCGGCGGCAACGACGATCTCGCTTCCCTCAGCGCCGTAGCGCACCGCGTTCTGCAGCAGGTTGGCAAGGACCTGGGCCAGGTGGTCGGGATCCGCGCGCACAGGCAGGCGGTCGGGCCAGCGCCCCTCGATCGTGATGCGCCGCTGGTCAAGGGCCGGCCGTGCCAGCTCGACGGCGGAGCGAAGGGCGGCCGCGAGGTCCGTCTCGACGAGGCGCGAGGGCGCCCCGGGGGCCGGCTCGTCGTCGACGAGGGCATCCAGGGAGCGCGCCAGGCGAACGAGCCGGTCCACCTCCTCGGAAAGCGATTCGTACGTCGCGCGATCGGCCGTCACGACCCCGTCACGAAGCGCCTCCAGGTAGCCCTGCAGGTTGGTCAGCGGCGTGCGCAGCTCATGTGCTGCGTTGGCGATGAAGTCCCGACGGAGCCGCTCCTGGGCGGCGAGGCTGTCGGCCATCTGGTTGAACGAATCGCCTAGCTCGACGATCTCCTTCGGTCCGTGTCGCGGGACCCGCACGGCGTGGTCGCCGTCCGCGATGCGCCTGGCGGCTGCACTGACCTCGGCGAGCGGCCGGGCAAGCCGGCGCGCGACGAACAGGGAAAGCACGAGGCTCACCGGCGCCGCGACGAGGATCGTGGCGGCGAGCACCATCAGGACGGACTGGCTGAACACCGCACGCGCGGCCTCCGCGGTCTCACCGTGGGCGATCATCAGCTCGGTGAAGACGGCCGCACCGACGACAGCGACGCCGGCCGCGAGGATCGCGATGGAGAGCGCGGCCGACGCGACCGCGGCGAGCGCGATCCGGGCGGCCATGCCCTGCCTCCGGCGGTTCGCCGCTCCCCCCGAGCCAGCCATTATCATGCCATACCGTCTCGCGTGGCCCGGTAGCCCACCCCTCGGAGCGTGGCGATGTAACGGGGCTGGTCGGCGTCGTCGCCGAGCTTCTCGCGCAGGCGGCCCACGTGTACGTCGATCGTCCGATCGAGGATCTCGCCCGCCTCGGCTCCGTATACGGCGTCGAGCAACTGGTCGCGCGTCAGGACACGGCCGCCGGCCCGAACGAGAGCCGCGAGGAGTCGGAACTCGACCGCCGTAAGGCGGATCTCCTGCTGCCCGCGATGCACCTCATAGCGGTCGAGGTCGATCACGAGGTCCCGGTGGCGGAGCTCACCAGCCCCTGTCGCATGACCATCCCTCGACGACCGGCGCAGGATGGCCCTCGCGCGGGTGACGAGCTCGGCCGGACTGAACGGTTTCGGCAGGTAGTCGTCGGCGCCCTCGTTGATCCCATAGATCCGGTCGGCCACCGACCCACGCGCGGACAGCATCAGGATCGGGACGTCCGACTCCGCGCGGACCGCCCGACAGACCGCCATCCCGTCGATCTCGGGAAGCATCAGGTCGAGGACGATAAGCGCCGGTCGGCGCGCCCGGAACTGGTCCAGGGCCTCGCGCCCATCACGTGCCGTCTGGACCCGGAATCCGTCTCGCTCGAGGTACGTGCGCACGAGGTGAAGGATCTTCGGGTCATCCTCGACGACGAGGACCTTCTCCGCCGGACGGGCCATCGTGAGGGGCATGGTAATCGGCCACGTTCGACGCTCACGGTGACGCCTCGATGACGTCTCGCCGTCATGAACGCTTCATCCCGGGGTCACTTGCGCGTCACCGGCTGGCCGGACCATGGGTGCCGTCCAATCACGCACGAAGGAGCGTCCGGATGAGTCGTATGCGCAGGATCGTCTTCTCCTCACTGCTCGTCGGTGTCCTGCTTCTGGGTGGCGCGGTGCCCGCCTTCGCGAGCAACGTCTGTCCCGTCATCGGCGGGCCCAACGACCCGTCCATCAAAGGCACGCCGGCGACCGTCCCCGACATGAGCGGCAACCCTGCCCACGGTGCGGACCCGGGCGAAGCACAGCCGGGTGACGTCTTCTGGAACTGACGCGCGCGCTGCGTCATCTGACCGAGGCCGAGCGGAGGTTACGCGGGCGCCGCTTCGAAGCTCACGAGTTCCTCCCTCCGGGTCCGCCTGATACGCCGAGGACGAGGACCGGTCCGACCCCCGGTGCATAGAACTTGTACTCGAGGATCGTCGGGTCGAGCGGGGGGTAGTCCTTCGTCAGCAGAACGTGCTCGAAGCGGCCGTACGGCACC
>Ga0209521_10003398_pt1 | contig 12865 bp, 7 predicted proteins | sample Rifsed19ft4_FD_184016 | JGI IMG/M metagenome (GOLD analysis project Ga0209521, IMG submission 184016) | Soil microbial communities from Rifle, Colorado, USA - sediment 19ft 4 (version 2) | ecosystem: Environmental > Terrestrial > Deep subsurface > Rock core/Sediment | place: Rifle, Colorado... | reverse complement strand
TCGGCTGCTTCTGGGGCGCGGAGCGGAAATTCTGGGAGGCCCCAGGCGTCTATGTCACGGCGGTCGGCTATGCCGGAGGGCTCACGCCGAACCCCACCTATGAGGAGGTCTGCTCGGGGCGGACCGGCCACAACGAGGCGGTGCTCGTGGTCTACGACCCCAAGCGGGTCAGCTACGAGGCGCTCTTGAAGCTGTTCTGGGAGAGCCACAACCCGACGCAAGGCATGCGCCAAGGCAACGACGTCGGCACGCAATATCGCTCAGGCATCTACTATTATGCCGACGCGCAGCGCCGCGAAGCACAGGCCTCAAAGGCGGCCTACGAGGCGGCGCTCATGGCACGCGGGCTCGGACCCATCACCACCGAGATCCTGCCGGCGCCCGAGTTCTATTTTGCCGAGGACTATCACCAGCAACATCTCGCCAAGAACCCGCACGGCTATTGCGGGCTCGGCGGCACCGGCGTGTCCTGCCCGATCGGCACCGGCATTGGCGCCGAGGCATAGCTCTCAGAGTCGCAGCTTACTCCCTGCTCCCCCCTTGCGGGGGAGCACGCTCGCATCTTCGCGAGCGGAGGGGGGTAAGCGGTGCAGCGAGTCTTGCCGTTAGACCCCCCTCCCTATCCCTCCCCCGCAAGGGGGGAGGGAAGCGCCAACGGCGGGTCCGCTGAAATCTCTCAACTGCGGATGAAGCCGACGATGTCCTTGGTCTTGGCGAGGATCGGATCGGCGATGCCGTGAGCTCTGGCAGCGCCCTCGGCAAGGATGCGGTCGATCTCCACGGGGTCGGCCATCAGACGCCGCATCTCGGCGCCGATCGGGGTGAGCCTCGTCGTGGCAAGCTCGGCCAGAGCCTCCTTGAACTTGGAGAAGGGCGCGTTGCCGAACTCGCGCAAGACCTGCTCCTTGCTCGTCTCGGCGAGGCCGGCATAGATGCCGACGAGATTGTCGGCCTCGGGCCGGGCCTCCAGTCCCTTCACCTCTGAGGGCAGCGGCTCGGGATCGGTCTTGGCCTTCCTGATCTTCTTGGCGATCAAATCGGCGTCGTCAGTCAAGTTGATGCGCGTCATGTCCGACTCGTCGGACTTCGACATTTTTTTGGTGCCGTCGCGCAAGTTCATCACCCGCGTGGCAGGGCCGGCGATCAGAGGCTCGGGCAAAGGGAAGAAGCCGCCGGGATAGCCCTCGCGCGCGATGGTCTTGGCAAAGTCGTTGTTGAATTTCTGCGCGATGTCGCGGGCAAGCTCCAAATGCTGCTTCTGGTCCTCGCCCACCGGAACATGGGTCGCGTGATAGAGCAGAATGTCGGCAGCCATCAGGTTCGGATAGACATAGAGCCCGGCGGACGCATTCTCGCGGTCCTTGCCGGCCTTCTCCTTGAACTGGGTCATGCGGCTCAGCCAGCCGAGCCGCGCCACGCAATTGAAGATCCAGGCAAGCTCGGCGTGGCCCGAGACCTGGCTCTGATTGAAGACGATATGGCGCTCGGGGTCGATGCCTGAGGCGATGAAGGCCGCCGTCACCTCGCGGGTGTTGCGGGTCAGCTCGTCGGGGTCCTGAAACACGGTGATGGCGTGGAGATCGACCACGCAATAAAGACAGTCATGCTCGGCCTGGAGCGCCACGAAGCGGGTGATGGCGCCGAGATAATTGCCGAGATGGAGATTGCCGGTCGGCTGCACGCCCGAGAAGACGCGGGTCTTGGTCTTGGCCTTTTGCATTTTTCGCCCCAGTAGCAGCGCGGGTTATGGCTTGGGCGCAAGGCAAGCGCAAGCGTGCCGGTTCGCCAAATGCCTGGCGCTCAGGGCCCTTCAGTCCTCGATCAGGTCGCGAAATTGGGCGGCGCCGAACAGGTGAGCCGCGCCGAGGTAAACCAGGAGGCCAGTGGCGACCAGGGTCATGAGGGCAGCCCCCTGCGCAACGAGTCCACTCGCCGGGGCGAACCATGGCTCGAGGAATTTGACCAGGGCGAAAACGACCACCCCCATCACCGCGCTGGCGGCAAGGATGCCGGCACAGCGGCGGCGGAAGGTCTGATCGAGCTTGAAGCGTTCGCGGCGCCTTAGCGTGGCGACGAGGAGCGCGACATTGATCCAGCCCGAGAGCATGGTGGCAATGGCGATGCCGGTCGCGCCCAGAGCCATGAACAGCGTGAAGCTCAGCACGATATTCGCCGCCATGCTGATGCCGGCAAAGATCATTGGCGTCTTGGTGTCCTCACGGGCGAAAAAGCTCGGATGCAGCACCTTGATCAAGACATAGGCCGGCAGACCGAGCGCCAGCGCGGCGAGCATCGCGGCGGTGGCTTTGGTATCGACGGCGGTGAAGGCGCCGCGCTCGAACAGCACGCGCATGATCGGCTCCGCTGCCAGGAACAGGGCGACGGTCGCGGGCATGGTCAGGAGCAGAGCGAATTCGAGCGCGCGGTTCTCGCTCGCCAGCACGGCCGCGTGGTCGCCGGAGCGCAGCTTGTGACTGAGAGTGGGGAGCAGCACGACGCCAATGGCGACGCCGATCACGCCCAACGGCAGCTGGAAGAGGCGGTCGGCATAGTAGAGCCAGGACACCACGCGGTCCTGAAGCGTGGCGATGATGGTGCCGATCACGACGGTAAGCTGGGCCATGCCGCCGGCGACGACGCCCGGCGCGGCAAGCGCTGCCAGGTGCCGCATGTCGGGGGTGAGGCGCGGGCGCTCCCACGGCAGTCGCATACCCAGCTTCGCGGCGGCAAAGGCCACCACCAGCACCTGCAACACCCCTGACGCGGCAATGCCCCAGGCAAGCGCCACACCTGCCGCGCTCTGATTGGAGCTGCCCGAGGCGACAAAGGCGAGCAGCACGGCAATGAGCACGACGTTGAGCAGCGTGGGGGCGAAGGCGGCAATGGCGAAGCGGCCAAAGGCGTTGAGGACGCCGGTATAGAGCGCGACCAGCGACATAAAGGCGAGATAAGGAAGCGCGATGCGCGCCAGCATGACGGCCAGAGCGAATTTCTCGGGATCGCTCCTGAAGCCCGGCGCCAGCAGAAGCATCAGCCACGGCATGGCGATCTCGGCGAGCACCGTGAAGGCGACGAGCAGGACGGTAAGGCCGGAAAGCGCCTGCCCGGCAAAGGCCCGCGCGGCGTCAGGGCCGTCGGCGTGAAGGCGCTTGGCGAAGAGCGGGATGAACGCGGCGTCGAAAGCGCCTTCGGCAAACAGCCGGCGGAACATGTTGGGGACCCGAAACGCCACGAAGAAGGCGTCGGCCGCGTAGGAGGTGCCGAGCACGGCGGCGATCAAGACATCGCGCGCGAAGCCGAGCACGCGGCTCATGATGGTCATCGCGCCGACGGTGGCGAAGCCGCGATAGAACTTCATGCACTCAAGCCGGGACGAGCTGGGCTTCGTGGCGCGCCGCAAGCGCCTTCAGCAGCCGCTCGCGGATGGCGCCCTCGCGGCTTTTGCTCGTGATCTTCTTGCCGGTGAGATCGGTCACGTAGAACACGTCGACGGCCTTCTCGCCGAAGGTCGCGATATGGGCCGAGGCGATGTCGAGATTGAGATCGGAGATCTCCCGCGTCACGTCGTAAAGCAGGCCGGGGCGGTCGAGCCCGTTGATCTCGATCACCGTGAGCGCGTCGGACAGCGTGTTGTCGATCACCACTTGCGGCTCGACCGTGAAGGCGGAAAGTCTCGGCTTAGGCTTCCGCTTGGTCATAACCACGTCGGCGAGGCGCGCGTCGCCCCTGAGCAGCCGCTCGATGGTCAGCGCAATCTTCTTGGCGCGCCGCTCCTCGTCCTCGGCATGATCGAACTCGCGCTCGAGGTGAATGGTGTCGAGCGCCATGCCGTCGCGCGTGGTCGAGATCTGGGCATCGACGATATTGGCGCCGGCGCCGGTGCAGGCGCCCGCGACCATGGCGAGCAGCCGCGGGTGGTTCGGCGCGAGCAAGGTGATCTCGGTGACGCCGCGGAAGGCGTCGGTGGCGATATGGGTGACGAGCGACTTGGCTTGCGCTTCCGCATTGCGGATCAGCTTGGCATGCTCGGCGATGACATCGGGGTCAGACCTCAGCCAATAAGACGGGTAGTGGCGGTCGATGAAGCGTTCGAGGTCCTGCTTCGGCCAGCCTGTCAGACGCTCTCTCAAGGCATCCTGAGCGCGGGCCACGCGCTCGGTGCGGCTCAAGGTCGTATGGCCGCCGCCAAGCAAGGGTTCGGTCTCGAAATAGAGCGTGCGCAGGAGCTGGCCCTTCCATCCGGTCCACACGCCGGGTCCCACGGCGCGGATGTCGGCGACCGTGAGAATAAGTAGGAGCTTCAGCCTCTCCCGGCTCTGCACCAGGGCAGCGAAATCGCGCAGGGTCTTGGGGTCATTGAGGTCGCGGCTCTGGGCGAACTGGCTCATGGACAAATGATGCTCGACAAGCCAGGCGGCCGTCTCGGTCTCCGACGCGTTAAGCCCGAGGCGGGGGCCGAGCTCGCGGGCGATGCGCGCACCCGCGATGGAATGGTCTTCGTCGCGGCCCTTGGCGATGTCATGCACAAAGGCGGCGACGTAAAGTGCGCGGCTGTTGTCGATGGTGCGAACGATCTCGCTCGAGACGGGGTGCTCGGTGGCGTAGCGGCCGCGTTCGATGCCCGACAGGAAGCCGATGGTGCGGATCAGGTGCTCGTCCACGGTGAAGTGGTGATACATGTTGAACTGCATCATCGACACGACGCGCCCGAAATCGAGGATGAAGCGGCCGAGCACGCCCGCCTCGTTCATCTTGCGCAACACGCCCTCGGGATCGCGCGAGTCGGTCAGGAGCCGCATGAACAGGCGGTTGGCGGTCGGGTTGGCGCGGAGATTATCGTCGATGAGGCGGAAATTCGAGCGTACCTGGCGCAGCACCTCGGGTGAGAACGACGCCTGATGCTCATCGGCAAATGAGAACAGGCGGATGAAGTTCACCGGGTCCTTGGCGAAGGCGTCCTTGTTGACGGCGGAGATGCGGCCGTTCTCGATGCGGAAGTCGGACGTGCGCCTGAGCTTGGCGCGGCGGCGCCAGCTGAAGGGGGCGAGCAGCGTGTCGAGGGTGGGCAGCGACTTCAGCTGCTTCATCTCGAGCGCCGAGCACACGATCCCGGTCAGCTCGCCGACTTCCTTGGCGACGAGGAAATAGTGCTTCATGAAGCGCTCGACCGCGCTCAATCCGGCGTGCCCGCGATAGCCGAGCCGCTCCGCCATGGGTTGCTGCACATCGAAACCCAGCCGCTCCTCGGGCCTCTCGGTGAGGAAGTGCAGTTGGCAGCGCACCGCCCACAGGAAACTCTCGCAGCGGCGGAAGCTCCGGTACTCGTGGGCCGTGAAGACGCCGGCTTCGACGAACTCCGCCTCCGCCTTGTCGGGATAGAGGTGCTTGGCGAGCCAGTGCAAGGTGTGCAGATCGCGCAGGCCGCCCTTGCCGTCCTTGACGTTCGGCTCGACGAGATAGCGCGAGGCGCCGGCGCGGGCATGGCGGACGTTCTGCTCGGCGAGCTTCGCCTCGATGAAAGGCCGCGCGTTGCCCTCGAGCACCTCTTTGCGGAAACGGTGCTGAAACTCGGCATAGAGCGGCGCGTCGCCGAGGATCAGCCGCGCATCGAGAAGCGCGGTACGAATGGTCATGTCGGAGCGGCTGAGACGCACGCATTGGTCGATGTTGCGCGTGGCGTGACCGACCTTGAAGCCCAGGTCCCAGAGCAGATAGAGCATGTACTCGGCGACGCTCTCGCCCCAGGCGGTCTGCTTGTAGGGAAGCAGGAACAGGAGATCGATGTCCGAGCCGGGAGCGAGAAGACCGCGCCCATAGCCGCCTTGCGCCACGATGGCCATGCGCTCCGCTGCCGAGGGGTTCAGGGCCGGGTAGACGTGGTTGGTGGTGAAGTCATAGGCAAGCTTGATGAGGGCGTCCTGGAAGGCCGAGAGGCCCACGGCGCAGGCTCTGCCGTCGCCGTCCTCCTCAAGCTGGCGCTTGGCGGCGGCACGCGCCTCGTCGACCAGGCGGCGCAAGCGCTCGACCAGCGCCATGCGGAGCGAGGAATCCTTGCCGGAATAGGCGCGGGCAAGCTCGGAGGCCTCGTGACGCAGAAGGTCGAGGTCGAAATAGGGCGCTTGTCTCGGTGCGGGCTGGTCCATGGCGAAGCGGTGCGGAGTTTAGCACATGGGGCTCTTACGCCCCGCTAGCAAGCAAAGCCCTAAGGCGATAGAGGGCTTCGAGAGCCTCTTTAGGGGTCATGGCATCGGGGCTGAGCGCCGCCAGCGCCTGTTCGAGGCGGGAGGAAGCGGGAGGCTCAGCAACGGCCGTCCCCTTGGCCGCCCTGAAGAGCGGCAGGTCCTCGGCGAGATCGGCAGGCTTGGGGCGCCCGTCGGCCTTCTCCAGCGCGCTCAAGACCTCATTGGCGCGGGCCAGCACCGGAGACGGCAGGCCGGCAAGCTTCGCCACGTGGATGCCGTAGGAACGGTCGGCCGCGCCCATGACCACGCGGTAGAGGAACACGATCTCGTCGCGCCATTCTTTCACCTCGACGGTGGCGTTGGCGGCGCCCGCGAGCTTCTCGGCGAGCGCCGTAAGCTCATGGTAGTGGGTCGCGAACAGGACGCGCGAGCGATTGACCTCGTGCAGATATTCGAGCGCCGCCCAGGCGATCGACAGCCCGTCGAAGGTCGCCGTGCCGCGCCCGATCTCGTCGAGCACGACAAAGGAGCGTGCGCTCGCCTGATTGAGGATCGAAGCGGTCTCGACCATCTCCACCATGAAGGTCGAGCGGCCGCGTGCCAGATCGTCGGCGGCGCCTACGCGGCTGAACAGGCGATCGACGATGCCGATATGGGCGCTCCTGGCCGGCACGAAGGAGCCCGCCTGAGCGAGCACGACGATGAGCGCGTTCTGGCGGAGGAAGGTCGACTTGCCCGCCATGTTGGGGCCGGTCACTACGAGGAGGCGCGGGTCAGCGCCGTCGCCGGTGCCGAGCCTGCAATCGTTGCCGACGAAGCTGGCGCCGTCGGAGCGCCGCAAACTCTGCTCGACCATGGGGTGGCGCCCTTCCTCGACGGCAAAGACGAGGCTTCCATCGATCTTGGGCCGCACATAGTTCGCCTCGACGGCTAGCTCGGCCAGCCCGGCGTAATGGTCGAGCTCGGCCAGAGCGGCGCTTGCCGCCGACAGCGCGCTCTCCTCGGCAAGCACCTCTTGGGCGAGCCTCGCAAAGATTTCGAGCTCGAGGGCAAGCGCCCGGTCGGCGGCTTGCGTGATGCGCGCCTCAAGCTCGGCAAGTTCGGGCGTCGAGAAGCGCACGACATTGGCAAGGGTCTGGCGATGAATGAAGACCTCCGCGTGCGGCGGCTTGCTCAGGACCGCGCCGTGGAGCGCGGTGACCTCGACGAAATAGCCGAGCACGTTGTTGTGGCGCACCTTCAGCGATTTGATGCCGGTTGCCTCGGCGTAAGTTGCTTGCAAGCCGGCGATGACCTGGCGGCTGCCGTCGCGCAAGCGCCGGTGCTCATCCAGACCGGCATCGGCGCCGTCGCGGATGAAGCCTCCGTCGCGCGCGTTGACCGGAAGGGTTTCGGCAAGTGCTGCCGACAGAGACTGCTCGATATGCGGAGGAGCGGCGGCAAGACCTTCGACAATGCCCATAAGCTCGCGCGGCAGCCCGAGTACCTCGCCGGTGCGCAAGAGTTGCGCGGCTAGGGCGTGAGCAGAGCGAATGGCTGCGCAAACGGCGCCGAGATCGCGCGGGCCCCCGCGCCCGAGCGCCAGACGCGCCAGCGCGCGGGCAAGGTCGGGAGCCGATTTGAGCTCCTCGCGAAGAGCCTGCCTGAGGCGCGGCTCATCGGCGAGATAGGCGACCGAATCGAGGCGCGCATTCACCGACGCCGGGTCGGTCAACGGACTGCCGAGCCGGCTTGCCAGTTCCCGCGCGCCGGCCGCCGTCACGGTGCGGTCGATGGCGGCAAGGAGGCTTCCGGCGCGGGAGCCTTGGTTCGAGCGCATCAGCTCGAGATTGGCGCGGGTGGCGGCATCGATGACGAGGAGGCTGCCCGCGCTCTCCTTCCGCGGCGGACGGAGTAGCGGCGCTCGGCCCACTTGGGTGATCTCCACGTAAGTGAGCAGCCCGGCGAGCGCGGCAAGCTCGGCCTTCGTGAATTCGCCGAAGGCGTCGAGCGCGGCGACGCCGAGCCGGTTCTTCAGCGCCCGCTCGCCGCTGAGAGAATCGAAATGGGCACGCGGGCAAGGCGTCAGAGCCGCGCCCGCCTCCTCGATCAGGCGGCGAAGACCGGCGTCGCCGGCAATATCGTCACCGACAAGGACCTCGCCCGGCTTCAGCCGGGCAAGCTCGCCGGCAAGATCGCCCGCGCCGACCGACGACGCGATCAGCTCGCCGGTCGAGATGTCGAGAGAGGCGAGCGCGTAGGCCGGCTCGCTACCCTCTCTCGCAGGCCCGCGGAACAGGGCCGTGAGGAAATTGTGGGCGCGGGCGTCGAGCAACGTCTCCTCGGTGATGGTGCCGGGCGTGACGAGGCGCACCACGTCGCGGCGTACCACCGCCTTGGGACCGCGCTTCCTGGCCTCGGCCGGGTCCTCGATCTGCTCGCAGACCGCGACCCGGTGGCCTTGGCCGATCAGGCGCTGGAGATAATCGTCGGCGGCATGCACCGGCACGCCGCACATGGGGATGTCCAGGCCTTGATGCTTGCCGCGCTTGGTGAGGGCAATCCCGAGCGCGCGCGAGGCGATTTCGGCGTCCTCGAAGAACAGCTCGTAGAAATCGCCCATGCGGTAGAACAGCAGGCAATCGGCGTTGGCCGCCTTGATCTCCAAATATTGGGCGATCATGGGCGTGGCGAGAGAAGCCTCCTCCTTGCGGGAGGCGCTCGGAGCGGCGGTCCCCGTGAGGTGCGCGCCCCCGGCCCTCGTCCCCATCTCGGCCATGGTCAAGGGTGGTAGCTGCTCCTTATCCCCCGCACAAGGGCGCCCAAGGGCCGAGCTGGGGAAAGGACTTTTCCGCAAGCACAGCCTCCTTCAAATTTGTTTGAGCATGATCTTATCGGAAAACCGCTTCACACTTTTCCGGATCATGCTCTAGGGTTGCTCGATTTTCAGCAGGAGACCCCGCCATCGTTCGACCCTCCAAACGCGCCCCTGACGTGCTTCGCCCCATCAGCTTCGAGCGCGCCGTGTCGCGCCACGCTGAAGGGTCATGCCTCGTCCGCTTCGGCGATACCCATGTGCTGTGCACGGCGACCGCGGGCGAGCCCGTGCCGCCCTGGCTCAAGGGTCAGGGGCGCGGCTGGGTCACCGCCGAATACGGCATGCTGCCGCGCGCGACATCGGAGCGGACACGGCGGGAAGCTACGGCGGGAAAACAATCCGGACGCACCCAAGAGATCCAGCGCCTGATCGGCCGCTCGCTCCGCGCCGTCACCGACCTCGCCGTGCTCGGCGAGAAGCAGGTCGTGGTCGATTGCGACGTGCTCCAGGCCGACGGCGGCACGCGCACCGCGGCCATCACCGGCGCTTGGGTGGCGCTGCACGACGCGCTCGCTTGGATGCACGCCCGCAACATGATCAAGGCAGGCGTGTTACGCGATCATGTGGCCGCCGTATCCTGCGGACTTTATGGCGGCGAGGCGATCCTCGATCTCGATTATGCCGAGGATTCGGAAGCCGACGCCGACGCCAATTTCGTGATGACGGGATCTGGCGGCATCGTCGAGGTGCAAGGCACGGCGGAGACCGAGCCCTTCAGCCAGGAGCAATTCGATCAGCTCATGACGCTGGCGCGGCGCGGCATCGCCGAGCTGGTCGCGCTGCAGAAGCTCACCGTCGCCTGATGGCGGGAGAGCTGAAGCGCGGCGACAGGATCGTCGTCGCCAGCCACAACGAGGGCAAGGTGAGAGAGCTTGCCGAACTGTTCGCGCCCTTCGGCATTGCGTGCGTCGCGGCGGGCAGCCTTGGCCTTTCCGAGCCGGAGGAGACCGGCAAGACCTTCGCCGAGAACGCCAAACTCAAGGCCGTCGCAGCGGCGAAGGCGTCCGGCATGTTGACTGTCGCCGACGATTCCGGGCTTGAGGTCGCTGCGCTTCACGGCGCGCCCGGCATCCACGCGGCGCGCTGGGGTGGGCCAACCAGGGATTTCGGTCGCGCCATGGAACGCGTCAACCGCGAGCTTGAGGCGAGCGGAGCGGCCGACGCCCGCGCCAATTTCACCTGCGCACTGGCGCTCGCTTCGCCTGACGGCACGGCTCAGGCTTTTGAAGGCAAGGTGTTCGGCACGCTAACCTGGCCGCCCCGCGGCAGACGCGGCTTCGGCTATGATCCGATCTTCGTGCCGGACGGCTATAATGAGACCTTCGGCGAGATGGAGCCTGCGCTGAAGAATAGGCTCTCGCACCGCAGGCGCGCCTTCGAGCAATTGATGTCAGCGGTTTATGAAAATGAATAGCGATGAACCGCTTCCCCTCTCCCCTTGCGGGAGAGGGCTTTCCGCCGCGACCTTGCGCGCGAAGCTTGCGCAAGTCGCATGGCGGGAAGGGTGAGGGGTAATGATGGCCTCGACAAAAGTAACCCCCCTCCCTAGCCCTCCCCCGCAAGGGGGGAGGGGCGAATTTGCGGCACCGCTTTCCCAGGTTCGCAATGGCTGTGAGCCGTTTGGGGTCTATGTGCATTGGCCGTTCTGCCGCGCCAAATGTCCCTATTGCGATTTCAACTCCCATGTCCGCCATGGCGGCATCGACGAGGCGCGGTTCCTTGCCGCTTACCTTGGGGAGCTTGATCACCTCGCTTCGCTGGCGCCGGGTCGTAACGTCACCAGCATCTTCTTCGGCGGCGGCACGCCGTCGCTGATGCGGCCGGCAACTGTCGCGGCGATGCTCGAGGCCATCGGCAAGCATTGGTCCGTCGAGGCCGACGCCGAGATCACGCTCGAAGCCAATCCCACCAGCGTCGAGGCGGAGAACTTCGCCGGCTACCGCGCGGCGGGCGTCAACCGGCTGTCGCTCGGGGTGCAGGCGCTCGACGATCGGAGCCTCAAAGCTCTAGGGCGGCAGCACACGGCAGCAGAGGCATTGGCGGCGCTCAACCTCGCCAAGCACCATTTCGGCCGCGTCTCCTTCGATTTGATCTATGCGCGGGAAGGACAGACGGCGCGCGCCTGGGGCCATGAGCTTGCCCTCGCGCTCGATCATGCCGCCGATCACCTCTCACTCTATCAGCTGACGATAGAAGAGGGCACGCCGTTTGCCGCGCGCCATGACGCCGGCACCTTGCACATTCCGAACGGCGGCGAGGCACGCGCGCTTTATCTCCTCACCCAGGAGCTGTGCGAGGCGGCAGGGCTTCCGGCCTATGAGATTTCCAACCACGCCAAGCCCGGATCGGAGTCGCGTCACAATCTGCTTTATTGGCGGGGGCATGACTATGCCGGCATCGGCCCCGGCGCCCATAGCCGCATCACCGCTTGCGGCACCAAGCGGGCGCTGTCGGCGCTCAAGTCGCCGGAAGGCTGGCTGGCCGAGGTCGAAGCCCACGGTCACGGCATCGCCAGCGACGAAACACTAAGCGCGGAGGAGACGGCCGACGAATATCTGCTCATGGGACTCAGGCTCAGCGAGGGTATCGATCTTAAGCGGCTGGCCGTCATCGACGGCCGCGCCCTCGACGAGGAGCGGTTGAGCGCGCTGGCGCGGGAAGGCCTCATCAGACGTAACGGCGGCCGGCTTGCCGCCACGCCTAAAGGGCGGCTCGTGCTCGACCGGCTGATCGTCGAGCTTGCGGCTTGAACCTCAATACGACGACGCCGTGGCGAACGAGCTCGGGGCGGGGTCGATCACTTGCGGGCCCCCTTCACGCACTTCGAGAATGGCAAGGCCCCGCTCGGACGTGCCGTCTGAGAGCAGGCGGAACAGCCCATCGACCCCGGAGAAGCCGCTCGGCCTTGTGAGCTGGGACGTCGTATAGCGCTGGCCGGGAGCGTTCTGCGACAGCGACACCGCCAGGCTGATCGCGTCATAGCCGAGGCTGGCGATGCGAGGCGGCGCCGCGCCATAGGTCTTGGAATAGCGCTGCACGAAACTGCTCCACCCCTTCGGATCGGGGGCCGGATACCAGCCGCCCACCAGCGCCCGGTCGCCGCCAATATTGGGATAATCCCACTGCCCGGTGCCGATGAATTGCACGCGCGCGCTCGAAAGCTCCGCCGAGGCAAGGAGCGGGGCGAGAGACGGAAGCTCCTCGCGCCCGGCCGGCAAGAACAGCGCATCCACAGGCTGGCCCGATTTGATCGCGTTGGCGACCTGCCGTACCGGGCCCAGCATGGCATTTGAGTCGTCGGACGGAAAAGTCGCGCGCACCGCCGCCTGTCCCCCGCCCGACGAGACGGCCCGGGCGAAGGCCGTTTCAGCGAGACGGCCATAGGCCGACTGCGGGACCAGCTCGGCGAAATTGCGCTTCCCCCGCGACATGGCGAAGGAGACGATGCGCGGCACGTCGCGTCCGGCAAGGAAGCTCAGGAGATAGACGCCGCCGCCGGCGACCTTCTCGTCGCTGGAAAAGGCGATCATCGGCACGCCGTGCTGACGGGCGACCGGGGCTGCGCCCGAGACCTCCTGGGCGAACAATGGCCCGATGATCAGCTCGGCGCCGTCCTGCACGGCGCTTTCGGCCGCAAGGCGCGCCCCCTCCGGCGTGCCTTTGGTGTCCTTGGGAACGAGAGTCACATTCGGATTGTCGAAATCGAACAGCGCAAGCTCGGCCGCCTGCTTCAACGCTTTGGCCACGGCAGGCGTCGAACCCGAGGCGGTGATGGGAAGGAGAAGCGCCACCTTCACCGTGCCGGCTGAGCCGGTGATGCCCGGAC
>Ga0209521_10003397_pt1 | contig 12865 bp, 11 predicted proteins | sample Rifsed19ft4_FD_184016 | JGI IMG/M metagenome (GOLD analysis project Ga0209521, IMG submission 184016) | Soil microbial communities from Rifle, Colorado, USA - sediment 19ft 4 (version 2) | ecosystem: Environmental > Terrestrial > Deep subsurface > Rock core/Sediment | place: Rifle, Colorado... | reverse complement strand
CGACCTTCTCGATCAGGGTGAAGATGTCCTGCATGAGCTGGCTTCGGCCAACAAGCTGCGTGAGATCGACGTGGCGGTTCCCCTCCCGCCTCAACATTTGAATTTCCCAGGCCAGGCTCCTGTGTTCCATGAGGTGTTGGACCTTGCGGAGCACGTCTTCGAAGATGAGCGGCTTCAGGATGTAGTCCTGGGCGCCCAGGCGTAGCGCCTCCACCGCGGTGTCCACGGAAGCGTACGCGGTCATGATGATCACCAGGGTCTGGGGGGCGACCTCACGAACGTGCTTCAGGACCGCCAGCCCGTCGGCCTCCGGCATCTTGAGGTCCGCCAGCACCAGGTCGAAGTCGAACTCCTCCACCGCAACGAGGGCGGCCTTTCCGTCCGCAGCCTCGTGCACCTGATACCCCTCGTCGCGAAGAACCTCGCAAAGGCTCTCACGCGCAACGGCTTCGTCCTCGGCCACGAGCACAGTTCCGATCATGGCCCCTCTCTCTTGCCGCCGAGAGTGAGAGCAGCCCGCGCCTACCACCCCTTGACCCCCCCCTGCGCGTAACCCGCGCCGGGCACGGCCCGAATGGCGGGCACGGCGCGGTTCGTCCAGTTCACGATGGCGCGCTGCACGGAGGAGTGAAAGGGCAGGCTCGAATGCGTGGCGAGAAACTCGAGCCGGGCCGCGCGGGCGGCGCGAACGCGCTCGTGCATGCGGTCGGCGGCCCGGCGCAGGTCGGGGATCTCGAGCCGCGCGGTGATGAAGAGCGGGTTCGGCGGATCGCCGGGAGCGACCCGGCGCTCGAGGCCCGCGAGCGACACCACGGCCGCGGCCCGGACCTCCTGCGCGACCTCCAGCGCCACGCCGCCGCCGAGCGAATGCCCGACGATGACGAGTCGCTCGGGGCGCACGCCGAATTTCTTTTCCAGGTGGCGAACCACGGTGAGCGCCGCGCGTGTTTCCCGTGGGGTCGCCATCGAGGCATGGAAGCCGCCGGGGGGCCGCGGGGTCGCGCGCCCGGGATGGTTGCCGCGGCCGGGGAGATCCATCAAGAAGACGTCGCCGCCTGTTGTGGCGAGCACTTCTGCAAGATGCAGCAGGTGGCGCCGGTTGGCCCCGTAACCGTGCAGGAGCAGGAAATGCACGCGCGCCTCGCCGCTCTGCGGCTGCACGCGCTCGACGGGGATGTCGTCGACGCGGAAGGACTCGAAGCGGAGCTGCCCGCGCAGGTGAGCCAGTCCCCCGACGGAGCTGGCGGCCCCGGCGAGAAAAACCAGGAGCAGCGCCAGCAGCCGTCCGCGGAAGCCGCGCGGCGGCCGGGCGGTGGTGTTAGAATCGCTGGATGCAGTCACGAGTGTAGGCGAGGCGGTGTGAGCGTCAAAAAGATAGTGTCGCGCGCGGAGCTGATTATCCGCCGGCGGGAATGGAAAGACAACGGCCGCCGCGTGGTGTTTACGAACGGCTGCTTCGATCTGCTCCATGCGGGGCACGTCCGGCTGCTCGAGCAGGCGCGGGCTCTCGGCGAGGCGCTGGTCGTCGGCCTGAACAGCGACCGGAGCGTGCGGCAGCTCAAGGGCGACGCCCGCCCGCTCGTGCCGGAGGCCGAGCGCGCCGAAGTGCTGGCGGCGCTGGCCGCGGTGGATGCGGTGACGATCTTTGGCGAGCCGACGCCGCGCGAGCTGATCGCGGCGCTGCTGCCCGATGTGCTGGTGAAGGGCGGCGACTGGGGGCCTGACCAGATTGTCGGCCGCGAGGAAGTCGAAGCCGCTGGCGGGCGCGTGGTGGTGGTGCCCTACCTCGAGGGCTATTCGACCTCTGCGTTCATCGCCAAGATCGCGGGGAAGAAATAAGGAGCGCAGACAGGAGTGTCTGCGCCACCAGGAATGGGAAGAGAAAAAAAGGTGGGGCAGGCATTCCTGCCTGCCCGCTGCGGCGCAAGATAAGGAGCGCAGACCCTTCGGCTTCGCTCAGGACAAGCAAGAGTGTCTGCGCCACCAGGAATGACAGAAAAAAGGGTTTCAAAGTGGGGCAGACATTCTTGTCTGCCCGCCTCGGCGCAGAGCTCATGATCATTCCGCTGGTTGAGCAGGCGATTCGTCCGCTGGAGGAGAGCGCGGGGCTGCGGGCGGCGCTGCGCGAGCTGGAGCTGGTGACGCGGCACGGCCAGCCGCCGCGCGAGCTGACGCTGGCGGGCCTGACCGACACGGCCAAGCTCCTGGTGGCGACGCTCACGGCGCGGGCGCTCGCCCGGCCGCTGGTTTTCCTGACCACGACAAACCGCCGCGCCGAAGCGCTCATCGAGCCGCTGCGCTTCTTCCACGGCCTGCTGACCGGGCGGCCGGAGGCGAGCGTCGTTCTGCTGCCCGCCTCGGACGTCTCACCCTATCGCGGCCTGTCCCGGCACCCGGACATCGCCGCCGCGCGCGCCGTGGCGCTCTGGCGGCTGGCGAGCGGCGAAGCGGAGGTCGTTCTGGCGCCGGTGGGGGCGGCGCTCGGCCGCCTGGCCGGGCGCGAGAGCTACGCGCACCTGGGGCGCACGCTGCGCCTGGGCGACCGGGTGGCGCTCGATGAGCTGGTTGCGTACCTCGAAGGCGCCGGCTACGAGCGGCACGAGCCGGTCGAGATGGCCGGGAGCTACTCGGTGCGCGGCGGCCTGGTGGACATCTTCCCGCCCGAGGGCGCGCCGGTGCGCCTCGAGCTTTTCGGCGACCGGCTGGAAGAGTTGCGCGGGTTCGACCCGGCCACGCAGCGCTCGGCCTCGTCCCGACTTGTCGGGACGACCCTCGTCCCGCTGCTGGAAGTGGCGCGCACGCCGGAGCGGCTGGAAAAGCTCTGGGCGCTGCGGGAAGGGCGCGCGCCCGAGGGCGCGGTCAATCCTTTTCCCGGCTGGGAGTTCCTGCTGCCGCTGGCGGAGAGCTTCGGAGCAACCTTACTGGACCTCGCGCCGCGCGCCGTGCTGCTGCTCGATGAGCCGCAGAGCCTGCGCGAAGAGGCCGGCAAACTCTGGGAGCGCTGGGAGGAAGACCACACCGCGGCGCGCGCCGAGGGGCGCGTGGCGGCGGCTCCGGGAGAGCTCTTCCTGCGCTGGCCGGCCTTCGAGGCGCGCGCGGCCGCGGCGCCGCGGCTCCAGCTCGAGCAGCTGGCGCTTGAAATCGCCGGGGCGGAGCACTACGCCCTGGCCTCGCAGCCCACGCCGCGCTTCCGCGGCAACGTGCGCGCCTTCGCGGAGGCGGCGCGGCAGCGGCTGCGCGCGGGCGAGCGCCTGCTCGTCGCCGGCGCCTCGAGCGGCGAGACCGAGCGCCTAGCGGAAATCCTGGGCGAGTACGAGATCCCCTACCGCTTCGGCACGCCCGCCGGGCAGCGCCCCGGGTTGGTGGAAGAAAAGAGCGTGCTGGCCCCGCCGCTGGCGGGGCAGGCGCCGCCGGTCGACGGCGGGGCCGCGGAAGGCGGCGTGGTGCTGCTCGTGCACGGCCCGGTGCCGGACGGGGTCAGCGTGCCCGAGGCCGGCTTCACTCTCTTCGGCAACTTCGACTTGTTCGAGAGCGCCGGGGTGGCGCCGAGGCTCCGCGGGGCGCCGCCGAAGTCGAAAGCCGCGGCCTTCGCCGCCGACATCAGCGACTTGCGCGCCGGCGACTACGTGGTGCACGTCGACCACGGCATCGGCCGCTTTGCCGGCCTGAAGCCGCTCGCTCACGACGGCCTCACCGAGGAGTTCCTCCAGCTCGACTACCTCGAGGGCAACCGCCTCTATGTGCCGCTGGCGCGGCTCGACCTGGTGCAGAAGTACCGCGCCGTGGGCGGCGCCGCGCCCCGGCTCGACCGCCTGGGCGGGCTCACCTGGCAGCGCGCCAAGCTGCGCGCCAGCCGCGCCGTGCGGGAGATGGCCGAAGAGCTGGTCGCGCTTTATGCGCAGCGCGCCACCGTCCCCGGGCACGCCTTCAGCGCCGACACGCCCTGGCAGCGCGAGTTCGAGGACGCCTTCGAGTGGGACGAAACCCCCGGCCAGCGCACGGCCACCGACGAGGCCAAGCGCGACCTGGAGCGCCCGCACCCGATGGACCGGCTGCTGGTGGGCGATGTCGGCTTCGGCAAGACCGAGGTGGCGCTGCGCGCCGCCTTCAAGGCGGTTTGCGACTCGAAGCAGGCGGCTGTGCTCGCTCCTACGACCGTTCTCGCTTTCCAGCATTACGAAAACTTCCGCCGGCGCTTCGCCGCCTTTCCGGTGCGGGTGGAGATGCTCTCGCGCTTCCGGACGCGCGCCGCGCAGCAGCGCATCCTGGGGGATTTGGAGGCGGGGAAAGTCGACGTCATCGTGGGCACGCACCGGCTGCTCTCGGCCGACGTGCGCTTCCAGGACCTGGGCCTGCTGGTGGTGGACGAAGAGCAGCGCTTCGGCGTCCGCCACAAGGAGCGTCTGAAGCAATTGCGCGCGCAGGTGGACGTGTTGACGCTGACGGCCACGCCCATCCCGCGCACCCTGCACATGGCGCTCGCCGGCCTGCGCGATCTTTCGCTCATCGAGACCGCTCCGCCCGACCGCCTGGCCATCCAGACGGTGGTGGCGCCGGCGAGCGACGCCTTGGTGCGGGCGGCCGTCGAGCAAGAGCTCGCCCGCGGCGGCCAGGTCTACTACGTCCACGACCGCATCGAGACCATCGGGGCGGCGGCCGAGCGGCTGCAGCGGCTGGCGCCGGCGGCGCGCCTGGCCGTGGCCCACGGGCAGCTCAGGGAAGCCGAGCTCGAGCGCGTCATGCTGGGCTTCATGCAGCACGGCTACGACGCGCTGGTGACCACGAAGATCATCGAGAACGGGCTCGACATTCCCCTCTGCAACACCATCATCGTCGACCGGGCCGACCGCTACGGCCTGGGCGAGCTGTACCAGTTGCGCGGCCGCGTGGGGCGCTCCAGCCGGCGCGCCTACGCCTACCTGCTGGTGGAGCCGGAAGCGCGGCTGTCGGAGGTGGCCCGGCGGCGCCTGGCGGCTTTGAAGGAGTTCAGCGAGCTCGGCTCGGGCTTCAAGATTGCGGCCTTGGACCTCGAGCTGCGCGGCGCCGGGAATCTGCTGGGCGCCGAGCAGCACGGCCACATCAACGCCATCGGCTTCGACCTCTACACACAGCTCTTGGAGCGGGCCATCGGGGAGCTCCGCGGGACCGCGGCGGTTCCCGCGGGCCGGGTTACGCTCAACCTGGGCGCGGACATCCGCATCCCGCCCGACTACATCGAAGACGAGCGACAGCGGCTGCGGATGTACAAGCGCCTCGCGTCGCTGGGCGACGCGGCGGCGGAGCGGCGGGCGCTGGCAGCGGAGCTGGAAGAGCGCTACGGGCCGCTCCCGCGCGCGGTTGAAAACCTCATCGCCTACGCCGGCCTGAAGGCGCTGGCCGAGCGCCTGCTGCTGGAAGCGGTGGAGCAGCGCCAGGGCGTGGTGCGGGTCCGCTTCCACCCCGAGACGCGGGTGCGCCCCGAGCGGCTGGTCGAGTTCGTGCGGCGGACGCCGGGGGCGCGCCTCGAGCCGGGCGGGGCGTTGCGCTTTCCGGTGGCGCGTCCCGCCACGGGCGCGGGATCTCCGCCTGGCTCTGACGGAGGCGACTCGGCGCCTGGCGCGGCGGGATGGCTGGAAGAGTTGAGAAAGCGGTTGCTGGCGCTGGAGGGCTAGGCTAAACTTTTCCCGGGGAGGCGGCCGAGCAAGAAACCCATGAAACCTGCACGATTCTTATTCCTCTTGGCTTTGCTGGTCCCGGCGGCGGCGGCTGACCGGGTGGTGCTGGAAGAAATCGTCGCCCGGGTGAACAACCAGGTCATCACCCTGGCCGACCTGGAGCGCAGCCGGCAGGCGATGCGCGAGGAGCTGAGCCGGGAGGCCGCCGGCCCCGAGCTGGAGAAGCAGCTCCAGGAGAAAGAGAAAGACCTCCTGCGCGACCTCATTGACCAGAGCCTGCTTGTGCAGCGCGCCACCGACATGGGGATCTCGGTCGAAGCCGACGTCATCAAGCGCCTCGACCGCATCCGCCAGGACACCGGCCTCGACTCCTTGGAAGCCCTGGAGCGCGTGGCCGCCGCCCAGGGCGTGGACTTCGAAGATTTCAAGCAGCAGATCCGCAACCAGATCCTGACCCAGACCATCATCCAGAAGGAAGTCAGCGGCAAGGTGATGCTCGACTCCGAAGAGTTGCGCGACTACTACCTGAAGCACCAGCAGGAGCTGGCGCGGCCCGAGAGCGTCTACCTGCGGGAGATCCTGGTTTCCACCGAGGGCGTCCCCCCCGAGCAGCTTCCGGCGCGGGAAGAGCGCGTGCGGGAAGTGCTGGCGAAAATCCGCGCGGGGGAGAAATTCGAAGACCTGGCCAAGACCTACTCCGACGCCCCCACCGCCGCCGAGGGAGGCGACCTGGGGGCCTTCGAGGTGGAGAAGCTCGCCGCCAACATCCGCGACGTCATCGGGAACCTCCTCGAAGGCGGGGTCAGCGACCCCCTGCGCACCCCCCAGGGCTACCTCATCCTGCAAAAGGTCGCGCACCTGCCGGCCGGCATCCCGCCCTTCGAGAAAGCCGAAGGCGAGATCATGCAGAAGCTCTACCTGGACAAAGTGCAGCCCGCTCTGCGGGAGTACCTGAACAACCTGCGGCGGGAAGCCTTCCTCACCGTCAAGTCGGGCTACCTGGACACGGGAGCGGTGGAGCCGCGGGTGAAGCCGGTGGTGCGGGGCAAGCGCCGCCGCCAGACGTCCACCCCGTGACGCTTCGATGAAAGACCTCTACGTCGCCAACCTGGCCGGGCACGAGGGCCAGGCCATTACCTCCTACTTCCTCGTCCAGTCGAAAGAGCGGCGTTCGACCAAGGACGGCAAGCCCTACCTGGCGCTGCGCCTGGCCGACCGCACCGGCTGGATCGAGGCGCGGATGTGGGACGGGGTGGACGAGGTGGAGAGCGAGTTCGAGCGGGACGACGTGGTCAAGGTGGAGGCCACGGTCGAGTCCTACCGCGGGCGCACCCAGCTCAAGGTCAAGCGCCTGCGCCCGGCCAAAGACGCGGAAGTCGAGCTGGCCGACCTGCTGCCCGAGACCTCGGCCGACGTCGAAGCCCTCTACGCCGAGCTCGTCCAGGTGGCCGACGGCGTCGCCAACCCCCACCTGAAGGCGTTGCTCGAGGCGGTGCTCGAAGACGCCGAAATCAAGCCGCGGCTGAAGCAAGCCCCCGGGGCGAAAACCCTGCACCACGCCTACCGCGGCGGCCTGGTCGAGCACGTCGTCTCCCTCTGCCGGCTCTGCCGTCTGGCGGCGCAGAACTATCCCGAGGTGGATTTGGATTTGCTCCTCACCGGGGCGATTCTCCACGACCTCGGCAAGGTCTACGAGCTGAGCTACGAGCGCTCGCTCGACTACACGACCAAAGGGAATCTCCTCGGCCACATCGCCATCGCCCTGGAGCTGCTCAGCCGCAAGATGGACGCGCTCGGGACGCCGGCCGACCTGCGCGCGCTGGTCCAGCACCTGCTTTTGAGCCACCACGGACGGCTGGAGTTCGGCTCACCGGTTACCCCGCGCTTCACCGAGGCCGTGCTGCTGCACTACCTCGACGACCTCGACTCCAAGATGGAGGCCATCCGCGCCAGCCTGCGGGCCGCCGACACCGAAGGCCGCGAGGGCGACTGGACCGATTGGAACCGCTCGCTCGACCGGCCCCTGCTGCGCAAAGAGAAGTTCGCCGCCAGTCCCGAGGCTTCGGGAGACAAGCCCGGCGGCGGCTCGCCCGAATCGGGCTCGGGGCCGCTCTTCGAGCCCGATAAGAAAAAGAAATGACCGCCGCGCGGAATTCGACCCGGCCCTACGCGCCCCCTCGGGGCGAGCCCTCGGGGCGAGCCCGCAAGACCATCTTCGAACTGCCGCCGCTCGAGCTCGAGTGCATGAAGGTGGTGTGGGAGCAGGGCGAGGCCAGCGTGCGGCAGATCCGCGAGCAGCTCGCCGCCGACCATCGCCCGCTCGCCTATACGACCGTCGAGACCATCATGGACCGGCTCTCGCGCAAGGGCGCGGTCAGCCGGCGCAAGGTGGGCAAGGCCCATGTCTACACGGCTGTCTATCTGAAGTCGGCCGCACGGGCGCAGGCGGTGGCCGCCGTGGTCGAGCACTTCTTCGGCGGCTCTCGCGCCGCCCTGCGCGGTCATCTCGACGGCGCGCCGGTGACGGAGACCCGCCGGCCCCGCCCGGCCTCGCCAGCCACATCTCCCCGGGCGTCCCGAAGCCTCGGGACGCGTCCCGCCCCCAAGCCTCGGGGGCAAGCCCGCCTCGACACCACCCTGCTTTGACCTGAAACATCCCTCACGGGCTTCTCCCCCGAGTCACTGGTACGGATGAGATCCTTCGTGGTTCGACTTTCGCTCACGATGACCCAAGCGCCCGCCCAGGCGGCAAGGGCAATAAGGGTTTGTTTGATGGTCTCTTCTCCGAAGTAGACGGCTATGAATATGACAATCACAACTGCGCCAACGACCCAGCCCAGTGCGGCGCGCAGTTTTTCGCCGGCCTTCACGGCGGCTATTCTACACACTTTTGGACTTGACATTCTAAGGCCATAGATGGCAACCTTGCCGACCAAGCCGACAATCCGCCGGTGCCTGAAAAGGGGTCGAGGACTATGACGCTTGAAGATGCTATGAGCATCTTGAAGAACGAGGACGACCGATTCAAGGCGACCGTGTACGCGATGAACACCCTGCTAATGAAGAAGGGTGTTTATACTCCGCAGGAGTTCGAGCGGTTGTTCTGCGAGCATGCAAGAAACCACGCCAACGGTTTCAAGGGCAAGGCTAAAACGGAAGCGGAAATATCTTCCGTAGCCGTTGCAGCCAACCCTTGGGCCAGGTAGTCGGATGCGTGCACTCACAAGCGGAGCGGTTCGTACATCGCTCGTGATACCCGATCTGGCATAGCTCACAAGCCTCGTTGCATTTGCCGCTCGGTGGATTTTCTTGTTCGTCCATTTGCCTGCAATCACCTATCGCTTTTTGTGTGTTTTTTGTCAAGGAAGGAAATAGTTGACAGCTCTCAAGGATTTCTGGCGCGGACGGCTGGATTCGAACCAGCGACCCTGCTTACACAGGGTTGCCCGATTATAAGTCGGGTGCAATTGGCCTCTCTGCCACGTCCGCACTGAAATCCTGGAGACCGGGGCGGGGATTCGAACCCCGCGCATGGCGTCTTGCAAGAACGCAGCGTTGTCCACTTCGCCACCCGGTCTCCGGGAAAAACTGGTGGAGGCGTGGGGAATCGAACCCCTGGCCGGGGGTCCAGAACCGCCAGCCGGGAACCATCCACCGCCCCCACTAGGAAAAGAAAACCGGGCGCACGTGGACACACCACGCCGCCCGGTTTGTATTTCTTGTTTAGATTTACCTAGAAGAGAAAGACCAAGACTTACAGGAAGACTAGAAACTTCCCGAAGACTGCCCGACCGTGATTGCCTAGCCAGTCATGGCTTCGATAGGTTGATTCATAATAATTCCAAGGTCCAAATCTTACACCAAACCGTCCCCCTAATGCTCCACCCTGTTCGGCCCCGGGCGTCGGGCTTACAAAGCCGACTCTACACCAAAACCCATATCTACATCAAGTGAGAATATCCAGAAATCTCCCGGTTGCGCGGGCGGCGGCTTTCGGGCAGAATAGATAAGCCTTCCCGGGCCAGGAACTCCATGGTCGAACAGTACAAAGCGTTTCGCCTACGCGACCGGCTGATTCAGCCGGCGGCGGTGCTGGCGCCCATGGCGGGCGTCACCGACAACGTCTTTCGCCGGCTGATCCGCCAACAGGGCGGCTGCGGGCTGCTCCTGACCGAATTCACAAGCGCCGACGGCCTCTCGAAAGCGAACAGCCGGACTCGCCGCTACCTCTACTACACCGAAGACGAGCGCCCCATCGGCGCGCAGCTCTTCGGCGCCAACCCCGACACGCTGGCCGCCGCGGCGCAATTGGTCGAGTCGCTCGGATTCGACCTGGTGGACTTGAACCTGGGCTGCCCGGCGAAGAAGGTGGTCAAGTGCGGCGGCTCCGGGCTGCTGCGCGACCTGCCGCTGCTTGAAACCATCCTGCGGCGCGTGCGCGCCGCCGTTTCCCTCCCGCTCACCATCAAGCTCCGGGCCGGCTGGGACGAGCGCTCCATCGTGGCGCGCGAAGTCGGCCGGCTGGCGGAAGACTGCGGAGTCGAAGCCATCGCGCTCCACCCGCGCACCCGCGTCCAGGGCTACGCCGGCCGGGCCGACTGGCGGCTCATCGCCGAGTTGAAAGCGACCGCGAAGATCCCCATCATCGGCAACGGCGACATCGAGCGGCCCGAAGACGCCGAGCGGATGTTCCGCGAGACCGGCTGCGACGCCGTCATGGTCGGCCGCGCCGCCGCCACCAACCCTTGGATTTTCCGGCAGATGGCCGACTACTTCTCCACCGGCCGCTACACCGAGCCCACCGAAACGGACCGCCACCGGCTGCTCGTCGAATTCTTCCGCCGCCTGCTGGCTTCCGATGACCCGGAGACGCTCGGCAAGATGAAGCAATTTGCCAGCCGGTTCACCCACGGGGTCGCTCACGGCGCCGGCCTGCGCAAAGCCGTCTACGAGGCCCGCACCCCCGCGGAAGTGCTTGACCGGGTGGAGGCTTTCTTTGCACAATGCGCGCACGTGTCCGGTTCGGGCATGGTGGCGAAGGCTCCGGCGCTGAGGGCGCCGGCCGACTAGGGGCGAGAATGGCGCAGGGACAAAAGATCGACTGGGCGGAGCGGCGCACCAGCCGCCGCATCTTCGTCACTCTGCCGCTGCTCGTGCGCGGGCAAGACATCCACGGCCACGCTTTCGAGGACACCACCTCCAGCTACAACGTCAGCCGCGACGGCGCCAGCTTCCTGACCACGCGCGAGCTGGCCATGGGCCAGCCGCTCGCGCTCATCATCCCCCGCCGGCCGCTCCGGCGCGAAGGCGGCTCCCAGGCCGACTTCGAGACCACCGGCGAAATCCGCCGCATCATCCCCAAGCCGGACGGCCAGTGGGAAGTGGGCGTCCTCTTCACCGGGCCGCGCCTGCGCACTTACATGCCTGAAACCGCCTAACAGCAGCGAAACTCGAAAAACGAAACTCGAAAATCGGTGGAGAGGAAGTTAGTCTTGCAGGGCTTTTTCTTCCTGGAGGCGGCGGTAGGCTTCGCTGCGGGAAAGGCCGAGCTCGCGGGCGACGACTTTGAGCGCGGCCTTGAGAGAAAGCCCCTTCTTCTGCAGCCGCTCGACCCGGGCGCGCACGGAGACGCCCCGAACTTTCGGGGCCGGCCGCGCGCCTTCCTTGTCCGGCGGGCCCACCAGCACGGTGATTTCGCCCTTCACCGGGCGCCGCTTCAATTCCGCCGCCAGCGGCTCGAGGCGCCCCCGCAGGAATTCTTCGTGGAGCTTGGTCACTTCGCGGGCCAGCACCGCGGTGCGGTCGCCGAACGCCGCGGCCATGTCGGCCAGCGCCTCTCCGATGCGGTGCGGAGCTTCGTAGAAGACGAGCGTGGCGGGCTCGGCGGCCAGCGCCTTCAGCGCCTTCCTCCGCGCCACGCGCTTCGGCGGCAAGAAGCCGACGAAGTGGAAGTGCCCGCTCGGCAGCCCCGAGGCCATGAGCGCCGCCCCGAAGGCCGTGGCCCCCGGCACGGGGACGACGGGGATGCCGTGCCGGATGGCGAGCGAGATCAAGTGGTCGCCCGGGTCGGAGATGCCCGGCGTGCCCGCGTCCGCGACCAGCGCCACCTTCGCTCCTTCTTCCAGGTCCAGCACGATCTCCGCCGCCCGCACCACTTCGTTGTGCTCGTGGTAGCTCAAGGCGCGCTTGTGGATGCCGTAGTGGTTCAGGAGCTTGGCGGTCTCGCGCGTGTCCTCGCAGGCGATGAGGTCAACTTCTTTGAGCACGCGCAGGGCGCGCAGGGTGATGTCTTCCAGGTTCCCGATGGGGGTCGACACCAGGTACAGGCAGCCGCCGTTCGGGGTGCGGCGCGCGACGGGAAAGCTGGCGCTCGGTGTGGCCATGGCGGTCCGGGCCGGAAAGTAATCCGTGCCTTTCTCCCCGCGCGGAAGTCTAGCATGCGCGCGGCCGCGGGCAAACAGGAATCGGACGGCCGCGGGGAGCGCTGTGGTAGAATCAGTCCTGGCTTGGGCGAGTGAAACTCCGATGCCGCTCTACGAATACGAATGCGCGCGCTGCGGGAAGCGCTTCGAGCTGATCCAGAAGTTCTCCGCCCCGGCCGAAGCCGCCTGCCCGGCCTGCAGCGGCCGGGCGCACCGCCTGCTGTCGGCGCCCGCGCTCCAGTTCAAGGGCAGCGGTTGGACCGTCAGCGACTACGCCCGCAAGTCCTCTGCGCCTGACAAGAAGGAGGGCGCGGCCGACGGCGGCTCGCCCGCCGGGGCCGAAGCGAAGAAGAAGGCTTCCGTGACAGCCGACAAAGATTAGCCTCGCCCGAACGCCCTCCGCAGGGGCTGGGCCGCTACCCTGGCAGGAAAACTCGGGCGTCCCCGGACGCTGGGGGCGCGCCGCACGGGAGGAGTCCGGTGGCGAAACGTGAAACCCGCGGGCCGGTCAAGATCCCGCCCCGCTTCAATGAATCCCTCAAGCGCCTGACCCTCGACATGCAGGAGGCCACCCGCCTCCTGGTCCACGCCGAGCTGCCCCAAGACACGCTGGAAGGCTTGAGCCAGGCGGTCGACCACCTGCGCTCCACCTGCTGGGCCGTGCTCAACTCGGTGGTGGATGAGTTCAGCGACGCCCAGCGCGCCACCGTCATCCTCACTTCCCACCGCATCCAGCGCACCACCCAGTTGATGGATTCCCTCAACGAGGAAGTCGACGCCGGACGGCTC
>Ga0209521_10003394_pt1 | contig 12871 bp, 7 predicted proteins | sample Rifsed19ft4_FD_184016 | JGI IMG/M metagenome (GOLD analysis project Ga0209521, IMG submission 184016) | Soil microbial communities from Rifle, Colorado, USA - sediment 19ft 4 (version 2) | ecosystem: Environmental > Terrestrial > Deep subsurface > Rock core/Sediment | place: Rifle, Colorado... | reverse complement strand
TCCCGTCGGCGCCGGCTTGCGCGGTGATTTCGTCACCGTCGGTGAGCACCAACATGTGCACGGCTGAGACAGACTCACCACCAAGCGTGCCGCTGCCCTCGAAGACGTAAGCCAAAGCGGTGTGCCCGGTTGGGACGGGTTGTGTAAAGCTGGCACCCGCTTGCAGTTGAACATCCATGTAGACAGGGTCGGCGGCGATTTCAGTGACCGGACCTCGCACGCTGTACACTTCCCCGGCAACGACACGCACCTTCACACCGTCCTGTTTGAACGCCGGAATTTGCTCTGCGCTGACCTCCTGGTAGCGTGGGTGACCCATTTTGAGCGCCGCTGGCAAGTTGACCCACAGCTGGAAACCATAAATGACTCCGTCGGCACCGCGGCGCGGCATTTCCTCGTGCAAAATCCCGCGTCCCGAGGTCATCCACTGCACATCGCCGGGACCAATAATGCCGGTATTGCCCAGGCTGTCACGGTGGCGGACGTTGCCCTCCAGCATATAGGTGACGGTCTCGATGCCGCGGTGCGGGTGCGTTGGGAAACCCTGAATGGGTCCTTCGACCGGGTCGTTGAAAGCAAAATGGTCAAACAACAGAAACGGGTCGTACAGGTTGGAAACCCGCGGCGAGATGGAGCGGCGCAGCTTAACGTCCGCACCTTCAATCACCATCTGCGGGTCGATGGATGCTAATACTGAACGGGGGTTGCTCATATGACCTCCGAAAACCTTTGTTTTCCTCGATTATTGTATCAGATAAATTTTGTCCGAAAATTGATCTACCAAGATTGAGGGTAAATCTTTCGTCGAAATCAACTTTTTTCCTTCTTGACCATCACCAGCAAGGCTTCCTTGAATTTAAAGAGCCTTCCGATGGCATTAAAGATGGTCCAGATGCGGTGAAAGTATGGCGGCATTTCGGACGCGGGAACAACCCGGAAGCCAAACTTTTCATAATAGGTTTGTAAAGATACCCGGCAGGTAAGATAGAGCGGTAACTGATTTTCGGTCAACAGTTGCTTGATGATCGAACGTCCGATTCCCTGACGCTGCCTTTCTGGCACAACCGCCAGTGACGCCAACTCGTGCGTGCCATCCGCATGCGGTTTTACCTGGCCGCAGCCAATGACCCGGCCCGTTTCATCCACCGCCACCAGGAAGCGGCGCCAGTCTAGCGCCATGGGATTAATTCTCGCCCGCCGGATCAAAGCATGGATGGCTCTGGCATCGTGCTCGGTGGCGCGACGGATGGTGGACATTTACATCAACGCAGCGGAGATGATCAGGTTGTCGCTTTTGACTGGGTCGTACGGGCTGCCGTCCATGGAGCCGAAGGTGCGCACCGCGCCAAACCCAGCTTCAGACATCTCAGCCAATAACTCGCTCTGCAGCAATGGGTGGAGCTGGGCGCTGGTCACGGACTGCTGCCACTTGTCCTCAATTTGCTGCAGCGTGACAATATTGAAGTTGATCAACCCGTCCGGCAGAAAGTCGTAGAAGCGAAGAAAGACCCACTCGCCGACACTGTCCCAGTGAGATTGCGGTTCCATGAAGCGCTCACGGGAAACCAGTACCTTATCGAAATTCCGGTTTTGGATGATGAGCAGCCCGCCAGGCCGTAAACAAGTTGCGAAATCTTTCAGGGCGGTGAGGCGTTCAGCCGCTGTCAGGGCATGCGGCAGGGAATTTCCCAGGCACATAACGGCATCCTGGCTGGCCGCGCCGAAGGCCGCAGCAAGTTGACCAAAGCCAAGCGCCTCGAAACGAATATCCATCTTTGCATTTTGAGCATTCATGCGCGCCTGGTCAATCATCCCGGCAGAGAGATCAGAGCCGCTGGCGGCATAACCGCTGCGCGCCAGTTCGATGGCATGCATGCCCGTGCCGCAGGCTGCATCGAGGATGCGAATGGGCTGGTGAGAGGATTTCAATGGGTCGAGCAGCCGCTCGATGAGCGGCATTTCAAAGGTTAGGCGGCTCTGCCAATTGACGAAACGGTCATAATTTGAACTGAATTGATCGTACAAACTGTGCCTCCTGCAGCCGGTAGGGATAAGCTGCCAATCTTATTTACTTTGGTTAATGGAAACATTTTACCGTGGAAAAATAAAGGGAACGACGCCATCGTCGTTCCCTACGAAATTGACTGGAATGGCTGAGGTTTTACCTGGAAATCAACGGCAGGAAGATGTCAAAGGACTGAGGGGCTTCAACGACCGCCGTTGCGGTAAATGAGGCCAGGGTAACGTCCGGATCCGGGGATAAATCGGATAACGAAATTACCACATCATACGTTCTGGCGGTATTAAACGTTATACGGAAAAGCGAAGTGGCGGTATAACCGGATGGCATCGGAAAGCCAGTGACAGGGCCGTAAGCGCCCACCAGGTCAGAACCATCCGCAGTCAGCGGCAGCGTGTACCAGGTGTCATTGAAGGTCTCGAAATACTCCAGGCTGGCGATATCATCCGAAAGTGCGCTTAAAATGCGGAAATGGGCTAGCACATTGGTATATTCTGTTCCGCCGGTGTTGTCCAGCGTCACATGAAATTCCCGGGACACACCCACCGTGTACGGACCAGCCAGGTCAGTCGAGGTAATAAACGGCGGCAAGACGCTGATTTCATGGCAGACCACGGCATTGTCAACCGTAACGCATACCTGGTCCGTGCCAGGTTGGGCAGGGGCGCGATAGGTAGAAACGGTATCGCCATCTGCAAAAACCGTGCTGGTAGGTGTAAATGTGCCCAGATTGGCCGAGAAATTTGCGGTAGTGCTGACCGGACCCGTATTGGGTGCTGAGGTGTTTTCCGCATTGGAGTTTATATCAAGGCTGGCGGTCATGATACTATTCGTGCCACTTGGCACCGACAATGGGTCCATTGTGGCGGTTAAAGTCAGCCAGGGATCAGCGAAAGCTGGATCTATATTATTGATCAGAGTATCACAACCCGGTGCTCCCGGTCCTTCATTGCAGCCCCACCAGTTGTTGATAGCTAAAATGTCCAGCCCGGTGTCGTTTTGGAATCCAACGCCATTTCCGGCAATGCGGTTGTGGTGGAAGTCATCCAGTTTCGATTGGCCTACCGGTCCAACTGCGAATACACCATTATTGTTCCCGCTGATGTTATTGTTTACCACGCGGCTGTTTTCCAATGATCCCATTCCGCAATCGGTGATTGTAGGATCAGGAGGAAGGTTGTCTGGCCCACACTGATAGAAAGCCAGTCCGACATCAAATCCATCATTAAGGGCGCCAATTTGGTTCCTGAGGACATCAACCGTCAAATAGTTCTCGCCGACGGCAGCATCGATCTCAATGCCAAAGGTTTTGGTGTTGGGCAATGCGCCAGTATAAATAACTGTGTTGTCATTCACCAAAACGTATAGCGGACCTCCGTTTAATTGGGCGTTTAGTGAATTGAGGATCGCCGGGGGATCAACCGGGGACAGGATGTCCTTTGATCGGTCCGTCACCAGGATCCCGTAAACATTCTGGCCAGGATTGGCAAGTGTGCCTGGTTTGAAAACTTCGATTATATTTCCTGATATTTCCCTGTAATTTCCAACATCTTCCGTGTCATTCAAATAGACAATCCCTGCTTGCGCCCCTGTGATGATATTATCCAGGGTGTCCACTGGGGTCGAGATTGTAAGAATGCTTACAGCTACGTATGGGGGTTTGCCATTATTGTTATGAGCTATTTTTGATATATTGTTGCCCTGTATGATCCCGCCTCCACTCGGGACTGCAATCTGAATACCATTTTGGGCGACTGTAGAGTTATATAGACCAGATTCACCCACCATCCCATCGATAGTATTTGCTGAAACAGTGAACTCGGTCCGATTACCAGAATTATTTGAAGTAGTAACTGTTATTCCGTTCTTATTAAAGTCATATATCAGGTTATTATGGATGTCAACATTGCGTACCAAAGTATCGGTATTGTATACATAAATACCCACGCCTTCATTCGCGCCATTTGGGTCGCATTGTGGATCCAGGTCCGTATCAAAGCAAATGTTCTTGATTATATTGTCCTGAATAATACCACCGGCATTTCGCAAAGCAATGCCCATCAAACGGATGTGAGTAGCAGCAGTAGCTAGTCCATCGATGGTAAAGCCCTGGATTGTCGGGCTTTTACCTCCGTTTACACATATGATCGGGCTGTTGGTAAGCTGTGGAGAAGTACAATCCTGGTCCATCAATGTAGGCGCCTGGATAATAGTGGTCAATTTGTTCTCGCCTGTGAGGGTGATGGATTGAGCTATGTGAATCTGCTCCATATAGGTGCCAGCATAAACCTGAACCGTATCTCCATCAACTGCTACTGCAACCCCTTCTGTAATTGTGGCAAAGGAGTCAGTGCCGAAACTGGTTGCGGGTCCAGCTCCATCCGGATCGGTACCAGCCTCCAACCCCTCCCAATCATGATCTACATATATAGGACTTACTGCCTCGACACTGCGGACCCCGCCAAAAAACAAGGGGATGAGAAGCGCCACGATCAACCCTGCCGTCAGAAAACGTTTTAGTTCCATTGTTCTGCCAGTACGCATGATCTCCTCCTGCGATTCTCCCCGGGTAGATTCCCGCCCAGGGGATTGTCATTATGGTTACTCGAAAGGTCGATGGAACGAGTTCAACAACCTGTAAGAGTCCACCCGTTCAAGTTAAGTGTAATTAAATAAAAATTTTAGTCAATCACTTTAGTAATAATTTTGGATGATTTTTGTGGATTCTAAATAAATTTTAAGAATATTTAATTATATCTGAATTGTACTCCGAATAAAAAACAGCCGGGGTGTTTTCCAGAGTTATATCCCCGGCTGTTTCATTCCACGACCTGAAATCAATTACAAAGCGATATACCGCTCGACCCGCTTGCCGATGATCGCCAGGCTGCCGCGCCAGAAATCCGGTTGGCGTATATCAATGCCAAAGCGCGCCGCCAGCTCGGCAGCATCCCCCATGCCAGTGGATGCCAGCAGGGCTTTGTATTCGGGGACAAAGTCCGCACCGCGCTTCTGGTAAATGGCGTACAGCCCGGTGCCGAACAACAGCCCGAAGGCGTAGGGGAAATTGTAAAAAGACAGACCGCTGCTGTAGTAATGCGGTTTCCAGGTCCACATCCATTTTTGCAGGTACCGCTGATCCAGGCCGTCGCCGTAGGCTTCTTTCTGCGCCGATTCCATGATTTCGCAGAATTCGTCAGCGGATAGTTCGGCTTGCTCACGGCGCTTGAAGATTTCGGATTCGAACAAGAAGCGCGAATAAATATCGACGATCACCTGCGAATCGCCAGTCAAAGCGGATTCGAGGATCGCCCACACTTCGTCGGGGTCTGTGGCCTGGGCCAATACTTCTTCGACCACGATCGTTTCACACATGATGGAGGCTGTTTCAGCCAACGCCATGGGAGTTGTGCGCTGCAATTCGGTGCGTCCGGCGCTGTACATGCAATCGTTGTGGAATGCATGTCCGAGTTCGTGTGCAAGGGTGCTGACCACATCCATCGAGCCGTCAAAGCTCATTAATACGCGCGATTCTTTGACGCCCGGAACCGACATACAAAAGGCGCCGCCGCGTTTGCCGCTGCGCTGTTCCGCATCGATCCAGCCGCCATCAAACGCTTTGCGGGCAAAATTAGATAAATCTGGCGAGAATTTGCCAAAGTTTTCCACCACAAAGTCACGCGCCTGATCATAGGTGTAAGAACGGGTGGTTTTTCCACCTGGCGCGAATAAATCCCACCAGGGCAGTTTATCCTTGCCCAACTTTTTGGCTTTGGACTGGAAGTAGCGCCCAAACATGGGCAGCGATTCCTTCATAGCGGTCAGCATGGCATCCAGCGTCTGACGGTCAATACGGTTGATATCCAGGGCAGAATGCAGCGCGTCGGTGCGTCCGCGGTGCTGATTGAGGGTCACCGCCATGCCCTTGACGCCGTTCAAAGCGGCAGCCAAAGGCTCTTTCACGGAGTCCCAGGCAGCGTTCTCGGCTTCATAGGCGCGGCGGCGCACGACCTCGTCGGGGTGCGAGCGCAAATTGATCAATGCCGGCATGGGCAGCTTTTGAACTTTTCCATCCAACTCAAAATCTACCGTCAGTTGTGAGGTCACTGTGCCCTGCAGCTTTTGCCAGGCGTTGGCGCCGCTCAGATTCAGCTCAGCAGCCAGAGCTTCCTCCGGCTGGCTCATCAGATAGCGGCTTTGCTCGGCAACTTCCTTCAGCCAGAAAGCATGCTCATGAGCCGGTCCAGGCGCCGCGGTAATCTTTGGCAGCAACGGGGCAATTTTGCCAACCCAGGCACGCAAGCGGGTCTCAAGTTTGTCTGAACGAACCGATTCGCGCTCGAACTCCGACTGCTTGCGCATGGCGTCTTTATTGAACGAGTCGGTGGAGACAAAAGAATGAATAAAAGCGCCCAGGGTGTTTTCGAGCAGCAGCAGTTTTTGAATTTCGGTCAGCAGGTGATTAATTCGGTCGGCGACCAGTTCAGCATCGCTTTTATCATCAAGCGATTCGAGAGAGGTCAAAAGGGCTTCCATTTCGGTCAACATGGATTCGCGCTGATTTGTGCCTGCGAGAAATTCCGGCGAGTCCAGTCCCGGATAAACATTGGAGAGATCCCAGCGTGGAGGCGTGGTTTCGGGCATGAAGGCGGTCCTTTCAGGAGAAGAGCGGATGTGTCAGATGGTATTTTACGCGATACCCCGTGCCTAAACAATGAAATATCCCAACTTACCTCCCCCAAAATCAATTCCTAATGGATTTTGGGGGAGTGTAAGATTTGTCTGGCTATGCAGCTAAACTGATTCTTATGACAGGAGGTAACCTCTCGTGCTTACTTCGCAGCCTTCGGAGAGGGCTCCATTGGTGCTTCTTCGTCAGGGGCTGAGATGGTCTTGAAATGCACACTGACCTCGGCTTTGTCATCATCCCCCGCCACCATAAGCTTAAGAGTATGGTCACCGGCAGGCGGCGCAGCGACAAAGTCATCCAGATTTGTGCTAGCCTCTCGGCGGTCCAACTGCCAGCGTACTTCCTTAACTTCTATTTCTTCGCCAGTTACATCAGAGACCATGCCCAGCAAACGCATCGACTGACCTGCCATGAAAGTCTGACCCTCGCGCGGGTGCATGATGCTGACAACCGGTTCGCGGGAAGGAACGTCAATGTGTACATGTTCCGACACGGTTGTTGAAAAACCATCGCTGGCTAACAACCGTATAGCAATATCGCCGGATGGCAGACCGCTGATATTTACCTCGGCTTTTTCACCTTGCATACTCGTTGCCAGAGCATTCCAGGTTTTGCCTTCATCATTCGACCACTGCAGCCAGAATTCAGGCTCAACCTCGCTAGATGACCTGAATTGCCATTCAACGACCAACAAATCTTCCCGTAACCGGGCGCGGAAATCGCCCAAGCTGCCCTTTTCATCGGGGGCAGGCCGGTGCCAGAATACTTTTTCCCCAGAATGAATACGCAAACCTTCGCCTTCACCTGCATTGGGAATAAAGGCCTGGAATAAGTAAGGGTAATTTTCCTCGCCGCCGGAATCCTCATCACAACCGCAGTGGCTCATGGCATGCGTGCGCAGCCGGTACACGGGCGCGCTGGCTAAAACCTTTCCTTTGGAGCCGATCAGTTCTGCCATCATACCGGTTTTTACGCCATTTTCGACCACCGGCACTGCTTCCAGACGCATGACAGATTGAATTTCGACTTCGTTTTCGGAGCGCATTACTCCGATGATCGAGACTACCGTTTCCCGTTCCATAATAGGGTTTATCCTGATCAGATCTGGCGGGGGATCCGGCAGCCACTTTTCCGGGATCAGCAGCCGGTCGTAAAGTATGTAGTCCCGCCACCAGAAACTATCCTCGCACTGATGGGTAGGATCCAGACTGGCATTATTGGTTAGGCGACCATAATTGTGGAGCGAAATCCAGCGCGGACCGCAATAAGACATGAAGTCTTTGAAGGTGGCTGGCGAAAAAATAAATCCCGTACTGATGTCCAGACCGTATTCGCCAGTTGAGGCTGTTGGCGTGCCAGCCGGATCGTAAGGTTCATAAGCTGGATAGGTCGGGTCGCCAGGGGTGCCGCAGGGGGCATGAGGCCTCCCGCTGGCATGACCTAATTCGTGCGCCATCGTTACGCCGTCACCCGTGGTACCGGTACTGACACCGCCCGAGTTACAGCCGATGACCGGCCCCATCGGTATGCCGGGACCCATTAATCCGTAGTATAGCACATCGGTGCGGTTGCCATCCGCCACCCGCTGCGCCTGCACCGCCGCATTGAGCGCCACCCAGTTCGGTGTGCAACAACCCGGACAGCTGGGGGCATCAGTCAGTGGGCGATTCCAGGTGATGGTGCCGGCGTTGCCATAGGTGGCAAAGCTCCGCACCGGAAAGGTCAACAATGTCCAGGCGGATGTTGTCTGAAGATTCGCCAGGGTTGGGGCCGCGATGGTGAGGTTAGGCGCTCCCGCAGCCGAGCTGGCTGGGCCGTTATACCCAACGAATATCCCGCGCAAGCGCAAAGTTTGCCTCAGCGTCGCATCTATGTAGATGACGTGATCATCCGTTTCGCCGCCGGGAGACTGAATCCGAGCGGTCAGGCGGAGATGACCGCACATTTGAGCGGCTGGAATGATAAAGTTCAATGTATAGCCCAGTGTGCCGCGTTCGACAGCATAAGCAGGCGACCGGCGGGCGGTCACTGTGCCAGGGGGTTGAGGTGACAGGGTAGTACCAGGAAGGTATAAAAATCCCATGACGCGGCTGCTGACCTCCAGGGTTCCGGTAACCCCAGGGGTATCGCCGAAAAAGAAACCCGAGCGCACGTAAACTCGTACCCAGGCGGGTTTCCCTGCAATTAACGTTACGGCATTGTCCGGAGCACGGTCCGCGGGATCCGTCAGGTGCTGAGCCGCACGATAATATTGAACAGCCTGAGTAACCTCGATTCCCTGGATGTACAGACGGGGCATACGAACGTGATCGAAGGTGTCGCTCCAATCGATTCGTTCACGGAAAATCCGTTCAGAATTAAAGTCGCTCATTGTCGATATCTCCTTTCCAGAGACGTGAAAATAGGCGCTCCACGAGCGCCTTAGAAAGTAGAACTACTGCTTTGATCTACCCTGGACTTTTTACTTCTTTGGGCAAGATCAAGGCGGGCAGTTGGGAGAAGCGGCATACAGTGCCTACCCTCCAAATACCAATAAAAGAACTACTACCGATTGACTTTCCCCATGAGTATTGGAATAGTGGTTGGAAGAATGAAAGGGGTATGAGCCCGCGATGTATAGTTTACAATGTATGTAAACTATATAGCAATTGAATAGCAGAGTCAATACGCAGTCCTGAATAGGCTAAATCTGGATCGCCCGGCTATAATAGACCCAAATCCCCAGTATCCCAGAGCAAACTTTCTTGACCACTACAACTCGCCCGGGTATAAACCGGATCATGGCGCCGATTGGCATCGGCCTGGCGCTTTCATTGATCGGCGACACCACACTTTATACCGTCCTCCCCAACCCGGAAATCGCCGCCCAGGCCGGCTTGAGCCTTGCGGTGGTTGGAGTCGTTCTCGGGCTTAACCGGCTCATCCGCCTGTTAACCAATGGCGTATTCGGGGTGGTCTATGACCGCCAGCCGCGTCGTCGTCTGATGTTGGCGGGTATGCTGGTCGGCGGCGCATCCACGCTGATGTATGCGCTAAGCCAGGGACCGACCCTGATCCTCATAGGCCGGGTGATCTGGGGGGCCTCGTGGTCGGCGATGTGGATTGGCGCCAATACCATCGCGCTGGATATCTCGGATGACACAAACCGCGGGCGGGTCACCGGCCGGCTGCAAATGTGGTTTTACTTTGCGGTGGCGGGGTCGGCACTGGTCAGCGGTGTGTTTGCCGATTGGCTGGGTTACCGCGGTGGTTTATTTCTGGCAGGCGGTCTTTCAGCAGTTGGATTCCTGCTGTGGTTCTTCTTCCTGCCTGAAACCCGGTCGGTTCGTAAGGAGCCCAATGTCCCGACCCTGATTATCGCACCCAATCCGCGATTCCCATGGTTGTACCTGCTGGCAACCTCACTGCCTTTGTTTGCGATGGGTTTTGCCTTTTTTGGCGTGATCAATGCCACAAATATCCTGTGGTTGGCGCAATTTATCGATGGCGGATTACAAGTAGGCCGATTCCTCTTGCCTTTGGCTACGCTTAGCGGGGCCTGGATGGCTGTACGCGTGCTGCTCAGCACACTTGGTGCGCCTGTCATGGGGGCGCTATCCGATATGCTCAATCGCCGCTGGGGAATCATGGCGGCTGCGCTTCTGCTGGCATTGGCGGGCATGGCGATGATGAGCCAGCCGCAGCCGGCATCAGCCCTGAGCGGGGCGGTGGTGATCTCGCTGGTGACCGGCGGCATTTCCGCCTTATCCAGCGCCATCATCGGCGACCGCGTGAGCGGCCAATGGTACGGGCGGTCGACCGGCCTGCTTTACACCCTGCGCGACCTGGGGGCAACCATTGGGCCGCCGATTGCATTAGGGCTGATCCCCCTCATCGGGCTACAACTTGTTTTCCAACTTACTTCTGCTTTGATCGCCGTTGCTGCCCTGGCAGCATTTTGGATGACCTTTCATGAGCAGCGCAGCCGGCAACTCAAGACCGGCCAATCGCCTGTGGTATACTCTCCATCGCCGGGGGAAAAACAATAAGTCTCCGGCTGGTTTGTGTCTCACTGTACTGCCAATTTGAAAAATCATGTCTTTGCTTACCGCTAACAGCCTCGCCAAATCATTTGGACCGGTGGATATTTTCAGCGATGTTACGCTGAGCATTCCACACCGTGCCCGCATCGGTCTGGTAGGTCCGAACGGGGTTGGCAAAACTACGTTGCTCCGTATTCTGCTGGGGGATGAAGAGCCGTCCGCCGGCGAGGTGCAATACGCCCGCGGGCTGCGCATGGCTTATCTCCCGCAGGAAGCGCGTCTACTAACCGACCGCACCTTATGGCAGGAGTGTCTGACCGTATTTGCGGAACTCATCGAACGGCAGACCGAATTGGCGCGGCTTGAAGCTGTGATGGCAGACCCCGATCAAGCTGAAACTGCACTGGCATCTTACGGACGGCTGCAGGAAGAATTCGAACGCCTGGGCGGCTACACTTTCGAGACGCGGGTCCGGCAAACACTAACAGGACTGGGTTTCGGACGCAGCGATATCAACCGGCCTTTGAAGCACCTTTCCGGCGGTCAACGCACGCGCGCGCTGCTGGCCAAACTACTGCTCTCCGACCCAGATCTACTGCTATTAGATGAACCCACCAACCACTTGGATATTTCCGCGGTGGAGTGGCTGGAAAATTACCTCAAGGATTGGTCTGGGGCAGTATTAATCGTCTCGCACGACCGCTATTTCCTCGACCAGGTCGTGGACACGGTTCTGGAGATGACGCCAACCCTAGAGACCTACCACGGCAATTACTCGGCTTACCTGGTTCAGCGCGAAGAACGCTACCAGCGCCGCCTGGAAGAGTATCAAATCCAGCAGGAATTTATCGAGAAGGAAGAAGATTATATCCGGCGCAACATTGCCGGTCAGAATACCCGCCAGGCGCAAGGAAGGCGGAGACGCCTTGAACGCATGCTGGAGGAAGTGCGGCTGGCTCCACCACGACAGGCACGCAAATTACGTTTCCGCCTGCAGGCAATCGGCCGCTCCGGCGATCTGGTGCTGCGCACTGAAACGCTGAGTGTGGGTTACCATGACGAAGGCCGACCGCTATTCAATGCGCCGGACCTGCTGCTCAAACGCGGTGAATGCGCCGCGGTGATCGGTCCAAACGGAGCAGGCAAAACCACCTTCCTCAAGACTCTTCTCGAACAAATTCCGCCATTCAGCGGAGAAGTGCGGCTGGGCGCCAGCCTGCAAATTGGCTATTTTGCCCAGGCGCACGAAGGGCTGCGCTCGGATCATACGCTGATGGAAGAGATCAACAAAGTGGCGCCGCACATGCTGCCCGCTGAAGTCCGCGATTACCTTGCGAAGTTCCTGTTCACCGGAGATGACGTCTTCAAAGAGGTCAAGCTGCTCTCCGGCGGCGAGCGGGGCCGGCTGGCGCTGGCTCAACTGGCATTGCAGGGTACCAACCTCTTGCTATTGGACGAACCCACCAATCACCTTGACCTGCCTTCCCAGGAGCTGCTGCAATCCCTGCTCGGAGATTACCAGGGGACTATTCTGTTGGTGTCCCATGACCGCTACTTGATTGATGCCCTGGCGACCCAGGTGTGGGAGGTCGAGCCGGCGCAGCGGACGCTGCGAGTCTTCGAGGGCACCTACAGCGAATACCGGGCTGCCCGTCAGGTTGAGGCGACGCAGGCTGCCGCTGGAAAAGCCATCGAGCAGAACCAGCGCAGTGAAAAAGAAAGACCGCGAAACGTTAATTCTGGCGCTGAACGCAAACGCAAAGAACGCCTCCGCTCCATTGAAGCCGAGATCACCGACCTGGAATCACAAATTGCTGTGGTTTCACGCCAACTGGAGAATCCACCAGCGGACGCTGGCAAGGTTGTGCAGCTCGGGCGCGACTATCAAAACTTGCAGCACAACCTGGAAACTCGCTTAAGCGAATGGTCTGCGCTGGTGGAATAGCAACTCGTATTATTTGCGAACTACAATCAACCAGGGGAACTCCGAGGCGATTTCCTCATACCCTTCCGGAATCGGGCCTTCCAAACGACTCTGGTTGATTATTATATATTCTATTTGCTGTTGCGTGAGCCATCCACTGTCATAGATAAGATCATATGGAAAGACCGGAATAACTTTGCGATCAAAATCCTCAC